>JAEEGK010014373.1_pt1 | contig 17696 bp, 10 predicted proteins | sample 8958771 | NCBI WGS metagenome assembly JAEEGK01 (sample SAMN16246547, study PRJNA631951) | gut metagenome | biome: gut microbiome; feature: rumen; material: SC-attached | host: Bos | place: Iran: Karaj | collected 2018-10
TTAATAGACATTATAGATATAAATGTCCATTTTGTAAAAATGAGAATATTAAAAATCATTATTATATTGATTGTACTAATAATGAAATTGTTGAATGGAAAAATGAATTTTAATTTAAAGGATGTTACAGATGAAGATGAATATGAAAGTTTAAAAAATGAGAATATTTATGATATAATAGTTAAATTATTTTTCAATCCACCTAATCGAAATAAAAAATTTATTGCTATTATGAATTTGATGAAGATCACTTCAAGTAAGTTGTATAAGTTAATCAGTTGCAAATATACTGATTTCAAAAGGAGAAATAAAAGCTTTTTCAACTGAGTCAGAAGATGATGAAGATGTTAAGAATTATTTTACTTATACAATTGCAGTTTGATTTGCTCATGCTTCTTGTGATTTGTGTTTCATTTGAGTTTGGATTTTGGATTATGGGACTTTATATGAAGGAAATGGAATAATTAAAACCTTTTTTTAATTTTTAAATAAATTTAATATTATTTAATATTAATATATAAAAATTTACAATAAAAAAAAAAAAAAAATGGTCTATAGATTGAGTTGCTTTAAAGATTTTTTCTAATATTAACAATTTTTTCTATCATTCAAAATCAATTTTTTTAAATATCATTTTTCCCCCTATAAAAATATTATTTCTTTTAACCTTAAATTATTGAAAAGATTTTTAATATTTTCATCTAATAATCTTTAAAACAATCTAATAATTCATTATTCCAAAATTATAAATAATTTACTGGCTCAATTACAACAGAGTTTAAATAATTCAAAGTTTTTTTATCTTCAAAAATTAAAAAATATTAAATTGTGATATTGAATACCGTTTCATAAAATACAAGAATAAAAAGTATCTTAGATTATTTAAAAATGGGTATTAATGATAATTACTTTAAGCTAAGAAAAGCATATTTCTCTTTCCCAAATAAAAGAGAATCATTTTTAATCAAATTCATTTTAAAATCTATTATTTTTTTTCAAACATTTTAATACTAAATGCGTATTATGTGATAAAAATAATTACAAAAATCACATTTTTTGTTTCTTGTGTTAATAAAGGAGTTAAAAAATGGAAAGAAAAATATATTGAAAAATTAAAATCAAAAATTATCAGAACAAGAAAATGAATTAGTAAATGTTGATGAAATTTAGGATGTTGTTATTTTATGTATTTTTTAATCCTAAAAAATATATGAAAAACATTTAAGAAGATTTGATATTATTGAAAAATATGGTTTTTGATTCATATATATTATTAGGTTCAAAAATAATAAGAAGAAGATAAAAAAGAATTATAAAGTGTAGTACCAAATGAAGAAATATTTATATTAATTAAGGAATAATAAATATAATATGAATTTGAACAATTCCAGTAAAAAGTGCTATTATATGAGTCCAGAAATGAAAAAAGAAGAACTAGAAAAATCTAAAACAGAACCAAATAAAGAAGATAGATGAAACTCAGCTGAAGGAGGAAGAGGTAAGGTAGTGCAGAGCAGAGATGTGGATTTGGTTAATTAAATAATAATTTTAATTATTTATTTAATATAATATAAATAAACTTCATTATTAAAAATAAAAAAATTAGTTTTTTTTATTTTCTTAAATCTTTAAAAAAAAGTAAAAATTAATTTTATTTATTAATTAAGCAAATTTATCTGATTCATATATACAATCAAACTCACTATATTTATTTATTTTTTTTAATATTTGTTAATTAATAAGTTCATTGTTAGAATAATTTTAACATTTATTAAAAAATTATATTTTTAATAAAGCGACGAATTCTTTTATTTTTTGCTTTGAATATTTGAATATATATTAGTATATATTTCCATATTCAATGCTTTCAATATATTAAAATTATATTAATGGTAAATAAAATAAGTTATATAAAAATATTTTTATGAAATTTAAAAAATAAAAAAAATGTTATCAATAAGTGGAAAGGAATATAATATAGAAATTTTATTTCAATATGAAACATTAAAAGAAGTTTTAATAGCATTAGCAAAAAATAATTTAGAAATAAAAGATAATATTGATTCTCTACAAATTAATGAAAAAGAAAATAAAAAGAAAATAGAAGAATTAGAAAACAAAATTAAATCAATGAATGAATATAATGAACAAAAATTTAATAATTTAGAAATTAATTTTAAGGAAATTCTAAATAATTTTCTAAATCAAAATGATAACAAGAATAAATCAAGTGAACTATTACAAATAGAAAAACTAAAAGAGAAACAAAAAGAATTATATTTAACTAATAATAATGATAATAATGATCAGGACAAATTAATATCTCCAAATATATTAAACCAATTTGAAAAAAAAATAAAAGAAAATCAAATGAGAATTGAAGAATTAGAAAAGAATACAAAAGATTTCTCAGCTCAAACAGAAATAAATGATTTAGAAAATTTAATAGAAAAAAAATTTAAAGAATATAATATTAAAAATGAACATATGATAAAGAATCTTCAATCTAACTTAAATGATTTAAATGAAAAAAATGAAACAAATGAAAAAAAAATAGAAGATTGTTTATTAAAATGTTCTAATTTAAATGTATTAGAAGAAATAAAAGATAGTGGAAATGGTGATATTGATGCAACAAAATTATTAATTAAAGCACTTGAAACAAAAGTTTTTACAAAATTTAATACTATTGAAGAAAGATTTAAAAATATTCAAATTGAATATATGAAATTAAAAAATTTCACTGAAGAGCATACTAATTTGATTGATGAATTAAAGTTAAATATTCAATTAATAAAAGATGATTTTGAAAAATTAAAAAATACATTGAATAATACAATTAATAAGTTGAATAAAAAAGATAATTCTTTAGAAAATAAAATTAAAGAAATAATGGAAAATAAACCAAATATTAATTCTATAATAGATGAAAAGATAAAATTATTAGAAGATGAATTTTCAAAAATTAAAATTAATGCAAATTTAAATTCAAATTCAAATAAATTACCTGAAAAACATATAAATTCAGGAGTAAATTTATCAATAATAGAAGATAAAATAAATGATATCCAAAAAAAAATAATAGAATTAGATAATTTAATAAAAAACAACACAAATGAAAAAGAAATAGAAAATCTAAAATTAACATTAAAAGACTTAAAATATGAATTAGAAAATAAGTTAACACAACAAGATTTAAAAGAATTATATGATAATCACTCAATGAATTTAAATGAAATAAACTCATTAAAAGATCAAATAAATTTAATTACTAAAAATAATAAAAAACTTTTTGCAGAAATAAATCAAAAATTAGAAAAACATTCAAATCAAAACAATACAAATGAAGTAAATAACAATCAATCAAAATCAAATGCTCAAAATCAATATCAAAACGAACAAGAAATAAAAAATTATGAAAAATACATTTCAATAACAAAAAATCTATATCAAGAAATAGAGAAATTAAAAAAACAAAACGAATGTATACAACATGACATAGATGAAATATATTCTCTATTAAAAAATATTCCAACTAACGATGATACAAAAGATTTAGAAAATCGAATATTAAAAATTGTTGATGAATTCAAACAAGTTTCTCTACGTAAATTCTCAGATAAATATGAAACAAATAGAGCAATAAAAACAATCGAAATAAAAATAAAACAATTATCAGAAGAGAAAAAAATAGAAAATAGTGAAAGTTGGTTACTTGCAAATCGTCCTTTAAATAATTTTAAATGTGCATCTTGTGAAGCAAATATTTCAAATTTAAATCCAACAAAAGAATATTTACCTTGGAATAAATTACCTTTAAGAGAAGATAAACAATATAGAATGGGTGCAGGATTTAGTCATAAATTAAATATGTTAAATCAAGATTTGATTAATTCAAAAGATATTTCTTCTGATAATGAAATAAGAAATCAAAGATCTTTATCTGGACTTAAAAATAATTTCCAAATTAATAATCAAAGTAATAAAAAAATTAAATTACCTAAAGTTGATTCTAAAAATAAATTTATTTGTTTAAATGAAAATATTCCTCCTGTTTCTGATGGAGAAAATAATAATTTTGATGAGAAAAAAGATATAAATGATACTCCTAAAATTTTGAGAATTTATAAACATAGAAAAAATGGAAGTACTGGGAATAATGAAGAAAATTACAGTATTAGTAGTCAAAATTTAATTGCAAGTAATGAGGGAAATGGAATTATTAATAATAATGGAAGGTTTAATAATGAAAAAGTTGACTAAAACTTACTTCATTATTATTTTTTTGTATATTAATAAATAAGGTTTATTTTTATTTTTTTTAATAAAATTTTATAATATTTTCAAATTTAAAAAAAAATAATAAATTCATTATTTCTTTAATCCAAAATCTAACTTTATAACACTATTTTTATTTTTTTCAATAACATTTTTACATTTAAAACATTTTTCTTCTTTTAAACAATCTTTAATACAATTTTTACAAAATAAATCACCACATTTAAGAACAAAAATAACAAAATCAGGAGGACTTGACCCACATTTTTTACAAAAAAAAATTTTAATGACATCTTCAATTTTTTTAATCTTATCTTCAAATTCTTTAATTTCTTTATTAACTTCTTCATTACTTTCATTTTTTTCATCATCATCATCATTAAAAATATTATTATTATTATAATTAACTTCAATTTTATCATGTTTACCATAACATGTATCATTATAAATACATCTCCCATTAATTTTTTTTCTAGTGCATTTAAAAACTTTTCTAAAATTTTTAACATGATAATTAAATTCTACTTTACTATGAAGATAATGACAAAAAATTCCATAAGGACAAAGTTCAGGTTTATATTCACTTTTTGAATTTTTTTGTGCATATTCACATCTTTTATTAATATATCTAAATAATTTTGGCGGTCTTCTTATTTCATCTTTATTATGATAACAATAACATAAATGAGTATCTTTCATACAATCTCTACCTAATTTACATTTTAATATTTTAAAATCATCTAAACTAAATTGAGTTGGTATCTCAAAATGTTCTAAATAATTTTCTATATGTAAAGTTTTACATTTCATTAATTTTAACATTAAAATACAAATATCTTCTTTTTGATAATCATAAATTAATCTTAAATCATCTCCTAAATTATGAGCATAAGGACATAAATTATTTGAACATTTTTTATTTCTACATATAATTGTTTTATACATTAAACTATGATATAATATTTCATTATTATTTCTTGCATAAATATCTGAATTAATATTATTATTATCCCCTAAAATAGGAAGATAATTATAAAATCCTTGTATATCTTTTATTAATTCTCTTCTTTTATCATATTCGTTTTGATAATTCCATTCACTTTCATTTTCAAAATTATTTTTTACTTTATATGAAAGAATAATATCTTCATGTAATTGTTGAATGTCTTCTTCATAATTCATTTCATTTATTTCAGTTAATCCTTGATATTGTCTATCATTTTTGTTTTTTACTTCTTTTAATGTATTTATTATTATATATTCTCTTTTTATCATATTCATTATTTCAAATATTGTTCTTGAATCATTTAAATATATTAATTTTATTATTTTTAATATTTCATAATCTTCCAAATCTGTAAATACACGTTTAATATCCATAATTATTTCTTTATTTGTAATATAAAATGGATCAATTTTAATATTATCATTATCATTATTGTTTTGATAATTCATAAAATTAAAATTGTTATTTTGTCTATTGAAATAATTATTATTATCATCATAATTCCTATCACCTCTTCTAAAATATCCCTTTTTTTCATTAAATTTTTGTCTATTATTATTATTATTATTATTATTCATATAACTATTAAATTGAATATTTGGGCGGACATTAGATTTAAAATCTTTTTTATTTTTCATTTGCATTGCTGAAAATGTTGGAATATCATCTTCTTCACTATCTTCTTTTTCTTTTTTTTCTTCTTTTTTTTCTACCTTTTTTTCTCCTTTTTTTTCTTCTTTTTTTTCTTCATTTCCCATAAATATGTTATTTTTATTTTCCATATTTTCTTCAATTTTATTTCCTGAATTTAAAATATTTTCTAAATCATCTAATTTTTTTTCTTCTTCTTTTTTTTCAATGTTATCTACAGATGGGAGTATTTTTTTTTTTTCTGGAAAATTATCTTTTGGAAATGGATTATTTGTCATTACCATTGACATTTGTATTGGAATTTTTTTTTCATTTGATTCTTCAATTTTTTTTTCATTTTCTTTTTCTTTTTCATTATTTGAGTTATCACTCATTTTGTCTTCTAAATCATTATCACTATCATTACTCATTTTAATTTAAATAAAGTAATATTTCTATTTTTTTTATATGAGAATTTTAATATTTTTTTATTTTTCTTGAATAAATTTAAAAAAAATATATAAAAGATAAATGAAAATAAATAAAATAAATCCGTGTTAAAAAATAATTAAATTTTATTATATTATTTCAAATTTTTGTGGGAAAAAAATTTACAATTTAAATAAATCTTTATATTTTATTTAAATGAAAAATTAAATATTGTTTTTTTAATAATAAATGCTATTTAATATCTTTTTTTTGTCAAATAATCAATATGAATTAAGTAGATTTTTTCATTGAAAAAATTCTACCAATATGTAATTTACAATCCTTTCCCTTATTCTTTATAAAGATAGGTTAATAGAATTAATTTCCTATCTTTATAAATTATTCAATATCTTAAAAGATTAAATCTTTTAATTAATATTTATAAATTTCAAAATAAATTCATGTTTTGTAAAATAATTCATTCATATTATTCCTTTTGTTTTAAATTTATAAAAATAAAAGGATTATATAAAAATATGAATGAATCTAAAAAAAATTAATAATCTCATTACAATTTTTTAACATTTTTTTTTTAATATATTAAGTAATTTTGATTTTGCTTTATTTGAATTTGAGGAAATTTTTGGTAATTTAATTATTTGCAATTTTTTTGGTTTAATTTCATGTTCAAAATTATTTGATAGTAAATTATCTAAATTAAATTCTAATTCTAAAAAAATCTTATTTAATTCACTTTGATCAATTGAAATTTCTTTATCATTCGGAATCTTTATATTTTGCATTAAAAATTTTATAGTTTAATATTATTATTTTTATCATTTGATTTAAATATATATTTTATTTTATTGATAATATTTTAATAATTTAATCATTTATGTAAAAAAATTATCTTGCATATTTTATATTTATTTTTATTTATAAAGAAAATTATATTATAATAATATAATAATAGAATAATTTATTTAAATTCTTCGCTTATTAAAAACATACAAGAAAAATATGTTTTATTTTTTTCACTAAATAAAATATTTTTTAAATTTCTCAAATACATGAAATAATTATATAATTCATCATTTCTTATTAAATTATCTTTATCCATTTCTAAGTAGAAAATTTCTCCTAAAAAAGATTTAAAACATATTTCAAAAAATTTTCTATAAATTATTTCAGCAGTATTACAAAAAATATTAAAAACATCAATAGGAGGAACTAATGAATGCATTTTAATTAATTCATTAATTTGTTTAGTTATATCTTTAAGTGAAATTTTTTGATTTTGATTTTGGTTTTGATTATCATTTTCCTTTGGTTTAGGAATTTTTTTACACAATAAATTCTTATTATTAATCATTTGTTTTGTTAATATATTTGATGATTGAAATTTTGGAGTTTCTAACAATTCTTTACCGACTAAATAAACATTTCTATATTTATTTTTTTCCATTTCTTTTTTAGATGTTTGTTCAGTTGAAACTGATTCAACTTTATTTATATTATTTGATATATTATTATTAAAATTATTACTATGATCTTTATTTTGAAAAATGTTAAATGAATTAAAATTCTTTTCTGTTATTTCATCTTGAGATTTGTTTATTTTTGTTAAATTTAATTGAGCCAAAACATCTAAATGTCTCTTTTTTTGATTTATAGAATTAGAATTATTTAATTTAGGAAATGAAAGAGTATTTGATAAATTATTTTGGGTAAAAGAAAAGTTTGCTAATTCTAAATCAAATTTTAGTTTATTTTCCTTTTGTATAGTCATTAAATTATTTGTTACAACAGATTTTTTTACTTTTTGTAAATTCAAAACATTATTTTCAAGACTGATAACTTGAAGAAATAAAATAATACTTTCTTCAATAAAATATGAAGTTCTTATTTTAAATTCATTTATTAATGAATCAAAATTAGCACAAACTAAATTTTTTTTCATTGATTCTTGTTCTGGAATAAGTATATCTAAAGTTTTTAATTTTTCATATAATTTTTTATCTATTTTTTTCCTTATTTTATTATTTTGTTTATATATTGCAGTATATTTTTCATAAAACTTTTTTCCGCATAAATAAGCATATAATAAAATATTTTCAACTTGAGGATTTTCTTCTTTTTGAGGGTCTAAACAGTCTTTTAAAATATCTAGTAAACCTAAAAATCTTTCAATTAAAAATTTAGTTTCTGACAGAATTTTTTTTTGTATAAAAACTATTATCTTTTTTAAAATATCTTTAGATACTTTTTTTTTAAAAAAACCAGGATTTTCAAATTTAGATAAATTAAAAGTAATAAATGAATTTAATATTGGATTAATTATATCAAAACTAATAATACTAGTGTCAATATTTGATGAAATTGATTGAATTAAAGAGTAATTTATATAATAATATTCATTATGTTTTGAATGATAAAGTGGATTAAGTAATCCTGAAAGTAAATTTTTAATGGGTAATGATATTGAGAGAAATGTAATTTTTATAAAATGTTCATTAAAATCTAAAATGCATTTTATATTATTAATATTTTTCAATTTTGATAAATTTAATATACAATTTATTTTATACCCAACATTCATTTTTTTATTAAAAACACATAACAATTAAAAATAAAAACTAATAATTAAAATATAAAGGAAATCAAATTAAAATATATCAAATAAATAATAAAGATAAAAAAAAATGGAAATAAAAAAGGAGCCAAAAGATAATAATTCAGATTTAGAAAATTTCAATATAAATGTAAATATAACAAGACCAAAAAGTGTATCTTTTGAAATAACACAAAATAATGAAAAAAATAATATTCAAAATTATAAAAGAACAAGATTTTATTCAGAAAATATTCCTTCAAATTTCGTACCAAAATTAAAACCAATAAAACCTGAAATTAAACCAACTCCAATGAAATTAAATCATATAAATTATAAAAGAAATCCAATAATTATAAATGAAATTTTAGAAACAAATGAAAATATTTTTGCAAGTTTTGAAAAAGAAGAATTTTCTGATTTGAGTGAAACTGATAGTGATTTTTCAGAAGATGAATATGAAAAATTAAATTTTGAAATTATTGAAAAAAATAATAAACCTAAAAAAAATAAAAAGATTAAATGTAAATATAGTTTTATTCAAAATTTAAAAAAAGAAATGAATAAAGTTAAAAATGAAATGAAAAAAGAAAGGACTTTTTCTTATAATGATTATGATTCTATACAATATAAAAAAACTATTTTGGAATTTTTCTTAGAAAAAGAAAATAAAAAAGAAAATGGAAATAAAATTAAAAAAGGTTTTTGTATTTTAGATGTTTTAAAACAAAATAGTCCTCATATTGAGTTTTATAAACAATTAAGTTTTGATCAAGAATTTATTTTGTAAATTAATGTATGAAGTTATTAACAAATATTAATTATAAATAATATTAATTTAATTTTAGTTATGTATAAGAAAATTTTATCTTGATAAAAAAAAATCTAAATATAGTGGGTTATAATTATTATAATTATTAATTTTTACAAATTTAAGAAATTAAATTTTTTTATAATTTTTTTATTTATATTTTATAATTTAGATTCAAATTCATAAATATTATTTGATTTATTAATATAAATTTCATTACTATTAATTTCTTCATTTTCATCTGAAAATACTTTATCGATATTTTTATTCAATTTATATTTTGTTTGCATTGATTTTACAATTTGGTCTAATTTTTTAATATCATTACAAATTAATCTTTTATTAAAATGACTGAATAGGGAATTTTGTGATATTTTCATTATATCAATAAAAACATTATTAATTTCACTATCAACATCATTTATCATATTATCAATATCTATAAACAAATTGTTTAAGATTCTTATTATTTTTTTATTATTTAATAATATATCTAAAATATTTTTTTTTTGAATTAATATATTTATTTCTTTAATTCTAAGTTCTTCTTTTATAATATCAATTAAATTTTTCCTATTTTTATATGAAATTGTATTAATTAATAAATCATTAAAATCTTTTAATTTTAATGATCCATCTTTTTCGTTTAATAAATTAATAATTAATCTAATTTTATGTTCATAATTTTTATTCGAACTTATAATAAGTGTAAACAATACTTTTTTAAAATCAATATTTCCTTGTCCTTCATAATCAAATAATAAAAAAAGATTATCAATAAATATTATATCATGTTCAATATTTGTTATAGACATAAATTCTTTTAAAATATCTTTATTTACATATTTATTCTTCTCAAAAAACCATTTGTAATCTTGAAAAAAAAAAATGAGTTTTTCAATTATATATGATTTATTTGTCCATAACCATTTTATATTTTGTATTTTAATTGAAGATTTTAATGAATTCTCATTATTTTTAACTAAAATAAGCTGTTTTAAAAAATTTTCTTTTGGTTTTGACTTTTTAATTAAAAAAGTATATGATTTATTTTGTTTTAATTTATCTCCATTTTTTAAAGTAAATAAACCTGATAATTTAGGTTTTATTTTTCCTTTTGAATAATTATTATTAAATAAATTATATTGTTGGTTTTTTTTATCATCTTCATCAATTTTATGATTCATATTTTGAATGTAATTTTTAATAGATTTATCTAATTTTAGCTTAAATAAATTTTTATTTTTTGAATTTAATTTATTATTATTATTTTGTATATTGAATGTATTATTATTTATTTTTTTTAAATTTTTTCTATCTTCAACTGATATGGCATTTAAAATAATTTTTAATGAAAGATTTGAATTTGATAATTCAGAAGGCATTTTTCTTAATGTACTATTTCCTCTTTTTTTTATTTTCTTTTCATCATTTAATAAACTATTTTTCGAATTAAATGTTGGTAATTTTGGGATTACACTAAGACTTCTTCTTTTATTTTTAAAAAGATTATGTTTTAATGGGAATGTTTTAATTATTGAATCATTATTTGAATTATATTTAGGAAGCATTTTTTTGATAATTTCAATTATTAATATTTACATATATATTCAAACTTTATCAAATATTTTTAATATTAATAATTTAAAATGAATAAAAATATAATAATTACAAATAAAAATAATTAAATGCCTATTGATTTAGGAAATGATATAAAAACTTTTTTACTTTATTTATTAGGAGATGTAAAAAGTAATATTATGCCAATAGCAAAATGTATAATAATAAAAACAAAAAATAGAAAAACAAAATTTAAACTTAGAACACCAAATTATCTTTACACATTAAAAGTTGATGATGAAAAAAAAGCAAACAAAATAAAATCTTCTATTCCATCAAATATAACAAAAATTGAAATAAATGAAAAAAAAAATAAAGAAAAAAAATTTAATTCTAATAAAAAACATTAATTATTATAAATAAATAAATTTTTAAACCCTTTAAAAATAAAAATAATTATTTTAAATAAAAACTACACTTTTTTATTTATTAAATTTTTGTATTATCTTTAATTGCTAATACATAAGTATCTCTGCAAATGTTAAATAATGTTTTATTCATTCATGATAAAATTATTAAATCTTGTATTATTAATATAATTTATTACACATCTATTGAAATTATTTTCTTCTATTGGATATAATTTTGGAGAAACAAATCTTTTTTTTTCATTTATCAATTTATTAAATCTGAATATTCTTTTGATGGTTTTTTTAATGAATTTTTTTTAAATTATAATAAAGAAAAGAGTAAAATAATTTTTCATTTAGAAAAGTATTTTATATATTTAATTAATTTTTATTAAATATCCATTTATTATATTTAAAATTTCTAACATAAGAATAAATATCTAGATATTTATAATAATAAACAAGTATATATATTACTCCTTGAAATTTTACAGAAACATACTTTTTTGAAAATCTTAATATTTTTTTTTCTAAATTTTTTAATATTTACTCAATCTTCTATTATTTGAATTATAAAAAACCTTTTTTAAATAACTTAACAATTTAAAAACAATTTTCCTTTCACTAATCCCAATAGTAATTTTATTAATAATTTCAACAATATTTTTTTCTTTGTTTTCCCCTTCTTTAACGATTTTATAAATAAATTCAGTATTTTCAAAACAAATATCTAAATCTTCTTTATTAATATAATCTAAAGGAAAAGTTACTTTAATTAAAAGACCATTTCCCACAAAACGAGGAGAAGAAGTAATATAACCAATACGATCACTTTTACAAAAGTTAAATTTATTAGAAAAAATATCAATAATTTCAAAATATTCATTTAATTCATTTTGAATATTATGTAATAAAGGTTTATCATTTAAAAAAAATTTTAAATGGTCTACATCATTTATAATAACAAAAATATGTTCTTTTTTAAATTTAATTACTCCTCTATGAAAAGGATAACCAATATCTAGATTAAAATTTTTCATATCATCTTTATGAAAAAGCATTAATTGATTTTCTTCTATTATTTTATTTGTTAAATCTTTTTGATTTTTTTCAGTTAAAGAATAATAATTACCAAAATTTGAATTTATTGTTGATAAACTATCTATAAATGTTAGGATTAATTCTTCTATTTTATCATCTGATGATTCATGATGAGTTGGAAAAAAAAAATTTTCTATATTTCTCATTAAACATAATGAAATATTTATTTTTTTAAATTTATCTTTTGGAACAAATTGTATTTTATTAAAATCATATTCATCTATTTCATCTTCTTCATATATTTTTTCAAAATAATTATTTTCTGGTATTTTAAAATTTTGAGATTTTGAAATATAATCAATAAAAAAATTAGAAAATATTTTATAATCATCTTTTTCTTTTATTAAAATACCAAAAGGATTTAATTGATTATTCATATAAAAAGACATTAAATAATTGAATGTTACTCCAGATGGACTAATTGTATATTTATAATTTTCATAATTATTATCATATGATATTTTTAAAGAAATGTCTTTTGTAGATTCTGAAATATTTAATTTTTTTAAATAAAGAGAATGTAACTTTGAAGTAAATTGATCAAAAGTAATAAACCTATTTAATTGCTTTAAATATGTTTCTAAAAAGTTTAAATCATTTTTATTTGATAATTTTTTTGAATAATATATGCAAAAATTAACATGATCTTTTAACTCTTTTATGATATAAGAATCATGTTTTGATTTTAATAAAAATCCTTTATATTCTCCTCCAATTATTTTTATTTGGTTTAAATTATATATTTCTAATTCTGAATATATTGTAAATCCAGAACCAATTTTATTTATTTCAGAAGTTAAATAACCAAATTTTTCTGAATATTCAAATTTAATTGTTTCTTCTAATATTTGTAAAAATAAATAAATTTTATTATACATTTTTGCAGGATTAATTTCTTCTTTTTTTCTAGTTTCAATTATTTGAAAATGTTCTACAAAATTAATTAAAAATATTAAATTTCTATCTTTACATGAATAAATACTTCTATAATTATAATCTTTATCAATATCAGATGTCAAAAAATTATTATAATCAATAAAATCTAATATATTAAAAAATTCTTCATCTTTAGAAGTATATTTATTCATAAAAGGAAAAAAATTTTTATCAATTAATTTATTAATAATATTTGATAAAATATTCTCAATTTCTATTTTTTGTTCTTTATTAGCAATTATTAAAAAAGGAAATCCAGATAAATTTCTACTAATAATAAATCTCATAATATTACATTTAGTAGTAATTTTAAATAAATTAGGAAAAAAATTTTCATTTAATTTAACTATATCATTTTTATTATAATGATTTATTTTTTCATTATTGATAATATTAATATCATGAATTTTTTCAATAATAGGAAAAAAAAATTCACTGAAAACTTCAATAGAATCCCCATCACTTAATAAACAACCAATTTTATTATGAATACTATTAATACTTAATTTAATAATATCATAAATACTTCCATTAAATTTTGTTTTTTTATGTTTTAATTTTTTAAATAAATCTTTGGTTAAAATCTTTCTTGAAATTGAAATCGAATTTGATAAGTTAGGAAATTTATTTTTTGGAATATTTTGTGGATATGGTTGTGGTATTTTTATTTTAAATTTATCTCTTTCTTCTTTTGACATTTCTCCTGCTATATACTTTATCATATATAATATTTTATTTTTTGGATTTTCTTCTAATATATTATTTATCATATGATGAAAGAATTTTTCTAAATTATATTTTTTTAAATATATTTTTGCTTCTTCTTCTGGAATATCTGTTTTTATTTTTAATATATTTACTTTTTTCTTTTTCAAATTACTCATTTTTTATTTAAATTAATAATTTTTTTAATAATTTTAACGATTATAAGAACTATATAATTTTTTTTATTATAGTATAATATTTAAAAATTAAATACAATAATATATCATTTATATTTATTTTTATTCAAATATAAGAAGATGAACTTCTCTTTTTTTTTCTTTTTAATATTAATCTATCTTTTAATTCTTTTGGAAAATGAAAATTTTCAACAAAAACATCATAATGTATTTTAGATTTATTCATATAAATAGTATTTATTTTTCTAAAATTTTTTCTTATTTTATCAATAGTACCATTTTGAAATGAATTAACATGTCCTTGAGAAAATACATTAATTAAACTTTCTTGATATCTTATTAAAGAAAAATTATTTTTTAAAGCAACACTATGATTTTTTTTAATATTATTTAATTGTTTATCAACTAAATTAATTTCTTTATATATTTTATTGAATATATCAGTATTTTTTAATAAATTTGGTAATTTTATTTTTGGTTTTACTCTTATTAAAGGAAGAAAACGAGTTGGGATATTATTTGTTTTTAATTTATTTTTTAATATATTATTTTGATAAACAGTTTTGCTATAATTTATACAACTTTTATTTAAGTAATTTTTTGTATTTGTTATTGGAAATGTATTATTAAATGGTTTTTTAATGTATGATATTGTTGAAAAATCTTTTTTTAATTTTGGTTGATAAAAATGATTTTTAATTAAAGTTTTATTAAAATTTTTAAGCATTTTTTTTACAAAATTTTACTTTTTTTTAGTTTTAATTAAATTAATATAAATAAATATTAAAAAAAAAATTATCAAATAATATAATCATATATAATTTAAAACCCTAAAATATCCAGAACCATCAACATAATGGACATTAAAATTATCATCCATTAAATAATAATTATCTTCAATTTTAATAAAAGTAGAATTTCTACTAAATATACATTTATTTTTTTCTTCTTCATCAAAATCAATTTTTTCAACTTCATTTCCATAAGTATCAAACTTAAAAAAATAATCATTTATTAATTCTCCATTTCCTTTAATTCCTCCTAATAAATAAATATAACTTCTTCCTTCAATATGAACAGTAGAAAAACAATGAATATTTAATTCATCTAATTCAGTAGAGACTGAAATATAATTCCAACGATCTAATATTTTTAAATCAATACATTCAATTGTTTCTGTATAATTTTTCATAGGAAAACAATAACCAAAAAAAGAATATAATTTATTATTTATCATGCAATAAGATGCATTTGCTCTTTCAATACTTAATTCTGGTATTTCTTTTATTTTCATTGTTTCAAATGAGTAATATTCTACTTTTTTATTATATTTTCCTGAAAAAGTAAAAATTCTTCTATTTATATCATCTAAAAATAATGAACCAGAATTATGATTATTTATATAATCACATACTTTTTTTATTGTTTTTATTTGATCATTAAAATAATATAATTTATTTGTGTTTTTTCCTGTTAAGATAAATAAACCATTTAATGTATTTAATATTATTGTACCTTCATTTTGATATTCTTTATCATATGAATCATAAATTTTCATTTCTCCTAAATTATGTTTTGAAAAAATTTTTTTTTGTAAATCAAATTCTATAAAATTCGAATCTAAATTTATACCAAATAATTTTCTTTCTTTTGGATTTATTATGAAATTAAATGAATCATATTTTATATTTTGACCAAATGATTTTGAAAGTATATTATCAATATCTGGATTTGTGTATGTATATTCTTTAAATGTTTTTTCACTATCACTTAATTTCATTCTATAAAATAAATTATCATCTGAATAATTTGAATAATTTGGATTTGTTTCATAATTTTTTCTAATTTGAATTTCTTGAATTAAATTATTTGGTTTAGGTAATGGAATTTTTAATTTTATTTCTTCAATTGATTTTCTAACTTTGAAATTTTTTGATTTATTGTCAATTGAAAATTTATCATTTGATGGTTTTTTTTTATATATTTTTACTGTTTTATCTTCTGATAAAATATCTGATAAGGATTCTTTTGATTCATTATGATTTTTATCTTTATTTGAATGTAATTTTAAAATTATTCTTTCTTTTTCTTGTAACATTAATAATGTTGTTTCTAATTTATTTCTATAATCTTCAACTTGATTTTTTAATTTGCTATTTTCTAAATTTAATTTCTCATTTTCTAATTTATAATTTTTTAGAATATTTTCATTTTCAATTAATTTTTTGTTCAATAATTCGTTTTTCTCTTTTAATAAAACAATTTCATTTTCTGAGAAATTATTTTTAAAATTATCTGGAAATTTATTTGTCATTAACATTAAATTCTTTCTTAATTCTTCATTGGTATTTTTTAATAATATTAAACTATCATCTAAATTATTATTCCCTTCAGTCCTATATTTTTCTTTATATAATAATTCATCTTTTTTTTTTAATTCTTTATTTTGATTTTTACTTTCAGATAAATCAATATTTAATAATTTATTATCTCTAGTTAAATTTTCACATTTTTTTTCTATTTCTTTATACATTTGAATTAATTCTTTATTTTTTTTTCCACTTTCATCAAGTTGTTTTTGTAAGAAATAAATATAATTATCTTTAATAGAATTATTATTTTCATCTCCTTCTTTTTTAAATCTATTTGAAAATAAAAGTTGATTATTATAAATAGTATCTCCAATTGTAACACTAACACTATTATTATTTTTGTGACTTAAACTTCTTCCCATTAAAGTATTTTTATCATTATAATCTTTTATTACTTTATTATCATATTGATTAAATTTATTATCTTGATTCAAAGTAAATTGATTTAAATTTTTAAAAGGAATTTTTATAGAATTAGGACTTTTAAATTGATTGATAGAATTTATATTAATATTATTATTATTATTATTAAAATTTGTATATTCATATAATGTTTTAATTGGAATATTATATTTATTTCGATTTGAATCTTTTGAATAATCTCTTGTATAATTATTTGATTTTTTACTATCATATTTATTATTTTCTAT
>JAEEGK010014375.1_pt1 | contig 17695 bp, 18 predicted proteins | sample 8958771 | NCBI WGS metagenome assembly JAEEGK01 (sample SAMN16246547, study PRJNA631951) | gut metagenome | biome: gut microbiome; feature: rumen; material: SC-attached | host: Bos | place: Iran: Karaj | collected 2018-10
AAGACCTATATCAACATCAAGTATGGCTCTATGAGCGATGCCAAACAAAGTCTGCAGATGACTCCGGGCGAGATACGCGAGCACTACATCGAGCTGCAACGCAGATTGTATAGTGCGTAGAAGAACTCATCTCATTAAGATTAGTACTGAATAGATTTCGACCGCGCCGTCATGGAGGCCTTCGGCTTCCCCGTCAAAGGTTTCACCGAATCCGATTGCGTCGCCCGCCTCTTCGAGATGTATCAGGGGTTGGAGAAGTGAGAAAACACATAAGCAGCCCCTACTAACAACTCACTGCCCCTATTTGCCATGTTCCACGATCGCCCCGTCCCACAATAACCATCGCACCGTCCACGTTACAAAGCCACGACTATTACGAGCGCGGCATCTACTCATCACGATCGTCATCGCCCATCGCGATTATCTGTAGGGTTTGAAGAAACAAGTTTATTTACTTGTAGTTGAATAAAACAAGTATATAATCTTGTAGTTGTGTAAAACAAGTATATTAACTTGTAATTATGTGCTACAAGTATATTTGCTTGTGGCGAGCTACAACAAGTTACATAGCTTGTATTTTTTACAAATATAATAGTTTATTTTTTCATAATTGGCAGCGTTTTTTAGTACTACTGTGAAAAAATAGGCATTTTCAACACTTTTTTTGCGATAAAATTTGGAGGCGAACATTTTTTTTCCTATATTTGCAACCCGTAAAGTGAAATATTTATTACGATGAATACTGGTGTAATCGAAAGAGCGGCCGTTCGCGCTGTGGAAGGGTACTTGGACAAGTGCCCTAAATTAGAAGTACATATTGATCCGAATGATATAACTCCAATTTGGGATGGAGATGTTTATATCTATAAAAACAAGGAGAAAAAAACAGAAAACTTCTTTGCTCGTGTTCCCTTGGTGGTGAAGGGGACAAGTAATGTTATAAACTATTCCTATAGAATCAATCGTGAATACCTCGATGGATTTAAGGCTGAGAGAGGCGCCGTTTTTTTTATGGTCCAAGTGGGCGATAATACTTCTAAGATACTCTATGCTCTTTTATCTTCAAAAGACATTGAGATATTGTTGCAACAGACAACAGATACAATCAGAATCAATCTGAATGAGGTGCCAGATATTCCTCTCAAGTTTGAACAGAGGATTTTGGATTTCGCAACAAAAGGAAATAAGGAGGAGGTAGAGAATACCTCCCCAAAGGAAATCTTGGAATTGGTAAAGGGATTTGAAGAGATTCGCAAACACCTTGATGAAGTTGAAGATAAAGAAGCAAGATTTGTACTTGAGGGCTTGTTGGATAACATTAAGAATATCAAGGAGAATGATACAAAAAAAGATGACACTATAGGTTGGCGAGACAAGTTCTATTATCTTTCCCGCAAGGCCATCGACTTAGCAAGCAACATTATCGAAAATTTTGATTTCGCTGATCTTCAATTCAAGTTGGGCAAATACCTGCAAGATCAAAAGCAATACCATTTAGTCAAGGATTATTTTTCGAATGCACTGGAGGAATATCGTAAACGCGCTGACAAAGTTAATGAAGCCGTAACTCATAATAATCGAGGTCAATTATATCGAGCCCTCACCCGCTATGACGATGCGGAGAAGGAATACAACGCAGCGTTGGAGATCCGTCGCGAACTCGCCAAGACCAATCGGGATGCGTACATCGGGGATGTGGCTCAGACCCTCAATAATTTAGGCAACCTGCATTCAGACCTCGCCCGTTATGATGAAGCGGAGAAGGAATACAATGAGGCATTGAATATCTATCGCGAACTCGCCAAGACCAATTACGACGCATACATCTTTTATGTGTCCAGGACTCTCAATAATTTAGCAGCCCTGCACAAGAACCTCAACCGCTCTGACGAGGCGGAGAAGGAATACAAGGAGGCACTGGAGATCCGTCGTGAACTCGCCAAGAACGATCGCGACGCATATATCGGGAATGTTGCCAACATCCTCAACAATTTAGCAGCCCTGCATGATGACCTAACCCGCTCTGACGAAGCGGAGAAGGAATACAATGAGGCACTAGAAATCTATCGCGAACTCGCCAAGACCAATCAAGATGCATACATCGAATATGTGGCCACGACCCTCAACAATTTGGGAGAACTGCATAGAGTCCTCACCCGCTCTGACGAGGCGGAGAAGGAATACAAGGAGGCACTAGAAATCTTTCGTGAACTCGCCAAGAACAATCGCGATGCATATATCGAATATGTGGCCACGACCCTCAATAATTTGGGAGAACTGCATTTTAACTTTGACCAAAATAAAGAAGCGGAGAAGGAATATAAAAAAGAAGCGGAGAGGGAATACAAGGAGGCGCTAGAAATTCGTCGCGAACTCGCCAAGACCAATCGCGATGCATACATCAGAGATCTGGCCATGACACTCAATAATTTGGCAGTCCTTCATAATTACCTTTCTCGCTATTCAGAAGCGGAGAAGGAATACATGGAGACGTTGGAGATTTATCGCGAACTCGCCAAGACCGATCGTGATGCATACATCGAGTATGTGGCCACGACACTCTATAATTTGGCAGTCCTACACAAGAATCTCACCCGCAATGACGAAGCTAAAAAATACGCAGAAGAAGCCCTCGGCATATACAAGGAATTGGCAGATAAATATCCCCAGATATGGAATGGATATGTGGAGAAGACCGAGCGATTGCTCGACGATTTATCAAATTGATTCTCGATGCATAGTACTATAGAGGAATCTTGATGACGAGAATTCCCAACAACAATGCAAAAGCTAATGAGAGTAATGTCCCAGCAAGGACATACTCTGATTTTTCTGTGCCCGATGATGCTTCTCCGAAGCGAAGAATTGACTTTGCTGCGATGAGGAAACCAATTGCTTCATATTCTATTGACACGACAAAGACAAGAATGAGACAACGTTCAAGGTACCCAATCAGTTTCCCTGAATGGAAATTACCATGCTCGTCTTTTCTCTTCCCCGAGCTATCCGTTTCTTCGATAGTTACGCCATTTATTTGCATCGTGACATTCTTATCGTCGACATTTACGCCATTTATTTGCACCGTGACATTCTTATTATTGCGTTCTTTGAAAGTGTCTGAAGTATTAACAGTATAAAACTTGAGTATTAGCAGCACTAGTACATTAACAGGTTTTATTGCCAGCAACATTGCGAACGAAGTCTTTACCCACAAAGGATAATTTTTGAATAAGTACTCAACCCATCCAAATTCTTGCCATCCATTTTCGGCCAAACAATAGGCACTCGCGAGTATAATTCCAATATGTAATGCCTGATCTAACAAGAATACACGCAAGTCGTATCGGCTGTTTTTGCCTTCGACCATTTGATCTCCGTTTTTTTCGAAAATATCCCAATGCTCCTGTACCTCAGACTTAATCCAATCTATAATGAAATGGGTAACCGTAATAAAAAGAACAATTAACCAGGCACAGGCATTATCAGCCCATACGGCAATAGCAGACAAGAATCCTATCCAAAAAGCATGTGTCCACAGACCCCACCCTCTGAAAGAATGGAGAAACTTATTCTTACAAATAGTCTCTGTTTGGCAATAGAAGTCACCCAATACATGAGCGACTAAAAGGTTAAATAACAAATAATAGTTCATAATCTCGATGTTACTTTTCGATAATATTGAATAGCTCCCTCGATAGCACTCCAGCCAAGGTCGTTCAGAGTCTGATTAACACCCGATACGGTAATATTCATCTTATCTGCCGTCAGGTATGAGTCCTTGTATAAAAGTCGATAATATAGCGTTTCACACTTGCGAGGTGTAGCTTTATTTAAGATTTGATTCACCAACGCCATTATTACCTGCAACGTCTGTGCAACCTCCTCATTCTCCATCGATATGGTTATGGCATATTTATCGTAACCGGAAAGATTGTTAAGTGCACGACCAGAACGATAGATTGCTTCACCATCCATAATGTTCAGTGTGCGATCGAAGGTTTTCATCCCGCCGATACCAATGGCGATTCTAAGCCCATACTTGCTGAAATTCTTCGAAATTGCAGTTGAGTCGCCCATTTCTTCACCATCGGTGTCTTTCCAATCTTTTGACTCGACAACAGCCTTAGTCCATGCTTTTAACAAAATAGCCACTTCAAAAGCATCCTCGGGATGCTCAAGAAATAATTCGATGGTATCACCTCGTACAACACGTCCCCAACCCTCATATTTCGTACCATAATTTGGTCGATCTTTACCTTCCAGATCAGCCAGGCACTCATTAAGTTTTTGGGTAAGTTTAATCAATTTGTTATTGGGCAGGGAGGTGGACGAAACCACATCTGCAGAAATTACAGCGAACATAATCACCTAATTTAGTCAGCATATGCACTTGATAAGGAACAAGCATATATACTTGGATTAACACTTTACAAGTTATTTTGCTTGCAAATATATAAAAAAACAGCATATAGTAGAAAAAAACAACAAATAAATTAAGATTATTTCACATTTTACAAGTGTTTTCGTAGCCAAATGGCACGAAAAGATATAGTTAGCCTTCTGCCATTCCTTACGCGAAGATCATATCCCGCACCGATCTATCGTTCGGGTGGAGGCGAGTGAGAAAAGGCCCACGATTTGGAACATTCACAGAAACTATACTCTGAATCGCTTGGATCGAGCATCGCACAATTAGACAGAATAAGGACACCACTATTTTTACGTAAATCATAGGTATTTTAGGAAATCTCATATCAATTTACACAAAATATTGAAATTTTCATTCAAAAAGTTTGGAGGTTTCAAAGTTTTGTGCTATATTTGCGGCACAAAAAAATATAAAATATGACTAACTCTAAAAAAACTTACTATCGCGGAGGCTTCCAATACGAGCTATTCAACGATGACGAGTATCAATCCATTGACAAGATCAGCCGTCAGGTTGTACTCGATGCACTTAGTCCATTTCTACAGCGCATTATGCAAGCATTGGATCGTGCTTGTGAAAAGATTGATCAGATGTATAATGACAATCCATGTGCATTTGCCCTTATGTCAAATTATCTGCCACTAGCCATTAATGCTGAGTTCTGCAGTAATCTAAGTTTGATACAAGGTTTTAGGGTGACGAAGGTAAAGAACAATGCTATTTCGATAGAAGTCGAAGGTATGAAGATGCGTTTTTGGCTGAGAAAATTTCCAAATGGAAAGCATACCTTAAGACCAAATTCCAGACGAACATACTTGAAACTCAGAGGTAAGACTGACGATGCAGACACTCGTCCACTGATTATCCTTGGTTACACGTCCACAAGGGATAAACTGAAATATACCGGTCTGTTCTTCACCCAGCAACGCAACCAGGAGTACTTGGATTGGCAAATTGATATTGTTGAAGAATGTCTCAAGCAGCAGAAGTCTATCACGTCTGCTGTCAGCATGGTTGCCGATGATAGCGATGACATCCCGATGACAATCAAGGAAAGTGCATTGTTGAAGAGCATCATTGACAAATAAACATCCTCTATTAGAGGAACAAAGATAACTTTTTATGAACAGAGGATTGAAAATCAAACAGGCGCGTGAAAGTCGAGGCTATTCCCAAGCGGAACTGGCCCGGCTTGTCGGTATGCCGCAAGCGGCATTGTCCCGCCTCGAAAACCAGGAAAAGGTGAGCGATGAGAATATCGCTCAAATGAGTGAAGTGCTCGATTATCCGAAGTCCTTCTTCGACAAGGAGCCGTTCAAGGCAAGTGAGGTTTCGTCGATGCACTTTCGCAAGCGTGCAAGTGTGAGGGTTAAGGACTTGATGAAGTTTGACCATCGCATTTCGTCGATTGCACAAGCCATTGATGCCTTGCTTGACTCGGTTGAAATACCTGAGCTTGATATTCCAGCAATAGCACCTTCAGAAGCGATGTTGCCTGATGAAATTGCTTATAAAATCAGGCAATTCCTCAATCTAGGACATGATCCTGTAAGTCGTATTGTCCACGTTTTGGAACGGCATGGAGTAATCGTCTATTTCATTAAGTTGGAAGAAGGCGTTTCGGAAAAACTTGATGGACTAACCATCAATACCCCGAAAGGTTATCCTTTGATTATCATCAACGATAACTTCCCGAACGATCGCAAGCGCTTTACCTTGGCTCATGAGTTGGGCCATCTGGTGATGCATACCCGAATCGTTGAGTCGGAGGTGATTTCCGATGATGATAAGGAAATGCAGGCGAATCAGTTTGCGGCCGAGTTCCTGATGCCAAGAGCATGTTGTGTTTCGGAGTTTTATGACCTGAAGATGCGCGATTTGCCACTGATGAAACGCCGTTGGCTTGTTTCGAAACACGCTATCATTCATCGAGCACAAGAGTTGCAATGCATTACGCCCCAGACCGCACAATATTACTACATCACGCTCAGCCGAAATGGCGAAAGCAAGCAGGAGACGGTTTGGGTGGATTGCGACAGGCCGGTGATTGTGAACAAGTTGCTGGCATTGCATCGGAACGCATTACAATATACAGACAAAGACCTTGAAAACATCATGGGGCTATATCCCCGCCAAATTGTGGAGGACGATTCCGATTCCCCCAAGATAAAACTATCACTCTAAAACGACCATGGTCGAAGATCCTAATAACCCCCGTCTATGGTTGGTGACGGGGGTAAGGTATAGCGACGTGAAGGATTGCTATCCGGAATTCCTTTCTTCTCTCAAGGAGGGCACCATCTTGCAGGTATTTGCCGCTTGCAAAGAGGCTGGTGCCTTCAAGAACCTGAAGGCCGTTATGAGCTGGAAGGGAAAAATTCTCAATGTCGGTGTCATCAGCAGCAAGATGCGCGACGTGGCAGCCACCTACATGGATGACGAAGGATACATGGAGGTGCGTGTCGTCGAAGGCAGCATCGGAGACAAGGACTTCTGGGTAGAGCCGCTTCTGGACGCTCCCCTGCGTCCTATGGCCCAACGTGTTGCTTTGCCCCCTTTGCCTTTCAGCGAAAACCTCGTGCCTTTCCGTACGGCAGGGGAAGCGTGCAGAAGTTGCGCAACTCGTCAGCTGGAACACATGATGCAGGAGATTGAGGACAACATCAACCGATGGACATGGACCGACTTGCGAAGCCATGTCCTCCTGTTGGTAGAGAAACTGCATTCCTATCCCGATTATTGCCTGCACTCTCTTTGTGAAGAAGAAAGCAAAAGGTTACGCGAAACCATTGGCCGATTGCGTGAGATCTTGCAGCGATTGGACCAAGTAACCGGTATGGCCGAATGTGTGCTTCAACTCAAGAAAGAATATGACTACATCGAATGGCTTGAGCATACATATAGCAAAGAAGAAGTGTGTGGAAAAATATATAAGGAAGAATTGTCCGAACTCGAAAATCTTGCCATCAAACCCTTTGGATTGTGCACCCAGTTCTTCGGACAACTTGTCGAAGAAAACTATGACCTCGAATCTAATAAGGAAGTTCTCACCACCGCTCTAAATAAAATCAATGAATGGCTGAAAGGATTTATGCACGGATGGTATGTTCGCACGAAGGGAAGCACAGCTCGACTCGCGCATACCATCAAATGCGAACAACTGACACGACGCGAACTTTATGGCTATTATTGTTGTGAAATACTTGCAAAGTATTTAAGAGGTGTGTTAAAGGGTAAATACACTATAGATGAAATGTTAGGTCATTATGTAGAAAACAATAGCAAACCATTGTCCATCGTAGCAGACGAAACAAATATCATTCCAATCGAGGAGCTCGACCCGACAAACATTATCAATGGTAGTTTCGACAAACAGAGAGTGGTTGAAACTGTAAGGGAAGTAGCTGCAATAATACAGAGTGAGCCCTACAAATACACACATCTTATGAAGGTGATGATAGATCATCGAGTCATTCTGCTTCAGCAGGTAGATTATTCGAAGTTTTCAAATTCCTTGGCCGATTGGATTAAAGACAATCCTATTGAACCCAAGAAGGTGAAAGAGTCAATTCGCCAGCGCTTCAAGAAGATTATGGACAATCATGGATTGGATGCAGGACAAGCCCTAAGACCCTATTGGCTTTGGGATGACACCGATCTTGACAGACAAATATGTGTGCAAATCGGAGATATTTTCGATAGAAATGGCTTTTCGAAGCCGAGAAAGTTGGCTTTATGAGGTTTCTGATACGCGTATCCGATACGTTTTGATACGTTTCGATACGTTTTCGATACTTCTTGATACGCGACCCGCAGGTACTAAGAAAAAAGTATCTGCGGGTCTTTTTTTATGCCTATCTTTGCACTGCGATCGCAAAATGTTGAACTTTTAATACTATATTATTTAAATGAATAAAGAACAATTTGAGAAGGTGCTGCGTGCACTCCTCGTAGTGTCTGCAATGGCTGAAGCCCTTTGCGGCAAGAGATTCGTGAAGCGAATCTCCAAGCGATTCAGGGTTTTGAGCGACGAAGCTATCCCCGAGGTGTGGCTTGGTGTCTATAACTTCATTTGTCGTGAGAATACTGTTCACACAGGCAATGTGGCCATGGAGCGTTCGCCCATCGTGAGGGCAGAGACCGCACTCATTCTTCGGAAGATGAACGAGAAGCTCGAAGCGCTTGGCGAGGACTTGGACGAAGTGATGGAGACTCGCATCAGAAGCATCATCCATCGCAAGGAGAAGAAATTCAATAACGAGTTTAACCGTTGACAACACCATGGCAGAGACAACAACAATCTACGGCAAGTTCACCCAGAAGGGCATCGTTTCGGAGGTGAAGCCAAGTGCCGACGAGGAGGCACGAATGATGCGGCAGATGTCCTTCCTGCCCGAAGGGCTACGGAACGAATCGACTGTTCTGGTTGACAATGTCGAGGCTGCGGGCATCGTGCTCGATGTACGAATGTGGATCGAGGTCGTGAAGCGAGGCGATTTATACTTTTTAGTTAGCTTTGGGTATGAACTCAATGTAATTAACGAATAAAACTGAATATTATGAATGATTTTAAATTTGAAATTACTAAGTCGGAACTTTTCAAGCATCCGAAGTTCGGAAACCTTCGGGTATTGACCGACGAGAATGGAGATCCGTGGTTTGTGGGGAAGGTGGTTGCAGAAGCTCTAGGATATGTAAGACCACGTGAAGCCTTGAGCGATCATGTTCTTTTAGCAGATCGTAAGTTGCTGAGATACAAGGCTTGCGCCAAAACAGCGCAAGCCTCCGAGATATGGAAGGGACAAGATTTCAGCGATAAGACTATCATCAACGAGTCAGGACTCTACTCCCTTATCCTTGGTTCGAAACTCCCTGCTGCCGTAGAGTTCAAGCACTGGGTGACGAGCGAGGTGCTGCCGCAGATTCGACGCACGGGTGGATACATCCCGACACACGATGGTGAGGGCAAGCCTTATAGCGACCTCGAGATCATGTCGCTGGCATTCCAGATTCATGAGCGCACCATTGCGGAGCGTGACCGCAAGATTGCCGAGCAGGACGAGACCATCCGCGTACTGGAACCGAAGGCCACCTATTGCGATGAGGTACTGGAGAGTGTGAACTGCATGACGATGACGCAGGTTGCGAAGGAGCATGGCACGACGCACCCGGGACTGACGAAGATGCTGCACGAGAAGGGTGTAATCTTCCTGCAGAGCGGACAATGGATGCTCTATGCCGACTTCTGCAACCATGGGCTGACGCGCAACCGCACGCATTCGTATCACGATAACCTGGGAGTGGTTCATTCGCACAGCTATCTGGTATGGACCGAGAAGGGGCGGATGTTCCTCGATGGCATCCTGCGTCGCGATCTGAGTCCGAAGGAGGCACTTCGCCAAGTGGAGCAGACGGGCACACCCCATGTCTCGAATCACGTCCAACTCGAAATAAATTTCTAACCTCTTTATCACGAATTGGAGAATTATAGAATTATCAAGTCACATAGAAATAGCACAGATTTCGTTTGCGTGACAGGCGGGTTAAAGACAATTCGATAATTCGATAATTCGTGATAATTAAGAAAAGAACTATGAAATTAGTATATAATCAGTTGAAGCTGTCCAACCGCAAGGGTAGGCTCTTCGAATATGAGAGTCTTGAAACCTTCTATTCTATGGTACTCAACGCCTTGCACTCTGAGTATCCCGACGGGAAGATAGACTACATGCGTTTCCTTATGGATTGGACGCGGCTTTCAGGAGCTGAGATCTATCGTATCACCGAGGATATGATGAACCAAGTCGATATGGGCGTTTCGGTAATGGATTGCACAGTAGTCGTTGTGGATTGGAACAACTACCATGAGTGCCTAAGGAAGCTGAACTATCTGATGTCTGCCCTCTGCTACTGCGTGAATCGTGAAGAGTGTTTCAAGGCCAAGGATTTCATGAAAGCCTTTAACCGCATTTATGCCCGTTTCCATGAAGCAGATAGTGATTGACCGAAATACACGAAGCGAGGTGCAGATGCTGTTCGGGTTGACTCCAGCTCAGATGACAAATGTACTGCGTTATCAACTCAACAGCATCCGCGCACGCAGAGTGAGGTCATACATCATGAATTTCCGAGATTATCATATAATTAATGAAGGGTAGTAAAAGAGAAGTAAAAGGGATATAAAGGGGTAGTAAAAGGGACGTTACTACCATTTGTCCCCAAATGAGAAACAAACGTGCATTTGTCCCTTTTACTCCTTTTTTACTCCCCTTTTACTTCCCTATAATAACCCTTAAGAAACAATGTAAGAAAATGAACAAAATGAACTTAGAGCCTGGTGTCAAGTATCGTGGCACAGGCTGGGTAAATGAATATGGAGAATTTCAATTTCAGCCGGAACAGAAGGGCAGCAAGCCCAGCAATCTGAAGATTGTGCATCAGGAGGGAGACTTCGTGATCTACGAGAGTGCCCACCTGTGGCAAGTGAAGGTGAACTTCAAGAAGACGAACATCGACACGACGAAGTTCATGGCAATCTTCTCGGCTGCTTGTGGCAAACTGCTCAAGTATTTCGGCGAACCACAAAAAACAACTAAAACCAAGAAAGTATGAAACTTGATTATTATAAATCGGGCAAGAGCAGCGGCAAGCGTTCAGCCGAACTGGATTACGCGGGGCTGCTCAAGGTGCTCGAAGAGCCGAGGCTTCGAACCATCTGCGATGCATTTCGCGGTGGCGATGCCGAGGCGAAGAAGAATCTGCCCTGCATAGCCTATATGGGCAGGTCGAAGACGGGTCAGCGCAAGGCCGACCTGATGGAGCCGACGGGCCTTGTGATGCTCGATATCGACCACTGCGAACGTCCGCGCGAGTGTTTCGAACACGTGAAGAATCATCTGGGTGACCTGCAGCTTTTGGCTGCCCACATCACCCCAAGCGGCAAGGGGCTGCGCCTCGTACTGCGTAACCTTTCGGACTACGAAACCATCACGGACAACATCGTGGCAATGGCAAAGCAGATCGAGGTGGGCGACTTCGGCGAAGTCGATACCTGCTGCAAGGACCTGAGTCGAATCTCGTTCCTCGTGCCCAAGGATGAATGGCTGCTGCTGAGTGAGGACCTCTTTGCCGATGCAGACATCTTCGTGAAGGAGGCAGGCGGCTCAATCATATCGGACAATTCGGGAAACAAGGTCGGGGAAAAGGCAGCCGATGCGGCCCCACCCGAGGACACCCACGACTACGATGGCTATCGCTACAACGGGCACCTCGTGACCGACATCATTACCGCGTACTGTCAGAAGTACTGGCCCAAGACGGGACAGCCCGAGGTGGGCAAGCGGCATATGTTCTACAATCAGATGATCCTTGATTTCCGCAACATCGTCGATAACGACCCGAGGATACTTCACGCCCTGCTGCCTCGCTTCGGCAATTCTGCCGAGGAGACCTGGGGACAGTGCCGCTCGATCTGCAGCCGCAACACCAAGACGCGACACTCGAAGGAGTTCTACTTCTTCCTGAAGGACAACGGGTTCTATCAGTCGCCGATAACCGACGAAGAAGAGGAGGCCGAAACCACCGAAGAGGACCCCTATACTGAAGTAAGGGAGCTCATTCGACGGATGCCGAAGCTGCCGCCCGTGTTCCGTGAATATGTCAATTCGGCACCTGAGTTCTTCAAGATCCCGATGGTGTTCGCCCTGCTGCCTGTTATGGGTACGCTGACGAGCTACCTGAGTGCCATCTATGCCGATGGAGAGCTGCATACCACATCGTTCATCTCGATCATATACGCACCTCCTTCGAGCGGCAAGTCGTTCGTGAAGCGCGTGGTCGACAAGCTGCTGGCCGACATCAAGGCACGCGACCTCGTAAGTTCAGCCCGCGAAATGATATTCATGAACGTGGTGAACCGCAAGGGAAGCAACGAGAAGGCTCCAGAAGACCCGAAGGTGACGATGCGAAACATGCCGCCTATCAACTCCCTGCCTGAGCTTCTTATCAAGATGCGCAACAACCAGGGCTACCATATGTTCACGTATTGCGAGGAAATGGATACCTGGAACAAGGGCTCGAAATCGCAAGGTGGTGACAAGAACGATATGTTCCGAATCGCTTGGGACAATGGCACCTATGGCCAGGCGTACAAATCGACCGGTACCTTCAAGGGAGAGGTGAACCTATATTGGAACGTGCTCATCACGGGCACCATCAACCAGGTGCATCGCTACTTCAAGGACATCGAGAACGGCTTGATTACCCGATGCTCGTTCACCGACCTCGGCGACCAGCGATTTGCCGATATGCCTATCTTCAAGCGGCTCTCGGAGCGTGACCTGCAAGTGATTGACCGCTTCATGAAGCGCTGCGACGAGAACACCTATACGGCTCCGCTCGACTTCGACACCAATCGCCTCTACGACATCAAGGATGAGGAATTCGACCAGGAAGTGCCGTGGAAGTATGAGTTCAGGCCACGACAGATCTGCGACCTCAACTGGATCATCCCTGACCTCAACAAGTGGCTGAAGACTCAGAACAAGGATGCCAAGACAGGTGTGAATGACGCCTGCGACGTGTTCCGACGTCGATGTGCCGTGCGCGGCTTCCGACTGGCGCTGATGTGCTATGCCCTCTACCCCAAGGTGGGTGACCGAGAGCAGAAGGTGATTCGCGACTTCGTGCTGTGGTTCATGGATTGCGACCTCTACAATATGCTGAAGCTGTGGGGTGCGCAGTACAACGAGATGATGGTCGAGTCGACAAAGCAGAAGGTCACCAGTCATCACAACGATTACTTCGTGGAGCTTGCGGATGAGTTCACGACTTCTGATCTGGTCAATGTCATCAAGAAGTTTGAGTGTATCACCAAGCCTGAGGATGCCATCCACCTTTGGAAGAAGTCGGGACTTATCATGAAGGTCGGGAAAGGGCTTTATCGGAAGATCAAGAAGAAGTAGAGACAATTAACAATTAATAATTAACAATTAACAATTAATACTTTTCAAATATATAAAAATTATGACAGTAAAAGGTAAATTCGTTTCAGTAGAGGGCATTCGCAACTATGACACTACAGACAGCAATGGTCAGCCAGTCACCAAGTGGGTGGTGAAGTATCTTACAGAGTTCGACTATCCGAAGAAGGATGGCACGACAGGCAAGCAGCAGATTCTTGCCGAGGTCACATACAACGAGAATCCTAATCTGCAGCTAGGTGCCATCGACGACTCGAATGTCTATGAGATGCAGTTCTACTTCAAGGTGCGTCGCTGGAAGAACAAGGAGGGGGTACCCTTCATTTCGCAGGACATCATTCTTCAGAAGGCGAGTCAGAGTGTCATATAAGAGGTTTGAATGGTTTGAGAGGTTTGAATGGTTTGAAAGGTTGTTCGGCCACATAACCCCTCAAACCCCTCAAACACTCAAACCCTTCAAACAAAACATTGATAAAATGTTTTCTAACAATCCCATCGACCTTGTAGATGATCATGGTCTGGTGGAGTTCGCCACGCTGCGCGACTTCTATCTGAAGGTATTGCAGTTGCTCTATCAGGACTTTCCGAAAGGACATATCGACTATATGGTCTTCCTACATGACTACACTTTGCTGAGGGGTTCGCCCCTCGGCGAGTGTTGCAGGGACATAGAAAGAGGGTGGGAAGAGTCTGAGGATTTCTGCATCAAGGTACATTGGACGTATGGAGTGCAGACACGCGACAAGCTCACCGACCTCCTTCGCAAGATGACAAGATTCACCACAGGCACTTATTTCGACCTTCGTCAGTTCGATGCTGCATGGAGCACCTTCTTCCTATCTATTAATAAAGAGTGACATCCCCAAAGGGTGCCACTCTTTATTCGTTTTCAAAAATTGTAAAATTGTAAAATTGTTTTTTTGTAAAATTGTTTTATTGTTTTTTTCATTTTCAAAAATTCTATTCAAGCGCCCCTTCTATGACCTTTCGGAATACAAACATCTCATCGTCTTCGCTCCAGTTTCCGCTTTCCTCGTCGGGCACGGCGGGACTATGATGATACCTGTTCCAGAACTCCACGATATGGAATCCGCAGCTGTTGACATAGAAATGGATGTTGCGCTTCTCGAAGTAGGGAGTGATGGCTTCCCAAATGCGGATCTCGGGATGCAACGCCTCGACGGCACGCCACGCTGCCTTACCGATGCCACGGCTATGGACTTCGGGAGAAACGAAGAGCAACTCGAGCTCTCCCTTCGCTTCGTCCTTGTCGATGCTCAGCACCACTCCGCCCACAAACCTGCCATCGAGAACGATGCGGTAGGTTTCGGCATGTTCGCCATCGATGCTCCGCTCTATGGTAGTGCGCGAAATGACTTCCGAACCTTCTTCGGTGCGGTCATCGCGCATTCCAAACTCTATCTGGGCTCCATATCGGAATGCCCACTGAAGGTCGAGGATGAACTGCTCGCGGTCATCCTGGCGTAATGGTACAAGTGAAATGGATGGAGTGCTACTCATTTGATTTTCAGAAGGAGTTGTTCAAGGGCCTTGCGACGTTCGGGCCAAGACCTGTAGTCGGAAGCCTTGAGGGTATATACTTTCATGTCGGTGTTCTTCATTTTGCCCTTGGCAGAGGCATCGGTCACCAGGAGGCAAGGTTGCGTCCTGCCCTCGGCGAGGAGCTTGTCGGCAATGGCATCGGCTCCGCCTACCTTGAACCAGCTCTCGGAAGTGTCGTCGGCGCCATAGACTAGACGGATGAGGACTGCGGGATTGCCGGTGGGTGGACAGTAGGTGGCAGCATGATTGCTGTCGTTGAGGTCGTAGCAGACCTTTCCGTGCGCGATGTCGCCCATGGTGGCAAGGCTATAAGGATTGGCGGGATTGTTGCAGACACTGTACTTGAAGCCCTTGTCGGGCGAGAGATACATGTTGCTCGGATCGGCCACCTGCGTGCCATCGACGAGGAAACAGTACTTGAACACGTCGGTGCCGTGGTCGGTGAGGGTGACGCTCCACACGCCCTCCTCGTCCTTCTGCATCGCCAATGGCTTCGGGTCGAGTTCGGTCTGCAGGAGCACTTCCCGGGCATCGGGTGCCTTCATGCGGAAGGTGATGCCCTCGGTGCCGAAGTCGGGTGAGATGATGGGACGCGGGAACAGACGTGCCATGACGCCCGGGGTGAATGCCTGCTCCTTGCCTGTGGCGGCAAGAGCGGGTTGTCCGTTCCGCATGGCCTCCTCGGAGGCTTCGGGATTGAAGAGCAGACAGAAGGTCTTGTCGAGGAAGTACTTGGCGTTCATCCAAGTGTGGCCGAACTTGTCGTGGGTGTATTCCTTCACGGAGCGGATGCCCTTCTTGTCGAGGAACTCCATGTAGTCGCGTGCCGTGCCATAGAGGAAGTCGTCGGTGCCCACGCCGAGCCAGAACAGATGGATGCGGCTGTTGGTGTCGGCGGCATTGTCATAGACATCGGGCAAAGAGGTGGATGTGAAGGAACTGTAGGAACAGAGATAGGAGAACTTGTCGAGGTTCATAAGGCCACAGGAAAGGCCCTGGTTGCCACCGCGCGAGAAGCCGCCAATGGCACGATGATCGGCGTCGTTGATGGTGCGATAGTGACTCTCGACATAGGGCATAAGGTCGTTCACCAGGTCCTTGCCGAACACATCCATGCCGAAGCCCATCGGGTCCTGCGGAGGTGTGGGCAGCAGCTTGAGGGGATTGCCGTAGGGCAGCACGATGATCATTTCCCTGGCCTTGCCCTCAGCCACGAGGTTGTCGAGGATGTAGTTCATGCGGCCTACCTTATAATAGACCTCTTCGGTGTCGGTGGTTCCGCTGATGAGATAGAACACGGGGTACTGCTCGGCAGAGGAAGCCTTGTCGTAGTACGAAGGCGGCAGATAGACGATGGCGTTGTTGGTGCCGCCGAGACTCTTGGAATAGTAGTGGATATACTCGACCTGTCCGTGGGGCACGTCCTTGATGTCGTGTGCGAGCGAACCGGACGTGGCGGGGATTTCGAGCAGGCTGTTCTTGAAGCCCTCATTGGGGAAATACTGCGGGTTCTGCGGGTCCATTATGCTGACGCCGTCCACCACGAAGCAGTAGGGATACATGTCGGGAGCAGCAGGTCCAAGAGTGACGGTCCACAGGCCTTCTTCATTGCGCTCCATGGGGTTGCGACCTGCAAACTGCACATCGACTTGCACGTCGGTGGCGTTGGGGTTGGAATAATAGAAGGTAACCGTCCCGTCGTCGTTGCAGACGGTGGAGGGCTGCGTCTTCTCCTGCTTGCATCCGGTCAGGACGCTGAAGCCGAGTGCCACGGAAATGGCAAAACTGAATGATTTCATTTTCATAGTGCTATACATTTAGAGGTAATTTTTCGCTGCAAAGATAATGACTTTTTCGTTATCAGCTATATGGAAAAGCGTAAAAATGCATTATTCGAAGGAATAATTTGAAAAAACGGGATAATAGGCTTTGTTATTTCAAAAATAAAACATATATTTGCAGCAAGAAATTCTATATTTTAACACGAATTATCGCGAATTCATATGTCACACAGATGACACGGATGGACACAGATAATCAGTGGGTCCGAATAAAGGGCACACAGAAAGCACGGAAAGCACAGAAAATTGACATCAAGAGAGATAATATCTGTGAGTTCAGTGAGTTCCGTGTGGGATAAAAAAGGGCACACGGAACGCACGGAAACCACAGAAAGAGAAGGTCCCGATTCTTATTTTCAAGAATTTGAGAATTTTAGGCGAATGTGCCGATAAGGGTTCCGATGAGGATCATCAGAAGGGCGGCGTAAAGATAGGCTTTGGGGTTGCTTACCGAGTCCTTCTTGACGTAATAGATGATTAATCCAATGATAGGAAAAAGGAAGGAGATGGTTATACCTATGCAGCCTGCTTTCTCTTTCGCTTGATAAGGGGTGTTGTTTTCGTCTCTCATATGTTTTGGGGTTTAAGGATTAGAAATTGCTTTTCGGTTGATTAGATTTCAACGCTGCAAAGATACGGGTTTTCTGCGACATCTCCAAATATTTGCCGATAAAAAGATGAAAAAGAAAGAGAAGGTGAAAATGGCAGACAACCTCGGCCTCAATGGCCTGGTTGTTACTGCCGGAAAATGTGCTGCCTCAATGGCAGCAGAAAATTGCACTTCGTGCAGAAAATAAACGGGTCCGGGGAAGGGCACACGGAACGCACGGAAACCACAGAAAGGGAATCTGTTGAATTCGGGTGAATCCGTAGAGGTTTAT
>JAEEGK010014378.1_pt1 | contig 17694 bp, 7 predicted proteins | sample 8958771 | NCBI WGS metagenome assembly JAEEGK01 (sample SAMN16246547, study PRJNA631951) | gut metagenome | biome: gut microbiome; feature: rumen; material: SC-attached | host: Bos | place: Iran: Karaj | collected 2018-10
GACCATTGCCGGAAACGATGCCGTCGAATTAGCCTTCAGGCTGTACGACGCGGAGACAGGCGCGGAATACTATAATGCCGAGGAGAGCCTCAGCTTCACCGTCAATGCCACCGTAGGCGAGCCAGAGGATGTCTTCGTGGTTCACTTCAGGGGCACAACGGGAATGGACGAGTTGGCCAGCAGCGTACAAGTCTACCCGAACCCCGTGAACGGAGGCGAGCAGTTCAGTATCGGTGTGAATGCCGAAAGCAAGGCTCCCGTCCGCGTTGAAATCGTGAACGCTATGGGTGTAGAGACGTTGCGTGCAACGTCTACACAGATGCCCGCAATATTGACGGCCCCGTCCGTTGCAGGTGTCTACACAATGCGCATCACGGTGGAAGGCAAGGGTACGGTTGTCCGGAAGCTGGTGGTCAAGTGAGCATAGAGTTAAACTGACAAAATGGGAGTGGTTGTTTCAATCACTCTCATTTTTTATTGGCAGTTTCTTTTGCATAATTTATTCAATTAAATAATTGTTTAAAGTGTTTTTTTTCTTTACTTATAACAAAAGTTTCTATATTTGCCCTTTCAAACTTAATAAATTCGCTTATTTATGAAAAAAATTATTACACTTCTCCTCGCGTTGGCCATAGGTTTTGGCCTGAAAGCGCAATGTCCGCTTACGCAAGCTGTCGATTTCACGGCTACTGACATCCACGGCACCGAAGTCCACTTGTTCGACATCCTCAATAGTGGACAATATGTGCTTATTGATTTCTTTTTCACTACCTGCGGTCCCTGTCAGCAGGCCACCCCGAAGGTAACGGAATCCTACTATGCTATGGGCTGCAATATGCACGATGTGTTCTACATAGAAATTGCCACTGGCGACAGTGAGACTAATTGCCTTAATTGGGTGAACACTTACGGTATTGAGTATCCTACCATCAGTGGTACTGCTGGCGGCACGGGCATCTGTAGCACTTATCAAATTGGTGCCTTCCCTAGTGTCATCCTCATTGCCCCTAACCGTCAAATCGTTATCCAAGACTTATGGCCTATCAACAATGCCCAAAGCATTATTACCGCTTTGGAGGCGCAAGGTTTGCAACAGCACGACTGCAACGGTACGACTTACCATCCACTAGTAGGCATCAGCGTTGCTCAGGTTATGGAAACCGAAGTTACTGCTACCTTTACGCCTAATGAAGACTGTGTCTCGTATGCCTATATGTTGGCTACTGAAAACGAAATGCAGGAATGGACGAGTTCAACGGGAATTGGCCTCCCTGAATACCTTTGGAATTATGGTATTCATAATTCAGGAGTCTTTACCCATTGGTTCAGCAACTTGACACCTAATACGGAATACGTGATTTATGCTGTGTCTGTCGACATTAATGGTAGCCTTGGCGAGGTTGTTCAAGAGGCTGTTACCACTTTGCCTAGTAGTAGCACCCACGGATACGTTGACCTCGGTCTGCCCAGCGGCCTGCTGTGGGCCATCTGCAACGTGGGAGCCAATGCAACTGAAGAATATGGTGACTACTTCGCTTGGGGCGAGACTCAGCCTAAGGATGACTACAGCTGGAACACCTACCAATATAGCAACGGTATTTATGGTAACGCGCTCACCAAGTATTGCACCAACTCCAGCTACGGCTACAACGGCTTCACCGACAACCTGACCATACTCTTGCCCGAGGACGATGCCGCCACGGCCAACTGGGGCAATGACTGGCGTATGCCCACCAAGGAAGAGTGGCAGGAGCTTTGCAATAACACGACTGTCATCTGGACGATACAGAACGGCGTGAGAGGGCGACTCTTTACTGCTGCTAACGGCAACAGTCTCTTCCTGCCCGCCGCTGGTTTCCGGACCGATGACCTCCACTACTATGCTGGTAGTTTCGGTGATTATTGGTCGAGTTCGCTCAACACGGACGTTCCAGATGGCGCGTGGGGTCTCGACTTCGGCTCGGGCAATGAGTACAACCTGAGTGGCTACTCTCGAGCATGTGGTTTCACTGTGCGGCCAGTGCGCGCCGGGGTGCAGAACTACGCCCCCACAGGAGCCATCAATGGCCTGTTCTCTGTGGGCGAAGGCCAGCAGGTGTATTTCTCGCAAGGCAATTTGCAGTACCACGCCACCAGCAACATTTGGCGTTTTGCCCTCAACCAATTCGACTGCGTTGGCGAAGACAACAGCAATATCTCTCCGACGTACAACGGTTGGATTGATTTGTTCGGCTGGGGTACGGGTAATAACCCGACAAATTCTTCAACAAATGGTGAAGAATACAATACGTTTAATGAATGGGGCAACAATATAATAACCAATGGCGACAATACTACTGTCTGGCGCACTTTGACGAATGAGGAATGGCAATATCTTTATTTCGAGAGAAATACGGCATCGGGTATAAGATTCGTATTGGCTCGTGTTGACAACAGATGTGGCTTGGTATTGCTTCCCGACAGTTGGAGTAGTAGTATCTACAATTTAAATAATGTGAATAATGTTTGGGGGTACAATGACAACATTATTACCGCATCTGTTTGGGCAAGTGTTTTTGAACCTAACGGAGCCGTATTCCTTCCCGCAGCAGGTGGTCGAGAAGAAGGAACCATCATAGAAGGATTGGATTGGAACGGAGAGTATTGGTCGTCAACACCAAGCTATTACAATCCGTTTCATACCTGGTTCCATGGATCTAATATAGGCACCGATACAGGCCATCCCAGTTATTATGGGAAAAGCGTCCGTCTGGTCCATCCGGTTGGAAGTGCGGCAACCTACACCATCAGTGCCACAGCCAATCCCAGCAATGGTGGCACAGTGACAGGTGGCGGCACCTACAACCAAGACGCGACCTGCACGTTGACGGCCACAGCCAACATAGGCTACAGCTTCGTCAATTGGACGGAAAACGGTATGGTAGTTTCAGACAATTCCGTGTATGCTTTCACCGTTACAGGCAACAGAAATCTTATCGCCAACTTCGAATATGTTTCCTCTGAAAGTTATGTCATCACCGCCACGGCCAATCCAGCGGAAGGCGGTAGAATCGTCTTTGGGACAGAAGGCCAGACTTTGCTTTTCGAGCCCTTCGAGGAATACACGGTCGGCAACAAGATTGCCGCAGGAGCCATCGCTGCTGGTCACGACTGGTGGACCACTTGGAGCAATAGTCCTGGTTCAAATGAAGATGGCACTATTGCAAATTACGATGGCACCCAATGCGGTCATTTTACCTACTACAGCGACCAAGTTCTTCTCCTTGGTGATGAGGATACGGGTGTTTACGATCTTGAATTCGACATCCTTGTTCCCGAAGGCAAAAATGGTTACTTCAGTATTCTGCACCATTTTGCTGGCGGCGGTAGCATTTGGGCAATGCAATGTTACCTCCATATGCTCAATGATGGTCAAAATTCAACTCAGGCTCCTGGTCATGGCACTATTCACGCCGGTAGTAATGGCACCGCTGATTTGCCATGCGTCTATGATGCTTGGATGCACTTCCGCCTACATGTGGATGCCGACAATAATGTAGCTTCCTGTTATTATACTGCTCCTGGTGAAGAAGAAATGTTCGTCTGCGAATGGCAGTGGAGCTTGGATAGCTTCGGAGAGAATGTAACGAATCGTAACCTTGCCGCTATGGACTTCTTCCCATCCGAGAATGCCGCTACTTCCGAGTTCTATCTTGACAATATTAACTTTTCGCGGAGTAGGAGCGAGTCTGTTCCCGAAGCCAGTGGTGGCACGCTCAGGACGAGTGGCACATATGAGGCGGGCTCCACTTGCATTATGACCGCCATAGCCAATCCGGGCTATACGTTCACCGGCTGGACAAAGGATGGAGTAGTGGTGTCCACGACCTCAACCTACAGCTTCACTGTCACAGAAAATGCCACCTACATAGCCAACTTCAGCGAGAGCCAGGGCGAAATCACCCAAACCACCGACCTCGCCCAAGGCTGGAACTGGTGGAGCACCTACGTGGAACAGGACGGCATCGACGGCCTGGCAATGCTGGAGGAGAGCCTTGGTGAAAACGGCTATCAGATCAAGTCGCAGACGGACTTCGTCACCAACTACGGCTCGATGTGGTTCGGTATGCTCAGCAGCATCACCAACGAGGAGACGTATATGATAGACAACACCACAAGCTGTCAGATAGAGATGACGGGCGCGCCTGTCACACCCTCCGACCATCCCATCACCGTCAGCAGCGGCTGGAACTGGATAGGCTATCCGTGCACCAACACGATGAGCGTGTCGGAAGCCTTCTCGGGATACACGCCTGCCAACGGCGACCAGGTGAAGTCGCAATCCGACTACGCGATATACTACAGCGGAATGTGGATTGGCCAGCTGCAGAGCATCACGCCTGGCACAGGTTTGATGTACCTGTCGAACAACGCCACGTCGACCACGCTGGTCTATCCCGACGGAGGCCGCAGCACTGAGATCCCAACTTTGCCCAAGGCCACACACTGGACGAACGACATCCACGCCTATCCTCACAATATGACGGTGATGGCCGTGGTGGAGCTCAACGATGAGGAACTCAATTCGGAGAATTACGAGCTGGCGGCTTTCGCCAACGGCGAGTGCCGAGGCAGCGTGAAGCTGACATATGTTGAGCCACTGGACCGCCACGTGGCCTTCCTGACCATTGCCGGAAACGATGCCGTCGAATTAGCCTTCAGGCTGTACGACGCGGAGACAGGCGTGGAATACTATGATGCCGAGGAGAGCCTCAGCTTCACCGTCAATGCCATCGTAGGCGAGCCAGAGGATGTCTTCGTGGTTCACTTCAGGGGCACAACGGGAATGGACGAGTTGTCTAGTAGCGTGCAAGTCTATCCGAACCCAGTGAAGGGCGGCGAGCAGTTCAGCATCAGAATGAAAGCTGAAAGCAAGTCACCCATCCAAGTGGAACTCGTGAACGCTATGGGCGTAGAGACGTTGCGTGCAACGTCTGCACAGATGCCTGCAATGTTGACGGCTCCGTCCGTCGCAGGTGTCTACACGTTGCGCATCACGGTGGAAGGGAAGGGTACCGTTGTCCGGAAGCTGTTGGTGAAATGAGAAAATGAGATTCCTTGATGGAATGAATTGTAGGACTGTCATACTTTGGTAGCCGCGTGGGCAAATGCAATATAAACGGCTGCCACGATATGACAGTCCTACAAGTCTACAAATTGACAATTCATTCCCTTAGGGAAACTTACCCGTTTACGACAACCCAATCCGAGACGGTCTTGGTCTCTTGCGAGAAGGCGATGCCGATCTTGACGACGGGCTTGCCTTCGGCCTGGTAAGGAATCGCATAGTCCTTGCTGTCGATTTGCTTCAAGGCCTCTTGCGCCGTGCCGCGCATCTTGAGTTCCATCACGTAGACGGCATCGCGCATGAAGACAACCACGTCCGTGCGGCCTCGTGCCACTTTCACCTGCGTGAAGGTGCGGCAGTTGAAGATGGAGAAGACAACGTAGGTCAGCACCTCGTAATAGGCCTCGTATTTGGTGATGGCGTCCAGCTCCTTCCCACCGAAGTCTGAGGAAAACGAAACTGGATTCATGCGTCAGTCTGTAGATAAGTTCTGTTTTGTCGACATAAATACGTCCGTCTTCTCGGATGCGTTCAAAATCGGCGATGCCGGCGGTGTAGAGTCTCATAGGTTTGGGTAGCATAGCGATGGTGTTTTTCGATGCAAAGATAATGATAAAGAAACAAACGCAAGGGCTTTAGAAACAAATCTGCCACATATCTTTCATAACCAATATGTTTTCTATTCATGAAAAGTAAATATTCTTGTATAATCCCATCAAACGAAATAAAGTATCAACAGGTCCATACGCCAACGAACAGACCACTTCTCTCGAAGTCAGATACAAGCAGTTTGGTTTTGAACATTTACGTATTGTGAACTAATTTTCCAATTAATTGGAAAATTTTGTTTGATATTTTAGTCCCAATAGTTACGCTTGATTTGCAGCACGAAGGAAATTTGTTTATATTTTTGACCGTCCCGTTTTACTTAATGCGGCAAGAAAGAATATTGAGAGCATATTAATGACATTAAATTATGATAATGAGGAATTTATACAAGGAAAACATCTGGTTTTTAATTCTGCTGATTACTATGGGATGGGCAAATGCATATGCAGTTTGTAACGACAATTCCATAAATAGCGTAGGTGCATTGAACGGCGTGTTCTCGCTGGGCGGCAGCATACAAAATGTATTTTTCGCAAGGTAACTTGCGGTACCAAGCCATCATTTAATCACATTAAATCAATAAATTATGAATGCAAGAATTTTACTTTGGAGAAGGGCGGCATTTGCCGTCCTGTTCAGTTTGCTGCTAAGCGTGGCGGGACTGACAAACGCAACGGCCCAAACCTTCACGGAGGGCAACCTCAACTACTCCATTAACGAGGATGGAGCCTCTGTAACTGTAACTGGCCACGTGGATGGCACCTCTGCTACGGGCGAGCTGGTGATTCCAGAAAGCGTGGAACTTTATGGCACCACCTATCCTGTGACCGTGATTGGACATAGTGCTTTCCCCCATTGCACTGGTTTAACCGGCTCCCTTGTGATTCCCAATTCGGTGGTTACCATTGGACCAAATGCTTTTCTAGGCTGCTCTGGTTTCACAGAATTGATACTTGGCAATGCTGTTCAAACCATAGATTCTTATGCTTTTCAATACTGTCATAGTTTTACTGGCGCATTAACTATTCCCGAAAGCGTAACATATATTAATTATGACGCTTTTATGAATTGCGAAGGCTTTACTTCATTGAATTACAATTCCGTCAATTGCTCAGTAAATAGCAGTGGTTGGATTTCAAATAATTCTTCCTTGGTCACCTTGAACATAGGAGAAAACGTTCAGGTGATTCCTTCCAATTTTCTGAAAAACCACACTTGTTTCATTGGGGAATTGATTATCCCAGAATCTGTTACATCGATTGGAAATGACGCCTTCACGGGTTGCACGGGCTTTAATTCGCTGGCCATGGGCAATTCCGTGACCTCTATTGGCAATTATGCCTTCAATGGTTGCTCGGGTTTCACTGGTTCTCTGAATTTAGGAAACTCTATAACTTCGATTGGCGAAAATGCTTTCAATGGTTGTTCTGGTTTCACGGGTTCGCTTATTATACCCAATTCGGTGAGTAACATTAGCACCAATGCGTTTTCGGGTTGTAGCGGCTTCTCTGGTACATTGACCATAGGAAACTCCGTTACACAAATCGGCAATAGTGCCTTCTTCGGTGCTTGTGAAGGCTTCACTTCATTTGATGTAAAGCCTGAAACGCCGCCCACATTGGGGACGAATGTGTTCACCAGCGCAAACTACGATATACCCGTTCAAGTGCCTTGCGGCTCTTTGGATGCCTACCAAAACGCCTCTGGATGGAACAACTTCACCAACATTCAGGAACCTAACCCTTGTATGTGGGAGATTGCGGTCACGGCCAACCCGGCAGAAGGTGGCACGGTAAGCGGTGGTGGCACCTTCGAGCAAGGAACAACCTGTACCTTGACGGCTACACCTGCCGAATATTATATTTTCGTAAACTGGACAGAAGACGGCATTGAGGTTTCCACTGATGCCGAATACAGCTTCACCGTGGAAAGCGACCGCAATTTGGTGGCCCATTTTGAGATGCCTGTATTCACAATTATGGCAACCGCCAATCCAAGCTTTGCAGGAGAAATTACAGGTGCAAGTAGTATTGAAAACTTTGATTTTGAAGACAATCAAATTCCTGCCAACTGGATTAACTCCTCTTATCCTTGGACAGTAACAACATCTGCATACGAGGGCTACAATGGCTCTTTTTGCATGAGGAGTGGCAACAATGGTGTGGCAAGTTCAACCTCTGCCATCGAAACCACGGTTGAGTTCGTAGCAAACGGTAGCATCAGTTTCTTGGCCTTGTGCATGGGCGAAGGTACTTACATAGCTTGGGACAAATGCCAGTTCTTCATTGATGGTGAAGAGCAGTTCTGCTACGGTGCCCATGTCTCAGGCTGGAACACATACAGCTACGAGGTCTCTGCAGGCACACACACCTTCAAGTGGTCATACACAAAGGATGGTAGTATCAATCCCACAGGCGATGCCTTCTTTATTGACGACGTCACCTTTACGACTGGTATATTTCATTTAAATGAGACCTGCACCTTGACGGCCACGCCAAGCTCCGATGCCTTTGTGTTCAGCAATTGGACCGAGAACGGTGAGGTAGTGTCGACGGATGCCCAATATACGTTTACCGTTACGGAAAACCATCAATTGGTGGCCAACTTCATTCAAGTCATATTTGATATCACAGCCACGGCCAATCCCGAAGAAGGTGGTACGATAAGCGGCACCGGAAGCTATCAAGAAGGCCAAACTTGCACCTTGACGGCTACGCCCAACGAGGATTATGCCTTTGTGAACTGGACAGAGAACGGCGTGGAACTCTCAACTGACATTGAATATACCTTCGTTGTGACTGGCTCAAGAGATTTGGTGGCAAATTTCGTACTTTCCACATACACCATCACGGCCACTCCTAACCCGATCGAAGGAGGAACGGTTAATTTTGGACAGGGTCCTAGATTTTACGATTTCGAGGATGGAACATTACAAGGCTGGACGACTATTGATGCCGATGGCGATGGCTACAATTGGAGGATAGCCAGCAGCGTGATGGGTGGTTTTTATGGCCACAATTTCTCCAACGATTGCGTTTTGAGCCAAAGCTATTCAGGTGGCATCGTTCTCTATCCTGACAACTATCTCGTTTCGCCTCAAATTGTCTTAGGAGGCTCCATCACCTTCTATGCTTGCGCTCAAGATGCAAACTATGCCGCCGAACATTTCGGCGTGGCTGTTTCGACGAACAGCAACACCAATCCAAATGACTTCACCACCATTCAGGAATGGACAATGACAGCCAAGGGATATGGAGTGCCTACCGATGCAACCCGCAGTGGCAACCGTGCCCAAGGCAATTGGTATGAATACACGGTCGACCTGAGTGCTTTTGTAGGACAGAGCGGGTATGTAGCTCTCCGACACTTCAATTGTAGCGATATGTTCTATCTTGATGTGGATGACATATCAATATCGCAACCTGGTACTTCGGCACTTGATATTACAAGTGGCTCCACCTGTACGTTGAACGCCATACCGAACTATGGCTACGCCTTCGATAGCTGGACAGAGAACAACGAAGTGGTTTCCACCGATGTAACATATTCCTTCATAGTGTCAGGCAATAGGAACTTGGTGGCTAATTTCGTCAAGGTGCCTTTCAGCATCACCGCCACACCTAATTTTGAGGACAGGGGCACGGTGAGCGGTGCAGGTGAATACGTGATAGACACCACTTGCACCCTGACGGCCACGCCCGCCGAAGGCCACAGCTTCTTGCGCTGGTTGGAAAATGGACAAGAGGTGTCGACCGATGCCGAATACACCTTTATCGTTGCAGGGCCGAGGGATTTGGTGGCGGTATTCTCGCCTATGGAGGGCACGTATATCGTCTTTGCCGACCCGAATGTGGAAGCCATCTGCCTAAACAACTGGGACACTGACAGCGACGGATTCCTGAGCTATGACGAAGCTGCTGCGGTGACGAATTTGGGTCAAGTGTTCTATTATAACCGCAACATCACCTCCTTTGACGAGTTGCAATACTTCACAGGGTTGACATACATCAACGAGTATGAGTTTGAGTATTGTGAAAACCTTACTTCTGTCATTCTTCCACAAAATGTAACGAGTATCGGTTATGCAGCATTCGGGAGTTGTCACAATCTAACTGGGGAGTTTGTCATTCCCAATTCGGTGACTTATATCGGAGCCAATGCTTTCTACAACTGTAATAGCCTTACTTCTATTATCATTCCTGATGGGATAACTTCCATTGAAGAGGGAGTCTTCGATTGGTGTAGTAGCCTTGAGACAATTAATATTCCCAATTCAGTGGAAACAATAGGTAATTGGGCTTTTTATGGTTGTACCAGCTTGACTAACTTGATTCTCCCTAGCTCATTGACATCTATTGGATATAAAGCATTTTCAGATTGTCGTAGCTTGTCAGGAACGCTTGAAATTCCTATGTTGGTGACCTCCATTGAAGATGAAGCATTTAGGAATTGCACAAGTCTCACGGGGCTTGTACTTCCCGAAAATCTTCAATACATCGGCAGCAGAGCCTTCCAAAACTGCAGCGGCCTGCGCGGCGAGATCACACTGCCCGAGACGCTTGAGTCGGTGGGTGGATACGCTTTCTACGGCTGCGATGGCATCAGCGTGGTCAACTACAATGCCACAAACTGCCAAACGATGGGCAGCGCAGGAGAGCCTGTTTTCTATGACTGCGCTTTCTCACATCTTCGCATTGGCGAGAACGTGGAAAGCATTCCTGACTTTGCCTTCAAGCACTGCTTCTTGATCAACGACATTTCTTCGGGTGCCGTCACTCCGCCGACCATCTATTCCAGCACGTTTGGTATGGTTTCGCGCAACATCCCCGTCTCTGTGCCTATGGGTTCAGGTGAGGCCTACCGCACCGCACCGTATTGGGAAGAGTTCTTCCACATCACGGAGGACTATTCGCCGAACTCCTACACCTACCACTGGAACGTCAACATCCATCAGTTTGAGACCAATATGACTGTCACGGGCATCATCCAGATTGAGGGCGTGGAGCAAGCCGTTCCATACTTGGAAATCGGTGCCTTCTGCAATGGCGAGTGCCGAGGCCGCCAACTGCTCACCTACTATCCCGAGGTGGACCGCTATCTGGTCTTCCTTATGCTCTATGGCGAGACAGGCGACATGTTCAACTTCAAACTCTACAACCACGAGACAAACGAGGAATCCGTGGCGGGCTGCGTTTCCGTTGTCACCTTTGAACCCAATGCCATCGTGGGCACTTTCGAGAATCCCTTCGTGTTCAACTTCACCAATATGCAGCTCACGCAGTTCTACCAAGGCTGGAACTGGTGGAGCACCTACATCGAGCAGGAGGGCCTCGACGGCCTGACGATGCTCGAGGAGGGCCTCGGCTCCAACGGCTTCCAAATCAAATCGCAGACCGACTACGTCACCAACTACGGCACGATGTGGTTCGGAATGCTCAGCAGTATCACCAACGAAGAGACTTATATGGTGAACAACACAGCTGATTGTATAGTTGCGATGCCAGGTATGCCCGCCACACCCTCCGACCATCCCATCAACATCAGCAATGGTTGGAACTGGATAGGCTATCCCTGCACCAACACGATGAGCGTGTCGGAAGCCTTTGCGGGATACACACCCGCCAACGGCGACCAGGTGAAGTCGCAGTCTGACTACGCGATGTACTTCAGCGGAATGTGGATTGGCCAGTTGCAGAGCATCGCCCCAGGCACAGGTTTGATGTACCTGTCGAACAACGCCACGCCGACCACGCTGGTCTATCCCGACGGAGGCCGCAGTACAGAGACTCCAGCTATGCCCAAGGCCATGCATTGGACGAACGACATCCACGCCTATCCGCATAATATGACGGTGATGGCCGTGGTGGAACTCGATGATGTTGAGCTGACAACGGACAACTACGAGCTGTCTGCCTTCGATGCCAACGGCGAGTGCAGAGGCAGTGCGAAACTAGTGTATGTTGAGCCACTGGACCGCCACGTGGCCTTCCTGACCATTGCCGGAGATGATACCGCTGAGCTTAACTTTGGTCTATACAATGTGGAGACAGGTCGAGAATACTTCAGTGGAGAGGAAGCCCTCGTCTACGTCACCAACGCCACGATTGGCAACCCAGAAGAGCCTTATGTGGTGAGATTCCGCGGCACGACGGGCATGGAGGAGCTTGACGACAGAGTCCAGATTTTCCCGAATCCAGTGCAAGCAAGCGAGTGCATCTGTATCAACATTGCTGACGAAACGAAAAGCCCAATCCGAGTGGAAATCGTGAACGCTATGGGTGTAGAGACGTTGCGTGCAACGTCAGTACAGACGCCTGCAATGTTGACAGCCCCGTCCGCCGTAGGTGTCTACACAATGCGCATCACTGTGGAAGGGAAGGGGACGGTTGTCCGCAAATTGGTAGTGAGATGATGGAATGAGATTCCCCGATAGGGAATTCTGTTCTGCAATGACCATTGACTATGGCAGCTTTGACATAAAATGAAGTTTTGGTTGAAGCTGCTATAGTCATAGTTACAAGTCATTGCCCCATAGTCTTGCAGCTTCACATCAAATATGTAAACTAAATGTGCATTCCTACTTATTTTATTTTTTATTTATAAAAAGTTTTTTTTCTTTGTTGAGGAATGGATTTTTTTTCTATTTTTGCTCGCTATAGAATCCATTAAAAGAATAAAAAAACGACCAATAACTGTTAAGTATTCCGTGACACATTTTAGCCAACAATTCACAAATGTTTAATCAAAATACTACAAAATGAAGAACTTCTATTATTATTCAAGAAACAGCATAGAAAGAGTTCTTTCCTTGCTGATGCTTTTGCTCTGCATTGCTTTGGGAGCGAAGGCCAATCCTGTTGATATGATGCGGGCTCGTGAAGTAGGAGCCAAGTTCATCAACGCGAACACAGCCATAAAAATGGCATCATACAATGACTTGCAGCTGGTCACAACTTACCACACAAGCAATAATGATGCTGCTTTCCACGTGTTCAACACGCCGAAAGGTTTTGTCATCGTTTCAGCCAACGACTGTGCAACGCCTATCCTCGGCTATTCCGAAGAGGGGCATTTCGATGTGTTCAACATCCCTGTCCAGATGCAAGGGTATCTGCAAGGCTTTGTTGAACAAATCCAGTATGGCATCGATAACCATATGGTTGCCGACGAAACCATTGCCCATCAATGTTAACTGGGGCAGTCCACAGGTCTCGTTACAGAGCAAAGGGCTACAACAGTGGTTACACCATTGCTGACCGACACTTGGGGTCAGGGCTGTTATTATAACAGCTTATGTCCTGAAGACCCCAATGGCTCTTGTGGACATGTTGTCACTGGTTGTGTGGCCACTTCGATGGCGCAGATTATGCACTATTGGGGCTATCCTTCAGTGGGTACAGGATCGCATACTTACACTCCTTCGGGCTATTCCACACAGACTGCCAACTTTGGTGCCACCACTTATCAGTGGGCCAATATGCCCAACAGTCTGTCGTCATCTTCAAGTTCGACTCAAATCAATGCCGTAGCCACACTGATGTGGCATTGTGGCGTGGCAGTCAATATGATGTATGGTGCCGGTGCATCTGGTGCATATTCTGAAGATGTCGCAACGGCTTTGGTGAACTATTTCGGATATTCCAACCAATTGACTGGTATTTACAGGGACTACTACAGCAATTCCGAGTGGCTTAATATGATAAAGAATAGCCTCGATCTGGGTCGTCCTGTCCATTACAGCGGCAATGACGGCTCTGGCCAATCGGGACACGCCTTCGTTTGCGACGGCTACGATTCCAATAACTTTCTCCATTTCAACTGGGGATGGAACGGATATTACAACAATTATTTTGCAGTAGATGCCCTTACGCCTGCCGACGGCAATTACAGCTTTAATAACTTTGCCATCATCAACATTTTCCCGAACTGCACTTCAGGTTCTTATCAAGTGAACGCAACAGCAAGCCCTTCCTATGGTGGAACAGTGAATGGTGCCGGTTCTTACGATTGTGGTGACGGTTGCACCTTGACGGCGATTCCTGCCGACGGTTATATGTTCTGTTCTTGGACCGAGGGAGGTGCGACGGTTTCAAACGAACCGACTTATTCTTTCACCGTGATGGGTAACAGAAACCTGGTGGCCAACTTCGTTGATGCGAGTAGCGGCTCTTGCTCCCTTGTATTCACTTTCAACGACTCATATGGCGACGGTTGGAATGGCAACTACCTCACCCTAAACTATAGTGAAGGCTGCAACAGCTACGAGGAACTGACCTTGGACAATGGTTCGACAACTACGATAACCCGTAACGTGGTAGACGGAAGCCATATCGTCATGGGTTGGATAGAAGGCGGTTGGCCAGAAGAATGCTCTTTCACGGTTAGCTATGCAAACGGAAATATCATCTACTCAGGTTCCAGCCTCGGCAACGGCTTCTCTTACGAGTTTGATGTCAACTGTGGTGGCACTCCTCCTGGCCCAGGCGACCCCATCTATGTTACTACCTATCCTACCAACAGGAACGTCATCCTCGAAGAGTTCACTGGCCGTAACTGTGGCTATTGCACTGACGGCCATGCCAGAGCAAATCAAATCATGGCTGACCACCCTGGTAGGGTTTGGGCAATGAATCTCCATTGCACGGGCTTGTCACCTACTAGCTATCCCAATCTTAACTGCCCTGATGGCACTGCCCTTTCCAATGGTTTTAGCTTTGATGGTATTCCCACCGGTGTTGTGAATCGTCACTCTGGCACTGCTGCCGATAGAGGACAATGGGCAAGTTTGACCAATACCCAATTGAGCCAAGCCGCTGAATGCAATGTTGCAGGCTTTGTCGCTATCAATCCGCAAACTCGTATGGCCACGATTACCGTAGAAGTGTATTACACAGGCAATAGCACGGTTGATGAGAACTACCTGACTGTAGCCATGCTGCAGGATAGTATTTTGGGTTCTCAGGCCGACTATGGCAACTACAATCCTTCACAATGGATTGGTAATCAGTATGTCCACATGCATACGATGCGTGATGTGGTTAATGAGAGTGTTTGGGGTGATCCCATTTCTCCCACCACACAGGGAACTTTGATTACCAGAACCTATCAATACGAGATTCCTGAAGTCATTGGTTCTCCCAATGGCGCTGATGTGGTTCTTGACCACATTCATTTCCTTGCATTTGTCACTGAGCGTTACCAAGGCACACCAACACGTCCTATCTTGAACGCTTGTCAACTCGAACAGGTCTTTGGAAGCGATGATCCGATTTATCCTGCTGTGATGTCAGTCGCTCAAGCCGGCGGCACCACTTGTACGCACAACAAGGAAATCGAGGTGAACGTTCAAAACCTGGGTACGGAAACCATCACCAGCATGACTGTTGAAGTTGAAATGGAAGGTCAAACCCAGACCATCAATTGGGAAGGTGAGATGCCTCAATATGGCGGTGAAAAACTGTTTACCACCATGGATGTGCCTTTTGGATCGCATACTTTGACCGCTACCATCATCGAAGCCAATGGCGCATCGTACAACAATGTGGGTTCGGGATCAATCACTTGCACGGAATGGGCAGAGCTTGAGACCGAAGAAGATGAGGTGGAAGTTCGCCTCGATTTGATGCAGGATAAGTATGGCGCTCAAATTACCTGGTCGTTCAAAGCTTCCGACGGCACCGTCCTGGCTTCAGGAGGTCCTTATGCCACGCTTGCTAGCGCAACTGCTACCCAACTTCATATCGAATATGTCACTGTTCCCGCCAACGAATGCGTTACCTTCACCATCCATGATGGTGGCCAAAATGGCATCTGCTGTTCGTATGGACATGGTTACTACATTGTGAAGGACAGCGAAGGCAACGTGCTCTTTGGCGATGAAAACAATGGCCAGTTTGGCACTGAAGCCTCGCATCTGCTCTCAGTGAGAGGTCCGCAGGCTACAGTTGAAGTCGGTACAACCGAGGTCGAGAACGTAACCTACACTCATGCTGACTTCATCTCTTCGTTGGTGTACGAAGGCTATCCGGATCAGGTAGGCTTCGAGTGCCGCAAGGTGACAAGCTCCGAACCTATGATTATCCCGGGCATCCTTAACGAATTCCAAAAGATTCTTGGCTCGACCGATGAACTTGAACACACCAGCATTTATGTGGTGAGAGCTTTCGCTGTCGTAAACGGCGAAACCTACTATGGAGCTGAGACTACCTTCCAAACTTGGACGGAAGGTGTCGCTGAGTTCGGAGAGAGCGTGAAGATCTATCCTAACCCGACTTCGGGCATCCTCAACATCCAAGGTGAAGGCATGAAGAGCCTGGAGGTTTACAACACCATCGGTCAGTGTGTGATGACACAGGAAGTCAATGGTGATGGCATCCAACTGAGCACGGAGAGCCTGAACAATGGCGTTTACTTCCTCCGCATTCGTGCCAACGACGGTGCCGTGTTGAACCGCACCTTCTCAGTGGCCCGTTAATCGGTCTGCTGAATGCAACGAAAAAAGCCGCTTCAATCGAGGCGGCTTTTTTCGTCATTGCAAGGAACGAAGCAATCCAGAAAGCTTTTGCGCGCGACTCCCCCTTTTAAGGGGGGCGGGGGGATTAAACCAATCCTTTCTCCTTCAGCAACGCACTCATCTGTACCTGTAATTTCTTCGCTTCCTTACCAGCCCTAACGGCAAAATCACTGCCATTCGAAGCATAGATGATGCCTCTCGACGAGTTGACCAGCATACCGCATTCATTATTCAAGCCGTTGTGGGCCACAGCCTGCAAGTCGCCGCCTTGGGCACCCACGCCGGGCACGAGGAAGAAATAGTCGGGCAACATCTTGCGGATCTCTCCCAACTCCTCGGGATGTGTCGCACCGACCACGAACATCAGCTGTTCAGAAGTGGCCCAAGTCGTAGCGGTTTGCAGCACCTGTTGGTGTAACATTCGCTCGCCGACATTGAGGTATTGGAAATCTTGCGATCCTTTGTTGGAGGTCAAGGCCAAGAGGATAACCCATTTGTCCTCGAAGTTGAGGAAGGGCTCAACAGAGTCCTTGCCCATATAGGGAGCCACGGTCAAGGCATCGGCTTTCAGGGTGTTGAAGAAGGCCTTGGCGTAATTGGCCGAGGTATTGCCGATGTCGCCGCGCTTGGCATCCGCGATGATGAAGACATCGGGATAGTTGTTCTTAATGTATTGGATGGTGCGCTCTAAGCTCTGCCAGCCTTTGGCGCCATACACTTCGTAGAAAGCCGTGTTGGGCTTGTAAGCCACAGCGTAAGGGGCAGTCTTGTTGATAATCTGTTTGTTAAACTCAAAGATAGGGTCCTCAAAAGCTAACAATTCCTGCGGAATCTTGTTGATGTCGGTGTCCAAGCCGATGCAAAGGAATGACTGCTTTTTCTTGATTTGCTCAAAAAGTTGATGTTTATTCATAATGTTTGTGTTTATATGCAATAAGTGAAGGTCCCTGAGCCTGTCGAAGGGCCGGTTTATTAAGATTCAATGTTTTCTTTCAGTCTCTCAGCATTTTCCGCCATCTGTAAGCGGTTGATGATCTCATCCAAGTCGCCATCCATGACAGCGGCGAGGTTATAGACCGTCAACCCTTCCACGCGGTGGTCGGTGACGCGGCCTTGGGGGTAGTTGTAGGTTCGGATCTTCGCCGAGCGGTCGCCGGTCGAGACCATGGTTTTGCGCTTGGCGGAGATGTCGCTGATGTATTTCTGGTATTCCATGTCGTAGATGCGCGTGCGCAGTCGTGCCAAGGCGCGCTCACGGTTCTTGGGTTGGTCGCGGGTCTCGGTGCACTCGATGAGGATTTCCTGCATCTCGCCCGTGTTGGGGTTCTTCCACATATAACGCAGGCGCACACCCGATTCCACTTTGTTCACATTCTGTCCACCTGCACCGCTTGAGCGGAAGGTGTCGCACTTGATTTCGCCCTCGTTGATTTCCACGTCAAACTCCTCGGCTTCAGGCAACACT
>JAEEGK010014379.1_pt1 | contig 17693 bp, 18 predicted proteins | sample 8958771 | NCBI WGS metagenome assembly JAEEGK01 (sample SAMN16246547, study PRJNA631951) | gut metagenome | biome: gut microbiome; feature: rumen; material: SC-attached | host: Bos | place: Iran: Karaj | collected 2018-10
TCAGAGTGGCCAATGCCGGGAACTGATACCCCGAGGCTCTTTCCAGATGCCTTCAGAAATAATTAAATAAATTTGTGGTGACTTCCTGTAAGTTTTCTCTTGACAGAAGGTCATTACATATCAGTGTGTTGACACGCTGACTTTTGATTAATTATTTCACAAGTAATTTATCAAATTGTCAACGTGTCAGCACACTATATTTCTGTATCATTTCCCTCTTTTCTATCTTTTGATATACTATAATATTTTCTCATTTTCCCGCAACAGAGCTGCTCATATGAATTGAGCGTCCCGTTCCCCTCAAGTCCGTGAAGAAGAGGATAAAGCATTCCGGCCTTCTTATCAAAAACATTCAGCGACTTCTTTCTGAGAGTCCTTATCATCTCATATCCATACATATCTTTTTCTGAAAGTAATTTTAACACCAACGCTGCGTTGTTTTCATTCAACCACGATTTTTCTTCCGCCATTTCTTTTTTTATCCTCCTTGTATCGTGCGCTTTGTTATTATGCCTTAATATCCTGTCCTTTGTGCTTATCTTCCATACTTGCAAGGATATCCCCTCTCATGTCATATATATTCCAAGTAAGAAGAATTGCGAATAACCACGTCAATAAAACCAATACCAAGAACACATCAAATAAATTCATATAATTGCTTATGGCAATAATTAACATACATCCCGTCATTATCGACGTCCTCCTTCAATATGCTCACCTTTGTTTTATTTCATATTTCATGTTCCCATATCTCTGATTTAAGTACGGATACTGATATCCACATGTTTGGAATATGCATCCTTGTATTTATATATACTTAGCAATATTCCAAGTGCCACATAAGCATGCAGGCTCATTGAAGATGATGATATGAACGGTAAAAAAGTTGCGTATGCACAATTAAGCGGCAACATCCCAAATGATCCCCAAATATTGATTATCGCATTTGCAGCAAGCCACATGATACATCCCATGCCCATAACATATCCCAATTGGTTCTTACATTTGGATATAGCAACCAATCCACAGACAATAAGGCCGATCACGATCATAAATACCGCTCCCCCGGCAGCCACACCCCAAGTTGTCGAAATGTAAGTCAGGACAAAAGATTCATCAGGATTGGGAACAAATGAACTTGCCGGTATATGCACATTCCCCCAACCTTTATACATGCCTCCGCCGAACAAATACATTGAATCAATAATATATTTAATTGATCTGTTCCATGACATATAAAGGGATTCATCTCCTGACTCTGCAATCCCGGCTCTTATGTTCAAAATTATCAATAAAACATAAGCTGACCACATACAGATAAGTACCGGAGTCTTCCTTACCTTTATCCATTCCTTCTTTATCGCGATTGAAAGCTGTAAAAGCATACTTCCCAAAATCGTAGCATAGTACACACCTCGAGAAAAAGAAAAAATAAATGGGAGTATCATCCAAGAAAGAGCCTTAAACAGTGCCTTATAACTCTGTCCTTTGTACTTATAGATTATTCCTGCATATAGCGGAACCAATAACAACATTCCCATATTTGATCTTAATAGATACCCAATCTCACCAAGAAAACGAAGTAGTTTAGGATATTCATAATAACCAAGATTCACACCTGTACCTGCAGTCTTAACGAACCAATATAATTTAAGAGGAAGGTATGTGATCAAAAAAACCATTACAAATACTGTCGCTATAACATTTGAATACTTTGAAATCACCGTATAATCCAGCAAATACACAGAAAGCATTATTCCAATTCCTACAACAGTTCTTGCCAAAAAGGTGTACCCATTTAAAGGATTAACCGATCTAGATGTCATCTGCACCGAAAAATACTGCATTGTTGTATCGTTAGCAAGGAAAAATTGTATCATGGTTCCGATCAATCCTACTCCTATAGCAGCCAGTACCACTCCCCACGCCAGTTTAGGTCTGTGAACTCTGTCAAGTGCAACTCCTGCTTCTATAGGATCTCCCATATCTTCAACAGCTTGTTTCTCAGCAGTATCTTTATCCATTCCTTCAGAAATATTGGCTTCTATCTGATCTTCAATATGTGCCCTTATCTCATCGGCTATTGTCTTGTGAGCCTTTTGAAACCTTACTTGCTCCAATAGCAACTTTATATATTCTTCCATTCTTACACTCCAAACAATACTTTTATCATTTATCAATTTCCATATGCCAGAACACTCACAATAGCCCCGGAGTATTCCTTCCACTCCTCAGTCTTTGTCTTTAAAAGTTTTCTTCCTTCTTTGGTAATGCTGTAATACTTCCTGGTCTTGCCAAGATATTCCTGCTCATAGACCTTGAGCATTCCTTTCTCCTCAAGTCCATGGAGAAGGGGGTAAAGAGTACCTGCCTTAAACTCAAAGACGTTCTGGGATTTTTTTCTTAAAGTGTCTATCATTTCATATCCATACATATCTTTTTCCGAGAGTAGTTTTAGCACCAGCATAGTGCTACTACCTGCCAGAAGGGACTTATCTACAGCCATATTGACCTCCTTATATCGTACATCTATATATCGCAAGTCTATATATATCGTTCATCTACATATTATATCGGACTCCGATATATGTCAAGAAAAAAGAAGCATGCTCCAAAACAGTATGAAGCATGCTTCTGTAACTCACTCTATATCAGTATTTATCCGGCATTTACAGCCTTTTCTATCTCGAGGCAATTCGCATCCCACGACTTGTACCTCTTCTCTCCGCGATGGTCGGGAAGGTCAAATCTGCCTGCAATATCTTTTCCCAGATATTCCGTAAACTTCTCGGCGCCGTAGTAATTAAGGTGCGATTCATCCATGAAATCTTTTTCAAAATCAAGTCCGATGGCGTCATAATCATGATTTGCATTGGTAAATCCGATATCGTTTTCCCCAGCAATTTCTTTTAACCTGTTGAAGACCAGTTCCTGCTCGTCATTGATGACATACGGAGTCACAATGAAATACAATTCAATGCCGTTTTTCTTGGCATAATCGATTATCTTATGAAGGTAAAGTTCCGACTTCTCCGTCAGTTCTCCTACGCCTGCCTGCGTGATCTGCGGCATAGGCTGCGGCGCCACCTTTGTCATCGGCTTAAAGCCTTTGAAGTTCCTAAGATACGTGAATTTCCGTACCGGATATACTAAATCATCCTTTGTAAGACCGTTAAGCCGTCCATGATATACGGCAAAGCTTGGAAAATACTCAAAATAATGCTCTTTTTCACAGCTCACTCTCAGCATTTCCAATTTATTCAACGAAAATCGCATCCCAAGAACATTCGGGAGCATCCATTTGTACTGATAATCATCCTTCTGAAGCGCAGGAGAATAAACATCAAGCACAAGCAATTTGGGCTTTTGGTACTTGCAGATTTCCTTAAGGTAATGGTATGTCATCCAAAGCGGCTGCTCTGCTGCGCTGTAATCGTAAGCCGCAATTCCGTGTTCCTTCCAAAGTTTCCCCGTATCTATGTCATAGTGAACATGGCTTGACCCCATCATCACCACATCAACGGTATTTCGCGGCTGATAATACATGGCCGAAGCCTGCATGATACCGTCATCATTCTTTATACTCAAAACCCCATCCAGATACCACAGTGAAAAAACAGTGACAACCAAAAATATAATTCTGTATCTGTGATCCCAAAACTTCTTTAACATCAAACCCCATCCAAAATCAAAAATTCACATACATAAAGCTGCTCGCATCATACCCCGGACCAAAAATGCCGAGCAGAAAAATAGCAATTACCATACAGTAAAAAATAGAATATCGCACTACAGCAGGAAGACTCTGCAATGCAATTCCTATTCTCTTATTCTTCTTTACTATCAAAATATCAAATAAAAGAACTATCCCCCCGTAAACAGGAATGATAATATCCCTTCTGGAAGCACCGATGTCTGCCATCTGAGCAGCAAACGAATCAACACCGGAAGTCAAGGACAACATTCTGCCGATATAACACAGTGCTGCGCTTAAGTTTGGCGCTCCAAAGAATATCCATGCAAAAGATACAGCCAGGAATGTCGCCAGGATCTCTGCGATATTGACTATGGGCGAATCCACTTTTTTCTCAGCCTCTTTCTTCTTGGGATTTAGATAAAGTCCGGATACGATCATGTACAGACCGTGTATGATTCCCCAAGCAAGAAAGCTTGCATCTGCGCCGTGCCAGATACCGCATATCACAAAGACTACCATGGTATTGATATATCTTCGAACAGTTCCCTTGCGGCTTCCTCCAAGCGGAATATATATATAATCCCTAAGCCACATTGAAAGCGAAACGTGCCACTTTCTCCAAAATTCCCCAACACTTTTGGAAAGATACGGCGCATGGAAGTTCTCGGTAAGTTCAACTCCGAAAAGTTTGGATATGCCGACAGCAACCGCACTGTATCCGGCAAAATCGCAATAGATCTGAAGTGTATACATCAGCATTCCAAAGAAAAGCCACAATGCCCCGAACCTTGCCGGTTCATTGAGCAGTCTTGTCGTAAAAAAAGCGAGCCTGTCAGCAATAACCACTTTCATAAAATATCCGTAAAGGATAGTCGCAAATGAAAGCGATATTCGCCCGCTATCAAACAGCCTGACCTTATCAAGCTTCTTTACCTGTCCCAAAAAGTTTTCCGCTCTCTCGATCGGTCCGCTGACAAATTTAGGAAAGAAACACATATAAAGCGCAAAATGTATGATATTCTTTTCCGCCCCGGTCTTCGCCCTACACACATCCACGAGATAGGATATTGCCTGGAATATGTAATACGAGAATCCAATTGGCAAAAGAATCTTTACAAGCGTTTCATCATTCGCCCGCCATTTTGCAACATTCTTGAGAGCAAAAAGCGTCAAAGCGCAGAATAAAACACCCGATACCGTCACAATCCAAAGTGCTTTCGTGCGCTTTTTCTCTAACAGCTTTCCTTCGACAATCCCCAATAAATACACGATTGTCGTAACCGCTACAATCCAGATAAATGAACTCTTATCAAGTAAGAAAACAAATAGCAAACTCGATACAAGCAGGATAGATGCTCTGGCTCTTTTAAACAAATAAAAAAGTAAAAAAACAATTGAAACAAACAAAAACGTATTTATGGAAAACGACATTATTAACTCCGTCTATTTTTGTATAAAATAACATTTCGCTCGCGAAATGTTGCGCGCGAGCGGTATTGCGAAGCAATTATCTACCACTCCGCGAGCTGCGCATATCTGCGGAGCATTTTTAATTGAATAGGAATTTCCTATTCAATTAAAAAAACAGAATATGAAAAATAAGGCATAAAAAAATGCCCAACCTTTCATATTCTGCCACAAATATACATTTCTTTTCACGAACCGGTTCACTCGATTATCTTAAAAAGAAAAACGACGTAAACCAACTCCTAAAAGCCTTGCCTTTCAGCTATATATTGTAACAAATTCTAACCGTATAAAAATTATAGCATGACATTTGTTATCATAGCAATAACTATGGGGTTCTTACCTGTTCTGTTCTTAATAAAATCTTCAGCCGCGGAAGCTACGCCCTTGCTTATTCTTTCATCTCTTACGCCTTGTCCGAGGAATCTCGAGATTTCTTTTAATGATATTTCTCTTATTCCATCGGATAATTCCATGAATTTAACGTTATCCAGAAAACCTCTGCATGTGATATTAAGATCCGATACACATCTTCCGGTCTTTTTATCAATACACATCTCTATGATGACAACGCCCGATTCTGCAAGATATTCTCTGTCTCTTATTACCGAGTTGTCGATCTTGCTCTTTTCGCGTCCGTCGATAAGTATCTCATTTAGTCTTATTTTACCCGCAACAGCGCAGCTGTCCTTATCAAGCCGCACTATATCTCCGTTGTTTATAAGAAGGATATTCTCGGGAGCAATGCCTACCTCAGTAGCTATCTTCTTGGCTTCTCTCCTATATCTGTACTCTCCGTGGGCGGGTATCACAAACTTCGGACAAAGCATGGTATACAAGAGCTTTAGTTCTTCAACACATGCATGTCCCGTGGCATGAAGGTCCTGAAATTCAACCCTCGCTCCCTGTTCTTCAAGGCTGTTGAGTGTCTGGCTAAACTCAACCTCGTTTCCGTGTATTGCAACTGAGCTGAAAAGTACGACATCGTTCGGCTTTATTTTGATCATCGGATTGTTTCCGGCTGAAATTTCTGAAATGCAACGAACGGATTCACCGTGATTTCCCGTTGTGATGAATACGATTTCCTCATCTTTGCATTTATTCAATATATCGGTATCAACAAGCATTCCTTCGGGAACATCGATATATCCAAGCTTCTGAGCCGCTGAAAACACGTCCAGCATCAGGTCTCCTTCAAGCGCGATCTTTCTGCCGTATTTCTGCGCGAGATTGATTATCTGCCTGATCCTGTCCATATTGGTCGCAAATGTCACGATAATAAGCCTGTTCCTGCTGTATATATTAAAAAATCTGTCAAGCTGCTCATTTACATATAGCTCCGATCTTGAAAAGCCTTCGTGCATTGTATTGGTACTGTCTGACAAAACAGCCAGAACGCCTTTTGCACCAATGGCGGATATTCTGGCAAGATCTGAAGTATTTCCTATCACAGGGGACATATCAAATTTAAAGTCACCTGTGTTTATGATCACGCCTTGCGATGTATAGACAGCGAGCATTGCAGAATCAGGTATACTGTGGTTTACTCTTATAAATTCAACCTTGAAATCACCCGCGATAATCGTATTTCCGAATTTTATAACTTTCGTCTTGATGCCTTTTATCCCAAAGTCTTTTAACTTTTTTTCCACCATTGCGATAGTAAGCGGTGTGCCATATACAGGCGCCTTTATTTCATCAAGAACATAAGGCAGAGCTCCTATGTGATCCTCATGTCCGTGCGTAAGGATGAAGCCCTTAAATTTATCCTTATTCTCTTTTATATAGCTGATATCAGGTATTATCGCCGCCACTCCGGGAAGATTGTTAGGCGGAAAAGACATACCGCAGTCAATAGCGATAATGCTGTTTTCAGACTCTATGAGAGTCATATTCATGCCTATCTTATCAAAACCACCGAGAGGTATGATCTTAATACTGTCTTCCATGTAATCTCCTGATCCTTCCATAATTCTGAATGCTTTTTTTCATCATTTTCTTACAGTCATCTCCCCGATCATATTTATTGAATAATAATCGCGGATTTCCGACAGATTATCTGTAATGCCCAATATCCACATGAGCTTGGTAAGCGCAGCCTCAGCAGTCATATCATGAGCTTCCATCGCACCGATAGCGAGAGTTCTTTTGCCCGTCTCGTAGACATCCATCTTTGTGCCTTCGTATCTGCACTGCGTGCCGACTACGACCGCCATGCCTCCGGAAATAAGCTTATCAAGCGTTCCTATGAAATCATGCTTCAAAAAAGGCATTCCGCCGATTCCGTAGCCCTCGATATATAAGCCTTTATATCCCTGGTCTGCGATAGATTCTATAAAACTTCTGTGCATTCCGGGGAACATTTTTACCATGCATACTTTATCAGAATACTTATTTGAAAGCGTGAAAATTCCCGTTCTTTCAGGCACTACGGATGTATCGATCTTCATTCCGAGAGAACTTATCGTCGCGATGTTGGGATAGTTTATGCTCTCAAAAGCATCAAAACTAAGGGATCTTACTTTGGACGCTCTGCATCCGAGCATTACCTTTCTGTTGAAAGCAACAAAAACTCCGGGTATATTGCTTGCCGCCATATGTATGGCGCATCTGCAGTTCTCCATGGCATCCGCAACGGGATTTGTGATAGACAGCTGCGATCCGGTGATCACAACGGGAATTGCTATGTTCCTAAGCATAAATGAAAGCATTGAAGATGTGTATGCAAGCGTGTCCGTCCCGTGTATAACAACTATTCCGTCATAGTCATTCCTGCATTCACTGATACGCTGCGCAAGTGCAGACCAGTCATCGGGAAATATATTTGCACTGTCCAAAGAACAAAAGTCTTCTATCTCAATGTCCGTATCTCCCGATACCATCTTAAGTTCTTTTTGCATATCATAAATGGACAGCCCGGGAATAAGTCCGTTCTTCTTCATTACCGAAGATAGTGTTCCGCCTGTGTTGATAATTAGTATTCTCTTGCTCACGATTCTTTCCTTCTACAACTTCTTATATTCAATCTAAATTATATAAAAGAGTAAATCCTAAATATTCACTCTATGTAAGAATAAAAAAAAGCGAAGAAAAGTGCAAGTTTATCTCTTTTTATATAAGAAAAATACTTCCTCATGATCTTTTTCAAGGTACTCATAAGTCTCTAAAAGAGTATAGTGTTCATCTATGAATTCCGGCTCATACTGCACAGCAAGAACATAATCCGTTCTGCCTTCCTTGAGATACTTCTTTTGTTCCTCAAACATGGTCTCAAGATTGATTCCGTTGGTCTGAAAATACTCGCATGTCGGAACAATCCCCGTCACGGTATACAGTCCCGGATCGATTGCATTAAGTTCAAGAAGTGTGTCATCTTCAGAAAGGTGTTCCGCAGCTTTTAAAAGCCAGACGTCTTCCTTTTTAAAGCTTCTGTAGTTTGCATTCATGGTTGTGTTTGCTGCAAAAAGGACGCTTGCTGCAAATACTGCCACACATCCTACGATGTAAAAGGCAACCGGTATTTCTTTTGAATATTTCTTTGAAACCATCTGTAAAAGTCGCCCGATATATGCCGCTCCCGGAATTGCGAGCACGATCAGCGGAATAGAATAATATGGCAACTTATTTCCACCGATAAAAATGACCACATATGTGCAGGCAAATATCAGCGCCGACGATATTCTTCTGATGATTCCCTTTTCCATAACGATCTGAAGCCCAAAGCCCGCGATTAGCAGGGCAAAATAAGAATAGCTGTCCCTGATAAGCCAGTAAAGTGTCTTGCTTATCTCATAAAACTTGGTAAAAAGGTCATATTCTTCCGATGAAACGTGGCTGTAATGGAAGATATTATTATAAATATAGCAGCGAAACCAGTCATCCAAACTTCCCGTCAAAATGAAATAGATCATCCACGGCAATGAAGGAATGATTGCAAAAACAATAAATCTTCCGAACATTTTTGCACAAAAATAAAAGCTCTTTTTCCCTGCCATCCATATCATAGAAACAAGTATCCATGCAAAAAAGAATCCTGCAAGGGTATACTTTATCTGCATAACAATTCCCGTGCAAACTCCCACTACCGCAAAGATGCGCCTGTATACGTCATCATCCGGCTCGTCGTGAAGGATAACATCCAGATAATATACCGCTATCGCAAGCATAGGAAGGCAAAACTCTTCTGCCGCCCCTCCAAAGTAGAAACTCCATGATGCATACGCTGCAGCACCAACTACGGGCATCATGACATACGCGATCATCCTGCTGCTCTTTCGTTCGATATATTTTCCCGTGACAAAAAGAAAAATCATTGCAGCGCCTATCTCAAACAAAAACACACCGAAAAATGTCTTATGCGATATCAGATAAGCGATTCCATAAAGCAGGTAAAGATACGGTCCTTTTTGATCGTAAAGGTCTCTATAGATCACAAGGCCGTTCATCATTCCTTTTCCCATCGAAAAATAGCTGTTGGCATCATCCCAGTTATTGCACAAAAACAGTACGGACGATCTTGTTGTAAATAACAAGATCACTGCCGCACATACAAAGCTCCATATTATTAAGCCGTATTTCTTCATATCACACCTCAATCTTGATAAGCGCATTTGACGTCAGTTCATGTAAAAAATGCATATCAACAAGAGTGCTTATAACTATAGATATAATAAACAGCACCACTAAAAGCATGAGCTTTTTTTCCTTATACAGTTTCTCGGGTCTTTGTACTGCTGAGTCGGGATCAAGTGACATAGCAAGATAATAAGCAAATAAAAGGAACATGACCGGTGTAACGAGAATGTACTCAATTCTATACTTGATCATAAAGACTCCAAGCGAGAATGTTGCGATAAGTGCATAGAAAAGCGCAGATGCCAAAAGACTCTTTTCTGTATAAAACTTAAAAGAACGCCTATAAAGACCTGCAACCGACTTATCTCCTATCATACGGAACTCGGCAAATCTCTTCGTTGCCATAAGGAATGCTCCCGCCATCCAATATCCGATAAGAACACTCGACGGTGAGATTGAATCACAGCTTACAATAAACCATCCCATCATCAATCTGAGCATATTGTTAGCCGACTCGGAAATAACGTCCACAAAGGGAATATCCTTTGTTCTGAAAGGTTTTACATTATATAACACTCCCATAATAAGAAGGACGAATGCAACTATGAAAAATAGCTTATTCACAGAAAAAGAAATCCCAAGTCCTATTATGGACAAAAGAATATATTCCAAAATAACCCATTTTACTTTCATATTCTCCGTAACTACAGGTCTGTTCTTCTTAGTGGGATGATACTTATCATATGGAGCATCAAGCCATTCGTTTATTACATAATTTGCACTGGCAATGAAACATGTGCCTATGAATCCGGCTATAAAATTATATAAGCTTACATCTCCGATCTTTTTATGAGTAATAAGCATTGCCAGAACAACTCCCGGCATAATAAAAAGCTGTTTGATCCAATGATCGATTCTTGCAATTTTAATGTACTTCTTCATTACACACTCCAAATTTTCTGTCCAAAAACAAAGAGTTGCTTTGCAACTCTTTGCGCGCCGATGCGCGCAAGCTTTAGCTTGCATAATACTTCTGCGCATCGGTCGCATCCATAGCGAAGCTTTTTTATTGAATAGGGAATTTCAGAGAAATTTCCTATTCAACAAAAAAGCAGAATACAAAAAAAGGAGGTTCTAAAACCTTTTTTGTATTCTGCTACATATATACATTTCTTTTCATAATTCAGATCACTCGAACATCATATAGATAGTACGACGTGATCCATATCATAAAAGCTTAAACCTTGCGGCCTGATAATGTTGCAAACTCAATAACCGCATTATATCACGGCTTTCGGCGTTGGACAATATATTACCGTTATAAAACTTGATAAAAATTACTTCTTATAGTTATTTTTAGATGGCAAAAAAGGGTTCCAAACAGGTACCAAAGCTTCATTATGCAAGCTCCATAATACAAACCACTTTTTATTCACCGGCGTTCAATATAATCTCGCCTTCAGAAACATCTCCTACTGCTTTATCTTGAAGCGATACCGTAATTCGGGTTTCATATGTTTTCCATTCAAATTGAGACCATTCAACACCTTCTACGTTCCTTTGAGGAGTATAGGTGCTATAATCACTCCCTATACTTTCCTGTTTTTCTTGATTTTTTGACATTGCCAATACACTCATTGCCATTGCATATAATTGCGGATCAAATTTCATGAGTTTTTGTGCCTCACTACTTGTTATAGGTCTGCCACTCGATATTTTCGCTGCAATTTCAAAAGCATCCGCCGATTCCTCTGCAGCTTTTTTCCAAGCTTCTCTTTGCTGTTGAGCTACAGCTAGTTCATGTTGCATAACATAGTCGTTAAAAGCTGCCATTCTATCTGCTTCAGCCTGTTTATCAGTTTCTATCAGATTTTCCTTAACCTCATCCGATAATTCTATTCTAATCCCATTAACAGTAATATAACCTCGTGAAACCGCTCTACTCACCATTGCTGAATCAGCAAAGTGAATTATAAATGTATTCTCTTTATCTCCCTTTGATATTCCCAATATGTCTTTTCCCGAAGTAGCAGTCATTTGATTATCTTGCTGTGCAGCATAAGCTTCATTTGATATTTCGATGGTATCCCTATCTATATCCAATTTATCCTTATTGGTATGAGGACTACCTCCTCTGTTTTCATTTGAATAATACTCTGCTTTACCAACTTTTTCCCTAAAAATACCATTTACATTCATTAAAAACATATCCAATACCCCCGTTGATGATTGTAAAGTTTATTCATGTTTTTGTTCCAATATCCTGTATTCTTGTTGTATTTATTTTTTACATAAAATGTATCGGCATTTTATCTGAGCTTATTAATTTTTTTATGCATAACAAAGACTTGCTTTGCAACTCTTTGCGCGCCGATGTGCGCAAGTTTTAGCTTGCATAACACTTCTGCGCATCGGTCGCATCCATTTAAATAAAAAAGTGCCTGCGGCACTTCAACTCCCCTGCCCCTCACTCATGAGGGGTTGGGGTTGTTTTTTGCCTCAATTCATTCATAATGATTTTTATGAAGCGAAACATACTGCAAGATCTATTCCGAGATCATTATGAAGAAATTCAATATACTCTCCATCCCCGCAAAACGGAAATGGAAAACATCGATAAGATGCTCAATTGTGGCGATCCTGCCTATGGTGGCGCCATGTATGGCTGCCCCGATTGTGGTAATCTCAAGTTCATTCCCTTTCGTTGTCATTCAAGATTCTGTCCTACCTGTGGTTCCATGTATTCACAAAAACGTGCTCTGGCCATGTCTTTCAAACTCATAAACTGCCAGCACCGACACTGCGTTTTTACTATATCAAAAGAATTACGCCATTACTTTCTCGAAGACCGTAATCTTCTCAACTGTCTTTTTGACGCTGCCAGCAGCGTTATTCGTCGGATGTTCTACAAAACCAACAAAAGTCAGAACTTCACTCCCGGTTACATTCTGGTTCTTCACACATTTGGACGTCCGTTGGAATGGAATCCTCATATCCACTGCCTCATATCTGAAGGTGGTGTAGGTGACACCGGATTTTGGCGTAAAGTCAATTACTTCAGTTTTCAATACATGCGCCATGCTTTTCAAACCGCTCTTCTTAATCTTATGGAAGCTCGTATTACTGACTCCGTGAAAAAAGCTTTGTTCAAAAAAGAAAAAGCTCTCTCATACAAAAATCAAAAAGATGGATTCTATATATATGCAAAACCCACTCTCGCTGACAAGAACAAAGTGGCTAAATATATAGGTCGATACCTTGGGCGCCCTGCAATCGGCCTATCAAGAATTGATTCCTATGATAAAGCGCATGATACTGTTACTTTCCACTACAACAGGCATGAGGACGAAGTCCTTGTCACCGAAACACTTCCTGCAATAGACTTCATCAAACGCCTTATCCAGCACATACCTGAAAAAGACTTTAAGATGATACGCTACTACGGCGTGTATGGTCGACATCGAGAATCAGATAAAAAGCTCTACCGTCTTATTTCCCCCACCAAACAGCCATTCTTCAAATCTTTCTTACAATGGCGCTCAAGTATTCTTTCAGCATTTGGCTATGATCCAATCAAATGTTCAAAGTGCAGTAGTACCATGAAATTCCTTGATTTGTACTTTAATCATAAACATATTTCTCTTGAAGACTTATACAAAGAGGCAAAGGGAAAATGCCGTCCCAAAAGCAGAGCTCCATCTTCAAAACCAAACAGTGTTTCCCCATGTTTCTGCACATGATAAAATCATGCAAGGAGGAACAGTCATGGTCGATAAAGAACTAATTGCAAAGCTTAGAGAGAAATACATCCAAAATCCGCCGGAAGGCATGTCGGCGAACGAAATCCGCGAGATGGATGATGAAGACCTTCTCGACATGGATTACTTTATGCATGAAGATGATGAATTCTTTGATGAGGTAGATTGGTAATTATACCAACTTACCTCTACTTTGCATGGCCCGGTCTTGCCGGGCCTTTTAATTCAAGATTTCGCCGTCAAGGCGAAATTTCCTATTAAACAAAAAAACAGCTTCCAGAGAAACTCTGGAAGCTGCATAAAATCTAGGTTTGTTAAGATTACTCTACGATTGTAGCAACCTTACCTGATCCAACTGTACGTCCACCCTCACGGCTTAACGTTAATTATATCTATTTGGAAAGCCTTGATTTTACGTGGTTTCTGTTCGCACATATCTCATGTTTCGCTACATTTTTGGTGGTTTTTGAAATTTTTAGAGCCATTTTAGAGCCAACAAGCAAGATACTTTTCAAAAGCTCTTTTTCTCAGTTTCTTTTATTGTTCTTTTCTAAAATCTGCTGTATCCTGAACAGCCCTTGGTAGCCAATCCGCTCTGACATAATCAAGTGGAATTACCAGTTCTTAGATCTTATCATCTTTCCACGGTCTCATGATATCATCCGGCAAGTAATCCAGACCAACTTCCCTCAGACTCATGACACTGTCATAGATCCATCCAACAGCCTGCCCGTCACAATATAAACAATAGCAACCGAACATCTTTTTCACTTTTACATCCAGTTCACCAAGTGAATCGAGCCATTCCTGAACTATTTGAGGATCTTCATAAGCCATCGTATTATTCTCCATACATGTTCATTCTTGCATTAACGTAATCTTCTCTTTCTTCTTCCCGGTTCTCGCTTATCAGGATATCCTCAAAGATATTATATCCGTCTATAGTGCCTACGAGCTTCGCATCATACATTGTTATGTCTTCATCCAGTTTTTTGTCCGCAGGAAGGATTATATATCTGTCCAGATCCACTCTTGTATAATACAAAAGCTCTTGGGTTTCAATTTCTTCTTCCTTCATAACTTTGAAAACTCCGGTGTAATAATCATGATCAACATAATCCCTTCCGTAAGGCATCAGTATATTAGGATCATATTGTCTTACAAAGTAGACCAGTTCCGGAGGAAAAACAGCCCTTACTATTCCTTCGTCCTCTGTGGGCTTTATCTTGTCACATATGTCTATCACATTTTGCGGTAGATGATATATGTTTTCCGCCATATATACATGTTCATTTGCATATACACATGAACCTGTGATTATAATAACCACAGCTGCGACACCAACTACAGTACGCTTTTTAACCGTACTATTTAAACTTGCAATAAGCTTGGTAAACGCGTATGCAATTGTAACATACATTGGGATGATCCATAAAACTCTGTAATACGTATTGGCACTGTCAATTCCTGCCACTTTCACGAACAGCTTCTTTGTTATCGGAAAAAGAAATCCTGCAACTACAACAAGCGGCATTACTCCAAATATAATTTTCTTTCTTACATCAGATTCTTTTACTATAAGATAAATCGATGATATCAATAGAAGAAGCCAAACTATTATCCAGATACTTCCGTTTCCAAGTCCACCATATCTCTTAAGGTCGACCCAGCATTCCCTAAAAATTCCGTACATATATCATCCTCACATAAGCTTATAAAGCATAACATAAACAAGATTTGGAATAATACTGCAAAATGCTCCTAAAAGAACTGTCACTCGCTTTGAGGAATACAAGAGTACAAGTGTAAGTAGTAAAACCAGTCCCGCTCCGAACACTACTCCCATTTCTGAACACATTCCTGAAAACATATTCACCAGAGTAAGCAACACCCAGAAAGAAGCTCTCTGCAAAAGTCTCTTCTCTTCTCCGGCTGTTCCCTTAAACATCCATAAAAATATCAACATGATAGTTGGAAAGGCGATACTTGTAAGCATGGACTTTCCCTGCCAGGTTCTCATCAAAAAGAATGTTGCGGGAGTATAGATCGATATATTTCCAAAGATCATAAGCATATTGACCATGATCATAAAAATCGGTCTCATCGCGGTATTATCTGCAAAAAGTACTTTAGCTATCTCGTGGTAGATAAAATATACCAGCGGAATAACCAGAAGCGGCCAAACTGTATATGCAACGATTGTCGAATGTACACCCGCAGCTTTTGCAATAAACGCTATCCACATCGGAATGGCCGCAAGCGCATGCCTGCCATCAAGCATAATGCTTCCGCCTTTATTGGGATCTATAGTATACATTGCTCCCATTTTTTGTGCGATTACAGATTGAGTGACATAATACGAATTGTCGCCGTCAAATATTCTGGTTACAATCGCCATTACCATTTGGAACACTACAAGTGCAAAGAATATTCCATAAAAGATCTTGGTATCTATACTAAGTCCCTTTATATCAGGCTTTTTAAACATAGTCTTATCAAATCTGAAAATACCTGCTACAGAAAAAAGCAGTACCACAAAAAGACAACACTTGAAACAAGTTTCAAAAGCATGAGGCTTACTTGCAATTGTCATAATACATAAGATGGATATTATCTGAATAATCCCTGAGTAGACAAAAAATCCAAGTAAAAAAGTAATTCCCGGGGTTCTAAGTTCTTTTTTCAAAATAAATTTGAACAGTTGTCCTATGCACATAGGTACTGTGAACATAAAAATAACAAGTCTGACTATAGACCATATTGCCATTAACATTATTACATTCCTTTAGTTGTATTTTTGAAAAGCACATGCAGACAAAACGCACATGTCAGATTGAAATCCCACAATAACGTTTCTTCTTTTCATACCTTCCCTAATGCATTTCCCCACGAAATAATTATATCAGCCTGCTGAAAATCATCAACATTACTTCCCAATAGTATCCATTCAGAATTTTTCATAAAGAATAAATGTCATAACACTACAATAGAAAAGAGTGCAGTATTATTACCGCACTCAAATCTTATCTCGCAGATCAATTTATCATTCTTGGAATTGTCTATTTTCCCTCATCGAAGATGCAACAGTCAGATTGAAAATCTGATGTAAGGGGATTGATGCTGGCACCGCTTCCGCTGAAAACCTCGAAGGTTTTTGTTCGTTGTAAAAAAGTATATCGCAAACATCAACCAACTGTGGAACTAAAGATAGGGCCTTATAATACCTGGATCTGACCTTTTCCTCAGGCACACCATGACCACCTGAAGCCTCCCTAATCTTGACACGTGCTACATTAATATCCGGAGATGCAGTAAGAACATAAATGCATCTAATAAAGTAACCATTCTCCTTAGCACGCCTCAAAAGATTAAGATTTCTGTCTGTAGAAAGAACAGTTTCAAATGTAAAATCTCTTTTCTCATTTATCGCTTGCTCTCGGAGTTCCTCTGCCTTTTGAGCTGCTTCAAGATCACTACACAAACTAGATCTTTTGATATCATCTGCATTAATATACACGCCAACTGTTTTGGCCATTTTTGTAATTGTTGATTTTCCACTGCCATTAGGTCCAGCAAAAACAATTACCTCTGGCTTTAAATTCTTCTCTACATCAGACATACTCTTTCCTCCCATCAGGGTAGAGTATATATGCTCGTTTCGCTTCGGCATCATAACCTGACGTAGGAAGCCCTTTAATTTTTCTTATCTCCTCGTCTATGCGTATGGATTCCTTAAATCTTTCAGTTAATTCATCATCCGAAATTCCACAGGTATAATCTAATTCATTTTTTTCTTTTATTTCCTGCATAGGCTACTCCTTAACTTTATCTGTATTCCATCATGCCTCTTACCAACATAATACTACAAATACTCATTTTTGTATCTTATCAAATATCACAATTGTCACACTTCTGTTTATAAGCTTTTTTGCATCTTTACAGGCATTGAGTTTTATGGCACCGTTTTAGTACCAGCAATCATTATTTCGATAATTTTATACACAAAAAAGGGTTTCAAGCAAAAGCTTGAAACCCTTTATAAGTTCAGTGTTTATGCAATCCGATAAGAATTACTCAACGATTGTAGCAACCTTACCTGATCCAACTGTACGTCCACCCTCACGGATAGCGAACTTAAGACCCTGCTCCATAGCGATAGGGTGAATAAGCTCGATTGACATTGTTACGTGGTCACC
>JAEEGK010014382.1_pt1 | contig 17689 bp, 12 predicted proteins | sample 8958771 | NCBI WGS metagenome assembly JAEEGK01 (sample SAMN16246547, study PRJNA631951) | gut metagenome | biome: gut microbiome; feature: rumen; material: SC-attached | host: Bos | place: Iran: Karaj | collected 2018-10
AATCCCCAATCCCCAATCCCCAATCAACTTTATATTTTCATAATAATTCTTCTTTTTATTTTAAATTAATTATTTTATTTAATTATTTTCATTAATTATTTAAATTTAATTCAAAAATAAATATATATAAATTAAAAAAGTATAAAAATTATATTTATAAATACCTATTTATAAAACTATTGAAAGATAGAACTAAGATTTAAATATGTAAAATCTAATTTCCAATTAATTTTTGTTTTTATTATTTGTTTATAATTTTTAACTTTAAGATTATTAAATATATTATTTTTGATAGAAAATTTATATTTATCCAATATATTATCTTCTAAAAATTTATTTTCAACATTAAATAAAAATTCAGGAATAATAATATTATTAGTAGAATCAATTTCTAAAAAATGATTAAAAAATTCAACATCTTTATTTTTCATTTCTTCATTAATATTATCAAGAGAATAAATATTAACATTTAAAACAGATTTATTAGGAATAAATAATGAAAAATAAGAAATATAAACATCATCAATATTTAAAATAGAATATTTTTTTCGTAAAGTTTTAATAGAACAATCTTTAACATATTTTTCAGGTGAATAATCATTAGAAATAAATATTAATTTATTAAAAAGAATATATTGAATATCATTAAAAGAATAACAATTACCTCCTATATCAAAGTAAATATTTTGGAATAATTTTTTCCATTCTGTTTTATCATTTAATAGAATCTTTTTATAAAAAATAGTAAATAAGAATAAAGAATTAAATATATTAACCCAAAAACAAACTCTTTTTCTAATAGTTTTTAATTTATCAGGTTCAAATAATCTTAATTCAGATATTATTTCTATTATTCCTGAATTTTGCATTTTTAAATAAGTTTCTTCAATTATTTCTTCAGTTTTTTTTGAAATTATATCTTCTGTAGAAGGCATTGATTTAATTATTAAAGTAGGTAAAGTTGAAATATAAAAATCTAAATTAGGATAACCATGCACTTCAAATATCTTATTTTTAGATGAATTTATTATAATTTCATTTTTCATAAAATCTTCATTTTCATCCTTTAAAGAAATTGATGATGTTGTTGTTGATTGTAATCTATTATTTAGAAAATTTTGATTTAAACTTTTTGCTCTTTCTATATTTACATTTGCTATTGAGAATGGAGAACGAGTAGTTGAAGATTTTAATATATAATTATTTAATGTTAATGAACGTTGATTATCATTATTATTATTATTTGTATTAATTGTATTATTTTTATTATTATTATTATTTTTATTATTATTGTTTTTATTATTATTATTATTATCATTTATTTTTACTTTTTTTATAATTTTCTTTTCTTTTTCTTGACATATGTGATTATATATTTCATATAATTCTAAATGCTTTACTTCTAATAATGGAATATTTATTAATTCTTCATATTCTAAATTATTTAAAAAAGAATAAAATTGAATATAAGGATATTCTCTTTTATCACCTAATTCAAATCCTTTAATATATAATTTTACTATTAAATTTACTAAATTTAAATTCTGATATTTACTTAATAACACTTTTTCATATTCTTTATTCGATTTAATATCTTCTAAAATATACGCAATATAAAGATAATATTGTAATTTATGATTAAAATTAAAATTATTTTCATTTTCATTATTAAATAAAATAAATTTAATAATTGTTTGTTCTTCATTATTTATGTAAGTTTTTTCCATTAATTTATCATATGAAGTTATTGATTGTTCATCTTTATTTAAAAAAGAAATATCTAAATTTGAAGTATTAATAACTTTATTTTCTTCTTTTTCTTTTAAACTACTTTTTTCAGATTTATCATCTTCTTTTTCTTCAATTGTAGAACAATTTTTAATATTAATTTTATTATTAGTAATTAAATTATCATTTTCATAACTATAATCTATTGTATTTGTATAATCTAAACTATCATTACATTCATTAATAAATTTTTCATCTTGTAAAATTTTTTCAATTTGTTCTTTAATTTTTTTATTAACAATCATTGAATTTAAATTAATATTTTGTTCTTTGCTTAAATTATTAATTAGTTTTAAAAAATTTAAAAAACCATTTTCTTGATAAAAAATAAAAGGTTCATTTTCATTTAACATAAAATCAATTGAATGATTAAATCCAGTTTGCTCTAAAAGACTAGTTTGATTTTTAACATGATGTTTTTTAACATCTTTCGTATTATGTTCTAATATTTTATTTGAAATTATATTTTCATTAAATATAATTTGATTATTCATTGAATTTTCATTTTCATTTTTAATTACTTTTAAATAATTTTCAAATATTTTTTTTAATTTTTCATTTGAATAATTGTTATTTACTTTTAATAAATTTATTAATTCTTTTGCTGGAAAAGATTTCATTATATAATTTACTACAAAGGAATTATTATAATATCTTTGATTTTTTTTTGTTTCTTCTATATTTTCAAGTATTATTTTCCCATGATCAGTTTCATATTTATTATACTCAGTGAATCTTAAATATAAATTAGTCTTTTCTAATTCTTTGAAAAAAATTTGATTTTCATCACTCATAATTTTCTTTAAAAAAGTCAAAAAAATATTTTGTAAATTATAAGATAAAGGTCTATTAGGATTAATAGGATTTTCAATATCATTATCATCATTATTATTATTCTTATTCTTATTATTATTCTTAGTATTATAATTTAAACAACCAACATTAAAAATTTCAGGGTTTTTAATAATTTGAAAGCACTTTCTTAACCATTTAAAATATTTTCTATCAATTAAATTTATTTCCGAATCTTCCATAATTTGACTATTTTTACAATCAATAGTAAGATATTTTTCTTTCCAATTAATTCTAATTTTTTTATTATTCTTTAAATCATATTTATAAATTGTACTATTATTATCTAAAAAAATATTATTAATCCCATAAACTAATTCTTTTCCTTTATTAAAATCATAAGGTTTAAAATTACAATCTCCGTAAATTTCATTAATATCACAATCAACAACAACTCTTCCAGGATATTCATCCATCATTTTATGAAAAGAAATACTATCACTTAAAACACCAAACATATAAGAACCTGGTTTATCTAATAAATCTATATTTGAATAAGGTAAAACTGGAATATAAGAATGAATCCATTTAAAAGGAAATATTAATTTTAATATTGCTGGCATTATTAAATGAAGTAAATTTGATTGGGATGATCTTATTATTATTTGGCGCTCCATTAATATTGATATTAATAATTTTACTATTATTGATTGATCTAATGTGTAAAATAATATACTTATGTCTTTATCATTTTCATTACATGGAATTTCACAATTTGATGAATAATAGAAATTTATGTTTTTCTCTTTTTTATCTAAAAATTCACTTTTTATTGAAAATTTTATATTTGTATGTGGTGGTGGTTTTATTAAAGAAAAACAATAATAAAATATATTTAATAATTCTACTTTTTTACAATTATTTCTACTTTCATAATCAAATACTTTTTCTTTTTTATCACTTACCATTATTTGATGAAAAGTATATAATAAATTTTTAAAAGCATCATAATCATATTTATTAGATTTAATACATATTGTTAAAGGAACATTTATTTCTTCATTATTAACAAAAGGAAAAAGTTCTGGAAATTTTAAACAATATAAATATGAATGATTACCATATTGATCAGTTAAAGTTAAAGAAAAAAATTTAGGAGAATCTATATTATAACAAATTTCTTTTGTTCTTTCTGGAAAAATCATATCAAAAATTAATTCGTTATTCATTATTTCAAATTGTTCTTCAGGATAACAATATAAACAAGATAAAGTTCCTTTAGAATAAATATCATATTTTAATTTTAATATTTCTTCTTCTTTAAAACCAATAATTGATATATTTGAAATAATATTTCTTTCTTCATTACTACAATACTCGAACATTTATTATTTAATTAAAATGATTTAAATCTAAAAAACAATAAAAAATATAAAATGAATGTCCAAAACTATAATAATAATCAATTTCAAGTAATTCAACCAGTTTTTAAACAATATGCAGTAGGAGAAGGAATAGATCAAAGAGAATATAATTCAATTATTTCATCAGCAATGAATGCTTATATTAATAAAATGTTTCCTATGTCTATTCAAACTACTAATTTAATTAAACAAAGTATTCAAGGGGAATGGTTTGTTTTTGTTAGTGAATTAGGTTCGAAAAATTTCGATTTTTGCTTAACTACTGTTCAAGGCTCTGATTATATGACATTTAGTTTAGATAATGTTTTATTTCAAATATGTAGATTAAGAGATTAATATAATATATAATATATAGAAAAAAACAATTAATATATATGATATAATATGTAAATCAATGAATAATAACTTTTTTTTATTATAAATATAAATGATATGTCATTTTTTACTTCTTTGAGATTTTTTTTATCTTTTATAATATATTATTATTTATTATTCTTAATATTATATGTTATTGCTTCTCCATTCATTGTAAAGAAATTATTCATTTTTATTTTAAAATAATTAATTTGCTATTTATAGTTAATTTTATATTAATTAATCACTTTTTTTAATAAATGTAATGTACATTTTTATATTATAATAATGAAATTGTTTGGTTTTTATTCTTTTTCTTTTAATAATTCTTTAATATAATTGAAATTATGGATAAATTCATCTAATCCATTTAACCATTTTTTAAAATCACTTCTACTTTCTAAAATAATTTCAATTTTAGTATTTTCATCAGGTTTTAAATAAATTGAAATCATATATTTTTTATTAATTAATAAAGCATCTCTATATTCTCTATTATATATTTTTTCATCAAAGAAACAATCATTATTATTATTCTTAGTATATAATTCCATAATATTTTTTTTATTATTATTAAAATATAAATCAATATCTTCAACAGTTGAAATATTACATTTTTTATTTAAATTTTTATATATTTTTTGTAAGAAAAGTAAGCTTTTAGTAAATTGAGGAATTTCTAATCTTGAAATAGAAGAAGGAAATAAGGAAACAGTATTTTCAGATTTAGAAATTTTTTCAAAAATAATTTTCAAATTATTTTTTTCAATAAACAAATTAAATTTTTTAAAACCATAATCTTCAGGTTCAGAAGGTTTATTTCTTATAACAGGAGAAAAATTTTCAAAAATTTTTTGTTGAATATTTATAATTTGTCTTTTATAAATGTTAATTTTTAAAAATAAAGGTTTTATTTTTTCTAATAAAATAATATCTTTTTCTGATAAAGAAGAATGATATTCTAAATTAAATTTTGAAGGAGTATTTATTATTTTATTTAACTTTTTATTATTTTTTTTTCCTGAAGTATCATTTGTATTTTGATTTGAAAAACTTATATTATAATTATTTCTTATTGAACTTTGTAAATTCTTTTTTTTCTCAAGTAAAGAATTTTTTAATTTAGATAAAACATTTATATCATTTTGATATAAATTACAATTTTTATTTTTTTTTAATTCCTCTTCTTCTATTTTATTTCTTAATATTTTATTTTCTTTTTTTAATAAATCAATAGAATTTAAAATATTCTTTTGTTTATAACAAAGATTAATTTCAATATTTTTTATTTCTTCACTGATATTTTCTTTATATAACATCATAATGTTTAAATCATTTTCCATATCTTTAATATATTTATCATTTTCTTCTTTATTTTTACTAATATAATTTAATTGATTTTCTTTTTCATTTAATTTAATTTTAGTTTCTTCAATAATTTTTTCATCTTTCTTAATAATTAACTCAATATTTTTTTTTTGTTTTTGACTTTCACTAACGTCATTTCTATTATTTCCTAAAGTATGAAAATTATAAGTAGAAGATTCAGTATCAGAATTATTATTCATAAATTTCATTCTTATATCAAGAATTTTTTCATAAGTCATTATTCTACAAATTGCTATTAATAAATATTCACATAAATTTATTGGTAATTTAAATTTACTTATTTCATTTAAATAATTTATAACTCCTTCAAAATCTTCTTTTTCTTTTATATTATTAATAAATGTTTTCTTATTAACTGAAAAAACTAAATAATCATTACAATAATTATATAAATTTTCTCCTAATTTTTCTTCATCTAAAATATTTATTTCATTATTATTTTCATTAAATTGAGGTTCTATTTCATTTAATTTTTCTAAAGAAGATGTTAAACTATTTCTTGTTTGACATATATTTTTTATAAATTCTGTATGACTTTCTATTTTTGAAGTTAAGGTAATTAATATTTTTTTACAATATAAAAATTCTTCTTCTAACATATTATTTCTTTATTCTTTTTCTGAATGACGTAATGTTATTATTTTTTTTCTTTTAATAATTTTAATTTTGAATTCATATTTAAATTTTTCTTTTTATATTCTTCTATTTCTTTTGATATTTGATTTATTTGTTGTTTTATTATTTTTTCCCATTAATATTTTCAATTGTTCTTGAAGAAGTGAAATATTTTTTATTAATGTATTTAATTTTTTTTCGGAAAATATGTTTATCAAATAATTCCAAAAGTATTAAAAATTGGATTCAAAGAGCATTAAAAAAATATAGGTAAATGGAATGTAGAAAGAGAAGTTATTAAATTTTTTTTTCAAAATAAATTGGTTTAAAGAGAAAAAAATATTTTAAATATTTAAAATATTTGTATTTCAATATTATTATTCTTTTTTATGAGTATGTTTATATAAAATATATTGCATAATTCCTGGAATAATAACATAAATTGGATTTAAAATAAGGAAAGGAATAATTGAGGATTCCCCAACCCAACGATAATTAACAACATTAGCTGCTATGAGGAAAATATAAACCATCCAAGTATTATATTTATGAACCCATGAATTTTTATATCTTAAAGTAGAAACAAAATTAATGACAGGAAGAATAATAGCAGTTAAATAAACTTGATTAAATTGAAGACACCATCTATCATATTTAATAGATCCACCTAAATAAGTATAAAATAAGAAACTAAATCCATATAAATTTCCAATAGGTTGATAAAAATGCATTGGGATAAATAAAATAAGTAAAAAGCAAATAAAAAGCATTTTTCTTAAATACTTAGGACTTTTTAAAATTCTATATCTTACAATAAAAGGAGATAAGAATAAAATATACAATACATTTTTAATATTATATTCTCCCCCTTCTATCCATTTTTCAACTGAATCAATATAATAACCATTATAAGGGAATAACATAATTAAAATACTGAAAAAAATAGGAATATAGCAGAATCTTATACAATTATAACCTCTTTGTCTTTTAGCATAAGGAGTTTTAATTCCTTGATAAGTATCTCCAATATAAAAAGTCCTCTTAACTGAAAAATGATATTTAGGTTCAATAGAAGATTGATCATTATAAACTTCAATATTAAACAATCCATCTTTTTCAGCATGAAAATCCATAAAATATAAATAAGCTCCATTTTTCATTTGTTTCTGAAATTGCATTTTCCCATTAACATCACCTTTTACGAAAATATCAATAGGGATATCAAAATAAGAAATAACTCTAATAGGAGTATCTCTAACATTGAAAATTTGATGACTGGAAATATCTTGAAGAGGAATAGGATTAGTGATGAAAATTTTAGGATAATTATCTAATCCTTTAACACTATTATAAACATGTCTTCCATTATCAAAAGTAACTAAACCAAATCCAGCATCTTTCAAAGCCATTCCTACATATTCCACAGTGCCTTTTCCATGATAAGTGATTCTAGTACCTTCATGAGGATGTAAATGACCAGCATAAATAATTCTCACATTTGGATGTTGCATTATTTCCTCATATGAATTTCCTCTACTTGATTTTAAATACCAATTACAATCTATAGGATAATGTGTTAATATTATTGCTTCTGGAGTTGTTAAAACAGCATTTTCTATTATATCTAATTGTTCTTTTGAAGGATATGAATAGAAATTATATGGTGGATGTGGGTTGGGATATCTATAATTATTTATTAATAGGAAATTCATACCAAATAATTTTTCTTCTCTTAAAAATAAATCCCTCTCTTTTTTCACATTGGAACGATTGAACATAAATGAATAATCTAAAAAGTAATTTTCTTTTCCTAATGGATCTCCTATTGACCATGCATCATTATTACCTTCGACATCAATTACAAATTGGTCTCTAAATTTTTCATTAATTAATTTTTGTAATAAAACCCAATCTTTTAAAACTTGTGAACCTACTTTTGGAAATAATTTCTTTTCATAATTATGAACATAATCTCCTGTAAAAATATTCATATTTACTTTATATTCTTTTATTTTATCTAACATTTTTCTTAATAATTCTGTTCTATCAGGCTTTACTAAACTTAAGTGAATATCTGTTAAATGAGAAAAAATTAAAGGTTCTTCTATTAAATCAAAATGATGTTTTTCCTTTAAAGAAACAAAAATTTGTGATGGATGATATTTTGGAAATAAAAATCCACTAAAAATTATTATGATAATGTAGAAAAACCATATCATTTGAGAAAAAAACAATATTGTTGAATTTACCTGTTTTGGTAATAAGTTTGGTACTGATTCTAAATTTACTATGGAATTTGATGAATTTGGATTTACTTGTTTTAATTCATTTTCTTCATGGAATTTGTGCATTTATCTGTTTTCTTTTATTTATTTACTTAATTTATATTTTATTCGTATAAGAAGGATATAAATAATAATGTGGAAAAAAACAATTAATAATTTCTTCATTTTTAATTTTAAATCTTTAAAAAAATTCAATTTATAAATACATAATTAAATGGAAGTAAAAATAGTATTTTCTGATATAGATGGAACATTTTTAACAAGTGATCACAAAGTAACAGAAAAAACTGAAAAAGCAGTAAAAAAATTATTAGAAAAAAAAATTCCATTTATATTAGTATCAGGAAGAATGCCAGAAGCAATATATCCAATAACAGAAAAAATAGGAATAAAAATTCCAATAATATGTTATAATGGAGGATTAATATTAACAGAAAAAGAAGAAATATTATATTCCGAAAAAATGAAAGCAGAAGACACTCTAAAAGTATTAAATGAAATATCAAAAAATTATTCTGAAGTAACAGTAAATTATTATACAGGAAGAAAATGGTATGTAAAAGATATTAAAAACCAAAGAATAATAAGAGAAATGGAAATAACAGAAGCAAAAGCAGAAAATGCAAATTTTGAAGAATTAATAAAAAATGATATTTTACCTAATAAACTATTAATAATGAGTGACACTGAAATGATAGAAAAAATGGAAAATGAATTAGGAAAAAAATTTCCTGAATTGAATATAATTCACTCATCTAAACATTTATTAGAAATAATGGATAAAAGTGTAAATAAAGGAAAAGCAGTTGAAATAATGTTAAAACATTATAATTTCTTACCAGAAAATTCAATTGCTTTTGGAGATAATTATAATGATATTGATATGATTAAAGTAGTTGGTTGTGGTGTTATTATGGGAAATGCACCTGATTATATTAAGAAAATTGGGAATGAAATTACTGATTCTAATAATGATAGTGGAATTTATTCTTATCTTATAAAAAAAAATATTATTCAAGATTAAATTAATAGTTTATTTAAATTTTAACTTATTAATTTAATAATTAAATAATTATGAAATCACAAAATGAATTGATTGAAATGAAAGAAATTCAAAAACAAAAAGTTGATAAAACTATTAATTTAAATGAAGAAGAAGAAATAATGGAAGTTGAAAAAATATTAAAAAAAGGAAAAGATAAAGATGGTAATATATTATATAAAATAAAATGGAAAGGAATGTCAGAAACAAATGCAACATGGGAACCAATCGAAAATTTATTTGATATATTACCATTAATTAAAGATTATGAAAATCAAATAAAGAAAAAATATTTTAAATCAAAAAGACAAATAGAAAAAATAGAATGTTTAAAATATATAAATGAAGAATTATATGCTTTTGTTTCATGGAAAAAAAATTATAAAGAAACAATTCCAAATTCATATATATTATATAAAGAACTTAAAAAAAATAATCCTGAAATTATTTTAGAATACTATGAAAAATATTTAGCTTATGGAGATGCAAGATATCATTTAGCTTTTTCAAAAAAAAATGAATGAATTATTAATAATAAAATATTATTTTAAATAAATTTTTTTCCTTTAAAAAAAAATAAAAAAATTTTAATATATTTGATTTTGAATTTCTTCAATAAATTTACTATTAGCATTAGGATCTTTACCTTTTTTTACACAGCTTCTAATAATAAAAAACAGAATAAGAATAAAAATAACACAACAAGAACCAATAAGACCAAATAAAATTCTTTTATCTTTAAAAATTCCACTATAATAATCTTTAACTATTTTAGAAAAATCTAAAGGTTTTTCTCCATTAAAACCAATGAAATTATTATCATAATCAAATTTTATTTTATAACTAGAAAAAAAAGGATAACCTAAAATCCAAATATTATCATAATCACTTTTACTACTAAATCTAATTAAACAAGTAAATTTCCCTTTTTGACTTTGAGTGAATAATTTATCTGGTTTAATTTTATAAGCATAATTTCCTAAAACAAAATAAAGAAAAGGCATTTTTTTAGTATCATTTAAACTATTCATATCACAATTAATATAAGTGAAATCATTTCTAATAAAGCTTTTACAATTATTTTCATCTTCAAATTCATCTAAAATTTCTTTTAAATATTTAATTGATGTTGTTATATAATATGATTTTGCATCAAAAATTACTTGAGAATTAACTTCTATTGTATCATTGATTTCTATTTTTTCTTCATTTTTATCATCATCATCTTCAAAGTATATATGACTTAAATCACAATTCCAACTTTCTTTAAAATTACTATTTTTTGTTATATTACATCCTGTAAAAGTTTCTTTTGAATTTTTAGGAATATCAATTTGAAATTCGATTTTTGGATATGGTGATGTTGTAAAATATAATATTCTTGATTTAATTAGTTTTTCCTCTTTCATTTTATCCAAAAGTGAATTTGAAGAATCTTTTATTCCTAAACCTATTATTCCTTGAATATTACTATTATTTAATTTAGTTTCATCTTTTTTTAAATCAAAATTAAGTTTTTTGATGTGATGAGTGTTTATTTCTATTGGAGTTGTAAATGATGATAAATCTGCATCAATTAATTTTTTTCCTAATTTATTTTCATCATTAAAAAATATTGAATTTGATTTTGAAGTATCAAGAAGAAAATTTAAATCCATTTTATTTCCTATTCTTAAGGAATAATAATATTCCATTGTATATTCACTTTCTTCAATTGAATTAATTTTACAAAAGAAAAGAATAGAAATTAAGAATAAATAATTTGACATTTTTAATTGATTATTTAAATTAAATTATTTTTAATAATCAAAATAAAAAAAAAATTTATATTATGGAACAAGAATTTCCATTTCCTTTAGAAGTTCCATCAACTGATGATTATGGAGATACTGATGTAATGCTTTTAAAAAGTTATTATTTAGATTCTTTTAAAAAATTATTAAATTCATTTGGAAAACAAAAAAAATTTAAAATATTTTGTGATTTATTTTCTTTACAATTATTATCTTATTTAACATCTGATTTTAATATAGATGATAAGAAAAGAATAGAAAAATTTGAATTAAATTATGAAACTTTAACAAAATCATATAATTTTAATCCTAATGACATTCCAATTTTTTTTATAAGACCTTTACCACAATATATCGAAATAGGAATAAATTTTTATTATAAATATAGAGATAAAATGAACTTATCTGTTTTAGAGATAGTATTCATTCCAAATAAAAATTATGAAATAACACAACATTTAAGATCAATAGGAGTAAATGATATATTTCATATTCAAAATTTTTACATTGACTTAATTCCACTTGATAATGACTTAATAACTTTATCTAAAAATTCATCATTAAATGATTTATTTTTAGATAATAATAATACAATATTAAATTTCTTTGCTGAATCAATAGTAAAGTTAGAATCATGTTATGGAAAAATTAAATCATATTATTTAATAGGAGATAAAAGTCAAATATTAAAATCATTAATAGAAAAAAATGAAGAAGAAGATAATTTAAATGTAAATATAGGAGAAATTTATTCAAGTATAATAATAGATCGTTCATGTGATTTTATAACTCCTTTATGTACAAATTATACTTTTGAAGGAGCTTTTGATGAATATTTTGGTATTACTTATGGAAAAATAAATTCGAAAGAGAATTTATTAAAAGAAGGTTTTAAAAAAGGACAAGAACCTCAAAATTTTATTTTAAATGAAGGACCTTTTAACATGTGTTATCCTCAAATTAGATCTATGCATTTAATTCATGCTAATATATATATTGATAAAAGATTAAAATATATTTTTGGAGTATTGCAAAAAGGAAAAAATTTAAATGAAATAAATAGTTTAAGAGAATTTCAATCTTTAAATCTCAAAAAAATTATCAAAGAAAAAGACTCTGTAAATATGTGTTTTAATATAGCAAATTATATAGACAAACAAAGGAAAAATGTTAAAGAATTAACTTTAAGAGAAAAAGAACAAATTTTACTTGTTGGTCAATTACCAATTTCTTTACATGATATTTATGATGAAATGATAGCAGAAAAAAAAGATATATATGAATTATTAAGATTAATGATTTTAGAAAATTTAACTCAAGATGGTATTATAAATTATAAAGAATTAAAACGAGATATTATAAATGTTTATGGTTTTGAAAAAGTATTTTTATTTAATAATTTAGAAAGAATAAAATGGTTAAAAGAAAAATCAACTTCGGTTTTCAGTAAAATTAAAACAGGATATTATAATAATATACTAAATAAATTTCATTTAATTAATGAAAAATTTACTTTTAATAAAATAGAAGATTGTTCTTATACTTTAGGAGGCTTTTGTCCTTTTACTTTAAAATTAATTGAATGTTTTATTAATGGAGGTTGGAAAAATATTAATGAAGAATTAAAAAGTTTAAATATATTTTATCAATATCCTCATAATGAAAATGAATTAATTAAAAAAGAAAAAAATATAGTTTTTATCTTTTTCATCGGAGGAGTTACTTATACTGAAATTTCTGGTATTAGATTTTTAAATATGATTCATAAAGATTTAAAATTCATTATTGTTACTACTAATATACTCAATCAAAAAAATACTATTTCACAATTTGATAAATATGTGAGTAAAAATTATTCCATTAAGAAATTTTATCAAGATTATGAAAATGAAAAAAAAAAGAAATAAATAATAAATAAAATATATTTAATATTAGTTTTATTTAAAAATTATATATTTTAATAATAAATTAATTATCTTTTATTTCTAATAATATAAAATAATAAGTATTACAACTTTTTTATATTTTTTTGTACATTTTATAAATAAAAAATTAAAATATAAAATAAAAACATTAACAAAAAAATGCAAGTTAAACATTCTCTTCCATTTTATTCAAATTTAATACATAAATCTCTTCCATTATTAGAATCAATATTCCCAAAGAAAATAAAATCAAAAGAAGAATTAATGGATTTTCTTAATTACTCCTCAATTTCAAAAAACATACAAATTCCAAATTCAATTCCGTTAGAATCTTTTAACAAAGGAATATTAGATCCATGTTGGTCAATGTTAGAAAGAAAAGGAAAAATGTGGCGTCCAACATTAGGATTAATAACATCAAATATATTTATAAATGATATTGAAAATATAAAAAAACATGAAAAATTATATCAACTTCTCTATATAAGTGACTGTGTTCACAATGCAAGTTTAATAATAGATGATATAGAAGATAAGAGTATTTATAGAAGAGGTAAAAAATGCGTTCATTTATTATATGGAGAAGATATAAGTATAAATGCAGGATTTTGTTTAATGATTTTTCCAATGAATAAATTTTTATCTTCTATAGGAAGTCATAGATTAAAAGGAAAAATAACAGAAAAGTTCTTAAATGAATTAACTTCAATTCACTTAGGTCAAGGATGGGATATGGCAACAAAATGTGATAATTTACCTCAAATTCAATCTTATATTGATACAGTTTTATGTAAAACTGGTGTTTGTCCTAGATTAATTATTAAAATGGTTAAAATTTACATTGAAGAATTTTTAAAAATTAAAACTGGAAATTTATTCTATCAAATATTAGATTTATGCGATGACTTAAGTGTTGGATTTCAAATTTGGGATGATTTAATGAATTTAGTTCCTTCGACTATATCAAAAAATAAAAATAAAATTGGAGAAGATATTACTGAAGGAAAATTAACTATTATGGTTTTACATTCTTTATTAGGAAATTTTGATAATAAACAAAGATTGAAAGATATTTTAACTTCTAAAACTAAAGATCAAAAAGTTATTGATGAAGCAATTTGGATTTTAAATAAAAATGGTTCTATTAAATTTTCTCAAGAACAAAAAGATTTATATCTTAAGAAATTTGAAGATAAATGTAAGAGATTAATGGAAATGAAAAAACATTCTAAATTAAATATTCAAAGTTTAAAAGCTTTAATCGAATTGAAAGATACATTAATTAAAGTTTAAAATAAATAATAATCTAAATCAATAAATTATATTTAAATTATTCAAACTGATTTTACAAAATTCAACATTTTTCTGAATTAAAATAAAAATAAATTTTAAAGTATTTTTATTATTAAATTTTTGTTTTTTTATTATATACAATTTATTACACAAATATAATTTATTATTAAATACAAACTTTATCTTTTATAAAAATAAAATTTTTTCAAACCAATTTCATAATGTTTGAACACATTAAATTATTTTTATTTACAAATATATCAAAATGGATATAATCAGATTAATACATAAATAAAAATATAAAAAATAAGAATAACAATAAATAATCATTAATAAATTTACTCAAATTCAAAATAACCTAAAATGTTATTCAATTTCATTTTATCTTTAGAATATTGAGGATCTAATTTTAAATTCGATAAATAATTATATATATCATCTTTTTGTTTTTTATTTAAAATTTTAATAGCTTTTTGAATAACATATCTTCCATATTTACTTCTTAAAACAAAAATAAATTTATTACTTAAGAATAATTCTTGAATGATTAAATTTTGTTTTTCTTCATCTAATAATCCAATAATTTTTTCAGAAACATTTGAAGAATATTTCTGAGTTGATAAAGAACAAATATTATTAATAATTATTTTAACTATACTTTCGCAAATTGTAATTCCCCATTCTTCTAAAATATATTGAATACCATAATTTCCATATGGATTTTGTGCTATTTCAATGCAATTTTCACTTATTAATTTAATTATTTTTTCTTTATTTTCACAAAGAAATGTATTACCAATGAATTTTTTAACAACACAAATTCCATTTGCATCTAAACATAAAGCTTTAATATTCTTTAAAATAATATTATTTATTGAATTTCTTCTTATTTCATTTATAACACAAATCATTTTTTGAAGAACATGAGTTGCATTAATGTCAAAAGCCATTTTTAATTCATTTCCTTTAATTGATTCTACTAATATTATTTCTTCTTCTATTGTTTTTATCATATCTAATAAAGTTTGAAGAACATGAGTTCCAGAATAATTTAAAGCTATTATAACATAATCATTCTTTATATAATTAATAATTAAATTTATTTGATTTTCATTTGAATTTTTAATTAAATATTGAATGAAATAATTTCCATAAACATCCATCATTACTTTTGGAAGAGAATTATTTATTGTGTTTATTAATATTGTTTTACATTCATTTGGTGATTTATTTATATATTTTTGGATTTCTCTTATTCCTTTTTGAGAACATAAATAATCTGATATTGGAATTAATAATGAATTTATATAGTTTTTAAATTCTTCTATTTCATATTTTTCTATATTTATATCTAGTTTATTTGAGTAATTATGCTTTTTATATCTTAAATAATCACATGAATTTTTTTTATTTACTATAATTATATTATTTATATATTTATACTTTTAACTTTTTTCAATTTTTTTTCTTTTTGATTATTGGAAGTTATATCTATTGAATTTTTTCCTATAAAATTATTTGGAGAAGTATTGCTTAAATCATTTATAAATTGAAAAGTATTATTTGAAAAATTATTTATAATAATATTATTTTGAAAAGGATTTATATACATAGTATTATTAAAAAAAACTGGAAATGTATTATTATTTGGATAATTATTTTCAATATTTACATTATTAGGTAAAGTTTGAGTATTAAAATTATTAAAAATAGTATTATTATTATTTAAATTTTGATATTTTTGTTTTAAATATTCTTTATATTTATTATACATTTGTGAATTTGAATCAGAAAAAAATCTTTGTTTTTGTTCAATTGGCTTTTTAAAATCTTTAATTTCTTTTTTATTTGGTTTAACATTAAAAGCAAGTTCCTATTTAAAATATAAAATAATATTATTACGTCAATTTCTTCTTCATTACTAAATGAATCAATTTCTTTTTTTTCTTCTGTTATATTTATTTCCATTTCTGAAACTAAATTTGAAGGTAATAAGTCTGTTATATCCTTTTCTTGTTTCACAGTATCAGAAGTCATTTATATTTTTTTTATAAAAATTAAAATTAAAGAAAATTAAATTTTATTTCACTGTATCTTTTATAAGTTAAAGAATTAAGTATAATTATTTGGTTTATATATTTTTAGTGATTTTTTATTCATTTTTTAAAAACAATTAAATTTTATATATATATAATATTATGAAAATAATTTAAAAATAAATAATATATATTATTTAAAATAAGTAATATAAATTTTTCTTTTTTATTTGTCAAGATAATTTTTTGAAAAATCAATTTTTGATTTCCTTATTATTTTTCAAAACTTTTTTAAAAGACTTTAAACTCATTCCTCTTTTAATTTTATATTTTTTCGAAATTTTAGAAATTTGTTTTTTATGATTTAATAAATTTAAAACTATTATTTTATTATTTTTTTTCCTTTCTTGAAAAATATATTATTATTCGTAATAAAAACTTTAAATTTATTGATTTTATTTTCATTTTTTTTCATCATAAAACTCATTAATATTATATAAATCAGAATTATTATAAGATAATTCTTTTATTGTTTTATTTTCTTTATTATCAATAGATATAAAAGATATTTTTTGACTTAGAGCATTATTTATAAAATCAAAAAATTATTTTCTTTTAAATTTATAAATTCTATTTTTCATTATTATCATTCTTTTGATTTATAAAATCATTTATAGAATAATTGTCTATTGATTCAGATATTTGTGATAAAAATGATATTGAACCTAAACTCAAGTTTAAAAAGTTTGATTCTATTTTTCTTTTTTATAAATGTTTTAACTTGATTTATGCAAATTTTTTCTGTGAAATTTCTTTTATTTATATTTTTATTTTAATATTATTTTTTGTTTCATTTATATTTGTTGAATGTTCTTTTAAATTTTGATAAACTTATTTAATTTTATATTTTTCTAAGCATTTAATAATTATAAATATAAATCATCTTTATTTGA
>JAEEGK010014383.1_pt1 | contig 17688 bp, 30 predicted proteins | sample 8958771 | NCBI WGS metagenome assembly JAEEGK01 (sample SAMN16246547, study PRJNA631951) | gut metagenome | biome: gut microbiome; feature: rumen; material: SC-attached | host: Bos | place: Iran: Karaj | collected 2018-10
GGAACAGCCATAGCCTATGGCATCCTCTATTGGATAGACATGTCCCAGTTCAACGCCGGCCGCATCGCCGAAGTGGACAAGGCAAAGCTTCTCCTGGACGCTTCCGTCGTCGTTCTCAACATCATCGGCCAGATCCTGCTGTCTCTCGCATATGCCGACCAGTGGTTCATCTGGAACTTCGTGAATATCTTCTCAATCATGCTCTGGGCCAACAGGCTTTCTGCTGACGCATCAAGTTACACGGTGGTCATGATGGTCAAGTACAGCTTCTATCTGCTGAACTCTATCAATGGGCTACGTATCTGGCTCAAACTCAGCAAGGAAGGTTCTGGCGACATGCCGGAGAAGACAGGTTGCTGCTAGGGCGGACATGTCGTTTTTGGTCGAAAAGTTTTATAAATAGGGTTTTTTTACTTACCTTTGGCAAAATTTTGCGAGCAACGAATAATTAGTGTATTTTAAATCATAAACTATTTAAATTATTACATTATGGCAAACGAAGCTGTAGTAAAAAAAGTTAAGGACATCATCGTTGACAAGCTCGGCGTTGAAGAGTCAGTAGTTACCGAGTCTGCAAACTTCACCAACGACCTTGGTGCTGATTCACTCGATACAGTTGAACTTCTCATGGAGTTCGAGCGCGTATTCGGAATCAAGATTCCTGATGAGGATGCCGCTGGTATCGCAACTGTAGCTGATGCTGTCAACTACGTTGAGTCTAAACTTGACAAGTAAGCTAATAGTAATCAATCTATAGCAGAACAAAATAGGATGGCCTCGGCCATCCTATTTTTCGTTTATGTCGTGTCCGTTACTCGGACTTCTCGATCGAGAATGTGATCTTTATCTTCGGCCTGTTCTCGGAAGCTTCCGGACCGTGGAGGGCGCAGCGGTAGTAACGCTGTATGTCCATGACCTGCTCCTTGTTCTTCTGGGTCGTAGGAGTGCTCATCATCTGGGCCAGCATGAGATAGTTATAGTAGTTGCTATAGCTGCTTCCATATCCGCCGTAACCGCCGTATCCACCGTAGCCATAGCCGCCATATCCGCCGTACATGCTGTTGTAGTAGTTGGCATAGGCCATCTGCTGGTAGTACTCGCTCATGTCATTGTTGGTTGAGCTCGTGGTGGTGGTGATCTCGTCGGCAAGAGCCAGGAACCATACGTCGTAGTTGGCGATATTGTCCGTATCCTGCAGCCTGACGAGCTGCTGGATATGATGTGTCACGTCCGGCTGGTAAACGCAGAGAGAACGGTTGACGTCTCCATGGTTCTCGGTTGAGACGCTGGCGTCGGTGATGCCGGCGAATGTGACAGTATTGTCTTTGTTGGTAATCCTGCAGGTCGGGCTGAGATATGACGGGAACTTGTCCATGTCAAGATAGTTCTCAGGAAAATCGAACGGGAGGATGATGGTAGCCTTGTTGATGATAGCCTTTGCCGGGTCGCCGTGAGCCGAGATTATCTCGTTGATCCTTGCCCTGAGCGCCTCGGCCTTGATTACAGGCTTGAGGCCGCAGCCTCCCTCGAAGTAGATCTTTTCTGCAGCGCTGCCTTCGAAGCTCTGGGTGCTGTGGGTGGTCTGGTTGTATGCGACCTGCGGGTTCTCCTTTATCGAAGTGCTGGAAGCATTCTGGAGGTCATACTTCTCGACAGGACCGAGATAGAACAGGAAGGTAGTGTCCACCTGACCCTTGCCCTCATATTCGGCAGAGAATGTAAGGGTGGCGTAGGAACCGTTCATGGTTCCGCTGGTCACGTTGATAGGAAGCTTGAACATGTTGATTCTTCCTCCGTTTCCTGTAGGCTCGTCGCAGGTGAGGTAGATGCCCGGGAAGCGCTTCTCATATGCGTTTATGTCCTTGAGGTCATCCTCGGTCATCTCGAGGAATTTCTTTCCGAACTCCTCGGTGAAATCAATCGAGAGCGAGTCTGTTCCGTTCAGGACAGGGGTGCCTTTGCTGATGATCTTGTCTATGTATTTGATCTCCTGTCTCGGGTTGCTCTTGTCCAGAGGCTTTTCGAGCTCATATACGTTGACGTTCTGGAGAATGCTGGCGAATCTCCTGTCGTTGCATGAGACCGAGTCGTTGACGGCGGAGAGATGCATGTTTCGGAAGACCCTTGTGCCAGGCTTTCCGAAGTCGAGGGTCTTTGCGACCGGTACGAGGGTGAACGCGGCGGAACGAGTCGTAAGGCCGAACTCATCGTCACGGATGGCTCCGATGGAGAACCTGCGGGTGCTGAAGCATGAAAGGCTGTCAGGAACCTGCATCTCGATGTCGCTGATCTCGAACTCAGCCGTATATACGTCATATTTCATGTTGGTGGCAAGGTAATTCTCGCCGAGAGAATTATCCACCTTCACGCACGAAGACAAAAGGGAAGTCGCGGCGAGGGCCGCGATGAACGCAAATTTCAGTCTCATTTATAACTGATCATAAAAACTGTTATACTCATCCATATAAGAGCCGTCATTCATGGCCTCCGCGTTGTACGGAAGTATAGGGAGACCAAGGCTCTTACAGTACTCCACGATCTCTCCCGGAATCTTGTCAGCACCGAGAATGATACCGTCCGAGTACCGAGCGGCAGTTTTTGCAAGATTTATGCCATCTGCCTTTTCAAGAAGGCTCAGGTCCTCTGCGTCAGCGCCTCCGAATCTGGCGAGTCTGGCGAAGTCTTCAGCGAACGGAGCCGTAGGCGTGTCGTCATAGAGGGACAGCACGACCTTGCTTTCAGAGAAGATAGGATCGTCTCTGTATGCCTTTTTCAGATAGACTGGGAGGATGTGGGAAATCCATCCGTGGCAGTGGATGATGTCCGGTGCCCAGCGGAGCTTCTTGACCGTCTCGAGCACTCCTCTTGCAAAGAAAATGGCCCTCTCGGCGTTGTCCTCGAAGAACGTCCCGTCCTCGTCGCAAAAAGTCTGTTTCCTTTTGAAGTAGTCCTCGTTGTCGATGAAGTATATCTGTAATCTGGCTGCGGAAATCGAAGCGACCTTGATCACCAGCGGACGGTCGACGTCGTTTATGATTATGTTCATGCCGGACAGGCGGATCACTTCATGGAGCTGGTTCTTCCTCTCGTTGATGCAGCCGTATCTCGGCATGAACGAGCGGATCTCTTTCTTCCTTTCCTGGATGCCCTGCGGAAGATACCTTCCGATGTTCGCTATCGGAGACTCCGGGAGATATGGATATATCTCGGAGTTGACGAACAGTATTTTTTTAGCGGCTTCTCCCATCTTGTGAAATTTTGTTTTACCAAATACAAAGGTAAGATTTTTTTTCCATATTTCCATAAATTGCTATCTTTGGAAGATAATTGGAGAACTATGGCAAAAACAGAAAACAAACTCATGCGAAGGCGTATGGTCAACGCCTACCTGTCATCCGTAATCAGTATAAGCATGGTCTTGCTGCTGGTCGGGATAGCTAGCATGATTCTCGTAAATACCGACAGCGTCTCCGATTATTTCAAGGAAAACATGAAGGTTAGCGTGCTGATGCTTCCGGAAGTTTCCGAGGAGCAGGCGCTTGACTACAAGGAGACGGTAGCCTCGAAACCGTTCATCCATACGGCGGAATTCGTGTCCCGCCGGCAGGGCGAGGAGGAGATGAAACAGATGCTGGGAGAGGACTTCCTCAGCGTATTCGAGACTTCTCCGATACCGGTTTCGATAGACATAACCCTCGTCGCCGACTATGTGGTCGAGGACAGTCTCGAAGTTGTCACGAACCTTCTTTCGGAGTCGGCCCTCGTGGATGAGGTCGTGTACCAGAAATCCCTCGTGGAGGACTTGAACGCCAATCTCGGCAAGATATCCGCCATCATCGGTGTTTTCATCATTCTGCTGCTGTTCATTTCTTTCGTGCTGATCAGCAACACCGTGCGGCTGAATGTGTATGCGCGACGTTTCACCATCCATACGATGAAGCTGGTGGGTGCCACAAGGTCCTTCATCCGCGGACCGTTCCTGGCCCGTGCCGCATTCTTCGGAGTGCTGTCGGCCCTGATTGCGATCATGATCATAATCGGCATGCTGTTTGTCATAAAGACAGGCTTTGTGAGTCTGTTCGAATTGTTCGACTTGCGTCTGCTGCTGCTCGCCATGGGCATCGTGCTGGTCTCCGGAGTGGTGATCTGCGTCGTGAGCTCGTATTTCGTGGTGAACAAGCTGCTGTCGCTGGATAAATCTGAATTGTATTATTGATATGGATAAAAACTTTGCTATGGACAAGAAGGGGCTCAGGTTGCTCCTCGCCGGCCTGATCGTGATGGTCTCCGGTTATATTCTCATGATCGGCGGCGGAAGTGACGACCCTGCAGTATTCAACTGGGCCATGTTCGACTTCCGCAGGCTCGTGGCTGCTCCGCTCGTGATAATCTGCGGAGTCGTGATCGAGGTGATTGCCATCATGGGCTGCTTCAAGGGCGGCAAGAAAGGGGAGGATAAGTAGCTATGGAGTGGTGGCAGGCATTACTTCTCGGAATCGTCCAGGGACTTACCGAGTTTCTTCCGGTAAGCAGCAGCGGCCATCTGATGATTTTCAAGGAGCTGGTCGGCGCTGATGCCGAAGGCTTCCTGGATTTCACCGTGACGGTGCATTTCGCGACGGTCCTCAGTACCATAGTAGTCTTCTGGAGTTCCATCTGGAGCCTTCTCAAGGGATTTTTCAAATTCAGGTATAACGACGAGACTGACTATGTGCTGAAGCTTCTAGTCTCAGTCATTCCGGTCGGAATCGTCGGATTCATGTTCAAGGATAAGGTCGAAGCCCTTTTCGGGGACAACCTTGTCACGGTTGGCGTCGGACTCTGCATCACGGCTGTGTTGCTGTTTCTGTCGGATGTGCTCGCCGGCCGCAAGCCTGTGGTCAGGGAAAGCACGGCGCGTAACGGCATCAGCTACTGGCAGGCTCTGCTGGTCGGAGTCGGCCAGGCTTTCGCCGTGGCTCCGGGTGTGTCCCGAAGCGGAACCACGATCGCTACCGGTCTGATCAGCGGCGTAAGGCGTGACGTGATGGCCCAGTTCTCATTCCTCATGGTCCTTATCCCGATTATCGGGGAACAGTTGCTTGACATACTGAAAGTCGCTACCGGGGAAGTGTCGTTCGGCGGCGGTGTCGGTCCTGTCGCGCTTGTCTTCGGTTTCGTGGCAGCGTTCTTCTCCGGCCTTTTCGCTTGCAAGGTGATGATCGCCCTCGTGCGCAAGGCTCGTCTCGGCTGGTTCTCGCTCTACTGCGTGCTGGTCGCTGTCCTCATATTCGTGTTAGCATAATCGCCCATGGGAGAAAGGAAACTGACTTTTTTCGTATCGGATGTCCATCTGGGACTCGATGTCAAGGACAAGGAAGGCAGGGAAGCGCGCTTCGTGTCCTTCCTCAGGTCGATTCCTAAGGACAAGACGGCGGCCCTGTACATGCTGGGGGACATCTGGGACTTCTGGTATGAGTACCGGGATGTCGTTCCACGCGGGTATGTCCGTGTGTTCGGAGCCCTGACCGACCTGATCGATGCGGGTGTCAAAGTCTATTTCTTCCAGGGAAACCATGATATCTGGTGCTACAGCTATTTCTCTTCGCTGGGCATCAAGGTCCTTGACCAGCCTTATCGCTGCCGTATCGGGTCCAAGACGTTCTGCATGGCCCATGGCGACGGCCTCGGCCCTGGGATGTACATGTACAAGCTGATGAAATGGACATTCCATGCCCGTTTCTTCCAGCGGCTGTTCTCTACGCTCCATCCTTGGCTGGCGTTCAGTCTCGGAAACGGATGGTCAAAGCGCAGCCGCATCGCCAAGAGCCTGGAGTATAAGTTCAGGGGGACTGACGAGCCTCTTTACAAATGGGTGAAGAAGGCTGACTCCGTCGAGAGGGCAGATTACTATGTCTTCGGCCATTTCCATACGTCGGTGGACATGACCATGCCTTCAGGGGCGCGTCTGATGATTCTGAAAGACTGGATGGATGGCTCTCCTTATTTCTTCTTTGACGGGGAGACGCTCAGGTCGACGAGCTTGACTTCCGGCGGATACGTGCCGAATATCGAGTAGTACAAGCCTTCGAAAGTATCGTTTTCCCATGATTTGACGAGGTCCTCTATGGCCTTGTCTTCCTGGTTGGGGTCATACGGTCTCTTCAGGTCTCCGCCGAAGAACTTGGCGATTCCCTGCCAGAAACTGGCCGCGACTCCGTTCTTGTAATCTTTTATGATCTCGTACGGCGTCAGTCCGGTCTCGCGTCCTATCAGCTGGATCAGCAGCTTTCCCTGGGAAACCGTCATCTTGCGGATCACAGGCTCGTAGTTGTCGAGCACTTTCTTCTGTATCGCTGCGATGTATTTGTCTTTCTTCCTGCGCCTGAGCTTGTCGGCGGCTATGGTGCTGTCGACTTCGTGCATCATTTCCCTGACCTGGATGGCGAAGGGGTATGTCTTGCTGAAATTGTGCACGAGCTTGTAGTATTTCCTCCACTGGCGGCCTTTCTTCTTTCCTGTATATGTATATGCAGGCCTCAGTACGTCCACGAAGACGGTGTCTCCGTTCTCGACTATATATGTCATGTAGCCGCGGTTCTGTGCTGCGGCTTCGCGTGCGCCCGGGATAAGCAGTATAAGCGCAAGGGTTATTGTCAGTATCTTTCGTGTCACGATGCAAAAATACTCATTTTTCAGATAATGTATTGCAGGTTTCATGCCTGTGTCGAAAAGTCATCCGATTATTTTTTCACATGTTTTATAACGTGCTGAAAAACCGCAAGATAGCTTTTGATTTTTTGTGTCGAAAAGTTTGAAAAATTTTTGCGAAAGTGTTGGTTAATCAGATATTTTTCGTAACTTTGCAATCCCAAAATTGAGGTGAATTATGCCCAAGAGATTGGGAATCAATTAGTTAGGAAATTTTTAGGAAAATTATTAAAAGTAATACAGCAATGTTACAACCTAAGAGAACCAAATTCAGAAGGGAACAGAAAGGTGTGATGAAAGGCAATGCCCAGAGGGGAAACCAGCTTGCCTTCGGATCTTTCGGTATCAAAACCCTTGAAAATTGTTGGCTTACTGCACAGCAGATAGAGGCTGCCCGTCAGGCAATCACCCGCCGTATGAACCGTGAGGGTCAGGTATGGATCAGGGTATTCCCTGCTAAGCCTTTCACTAAGAAGCCGTTGTCAACCCGTATGGGTAAAGGTAAGGGAGATCCTCAGGGTTTCGTTTGCCCTATCACCCCGGGACGTATCCTCTTCGAGGCAGAAGGTGTATCGCTCGAGACAGCGAGAGAGGCTATGAAGCTCGCAGCTTCCAAGCTTCCTGTAGACACCAAGTTCGTCGTTCGCAGAGACTATGTGGAATAATTTAATGGTAGAGAGAAAATGAAAATCAAAGAAGTACGCGAGATGTCAATAGCGGATCTCAAAGACCGCATCGCAGCAGAGAAAGCTAATCTTGATAGCCTCAGGGTTAATCACGCAATCTCTCCATTAGAGGACACTTCCATTTTTAGCAAGACCAGAAAGGATATCGCCAGAATGATGGCCGTCCTCGCTGAGAAAGAAAACAATCAGTAAATTGAAGTCCTATGGAAAGAAATCTTCGTAAGGAAAGAATCGGTATCGTGGTCAGCAACAAGATGGACAAGACCATCATCGTTGCAGTCGAGACAAAAGAGAAACATCCATTATATGGTAAGTTCGTAAACAAGACCACAAAGTTCGTCGCACAGGACGAGAAGAATGAGTGCAGCGAAGGCGACAAGGTTCTCATCATGGAGACCCGTCCTCTGAGCAAGACCAAGAGGTGGAGATTAGTTGAAATCGTAGAAAAAGTCAAGTAACAATGATACAGCAGGAATCACGTTTAAAGGTGGCTGACAACAGCGGTGCAAAGGAAGTTCTTTGCATCCGTGTACTTGGGGGAACCCACCACCGTTATGCTTCTGTAGGCGACCAGATCGTCGTCTCAGTCAAGAGTGCCATCCCTGGCGGCGACGCTAAGAAGGGAACAGTTTCAAAGGCTGTAGTAGTACGCACTAAGAAAGAAGTCCGCAGACCGGACGGATCATACATCCGTTTCGATGACAATGCATGTGTTCTTCTCAACAATGCAGGAGAACTCAGGGGCACCCGTATTTTCGGCCCTGTAGCAAGAGAGCTGCGTGAGAATTATATGAAGGTTGTTTCACTGGCACCGGAGGTCCTTTAATCTATAAGCATCATGAAAAAGTTTCATATAAAGAAAGGAGACACCGTTTTTGTGAACGCCGGCAACGATAATGGTAAGACCGGAAAGGTCCTCGAAGTCCTCAGAGACAAGGATCGTGTCATCGTAGAAGGAGTAAATGTAGTAAGCAAGCATACCAAACCTAACGCCAAGAATCCTCAGGGCGGTATCGTAAAGCAGGAGGCAGGAATCCATATTTCCAACGTCCAGCTCGTAGATCCTAAGTCAGGAAAGGCTACCAGGGTCGGCTACAAGGAAGTAGACGGCAAGAAGGTACGTTATGCTAAAAAATCTGGAGAGGAGATTTAATTATGGCAAAGAAGAAAAACGAATCTGTTGAGGTTATGGAGCTGCCTGCAGGCTACGTTCCTACTCTCAAGAAAGTATATAAAGAAGAGATCGTTCCTGCTCTTATGAAGCAGTTCTCTTACACTAGCGTAATGCAGGTTCCGAAGCTCGTCAAGATCACCATCAACGAAGGTATCGGCGACGCTACCCAGGACAAGAAGCTCGTTGAAGAGGCAGCTGAGGAGCTCAGCCTCATCACCGGCCAGAAGGCCATCGTCACTTCTTCAAAGAAGGACGTCTCTAACTTCAAGCTCCGTAAGGGCATGCCTATCGGAACCAAGGTTACTCTCCGCAATGTGAAAATGTACGAGTTCCTCGAGAAGCTCATCCGCGTATCTCTCCCTCGTATCCGTGACTTCAACGGTATTTCAGAGAAGATGGACGGTCAGGGCAACTACACTCTCGGTCTTAAGGAGCAGATCATCTTCCCTGAGATCGATATGGATAAGAACCCGAGAATTCACGGCATGGAGATCACATTCGTGACCACAGCCAAATCTGACGAAGAGGCATACGCCCTTCTCAAGGCTATCGGTCTTCCATTCAAGAAACATAACAACTAAAAGAGTATACAATGGCAAAGGAAAGTATGAAAGCCCGCGAAGTAAAACGCGCGAAATTAGTTGCTAAATACGCCGAGAAGAGAAAGGCTCTCAAAGAGGCAGGCGACTGGGCAGCTCTCGACAAGCTTCCTAAGAACTCAGCTTCTTGCCGTCTCCACAACCGTTGCTCTCTCACCGGACGTCCAAAAGGATACATGCGTGCCTTCGGTATCAGCCGTATCCAGTTCCGTGAGATGGCTTCCAACGGCCTTATCCCAGGTGTTAAGAAAGCAAGCTGGTAGTAAATATTACACATTATATATTATTAACAACAATCGGATATCGGGCGTCATGACGCCGGTCCATAAAAAAAGACAAAAAAATGACTGATCCAATTGCAGATTTTCTGACCAGAATCCGTAACGCTTACCGTGCAGGTAAGAAGGTGGTCGAGATTCCTTCATCTAAGCTGAAGGTCGCTATCACAGAGATTCTGTTCGAGCAGGGTTACATCCTCAGCTACAAAGTAGTCGAGGGCCAGCCTGCAGACACAATCAAAATCGCTCTCAAGTATCATCCTCAGACCAAGGTCGCTGCCATCAAGGGTCTCGACCGTATTTCTAAGCCAGGTCTCAGGAAGTACGTTGACGTAAAGGACATGCCTCGAGTTCTCAATGGCCTCGGTGTAGCTATCCTTACTACTTCAAAGGGTGTCATCACTGACAAGAAGGCTCGTGAGCTCGGCGTCGGCGGTGAGGTAATATGCTATGTATATTAATATTAAAGATTAAGAAATGTCAAGAATAGGAAAACTTCCTGTAAACCTTCCGTCCGGAGTTAAGGCAGAGCTTCTCCCCGGCAACGTCGTTAAGGTTAAAGGTCCTCTTGGTGAGCTCAGCCAGAAGGTTGATCCGGATATTACCGTCACCATTGAGGATGGCCAGATTAAGTTTACCCGTCCTACCGACCAGCCACGCCACCGTTCTATGCACGGTCTCTACCGCGCTCTCGTGAACAACATGGTTGTCGGTGTTTCTACGGGTTATGAAATTAAGCAGGAGTTCGTCGGTGTAGGTTACCGCGTAGAGGTTAAGGGTCAGCTCCTTACCTTCGCTCTCGGTTACTCCCACGATGTCCAGCTCCTTCTCCCAGATGAGATCAAGGCAGAAGCCGCTCCGATCAAGAAAGGTGAGAACCCTGTTCTCATCCTCAAGAGCTCAGACAAGCAGCTCATCGGTCAGGTCGCAGCCAAGATCCGTTCACTGCGTAAGCCTGAACCTTACAAGGGCAAGGGTATCAAGTTCGTCGGCGAGCAGCTCCGTCGCAAGGCCGGCAAGACCGCATCCGCTAAATAATAGGAGGACACAATTATGGCATTGAGTAAAATAGAAAGAAGAAGAAGGATTCACTACCGCATCCGTAAGCATGTGAACGGTACTGCTGAAAGGCCAAGACTTGTTGTCTTCAGAAGTAACAAGCAGATTTACGTGCAGGTTGTTGACGATGAGCAGGGCGTAACACTCGTCGCTGCCGCTTCAAATGATAAGGCTCTCGCCGCTGAGTGCAAAGGCAAATCCGGAAAGGATGCAGCTGCTGTAGTCGGAAAGGCAATCGCAGAGCGCGCTATCGCCAAGGGTATCAGCGAGGTCTCTTTCGACCGTGGCGGATATCTCTACCATGGCAGAGTTAAAAGTTTGGCAGACGCTGCCCGTGAAGGCGGCCTTAAATTCTAATCGGGACTATGGCAAATACAAATGTAAAAAGAGTCAAGACTTCAGAGCTTGAGCTTAAGGACAGACTGGTAGCCATCAATCGTGTCACCAAGGTGACCAAGGGTGGCCGTCACTTCCGCTTTGCGGCTATCGTAGTCGTAGGCGACGAGAATGGTGTCGTAGGTTATGGTCTCGGTAAGGCAAATGAGGTTACCGCAGCTATCCAGAAGGGTATCGAGGATGCTAAGAAGAATCTCGTCAAGATTCCTGTAATCAACAAGACAATCCCTCACGAGCAGGTTGCAAGGTTCGGTGGAGCAGAAGTGTTCATGAAGCCTGCAGCTCCTGGTACCGGTGTTAAGGCAGGTGGTGCCATGCGTGCCGTGTTCGAGTCTGTAGGAATCCAGAACGTGCTCGCTAAGAGCAAAGGTTCTTCAAACCCTCACAACCTCGTTAAGGCTACCGTTGCAGCCCTCACAGAGATGCGCGACGCTTATACCGTTGCCGGTCTCCGTGGCGTGTCTATGACTAAAGTATTTAACGGATAGGAGGACCAGAACTATGGCAAAATACAGAATTACACAGGTTATCAGCAAGAACGGCGAAACCAAGAGACAGAAAGCTAACCTTTCTTCACTCGGTATCCGCAGAATGCATCAGACCGTAGAGGTTGAGAAGAACCCTGTTACAACAGGTATGTTGGAGAAGGTTCGTCACCTCGTGAAAGTTGAAGAAATCTAATTTTAGGAGGAACAAATGATGAATTTGCATGATCTGAAACCTGCTAAAGGTGCTACAAAAAGTTCAAAGAGAATCGGCCGCGGCGAAGGCTCAGGCAAGGGCGGTACCGCTACCCGTGGTACCAAGGGTGCTCAGGCACGCGCCGGATACTCTCACAAGATAGGATTTGAAGGTGGCCAGATGCCAATCCAGCGCCGTCTTCCGAAGTTCGGCTTCAAGAACCCTACAAGAGTTGAGTTCAAGGCAGTCAATGTTGCCGATCTCCAGAAGCTCTACGAAGCTACAGGTATTTCTGAGATCAATCTCGACGTTCTCGTTGAGTACGGTCTCGCACCTGTAAAGGAACTTGTAAAGGTTCTCGGCAACGGTGAGCTTACCGCAAAACTCGAAGTTTCTGCCGACGCTTTCTCAAAGTCTGCAATCGCTAAGATTGAGGCTGCAGGTGGCAAGGCAACAATTGTTGAGGAATAATCAAGACAAGATGAAGAAGTTTATAGAGACAATCCAAAACATCTTCAAGATCGAGGAGTTACGCAAGAGGATCGTTTATACGGTTCTCTTGGTACTCGTTTATCGACTGGGATGCTTTATCGTGCTTCCGGGCATCGATTCAAGGCTCCTTGCCAACTTCCAGAGCAGCACTCAGGACGGCCTCGTTGGTCTCCTCAACATGTTCTCTGGCGGTGCATTCGGTAGAGCATCGATCTTCGCACTGGGTGTGATGCCTTACATCTCGGCATCCATCGTGATCCAGCTCCTCGGTATGTTCGTACCTCGTTTCAGAAAACTCCAGATGGAGGGCGAGAGCGGCCGTAGGAAAATCAACCAGTACACCAGGATCCTTACTGTAGCTATCCTTGCTGTGCAGTGCCCTGCATACATGGCTGCCGTATACAATGAGATCCCTGGATCTGCATTCGTTGCTGTCAACCAGCTTGGATGGAGCACTGTTACGTTTAACATCGTCTCTACCATTGTTCTTATGGCCGGCTCGATGTTCGTGATGTGGCTCGGTGAGCGTATTACTGACCGCGGTATCGGAAACGGTATTTCCCTGATCATCATGATCGGTATCGTTGCCCGTCTCCCTTACGCCCTCGTCGGTGAAATCGGTTCCAAGTTTACTGCATCAAGCAACGGAGGACTTCTCTACATCGTAGTTGAACTTGTCATACTCTTCCTCGTTTTCATCGCTGCCATCGCACTTGTGCAGGCAGTCAGAAGAGTTCCGATCCAGTATGCCAAGAGAGTAATCGGCAACCGTCAGTACGGCGGTGTCCGCCAGTATCTTCCTATCAAGATGAATGCGGCAGGCGTTATGCCTATCATCTTCGCCCAGGCGTTGATGCTCTTCCCGCTTCTCTTCCAGCGTTTCGATGCTACCCGCGGTCTTGCAGCTACTCTCAGCAACTATACCGGATTGTGGTATAACCTTATTTTCGGCTTCCTCGTTGTAGTCTTCACTTACTTCTACACCGCCGTTACTGTCAATTCGACAATGATGGCTGAAGATATGAAGAAGAACGGAGGATTCATCCCTGGAGTAAAGCCTGGAAAGGCAACCGTAGCGTACCTCGACTCAATCCTTGACCGAGTTACCCTTCCTGGTTCAATCTTCCTCGCTATCATCGCTATCCTTCCGGCATTCGCGATGAAACTCGGAGTCAGCAACTCGTTTGCAAGCTTCTTCGGAGGTACTTCCCTCCTTATCCTTGTAGGTGTAGTTCTTGACACTCTCCAGCAGATTGAGAGCTATTTGTTAATGCGTCACTACGACGGTCTCATGAAGACCGGTCGTCTCAGTGGACGTTCAGGTATGTAATTTTTGATGGTTAAAGGTAGATGGTAGCACCAAAGACAGAAGAAGCTATTGAGCTGCTCCGTATAAATGGAGAGCTGACGTCAAGAGCGTTGGCAGAAGTCGGTAAAGCGGTTGCCCCTGGTGTGTCAACTAAAGAGTTGAATAGGGTAGCTGAGACTTTTATCCGTGACAACGGTGCCGTTCCTAACTTCTTGGATTACGACGGCTATCCATATTCTATCTGTACCTCAGTAAACGATGTAGTTGTCCACGGTTTTCCGTCAGACTATATTCTGAAGGATGGAGACATAGTTTCCGTAGACCTTGGAACTCTCTACAAAGGATATAACGGCGATTCGGCATACACTTTCCCGGTCGGGGAAGTGGACGCCGAGACCCGGAAACTCCTCGATGTCACTAAGGCATCTCTTTACAAGGGTATAGAGCAGGCTGTGGCTGGCAATCGTACCGGCGATATCGGACACGCGGTGCAAACGTATGCCGAATCATTCGGATTCGGGGTCGTCAGGGAACTTGAGGGCCATGGAATCGGACGGGACATGCACGAGAATCCGGGCGTTCCAAACTATGGACACCAGGGTCGAGGGCCAAGGCTCGTCGAAGGAATGACAATATGCATCGAACCTATGATCACGGCGGGCAACCGCAATGTGTATCTTGCAAGAAACGGTTGGGCAGTACACACGACTGATCATAAGAAAGCGGCGCATTTCGAGCTTACGGTTGTTGTCCGTAAAGGCAAAGCGGAGCAGCTGTCGACTTTTGACTTCATTGAGAAGGACAATAGTATTAAGTTTTAAAGTGGTATTTTAATGTCTAAACAAGCAGCAATCGAGCAGGACGGAGTAATCGTCGAGACTCTCCCGAATGCAATGTTCAAAGTAGAATTGGAGAATGGTCACGTCATCCTTGCCCATATTTCCGGCAAGATGAGACAGCACTTTATCCACATTCTTCTGGGTGACAAAGTTAGAGTTGAAATGTCACCTTATGATTTAAGCAAAGGAAGAATATCCTTCAGATACAAATAAAATTTTTGCAATATGAAAGTTAAGACATCCATCAAAAAGCGCAGCGAGGATTGCAAGATCGTCCGTCGTAAAGGTCATCTTTACGTGATCTGCAAGAAGAACCCTAAGTTCAAGATGCGCCAAGGATAATATTCAGTTGTATAACTAATAAAGTAAAGATAATATTATGGCAAGAATAGCCGGTGTTGATTTACCAAACAACAAAAGGGGAGAGATAGGTCTTACCTATATCTTCGGTATCGGCCGCTCATCCGCAAGGAAAATCCTTGACAAGTGCGGAATCGATTACGACACTAAGGTCAGCGAGTGGGATGATGACCAGATCGCCAAGATCCGTACCGAGATCAACGAAGAGTACAAGATCGAAGGTGAGCTCCGCTCTACTGTCCAGATGAACATCAAGCGTCTCATGGACATCGGTTGCTACAGAGGCATCCGTCACCGTGTAGGCCTTCCTGTACGCGGACAGAGCACCAAGAACAATGCCCGTACACGTAAGGGTAAGAAGAAGACTGTTGCAAACAAGAAGAAAGCAACTAAATAATCGATGAATTATGGCAAAGAAAACAACAACAGCAAAAAAGAGAGTCGTTAAGGTTGAAGCCGTTGGTGAAGCACATATTTCATCAACATTCAACAACGTTATCGTATCCCTCACCAACACTGTGGGCCAGGTTATCAGCTGGTCTTCAGCAGGAAAGTGCGGTTTCAGAGGTTCTAAGAAGAACACTCCATATGCTGCCCAGATGGCTGCAGAGGATGCTTCCAAGACCGCTTTTGACGCAGGTCTCCGCAAGGTGAAGTGCTATGTGAAGGGCCCTGGCGCAGGACGTGAGTCCGCTATCAGGACTATCAATAATGCGGGTATCGAGGTTACCGAAATCATTGACGTGACCCCAATGCCACACAACGGATGCCGTCCAAAAGGCCGTCGTAAAGTTTAACGTTATTTTAAGATTCAATTACTATGGCAAGATATACTGGACCAAGTACCAAGATCGCCCGCAAATTCGGCGAACCTATCTATGGAGCTGATAAATACCTTGAAAAAAGGAATTATCCTCCTGGACAGCATGGCGCCGCACGCAAGCGTGCAAGAAAGTCTACCGAATACGGTAGCCAGCTTAGAGAAAAGCAGAAAGTAAAATACATGTATGGTGTTCTCGAGCGTCAGTTCCGCAACACATACGAGAAAGCATCACGTCTTCCTGGCCAGCCGGGTGAGAACCTTCTCTTCCTCCTCGAGTCAAGACTTGACAACCTCGTATACCGTTTCGGTATCGCTCCTACAAGGGCAGCTGCACGTCAGCTCGTTCTTCACCGCCATATCACTCTTAACGGTGCAGTCTGCAACATTCCTTCTGCACAGGTTAAGCCAGGTGACGTAATCGCTGTCAGAGAGAGATCAAAGAGCCTCGAGGTTATCACGAACAGCGTTGCAGCAGCAACCAAGTTCTCATGGATCGAGTTCGATGCTAAGACTCTCACTGGCAAGTACCTCAATGTTCCTGCAAGGGAAGACATTCCTGAGAACATCAACGAGCAGCTGATCGTCGACCTTTACTCCAAGTAATAAATAAACACCTAAAAAGAAAAATTATGGCAATCTTAGCATTTCAGAAACCAGACAAGGTAATAATGCTCGAAAGCACCGATACCGTAGGTCGTTTCGAGTTCAGGCCTCTTGAACCTGGATACGGACAGACTATCGGCAACGCCCTTCGCCGCATCCTGTTATCTTCACTGGAAGGCTTTGCCATCAGCGCCATCAAGATCACCGGAGTGGACCAGGAGTTCGCTACGATCCCAGGCGTTATCGAGGGTATGCAGGACATCATTCTCAACCTCAAGCAGGTCAGATTCAAGAGAATGGTAGAGTCTGTCGACTCCGAAGTGGCAAACATTACTATAAGCGGTAAGCAGGAGTTTACCGCAGAGGATATTTCCAAAGGATTGTCTTCTTTCAAGGTGCTGAATCCTGAGCTGCATATCTGCTCACTCGAACCGTCAGTGAAGTTCGAGATCTCCATCACCATTACCAAGGGCCGCGGCTTCGTCGCTGCCGAGGAGGAAAGGGATGAGAACACACCTATCGGAACTATTCCGGTAGATGCTATCTACACTCCTATCCGCAAGGTGAACTGGACTGTCGAGAACTGGCGTGTCGAGCAGAAGACCGACTACGAAAAGCTGAACCTGGAGATTGTAACCGATGGTTCCATCTCTCCTAACGCAGCTCTTCAGGATGCAGCCAACATCCTCATCTACCACTTCAAGTTGTTCACAGACGACAAGAAGATGACCCTCGAGAGCACGGTTGAGACCGACTCTAAGGAACTCGATGAGGAGTCACTCCGCATGAGACATCTCCTTCTCACCAAGCTTTCAGACATGGGCCTTTCTGTAAGGGCTTACAACTGTCTCAAGGCTGCCGATATCGACACATTCGCTGACCTCGTTTCTTACTCAAGGGCAGAGCTCATGAAGTTCCGCAACTTCGGTAGGAAGTCGCTCAACGAGATCGATATCCTCGTCGAGAAGATGAAGCTCTCATTCGGCATGGATGTCAGAAAGTATAATATTGAACCTAAGAAAAAGAACGTATAATCATGAGGCACAATAAAGCAATCAATCACCTTGGACGTAAGAGCGGTCACCGCAAGGCCCTTCTCGCCAACATGGCTTCATCACTGATCCTCCACAAGAGAATCAATACTACCGTTGCCAAGGCAAAGGCTCTTAAGATGTATGTCGAGCCGCTTATCACCAAGTCTAAGGATGACTCAACCCACTCACGCCGAGTTGTCTTCAGCTACCTTAAGGACAAGTACGCTGTATCAGAGCTCTTCCGTACTATCGCTCCGAAGATCGCTGACCGTCCAGGTGGATACCTCCGTATCCTCCACACCGGTTTCCGTCAGGGCGATGCTGCAGAGATGGCTCTTATCGAGTTCGTTGATTTCAACGAGGCAGCTCTCGCAAGCGCAGCTCCTAAGAAGGAAGAGGCTAAGAAGACTACCCGTCGTAGCCGTGCAAAGAAGGCTGAGGCTCCTAAGGCCGAGGCTGCTGAGGCACCAGCTGCTGCAGAAGAGGCTCCAAAGGCAGAGTAATCAGTCTCTGACTGTCAACATAAAAAGGGATGGACCTTCCGGTCCGTCCCTTTTTTGTATCCTCTTCTCCCGCCTTCCGCTGACCATCTTTCTGCTGTCGCATTCGCTGGCTCTGTCGCCGTTTTCTCGCCCCCGCGTCCGGGTGGCGGGCCGCCTTAGTCA
>JAEEGK010014385.1_pt1 | contig 17686 bp, 5 predicted proteins | sample 8958771 | NCBI WGS metagenome assembly JAEEGK01 (sample SAMN16246547, study PRJNA631951) | gut metagenome | biome: gut microbiome; feature: rumen; material: SC-attached | host: Bos | place: Iran: Karaj | collected 2018-10
CCCAATCCCCAATCCCCAATCCCCAATCCCCCATCCCCCATCCCCAATCCCCCAATTATAATTCTTTATTATAATATTTATTATTAAAAATAAAATAAAATAATTTTTTATTATTAATAAATATTATTAATTTTTTATAAAAATAATTATAAAAATAAATATATAAAATAATTAATACATATATATTGAAAAATGAATATTATTCTAGTTCATTATTATTTTAATTTTTTCTGCTCTTTCATAAACTATATTTTTATTTTCAACTTGATATGCATTATCATAATTAGAGTTAAAATAATTATCAATTTCTTTTATTTCTAAACTATTAAAATTATTTTCAATTATTTGTCTGTCTATTTTTATTTTATTAATTTTTCCCGTTTTAAAAAATAAGAATAATTCATTATCATTTTTTTGTTCAATATTTATAATTTCTTCCATATTATTTATTTTTTTAGTTTTTACTATTCTAAAATTGTTTTTATTTATTTCTATGAGATTTAAACCATCTTTATTAACATATAAACAATCTCCACTATTATAAGAATTTATTAAACTAGGAAAAACTAAATCTAAATTAAAATTATTAAAATTAAAATTTTCTATAGTTTTATAAGGATAATTTTGATCATCTAATAAATTATATGCATATAATATTTTATCTTTATAAGATGAAACTAATAAATAATATTCATTAATTAATTGAATTTTTGAAATATTTTTACATTTAATTGTATAAATTTTTTTGTATTTATTTTTTTCATATGTTAATATCATTATTTCATTATCATTTGATATTAGTAAATTATTATTTATAATAATTTCTTCATTGAATTTGTATAAATTATTATTTTTATTAATTTCTTTGTTGTATTTATTTTTAAATTCTAATAAAAATTTATATTGATTTGTTGTTGTAAATTCATTGAAAAAAGAAAGAAATCCATCTCCTATTTCTAATATTTTAAGTGTTTTTTCTATAAATAAAACAATTTTATTATTTAATAATTTAAAAATATTAGTGATTTTTTTATTTTTAAATTTGATTTCTTTTTCTAAATTAAATTCATTATTATATAAATATACTATCCCATTGTCAAGTAAAATAGCAATTCTATTCTCAATTAATTCAATTGATTTTATTATTTTTCCATTTTCTATATTTATAATTTTAAAATTTTGTTGTTGATTTTTTTTTTCTAATTCTTTAAAATTAATATCAGTTTCTTTTAATAAAAAATTATTTGTATTTTTAAAATATTCAATTATTTTATCATTATTAAAATCTAAAACTTTTTTTTCTTCATTAAAACATAAATTTGATAATATTTTATTAAATATTTCTTTTTTTTCATTTTTTGAATTTTTATATTCATTAATTAAAAATTCTACAAATAAAATTTCATTATTTATTGAATTTTCAAAATTTAAATAATATTTATTTAAATTATTTTTATGTGAATCGAATTCATATTTTATATTTATTTGTTCTTTTTTAAATTCATTTATTTTATTTTCAATTTGAGAAATATTTTCATCATTTACTTTTTTTGCTTCTTGAATTGTATTATTATTATTATTTTTATTTGAATTTAAGTAATTTATAATAACTTTTTTTAATTGTAATAAAGTTAAATAATTTTTATCATAATTATCTAATTTTGCATAAGGAATATTTTCTTCATAAATAATATTAAAATAAGGGAATTTTTCTAACTCAATTTGATAATCATCTGTATTTATTTCACATTTTTTCATTTCAGGAATTTGAATTGAATTAATTAAATAATTATTTAAAATATCATCTTTTAAATTAAAATTCATAAAATTTTTTACATTTTCAATTAATTGAATACTTAAATGATTTACATTATCTAAATAAGTTTTTAAAATAATACTAATTAATTCAATTATTCCAATATTTGCTTTTAATATAACATTTTTTTCATCAGGTTTTTTAATCAAATCATTTTTTAATTTTTCTATTTTTTCTATTTTTAAAAATAAACTATTGTTATCAAAGATATTATATTCAATTTTTTTTATTTCAAAATGTTCATTTTTATTACAATCTTCACATAAATTTTTTTTACAATTAACACAATAAAATACATAATTTTTATTATGTTCAACACAAATATTATTAATTTCATTATAATTAATTTTTGATATTTGTTTTATATATTTAAATCCATTTGAAATATTAATTTTTAAATAATGATTATTTATACATTTTGATTCAATATATTTTTCATTATTTTCGTCTTTAATTAAATAAAAAGGAATTTCATTACAACCATAACATTTACAATAAATTTTTTCTTTTTTTATTTCAATTTCTTCCATTTTTTCTAATGGTTTTGGTTTATAATTTTGTTCTAAGGTTTCATTTTCTTCATTTCTTTCTGTTATATTTTTATCATCTTTTTCATTGTTATCATTATCAATATTATTTTCAGTTTTTTCTTTTTTATTTTTAGTCTTAATTTCTAAATTATTTTCTATATAATTTAATTCTGAAATAAAATAATTAATTTCTTGTTTTTTTGATTCTATTTTTTTTATTTTTTCTTTAATTATATTAATAATAATTTCTTTTTTTTCTTTGGAATTTATTAATGATATAAATAATTTGTTATAAATAATGTATTTATATAAATTTTCTTGAATATTATTTATATTATAATTTTTAAATATTAAATTGCTTTCTATATCTTGATTATTATTAATATTTTGAACATTTGAAATATAGTTATTAAATTTAAATATAATATTATTTTTATTGATTTTTACTTTATTTGAAATAAAAAGATTTTTAAAATTATTTATATTTATTTCAATATCTTTTGCTATATCAATAATGTTTAATATAATTTCATTGAAAATATATTTTTCTTTAAAAATATTTGAAAATATTTTATTATTATTTGAATTATTTGAAGAAAAAATTATTAAATTTATTTGATTTAAATTTTTATTTTGAAAAATAATTTCTTCATTTTCTAGAACTTTAATTTCATCATCTAAAATAAAAATATTAAATAAATTTTTTTCATTAAATAAATAAAAACTACTTTTTTCATTAATGAAATTTTTTATATTAAAAACCATTTCTTTAACTTTATAATAATCTATATTAATTAAAAAAATTGATTGATTTAAATTATTTGTGAAATTTTTATTATTTGATAACTCATATGAATTCATTAAATTATCATAATTAAAATTAATTAATTTTTTGCTGCTTATTAGATTAGTATTTAATTGAGATTTAAAATAATAATTATATAAATTATTATTAATGTAATTTACTATTTCAAATTTTTTGTAAATTTCTGAAATATAGGAATTTTTTATTTTATTTTTAATGTATTTTTTTATGAATTTTTCAGTTTCTACTTTTAATCCAAAATCGCTTAAAAAAAAATTTAATACCCCACTTTTTTCTTTAATAAAATTTGATTGTAATTCATTTATTTCTTTTATGTATTTCTCAATTAAATTATTTATTTTTTTTAATAAATTTTTATAAAAATTTTCAATAGAATTTAAAAATTTTTCATCTTTTAAATATCTTTTAATTATTAAATTAAATTCATTTTCAAAATTATTTAGTTTGATATCATTTAAAATATTTTTTTTTGGTTTTATATTTATTTTTTCAAAAATAGTTAAAATATCTTTATTATTTAAAATTATATCTGTTCCATTTTTTTTAGCCTCTATTTTCATATAATTAAAAGATTTTTCTAGTTTATATAATATTTTATTTGTTGATATGTATTTTTTATCTAAAAAAAATTCAATGAATAAAAACATTGACATTGAATTTTTAAAAAAATTATACAATTTTATAATATAATCTTCGTTTTTTTCATTTAAAATAAATGGAATTAAATAAATATTATTATTATCAATATTATTATCAATATTATTATCAATATCACAATTAAAAATTGTTAAATTATTATCAAATATAAAATTAACAAATTCATTAAAATCATCTTTTTTAAAAATTTTTATTTTAATATTTTTTTTTTCATATAACATTTCTATTATATCTTTTAATATATAACATGGACCAATAATATAAAAAGTAATTTTTTTATTTTTAAAAATTTTTTCATAGAAATAATCTTTATATTCTTTTGTTATTAATAAATTAATAATACTATGTTTAAATTTATTATTATTTTTAATTTCAATAATTTTTTCATTTAATAATTGTTCATCTGGTTTATAATTTTTAAATTCATCTAAATTATCAATTTCTTTTATTAATTCTTCTTTTTTTTTATAAAAAATTTTTTTTTGTTCAGGATCATCTATAATTTTATATTCCTTTTTATTTATACCTTTTCTAATAACATAACAATCAGGATAAATAATAAAATCACTATCCTTTTGATTTAAATTTATGAAATTTTCTTCATCTTTATTTAATTTATTAAAATTTTCATTATAGCATATTTTAGCTTTTTCTTGAATAATTAAATAATTATTTATTGGTGGATTAATTTTTTCTGTTTTATATTTTAATCCATTTAATTCAAATTTTTCAAAAAATCCAGCAACAACATCAAATATTTCATTATCTTTATATTTATATTTAATTCCATAATAAATTTCATCATTATAAAAATAACCTTCAAAACAATTATTTCTATTATCTTTTAACATTCCATATCCTTCATAATTTCCATTATTAAATTGACCTCTATATTCCATATTATTATTTTTTAATTCATAAATTCCAATTCCTGTTTTAAAAGAATTTTTATATTCACCTATATATTTATCACCCATACAAAAATCAAAAAAATCTTCTTTTAAAATATTTTCGCTTTTATTATTACCAAAATTGTCTAAATATTTTTTTAATTTATCAAAAATTTTTGGACAATAAAAACAAAAAATTCCCAAACCATTTTTAAAATTATTTTTAAAATATCCATAATAAATATTTTTTTCTTTTTGAAAATAAAGACCAAAACCTTCTCTATTATCATCATACCATTCTCCTATATAAAAATCATCATTTTCAAAATAATAAATTCCATATCCATTTTTTTTTCCTTTTTTAAAATATCCTAAATAAAATGAACGACCACTTTTAAATGTTATCTTCCCAAATCCATTGTATCTTCCGTCTTTCCAATATCCTTGATAAACTGTTCCACTATGTTCTTTATATTTTCCATAACCATTGAATTTTCCATTTTCAAAATTTCCTATGTAAATGTCTCCTTTATTAAATCTTTTTATTCCTATTCCTTCAGGATTTAAATTAGTATTTGAAAATTCTCCTGAATAAAAAATGTTTTTTTTTAATAAATATTCAATTTTATAAGTTAAATTTGTTGGATTGTATTTTAAATCTTGATTTTCATTATAAAAATCATTGTTTATTTGTTTGTATCTTTTATAACTTGAATCATAAAATGGCATTTCTTTTTCTATTAAATATTTTTCTCTAATTTTCGATAAATTATTTTCATTTTTTATAAATTCTTCTTTACTTATGAATTTATATGGCAAACCATTTTTTAAAAAATCATTTAATTTATCAATATTTTTTATGTCAAATACGTCACTTAGATTAGTGTTTTCAAAACATTTATAATAATTATAATTTATATTATTCAAATTATGTAAAATTTGATAATTAATGTCGTTTTTATCATATAAAAATATTAAATCTTTGCAAAATTTTAAATTTTTTTCAAAATATTTTTCAAAAAAATTTAAATTTGTATTTAAATTTTTAATTATTTCTTTTAATTTTTCTATTTGATTAACTGCAGCTTCTTTAATTTTTTTAAAATAATCTCCATTTGAACATTCATTAATATAATTTTTTATTTTTTCTATATTTAAATTTTTTTTCATTTCATTTATTATAATAATATTTTCATCTTCTTTTTTATATTCATCCCATTCACAAAATAGTTTATTTTTTATTATCGAATAACAAATTTTGTTTTTATCACTTTCTTTATTATAATCATTATTAATTTTTTCTAATTTAATAACTTTAAAAATATCATCATGCTCAATTATATTTTTATTATTTTTACAATTTTCACATAAAAACATATCCTTTATTTTATAAAAATAAAATTCTTTCTTATATTGTTTTTCCGGTTTTATATTATATATTTTATATATTTCTGGGTCAGATTCATTTTTATTTTTATCTTTATTTTCATTATTGTCATTATTTGTAGGTAATTCATCACGATTATCAAAATAACATTCACAATTATCACATTTAATTTCTATTTTAGTACTATAATTATTTAAATCACTAATTAATAAATGATCTTTTAAACAATATTGATGAAGAATAAGTGAATTATTTTCATTATAACAAATAGATATTAAATCTTGATAGCATCTAGGACATTTTAGCATTTTAATTAAAATTAGTTAAAAAATTATAAATAATTAACTATTATATTAAATAAAAAAAAGATATATTTAATATTTTAAAAGTAATCCTTAGTTTAATAAAAAAAAAATTTTTTTAAAATTTAAAAAAACAACAAAAATATTTTAAAAAATATTTAACTAAACTATATTTTAGACATAAATAATAAATAAATAAAATTAATTATTTTTTTTGTTCATTATATATATCAAAAATATAATAGTAGAAATTATTAATAAATTCTAATTAATTATAATATTATAATTTAATTTAATATTATATAATATAATATAATAAAAATAATATTAATTTATTATTATTTATTTTTAAATTATGAATCATTGCCAAATTTTAAATGATCTATCAGAAGATGCACTTAACAAACTGACATTATTTGGATCATATAAAACATCAAGAACAGCATCTTCATGTCCTTTTAATAAGCTATCGCTTTTTTTAATACCATTAAACAATCTAATATTACTATCATCATATCCAACAGCTAAAATATTTCCACTTCTATCAAAACATAAGCAATTTGCACTTTGTTTACATTCATCAAAACTATCAATTTCTCTAACCATTCTAACATCCCAAAATTTAACTATTCCATCTGCGTCACAACTAGCTAAAATATTTCCAGTATTATCAACTTGTGCCGAATTAACCGCATTATTATGTCCATAAAAAGTAGATGTGCATATATTTGTTCTCATATCCCATAAACTAATTGTTTTATCAGCGCTTGCTGTGACGAAATTATTTGACATATATAACCAATTTATGCAATTGACTGAATCAACATGAGCTCGATATGAAATTCTTGCTTTGAAATTATGTAAATCAAACAATCTCACTGTGTGATCCATTGAGCAAGTGAGCATAAAATCACCCTGCCAATGAAATTTAGTTTTCCAAACAGGTTCGGCATGGTCAATAATTGTTTGAACACACTTTTCTTCTATGATATTCCATATTTTAATAGTGGCATCCCCCCCACATGTAGATAGTAATATACCATCGGGGTGGAAATTTATACTAGATATCCAGTCTTTGTGACCTTCTCCGTGCATTAATAGTTCTCCGGTTGGGAATTTCCATAATTTCCATGTTTTATCGTCGCTTGCTGTTGCGATTATTGCTTTTTTAGGGTGGAAGTCAATGGCAGTGACTGCGCTTAAATGACCTGGAAAACTTTTAAATACGTTCATTCGGAGGTTTGCGGGGTTTATGTTTGAAGGGAGTTGTATCTCTTTTGGTGGGATTGGAAAGGGTGTCCAGTTTATTATTTTATTTCCTTTTAGTTCTTCTTTTATTAGTGATTTGTCTTTGATTTCGTTTTGTTCTTTTTCTTTTTTACTTTCTGAAAGTGTTTTTCGAAGTTTGTTTAGTTGTTCATCTAAATTTTCTAATTTTTGTTTCATGCTTACGATATGTGTATCGAAAATTGCTGTTTTTACTGTAACATCTCCATATTTTTTTAATAAATCTTTGTAAATTGCATTGTCTTTTTCGTATATTTTTTTCATTTTATCTATTTCTTTTATTAATTTTTGTTTTTCTTGTTGAACTCGACGATGACGAATTTTTTCATTTTCCTTTGCGCGATGTAATTTTAAAAATTTTGAATTAGCTTTTTCTGCATAAATTTTCGCACTGTCTAAATCTTTTTGAAAGTTTCCTATTTGAGTTTGAATTTCTTCACTTTTTATATATACTTCAGGAACGTTTCCTATTTTTGATAGATCTATTTCTCCTTTTGAGAGATTTTCATAAAATTCTTGTTCGAAAATTTTTAAACTTTTTTCCATATCGAATTTCATTAAATAATTTTTAATAAAAACATCTATTCGTTCCTGTTTATCATTGAATGTATAATCTTGTTCGTTTTGATATATATTAGGTTTTTTATTTACTTGAATTTTATTAATGTCGTCTAATTCGATGTTTTCATTATCATCTATTTCATCGAGCTCTTCTATATCTTTTTTAGGGATTGATTCTACTGTCATACTTTCTTCTTCTTCAATTTCCATTTTTTAATTTATTAAGTTATTTTTTAAATATTTATATTTTAATTTATTATTAATATTATTATTTTTAATATTGTTATAATTTTGTATTAAATTTTAGTTAAATTTTAAAGAAAAATTATTAATATTTTAGATATTAAAAATTTAATTTCAAATAATTTTAAATATTAATTAATTTATATATTTATAAATAAAAACAATATTTCAATTAAATGAGTACATTTTTAGGTGAAACTCCAATCGCAACACCGAATCAAAATTACAACAATTCTCCAAACATAAACAACGAAAATGACATTTACACTGAAGAGGCAAAAATGGGAAGAAAAATAGAATTTGATAGAGGAAATCCTTTAAATTTTGATTATCCTTCAAACAAAGTTCAAACTATTCCTTATTCAGCATCAGGATTTTTACTATTTGTTTGGAACAAAGTTTTAAGTATCCCTTTAAATATTTTATTAATAATCTTACTATTTGTTTATTTGATAGTTTATTTGATAGAAATGGATTCAATCACTCATTTAAAATTATATTATTCAATTTCTTTTCATTTATGTATTATTGTTATAGAAATTATTGTAACATCTGTTGAATATATAAAAATTTACTTAAATGATGTGAAAATCAACAATCAACGCGCATTAAAATACGATTTAGAAGAAAGAAAATTTATAAACGACAAATGGCAAAATTTAAATGTGGGAAACATAATAAAAGTAAACAAAAACGAAGTCGTTCCAGCGGATATGATAATATTAGACTCTCAAAATCACAATCATGAATGTTTTTGTGATTATTCATCAATAAACGGGAATTTCGATAATTTTGACCTAAAAAAAGCATGTAATGACACAAAGTCACCGGGAATTAAACAAATTAAATTGAATGAATATATAAAAAATATAAAAGGGGTTCTTAAATATGAGGAACCTAATTCGAATATGCATATTTTTAATGGAAGATTAAAATTAGATTCTTTTCCGAGAGCGAGTGACATTAAAGACGAAAATTTCGTGATGAGAGGGAGCACTATAAAAAACTCACATTGGGTATATGGATTGGTAGTATATACAGGGATGGAAACGAAAATAATGATGACTTTGAGATATACTCAAAGTGGGTTTGAAGTGAATGAAAACAGCAATGGAAATGACGCTGATATGATAGGTAGTAAATTAAAAAAGAAAAATAATCAATTTGGCTCGGTTATTATTAAAAGCAATAGAGATATTATAAAAAAAACATTGAAATTTTTGCAGTATATTATTATAGGTTTATATGTTGCTTTGTTGTTATTGTTGATTTTAATAGAATTGCATAAATCTTTTTTATGTTATTATTCTTTTAAAAATAAAATAGGTGATGACCATTATTATTTATTTTTTTATTCAGTGGATGATTCTGATGATGTAAAATCTTCGAATAAAAAAACTTCCCCTTTTTTTGAGATGTTTTTAAGTTCTGTTCAATATTTATTAACTCTACATTTTATACTACCTTTTAATTGGTTTGGTTTGATGGAAATTGCGTATTTTATATTATCGTATTTTATCATTTGGGATTCGAAAGTTCGTTTGAATAAAAGAGACAAAACTGAAATTATAAATTCGAATTGTTTGGCGGATTTTGGGCAGGTGAAGCACATTTTAACAGACAAAACTGGAACGTTAACGAAAAGGAAATTTCATTTAAAAGCTTGTAGCATAAGAGGTAAAATGTATTCGTTCGATAATTTAGAGCAAAAAGATGAAAATTATGTATTTAAAATTAAAAATAATGATTTGAAAAATTTGGAAATTTATCAAGAAATGCACAGTAATTCGAAATTTAGTAATAATATAAAAGAATTTATGGAAAAATTGTCTCTTTGTCATAGTGTGAGAGTCACTTTAGATGATGATGAAAAGAAGGTTTCGAATAAGAAAGAAAAAGTAGATGAGAAAAAAAATATAAATAATAATAATAATAATAAAGATCAAATTATATATGCTTCAAGTTTTGCGGAAGAAAAATCGATGTTGAAAACATTTAGAAAATTAGGTTATAAAATAGAAAAAACTTTGAATTATTCAACTCGTTTGAACATTGACAATGAAATTAAAGAATATCAAATTTTAGGTCGAAATAAATTTTCTGAAGAGCGAAAACGAATGAGTATTTTAGTAAAAAATTTAAATGACAATGGTTCATGTTTGTTATGTAAAGCGAATGATTTATCGATATTTAAATTAATAAAAAAAACTCAAAACGAAAATGAAATTAACAAAACTCGTTTACAAATAAAAGAAATGACCAAATTTGGATATCGATATTTTATTTTTTGTTATAAGAACTTAAACGAAGAAGAAACGATATCTTTTATGACTAAATACAAAAGCGCGGAAAATTATGTTGTAAAATCCGAAGAACATTTACGAAATTTGGCTATAGAATATGAAATTAATATGAATTTTTTGGGGGTACTATTTTTCGAAGAAAAAATGGACAGAGATTTGAAATTTTCAATTAATAAACTTAACAACGCGGGAATAAAAGTTTGGATAGTTTCGGGAGATAAAAGAGATAACGTTTTAAGTGTAGGAAAGAATTTGAATTTATTTAATCCAAAAAGTATATTAGGTGATTTTTCTGATAAAGATAAACCTGAAGATTTAGATATTAAAATGTCAATGTTATTAATGCAATTTTTGTTTCCTAATGATAAAATTAATAAAATGAAAACAAGAAAAGGTGTTTCAGTAGATAACCTATCTATCAAAAGTTCTTCGAAGGACCTTACTATTTTAATAAGTGGAAATTGCTTTTCGAGAATTTGTAATGACCAAAGAAATTATCAAAGTCTTGCGACGTTGTTAAGTTATTGTACTTCTCTTTTAGCATATCAATTTAGTTCGAATAATAAATTCGTTTTATGTCATATGTTAAGAACTTTTTGCTCAAAAAATTCGAAGGTTCTTGCGATAGGTGATGGATTTAATGATTTTACTATGTTGAAAGAAGCTGATTTGAGTGTTGGAATTCGAAGTAGGGAAATTTTACAAGTGAGAAATACATGTGATGTGATTGTTAGTAGATTTTCACAAATTGTTGATTTAATTTTAGTTCATGGAACATGGAATTTTTGGAGGTTGTTTAAAATAGCGTTGTTTAGTTTTTATGCGAATTTTTTAATAATTTTCCCAATTTTCGTGCATCAAAATGTTGATCCAATCGGAGCTCATTTTTATTTTGATAATTATGGTAAACTAACATTAGATATATTAATAATAAACCTATTTATAATAATAGTATTTATATTTGATCAACCAGTTGAAAGAACATTATTAAGTATAAATTCGAATTTATACAAAGAGAATTTTTATGATATGACATTTATAATATTTGAATTTGCATTGGAATTTATAAAAGCGGCTGCGGATGGTTTAATAGCCTATTTTTTTTTATATGAAATTCAGCCATGTTTAGATATAGATGGTTTCCCAATGGATGGAAGTGTTTTAGGAAATACGATGTTGATAACTTCATATGCGATAATATTATTTAAGATATATGTTTTAAGATTATCAACAATAAATATGGGTCAAATTCTATCCGGAATTTTTTGTATAGGTCTACTTGCTGCTTTGATTTTTATGGATGATGACATTAGAATTAGTGTGGCTCAAGGTTTTTCATATATGCCTATTGCCTTAAATAGTTTGAATGTGATTACTATCGCATTTTTATATGAATATATAGGATATAAAATAAGTAACTACACAGGCGACCCTTTTTTGATTAAAATTACGAAATTGTTTATGAAGCATATTAAAGATAATTTATTTTTTAAGAATTATAATTTGATGTTTACGAGTTTGGCTAAAGAAATGCCGCAGTATATTAATAAGATAGATAAGATATCTTATCCTGAAGTTTTAGAAAAGATATATAAAAATAATCACTCACTTGATCCTGCGCTTGAAAATATGGCTGATGTTTCGAATGAAGAGGTTGCTCATTTGAAAATTAGGAAACCTTTTTTGCAGTTTTTTGATAAGAAATTGGAAATGGATTATATAAAACATTCGAAATTTGGTGTGTTTAAAAATTATTTGACGTTTTTAATTTCTTTGGTTATTTTTTGGTTGATAGATTTAATATTAGAGCATTTAGATGACCAAAAAATTACGAAATTTATGAAATTAGGTTATTTAATTATGGGATTTTTTTTATTAATTCCGAAATTTCAGGAAAAATTCAGAAAATATTTTACATTTTATTTATTTTTTTATTTAACGATTGAAATAGTTTGTATTTATATAGAAAAAAAAACAGACAATGACACAAAAATTTGTATACAAACATTTTTTATATTAAGTTTTCCTTTATATTTTTCTACTTTGAATATCAAAATAATAATATTAAGTTCAGTTTATTATTTATTAGGAATAACACCATCATTTTATTTAAACGAATTTGGATTCAAAAAAAAATTAGATGATCAGTATTTTTTATATAGTAATTTACCTTTGATATATCATCGTCATTTTTATATATATGGTCTAGTTTTCATCATGTTAATTTTTTCATATAACAACGAATTAGTTTGTCGAGTTGAATTTTTGAAATACCACAAAAGCAAAGCTGAATTAAAAAAAGACAATTTAATAATGGCGAATTTAATTCCCGAATTCGTAAGAGAAAAAATGCGAAGAGGTGAAAGGGGGGCTACCTCATATAAATATGAAATAGTAAGTATCGTATTTTGTGATATAAATGATTTCGATAGTCTCGTTGCGAAGTTAACCCCAAAAGATTTAATATCCTTTTTAGACGAACTTTATAGTTTAATGGACCAATTTTGTCAACTACATGGTCTTCAAAAAATAGAGACAGTAGGTAAAACATATATGGCTGCGGGGGGTATCGAAGATTGTGAGAAGAATTTAGATGAAGAGACGAAAAATATTCATTCAGCTATTAGATGTTTTGAATTTTCAATGGATATATTAGATTTGGTTCAAAAAATGATATTAACTTCGGGGGATAAAATTCAAGTTAAAATAGGTATACATACTGGAAAAGTAATACCTGCTGTTGTAGGTAACCACAAACCTCAATTTAGTTTAATAGGGGATACTGTAAATACAACTTCGAGAATGTGTTCGAATTCCCATGAAAATTGTGTTTGTTGTTCGGAGTTTTCTTATGAGGAAATTAAACAAAAATACAAAGATTTTGAACAAAGCACAAAAGAGGTCAAAGGAAAAGGAATGATGAATTTATACTTATATGATCCTAGTAAACATAAAAAGAATATCTTCAATCAAAGTATAGGAAGAGATGTGCAAGGTAATATGGTTGCCAAGAGCATAACGAAAAAAATTCCGGTGTTAGTTAAACAAACTTCGAAGAGTTCAAAAAGAGAAAGTAAGGGTATTATAGCTACCACCCCCATTAATAATAATATGTATAAAAATAATAATGATAATGTTTCATTGTTTTCTAAACATTCTATGATTGAAAATAGTATGTTAATTGTGGAAAATTCAGAAGATTTAATTAATGTTAATGACTCGAAAGGAAATATTTTAAATGATGACGATGATGATGATCAATTTGGGCAACCTAATTATTCAAATTTTGGTAACTATCATAATACTTATTATGAAGAAAAAAAAGAAAAAAAAAGCATCGTAGAAAAAAAAATGAATGAATATTTAGATATAAAAAATGATTATTTTAATAATAGTACCCTATTTTTTAATTTTAAAGATAAAGTAATAGAAAATGGTTTTATACGTTTTGAAAATAACAAATTTAAACAAAATGAAAAAGAAAGTATTATGATTAATGCAACATTTTTATTTTTAATATTAATGGATATTTATTTAACTAGTCAATATGCAATAATTAGCGACGATCCAATCGCTTGGATAATAGCTGCAAATGCGGTTTTATTTATACTTCATGTTGGAATTTTATATAAAACTCATTCAATTATGGAATCAATTCCGCATTTAATGCCTTATATTCAAAGTTTTTTGTTATTTTTTTATACTGTTATTAACACAGTTGCTCAAAATGAAATAAGCGAAGAATATTTATTAACATGGGTTGTTGAAGAAATTGTTACTATAACTGTCATAGGCGCTTCGGGGATGATTAATTATAAATTAATGTCAATAAATTTTTTAAGTTATATTATAATTTTTTTGGCGAATATTTTTTGCAATTTGAAGAACCATTTAATAATAAAATACAATGTTTTTTTAATATATTTAGTAATATTCAAACAGGTTATAATAATACTATCCTATTTTAATTTAACATTGAATTTCCTCCGAAACACAATCGAATCAAAAAGTTTGCAAGACACAGAAAAAATGTTGTTTAATTTAATGCCATTGCATGTCGTTCAAAACATGAAAGATGATATACCCGTCGCGGATGTTCTAGACAATGTGACACTACTCTTCGCGGATATAGTTCAATACACTAATTTCGGAAACGCTCATCAACCGGTCGAAGTTGTAAAAATGTTAATGGAACTATTCAAACGTTTCGATAACGCAACAAGAGAATGTAATGTATATAAAGTTCATACGATAGGTGACTGTTATGTAGTGATGGGATTCAATGGGAAGGTCTCAATGAATGAAAGAAACTATTATGAAGAAGCTAAAAATGTATGTAAAATGGGGGAGGCTATGATAAAACATATAAGAGAAGTTAGAAAAAAAGTCAATTTCGAGGCGCTTGATATGAGAATTGGAATTCATACTGGACCTGTCATTGCGGGAATTATAGGTAGTACGGTTGTTAGATATGATATATTCGGGTCTGATGTTCTTATTGCGAATAAAATGGAGAGCTCGGGGGTGCCTGGAAGAATTAATATTAGTGAAGAAACGAGAAAGTTACTTGAAAGTAAAGAGATGCCTTATTCTTTGACTTTGAATAAAGTTGTTAAAATTCCTTCGGTTGGAAGAGAAATTTCTTGTTATTTAATTGATAATGCTGATGCTGATTTTGATAAAAAAAAATAATTTTTTTGTTTTTTTTTTTATGATGATTTTATTTGATTTTTAAAATATTTTTTATATAAAATAAATTAAATGGAATTTTATTATATTATATTTTTATATATAAATATTAATTAATTATTTTAAATATATTTTATGATTATAATTTTAATTATTTTTAAATGTTTATTTTCCTATATAAAATTATTAATTAAAAATAAACCATAATATTTATAATTTAATTCATAATTATATTTTTGATTTAAAAATATAAAATTAATTATTTTGTTATTATAATTATAATAATAAATATCAAAAGAAAAATAATTAAAATTCAATGAAAATAATAATATTAAAATAATAATATCTTACAATTTTAATTATAAAATATAACATTTTTTCCCATACAAAATTTAATAAGGTTTAAAAGCAATAAAATTATTATGATATTTACAAATATTATTTACATTTCTATTAATACCAAAAGAATCATTATTATTATTATTATTAGTATTAATATTTTTATTACTATTAGTAATATTATAAATGGAAAAAATATTTTTAATATTTTTATTATTATTATTATTATTATTATTAAATAACGAAAAATTTTTATTTTTAATTTGTTTAGAAAAAGAATTGTCTAATTCTTTAGGAAATAATTTTATATTTGTTAATTGATTGTATGTGATAATGTTAATTTCTTCATTTTTTGATGAATTTGATAAATTAATGTTTAAATATTTGTAAAATGAAGGATTGTAAATACAATTATTAAAAAAATATTGAAATTTTTCGTTTTTATTTGTAAAAAGAAGTTTTTGAAAATTATTAATTGATTCTTTAAAAAAAAATTTATCTTCTTTTTCCATTTTTATTTATAAAAAATGTATTAAATCTATTTAATTTTGCTTGAAATTTATTAATTTTTAATTTTTTATCAAAAAATTATAAATTAATTAAAATAAAAATATTATTAAAATAATATTTAAATATTATTTATTTAAAAATAAAATTTAATTTAAAATAATAATAATAAATTTATAGATAAAAAACATTAATAATAATAATATAAAATTTAATAATAATAATAATAAATTGTAGTCTTAATAAATAATAATTAATAATATTTAATAATAATATTTATAACAAAATTTTAAAATATATTAAGCAAATATTTATTTAAATTTCTCCCATTAATTTTTCAAAAGCTTTTTTTCCAACAGGTTTTTGTAAAAATTTAGTAAAACCATGTTGCTTATATTCATCTTCATTTAAATCATCTCCGCTCATAATTACTAATTTTCCTAATTTATCTCCTTCAATATTTTTTAATGCTTTTGCTGTCTCATATCCATTCATGTCTGGCATAAACATATCTATCATAATTACATTGTATTTACCTGGATTTTCTTTTATTTTATTTACTGCTTCTGTTCCATTTCCTACTGCATCTGCTTCAATGTTATTTTTTTTTGCAAAATTACTTACTGATTTTCTACATATTTCATCATCATCGACGATTAGAATTTTTTTACCTTCCATTTAATTATTTTTTTTATTGTTTTTTATTTTAAATTAAAAAATATTATTTATTTTAATTAATCGATAATTTTAATTATTTTTTATTTATTTTTTTAATTTTTTAAAAAAATATTGAAAATTTAATTTAAAATAAATTAATCTCTAAAAAGTTTTCCATTTTCATCTAATGTACCAACTCTATCACCGTTTGGATCGAAAAGTTTCCATTTACCTCCTCCATTTTGATGATGATGTCCTGCATGTTCGGCATCATCTTTTTCAATTCTCCATCCATCTTTTAATCTATATCCTTTTTTACCTCTTATTCTTACGCCAGCTTGTTTAAATCCCTCTATATCATAATTACCATCTTCATCTTTTAAATCCTTAATCTTTTTTGCTTTTTTTTTTTTTGGTTTTTTTTTATTTTTTTTTTTTTTTTTTTTTTTTTCTTGTTCTTTTTCTTCTTCTTCTTCTTTTTCTTCTTCTTTTTCTTTTTCTTCTTCTTTTGATTCATCAATTGGTTTTGCTTCTGCATTTTGAGTTTTTGTTTTTTCTAAAGTTAATTCTTCTGTAAGGGTTGATATTCTATTTTGAAGGTTTAAAAAGGATGCCATTGCTAATCCAGCTCCTGCTGATAAAGATGCATTTTTAATGGTTTGTAATTCAGCTCTAAGGCCAGTTGCAATATT
>JAEEGK010014386.1_pt1 | contig 17686 bp, 12 predicted proteins | sample 8958771 | NCBI WGS metagenome assembly JAEEGK01 (sample SAMN16246547, study PRJNA631951) | gut metagenome | biome: gut microbiome; feature: rumen; material: SC-attached | host: Bos | place: Iran: Karaj | collected 2018-10
CGTTTTGCTTCTGGCAATTCGCCAACTTTTTCTTTTGCCGCAGCAATGAGTTCTTCACTTACGCTGAAAGGTTTGATATCAGGTTCCGTTGTAAAGCGGTAATCAACAAAAGAGTTCTTGGTTCGCTGAACAACTGTCTGTCCTTTTTCTTCATCCCAACCCATTGTAACTTTGAATCCAGGGTTAAATTCCTGACGATCTTCCTGGAATTCTTTTAACTGGCGCTGAGCTTCATAAGTACAAGCATCACGAATTGCCTTGAAAGAGTTGAGGTTTTTAATTTCTGAAATTGGAGTATGATAAAGTTTGCCATCTTCCCAAACATTAAGGTTGATATTGGCATCACAACGCATATTTCCTTCTTCAAGGTTACCGTTGGTTACTTTTACATAACGGAGGATTTCCTGAACAGTCTGCATAAAAAGGGCTGCTTCATCAGGTGAAGTCATATCAGGTTTTGTAACAATTTCTATAAGAGGAGTTCCGCAGCGGTTGTAGTCAATGTAAGAATGAGCTCCCTGCAGGTGAAGGGATTTACCAACGTCTTCCTCAAGATGGATTCGTTCAATTCTTACCCGGCGGTACTTTGAACCATTTGCTTCTACAATACAGTTATCGCCCTTAAAGTTTTTATCGCGGCATTTTGAACCGCCCGGCTGTTCATCTTTAGGAAAACTTCGGAATGGCAAATCAACAAAACCATCCGTACAAAGTGGAATATCATACTGGGTAATCTGATAGCCTTTTGCCAAATCGGGATAGAAATAATGTTTACGATCAAACTTTGTGAATCTGGCAATATTGCAATTCAAAGCCTGTCCTGCAACTGCACCAAGTTCAACATAGCCCTTTGAAATACGTGGCATTGCACCTGGAAGTCCAAGACAAACCGGACAAACACGCGTATCAGGCATTCCTCCATAACGATTTTCACAGGCACAAAAAGCCTTTGTTTTAGTCAAAAGCTGTGTATGAATTTCACAACCAATTACAATTTCCCACTTATCAATCATTTTTTTCCTCTTAAAATATTCAGTTATTATACAGAATCAGGGAACAAATCTCAACTATCAGCTAAAATCTTGTTAAAACCTTAAGCAGCTTAAAGCTTTTACTTCAAAAAGTTTTTAAGAAGCTTCATTTTTGTTTCTGTATAAGGCTGATAGCGCAGTGGAACATCCATGAAGGTTTTTCGATTCACGATGCTCTTTTTATGTGAGAAGGTATCAAAACCGATTTTTCCATGGTAAGCGCCCATTCCACTTTCACCAACACCGCCAAAGCCCATGTTGTTTGTAGCCAGATGAATGATACAGTCATTTATACAACCACCGCCAAAAGAGAATCTTGAGGTAAACTCCTTCATAAGCTTTTTGTTTTCTGTATAAAGATAGAATGCAAGCGGTTTCTGGCGGACATTTAGAATATCATAAATCTGCTCATAAGACTCAAAGGTAAGAATTGGCAGAATAGGACCAAAGATTTCTTCTCCCATTACAGCATCTTCAAAAGTTACATTCTGCATTACCGTAGGTTCAATTCTAAGACTCTGAGAATCTGAGCTACCACCGACAACAACCTTTTTTGCGTCAATAAGTCCGCACAAGCGTTCAAAATGCTTTTGATTAATTATTTTTCCGTAAGCAGGATTTTCGAGAGGCTTTTCACCGTACTGAGCCTTTATTTCAGCAGTCAATTCCTTAACCAAGGCTTCTTTTACCGAAGAATGACATAAAATATAATCAGGAGCTACGCAGGTCTGTCCACAATTCAAAAACTTTCCCCAGGCAATACGTTTTGCTGCAAGTTTAATTTTAGCAGACGAATCTACAATACAAGGCGATTTTCCGCCAAGCTCCAGTGTACAAGGAGTAAGATATTCGGCCGCATGACGTAAAACTTCCTTACCTACCCCCTGACTTCCAGTAAAGAAAATATAATCAAACTTTTGTTCCAGAAGACATGCATTTTCTGCTCTTCCACCAGTAATAACAGTCACATATTCAGGAGAAAAAGCTTCAGCAATTATAAGCTTCATAATCTCACTTGTTGCAGGAGAATAGGCACTTGGTTTTACTACGGCTGTATTTCCGGCAGCGATTGCATCTACAAGCGGTTCTACTGTAAGCAGGAAAGGATAATTCCAGGGACTCATAATCAGGACATTGCCGTAAGGAGAAGTTTTTACAAAGCTTTTTGCAGGAAAATTGGTAATAGGGGTAGAAACTCTTTTGTCCCGTGCAAAAGAACGTGCATGTTTTTTCATATAAGTGATTTCAGAAAGTACAATTCCGATTTCACACATAAAACCTTCAGTTTCACTTTTTCCTAAATCAGAAGTAAGTGCTTCACTTATTTTTTTCTGATTTTTTTTGATGGCTTCTTCAAGTTTTGACAAAGCATCTATTCTGTTACACACCGGCAAAGTTTTTCCTGTAAGAAAAAATGCGCGCTGTTTTTCTACAATCTCTACAATTTCCTGTTTTTCCATTTTTTTCTCCTAATATCAATTTACAGTTTGTTTTACAAATTAAGATGAAGGTTCAGCTGCTTTTGTCCACCTGTCATATTTTTCACATTCAAGGATTTTTCGTGCATTTTCTACACGCTCCTTTGTAGGACTTTCTGTTTTTTCAAGCGGATAGTCTATTCCAAGTGTTTTATACTTCATTGCTCCAAGACCGTGATATGGTAATATCTCAACCCTGTAAACATTGTGTAAAGTACGGATAAAATCTCGGGTTTGTGTCAAATATTCATCGTTATCAGTAATTCCAGGAACAAGAACATGGCGAATCCAGATTGGTTTATTAATTTTATCAAGATAAGCAAACATTTCGCGGATATTTTTGCCTGTCTTTCCTGTGAGCTTTATGTGCTCCTCTTCATTAATATGCTTAATATCCATAAGAAGAATATCTGTTACCTTCATCAAACGTTCAAACTTTGCAAACCAGGCTTTATCTTCTTCACTTGCATCAGGGGCTTCTCCATTTCGGAAGCAGGCCCCGGAAGTATCTATGCAGGTATTAACACCAAGCTCTTTAAAACGGGTAAAAAGTTCAATCAGAAAATCAATCTGAAAAAGAGGCTCGCCACCACTTACGGTAACTCCACCTTTTGCACCCCAATATTCCTTGCAAGACATTGCTTCGGTAACGAGTTCCTCTACTGTATAAAGCTTTCCATCTGTCATTTTCCAGGTATCAGGATTATGGCAGTAAAGACATCTTAGCGGACAGCCAGAAAAAAAGATTATAAACCTACTTCCAGGCCCGTCTGCGCAACCAAAGCTTTCAAGCTGATGTATGTATCCTTGCATAAATACTCCTTATTTATATTTTAGGGTTTGATTATTTAATTTATTCATCAACTCCAAGATAAATCATTCCGTCTGCATATTCCATTTCAATGAAATCTGTAGTTTCTACATTGCCAAAAATGTCTTCAATTTCAAACTGATAGTAATAGAAACCTTCAAAAAGTTCACTATAAGAAATATCAAGTTTCTTTGAATAGGTAACTTCACCACCAATATAAGACTTTGGCTCAGCGTTTTCATCAGCACCTTCATCATAAGCATAGAATACAAAGACAAGTTTATCACCATCTTTAAGACGTCGCATACCTTTTGAGGCAGCACCACCTTCTATACCGTCATAGGCACCAATAAGATTAAACTTATCCTTTTCAAGATTATAACGCAAGCGGAGGTTTGAATCCTTACCATTTAATTCAACAGGAACAGAATAATAATTATATTTATCTGTGGTTTCAATCAACACTGCATTAACGTAACAGTCACCAATTGTAATCCATTCAGAATTAAAATTGTCATAGAAATTACCTGTATCCCAGTTAGCATAAATATCATCATCATTTCCAAGATAAAGGAACTCTTTTGCATCTTCATCATACCAGAAAAGATTCATTGTAACCGAATTAACAGATTCAAGTGCGCTTGTGATTTTGAGGGCATATCTCTCATAGCCTTCGTATTCTTCAATACCTGTATTGAATGCAAGCTTATAACTTGAACTCTTTACTGGTGTAAAAGACCTAACCCTTTTATCCTGATAAACCCAGGAAGGAGCTGTCCAGTTCTGCAAAATTGCATCCAGATACTGGAGATAAGGACGGTTATCAACGTTGTCTGCATAGGCATTCATTTCTTCAGGCTCGGCATGAATTGGATAGAAAACAGCAATTCCCGAAGAATTACCTTCATTTTTTCCATGAACTTCGTAAAGAACCGCTTTTTTAATTGCTGCAATAAGAGCCTGTGCCGGTTCCTGAACTTCTTCAGAAACGTTTACAGCGAACTCACCAAGGTCAATAAGATTTGTATAACCTTCGTTTTCACTTGTTGAGCCATATTTTACGCCTCGGGAACCATTGCGGACAAGATTTCGGAATGAAGTTACGTTCTGAGTTTTCTGTGTCATTTGAGAAGCCATAGCCTGGAATGCAATTTTTACATATTCAATTTTAGAAAGATCCAATGTTGCCATTGTACATTCAGATGCAAAGCCTGCTCTTTTCATGTTTTCGCCATAGAAGCCGGTAATCATTTTTCCAAGTTCGGCTCCAGACTGTCCGGGATTCTGAGAAATAGAAGTTATCCATTTATCATAAGAGACGCATCCACCGCGAAGAACTTCTTCGGAAGCAACCATATATTTTCCAAAATTAGAAAGTGTATCGGCCATTTCGATTGTTGCACTAAGACAAGTATCAAAAAGGAAAAGTTCAAAGTTTACACCAGCTTCAGAAAGAGCCTTTTTAATTTCAGAAGCATAAAGAGAATCTACATTACCAAGTGAATCTGGATATAATTCATCGAAACATACACCATAAACACTTCCACCGCCATGATTCCAGAAATCAATTACATATTTTTTTGCAGGATAATTCTTGGCAGCCCAGGAAACAAAATCTCTTAAGGTTTCAGATTTTCCCATAGAAGCTTTTGGAAGAGAGGCAACTTTTGTAACTTTTCCGTTTTTAATTTCATAACGTCCAAGTTCATTTGGCTTTATTCCATAACCATGCCATTTTTCAGCACCACCTGTCTGTACAACAACATTAACATTTGAACCAAGAGAAGCGGCTGCCATCTGTTTAAGATCGGTTGTACCTTCTGCATGCTGGGATTCAAGATCTGAACCGCACATATAAATCATTACTGTCCAGTCAGCGGCACCTTCAGGAACTTCATTCACTATAGGAGTTGTGGTTTCTACAGAATAGAAAGAGGATTTTCCAGCAGTATCTGCACTATCACCACCATTGAAGTAATAATCATAAGCAGAAGAAGATGAAGAATCGCCATAACCGGATTCATCATAATCTTCATAATCGTATCCGTCGGAATAATCCCCATAATCTTCGCCGTAATCATCTTCGTAGTCGTCATAGTAATCATCATCACTCAAACCGAATAAATCCATAAATAATGAGTACCAGGATTCATCATCATCGTAATCATCATAATCTTCATCATAATAATCATCGTAATAGTCATCATCGTCGTAGTAATATGAATCTTCGTCATCATCGTAATCATATTCTTCATCTGGATAATAACCGTAATATTCATAAAATAATTCTCTTGCTTCGTCATCAAGCTCGTAGTCATCTTCATCATCGAAACAACTAAAGCAGAACAAAGTTGATATTACAACAAAAAAACAAATCAATACCTTTTTAAGATTTCTCATAATTAAATTCTCCCCTTTTCTTTTAGAACATTTTCAACATATTGTACCATTTCGTAAACAAGTGCATCGCAATGAGGTTTTCGCTGTCCCCCGGCTTCTGCATTTACGCGAAGAAGCTCTGCGCAATCTATCATATTTGAATGCTTTTCTTTGAATGTCTTTATAAGTGCCTGTGTATCTGCCGGAGCATCAACTCCGAACAAACCAAGTACCATAAGACCACCAACAATAACCCCGCAAGTTATTCCTGACTTCATTCCAGCACCAAATGCGGTTGCCAGTTTAAATGCCGTTTCATCATCCAGATTCAAACTCTGAGTAAAGGACATTAAAACAGACTGTGCGCAGTTGTGATGAGGTTCAACTATTGCGCGGATTTCTTTAGCTCTTTCTAAATATTTGCTCATTTCATCTCCCTTTTCTATGAAATATATATTTTATTATTTTATAATTTTTGCCCATTCTTCAGGTTCTGGAACCTCAAATTTTAAATGTTCATGCGTAAATGGATGATCAAACTCAAGGGTTCGCGCATGTAAACACAAGCGGTTAAAAGGATTTGTATGGGCTCTATGCTCTCTATCTCCTGCAAGAGGATATCCATGAGCTGCTAAATGTGCACGAATCTGATTTTTTTTACCAGTATCAAGGGATAATTCAAAGAGGGCATATTTTGAGTTTTCTGCAATCTTTTTATAATTTGTTCTGGCCGGAACAGTTTTGAACTCTCCAGATTTTGGAGTTTTTGGAACAAAACCTATATTATGAGCGTTCAAAGCAATGGGATCATCAATAAGACCTTCATTTGCAAGAGGATTCTTTTTTGCGACTGGAGAAACTTCTGCAAGGGCACGGTAAAGGCGTTCTGTTACCATAGTATGCCAGTTATCCATAATAATTTTTTGAGCCTGTTCGGTAAGTGCAAACATCATAACCCCGCTTGTATCCCGGTCAAGTCTATGAACCGCAAAAGGTCTGTGATGAGCATTTCCCCTTCCCTGCTTGCGTAAAATCTGTTCCAGGACAGATTGTGCTGTTCTCATATTGCTGCCAGAATAAGGCACACTTAAAAGCCCAGCGGGTTTATTTATAACAGCTATATATTTATCCAGATGTAAAATCTCTATTTTATCCATTCCGAAAAGTGATTATAACATTTATTTTCAAAAAAAACACCACCTCAAATTGAAGTGGTGTTTTCAATAATTCCGTGCATTTTAGCCTGCACGGAAAGTGCACTTACTAGAGAGCAGCATGGCAAGTACGAGCGATAACGTCGTCCTGCTGTTCCTTTGTAAGGTTGATAAAGCGTACTGCATAACCAGAAACGCGAACTGTAAAGTTTGCATATTCAGGTTTCTCAGGATGAGCCTGGCAGTCCTTAAGTTTTTCTACACCGAATACGTTTACGTTCAAGTGGTGAGCTCCCTTAGAGAAGTATCCGTCAAGAACATTTACGAGGTTAGAAACTCGTTCGTTTTCATCGTGACCGAGAGCTGCTGGGTTGATTGTCTGTGTATTAGAAATACCATCCAAAGAATATTTGTAAGGTACTTTTGCAACAGAGTTCAAAGACTTAATCAAACCTTTTGTTTCTGCACCGTAAGATGGAGAAGCTCCTGGTGAGAATGGAGCCTTAGCAGGACGTCCATTAGGAAGAGCACCTGTAGCCTTACCGTATACAACGTTAGAAGTAATTGTAAGAATTGAAGTTGTTGGTTCAGCATTGCGGTATGTTGGGTGTTTCTTAATCTTTGCAATGAATGTTTTGAGCAACCATACAGCGATTTCGTCTGCTCTGTCATCATCCTGACCATAGCGAGGGAAGTCACCTTCAATCTGGAAGTCATAAGCCATATTTGGAGCAAAAATCTTGTTTCCTTTTTTGTCTGTGATGTTGATATCACGGCGGAGAACCTTAACTTTTGCATATTTGATAGCAGAGAGAGAATCTACTACGTGAGAGAAACCTGCAATACCAGTAGCGAATGTTCTGCGGAGATTTGTATCAATAAGAGCAAGCTCAGCAGCTTCGTAGTAATATTTATCATGCATGTAGTGGATAGCATTCAATGTATTTACATACAAATCACAGAGCCATTCAAGCATGATGTCATATTTCTGCATAACTTCATTGTAATCAAGATATTCAGAAGTGATTGGAGCAATCTCTGGTCCAACCTGTACACCTGGTGTAAGACCTGCTTCTTCATCCTTACCACCGTTGATAGCGTAAAGAAGAGCTTTAGCCAAGTTAGCACGAGCACCAAAGAACTGCATTTCTTTACCAGTCTGAGTAGCAGATACACAGCAGCAGATTGAGTAGTCATCACCCCAGATTGGGCGCATGATATCATCGTTTTCGTACTGGATAGAAGATGTATCGATGGAAATCTTTGCTGCATAGCGGCGGAAGTTTTCTGGGAGTCTCTTAGAATAGAGAACTGTGATGTTAGGCTCTGGAGAAGGTCCCATGTTTTCCAATGTATGGAGGAAACGGAAGTCGTTCTTTGTTACCTGAGAGCGTCCATCCTGTCCAAGACCTGCAACTTCAAGTGTAGCCCAGATTGGATCACCAGAGAAGAGCTGGTTGTAAGCTTCGATACGAGCAAAGCGAACCATGCGGAACTTCATAACGATATGGTCAACGAGTTCCTGTGCTTTTTCTTCTGTAAGGATTCCATTCTTAATATCACGTTCAATGTAAATGTCAAGGAAGGTAGAGATACGACCAACTGACATAGCAGCACCGTTCTGTGTCTTAACAGCAGCAAGATAACCAAAATAGAGCCACTGGAAAGCTTCTTTTGCAGTCTTAGCTGGTTTTGAAATATCAAAGCCATAAGAAGCAGCCATAACTTTCATCTGTTTAAGACATTTAATCTGTTCTGCAACTTCTTCACGAAGACGGATAACATCTTCTGTCATTGTTCCGTCACCGATATTTGCAAAATCATACTGTTTCTGTTCAATAAGATAATCAATACCATAAAGAGCGATTCGGCGGTAGTCACCAACGATACGACCACGTCCATAAGTATCTGGTAAACCAGTTAAGATATGTGCTGAACGTGCTTTTCTAATTTCTGGTGAATATACTTCAAATACTGCATCTGAGTGAGTTTTATGATATTCTGTAAAGATTTTATGGAGTTCTGGATTTGGTTTATATCCATACATTTCGCAAGACTGTTCTGCCATGCGGATTCCACCAAAAGGCATGAAAGCTCTCTTTAAAGGCTTGTCTGTTTGAAGACCTACAACCTGCTCAAGATCCTTTCCTTCTGGACAAATGTAACCTGGACCATGAGAAGTAATGCTAGATACAATATCTGTATCCAAATCAAGAACACCAGTTCTTTCCTTTCCGTCTAAACCAACAGATTTTTTATTGTGTTCTTCCTTCTGCAACTTCTGAAGTTCATCGAACAACTTGTTAGTTGCACTTGTTGGACCAGCCAAGAACGAACTGTCTCCAGAATATTCTGTATAATTGCTCTGAATAAAGTCACGAACATTGACTTCGCTTGTCCACAAACCACTAGGATTAAATCCTTCCCATTCCGGTCTTAAAGCCATATTTTACCTCTATTTTTTTTCAGAAGCCTTTGCCTCTGATTTATTTTTATAACTCGCTAAAAGCGCACTCTAATAATAATGCATTGTACGCCTTTCTTCAAGGTTGAATACTAGCATATCCATATTTTTGTAACAATAATTTGTAATCATTACAATATTATAATAGTTACAATTAAGTAAAATGTCAAGAGAAAATCAATTGTTAATTGTTAATCCGTATTCTTTTTCTTCTTCGACAATTTCCACGCTGGTGAAACCTGCCTCGGCTAAGTGCTGTTTAAAACCTTCCTGCTGATCTTTTTCACCGTGAACCAGGAATATTTTTTTGAGGCGGGAAGTATCAATTGCCTGCAGCCATTCAATCATTTCGGTATAATCGGCATGAGCACTAAAGGCATTAATCTGTTCTATTTTTGCCTCAACTTTATACATATCTCCAAGGATTTTTACTTCCTTTTGACCATCCTTTATTCTTCTGCCCAGAGTGTTTTCTGCCATATAACCTACTATTAATACTGTGTTGTCAGGATTAGAAATCTCATTTGCCAGATGATATAAAACTCTTCCTGCTTCGCACATTCCATCAGCAGAAATAATAATCATAGGTCCTTCTTTAGTATTTAAAGCTTTAGACTCTTCAACACTTGTCGTGTAGGAAAGAGAACTGAATCCAAAAGGATTTTTGTGATGTTTTAAGAAGGCATCATTAACAGATTTATCATAACATTCAGGATGAACGCGGAAAATTGAAGTTACATTTGTCGCCATAGGGGAATCAACATAAATAGGTAGAACAGGAATCTTTTTCTTATCTGTAAGCAGATGAAGATAAAAAACAAGCTCCTGCGCACGTTCAATTGCAAAAGAAGGGATTATTATTTTTCCTTTCTTTTGACAAGTTTCACGGACAATTCGCTCAAGCTCTTTCATGGCAAATGAATGATCTTCATGCCGCTTATTACCGTAAGTCGATTCAAGATAAATATAATCAGGAGCAGGTATATTTACAGCCGGGTCACGAATTATCGGCTTGCATTTTCGTCCTATATCTCCGGTAAATAAAATGCGCACTTCTTTATCTGGATTTGAAGGGTTAGGATTTACTGTTACATTTGCAAAGGCAGAACCTAAAATATGACCGGCATCATAAAACTCCAGCTGAACATTTGGGCCAATATACATTTTTCTGTTATAAGAAAGGGTAACTATTTGATTTGCCGCATCCACACAATCAATTTCATCAAAAAGCGGTTTCCAATAAAACTTTTCCCCTTTTTTAGAAGCCTGTTTTGCAAGAAACTCTGCATCTCGTGCCTGAATACGAGCACTATCCATCATTACCAGATTTGCAATATCGCGAGTAGCAGGAGTTGCGTAAATATTTCCTCTATAACCATGCTTTACAAGAAGAGGCAGCAAACCACAATGATCAAAGTGCCCGTGAGTCAATATAACAGATTCCAGTTTATCAGGATCTACAAAAAAGTTGCGATTTTTTTCATCGGATTCACGTCTTTTTCCTTGAAACGCACCGCAATCAATCATATAAAGCCGCCCGTCAATTTCAAGAAAATGCTTTGAACCGGTAACTTCTCCAGCTGCTCCTAAGGAAAATGTTTTTATTTCCATAATTTCTTTAATGCCTCCTAAATATCTATTATAGCACATTATTCAAAGTTGCTACTTATTTAAAAGTATTTTATAATAAAAAAACGAGGGGTTAGAGTGTACTTTAGACAATTTAAAAGACCGCCTGAAGCTATTATTCAGAACGGAAAAGCAAACTTTGGCGCATATTTAGATTTACCTCAAAAATTAGGAATAAAAGGCATGAGAGCTCCTTATGCAGGCATCCCACTTCCTGTTATTATTTCTAAATTACGCATAAAAAGTCGTCTCAATTTTATTTTCTCTATAGATGATTATATTGGAATGTCAGAGTTTTTTGATTTCCGAATCTTTGGTCTGGCAGAAGTTGTTTTCTGGAATAAAAAAACAAATAAAAAGTTTGTTTATCATACTGTAGTTCCAACACGCAGACATTATATTCCGCTTAATTCTGACAAGGGGATTTGTGCAAGCTATCAAAAAAGACGTTATTTTAAGCTTTTTTGGGGAAGAAAACACCAGCACTTTGCCTTTTCTTTTAGGGTAAAGGGAGATTCAGCCAGACCAAATGCAGAAGGATTTTTCTTTTCACCAATCGGCGGAAAAATGCATACGGACTGTCTTTTTGTAAGTCCTTCTCCGGCATCTTCACGCTGTTCGTCTACCTGGTTTGCACCAATGAATATAAACGGTCATATTTCTTTTAACAAAGAGCCTTATCAAAAAAATGCAGGACTTGGTGCGCTGGTAATGAACCGCACTTATTTTAAAATGCATTCCATATATTCCAAGGTCTGGGGCTTGGGCTCTATAAATGATAGGGACATAATTTTTCAACTGGGATATTCAAATCTTGATGCGGCAGATTCCGATAAATATAATGACAATGTTTTGATTGTTGATGGAGAACCTACCGCTTTACCATCCGTTGTAATCACACATCCATTTGGCATGGCAAAAAAATGGGTTATCCAGGATACCGAAAGCATGGTTGATTTAACTTTCACTCCTCAATCATTATGTTCTCGTCTTTTAAATATTATTTTTTTGCGACGTTCTTACACAACAATGTACGGAACTTTTGACGGCGTTATAATGGATTCAAAAGGTCAAAAATACGTTCTAAAAAACTTTTATGGTATAATAAACCGAAGCTTTTTAAGAACATTAATATAATACCGATAATATTCCTATAGTATTCCTACACGGAGGATTTTTTTATGAGTGATGAACATAACAAAACTGCTGACTGGGCGCCAGGAACATTAGACAAAACCCGGAGAAATATCGGTGATATAGACGAACTTGAAGCAGCAGAAATGACTAAGAAACTCGGTGGAGAAATTATGTATGAGCGCAGTTCAATGGATGAATCTTCAAGAAGTTCAGGAGTAAACCGCAGCGGTAAAATTGTCCGAACTTCAGCATCTGGAACTGGTTCGGGAAGTAATGGAGGCGCAGGCGGTTCAGGAGCTTCCGGTAATTCATCTGCTTCTGCCACAGCTGGAGCAATCTCTTTTACTCCAAAAAAACATAGCCATGAAATCCTTCCAGAAATACCTAAAAAAGTTAATAACGCCATAGACAGACTTATGATGTCTCCAGAATATAAAATTAAACCAAATTATGGGATGTTTAATTTTATCCGTACCTTGCAAAAAAACGGAACTGAACGCATATTGCCAGAGTTTTATCAATACAGGATTCCAAAAGCAATTGAACACATGGAAAGTTTTATTACTGTAATTAAAACAATGATTCAGATTGCACCTTCAACCTACAAAGCAAAAATTGTAAACGGATCTGAATCTAAGTTCAAGTTTTTAAGAATGATTGCAAACTGGAGTCTACAACCAATTAAGTATGAACTTATGACCATACAGGCAATAAAAACTCAGGTTCTTACAAGTGATTTAATTTTCCTTATCAGATATATTTATACCCCGCTTGTTACAATTTATTATTATGGAAACAATAAAATCCCAAAACTGATTAAAGAGATTTATGCTGATGAGGCTGCATATCCGGATTCTCCTCAGGATAAACTTTCAGCTATGGCAAAACAGGCTATTACGGAATGGCTTTTTATTGATACAGAAATTATCAAAAAACTTTATCCACTTTTGATGAGAATGTGTTCAGATTCTTTTGAAGGATACCCTGACTTTTTCTCTGTGAAAGTAGCCGAAATCTTAAAGTTTACAAATCTCCATAAGTTTGATTTACTTTTGCCAGAAAAAGATAAACCTGTAGAAAAGAAAGAAGAAGTCAAACCAAAGAATGAACCACCTAAAAAAGGTGTAAAAGATGCAACAGTTATTACCGGATTAAAGCTTCTCAATCAATTATTCCCTAAGGCTGGATTTGATGCCTTGGATGAACATCCAGATTTGTATCCATATTTTCAGCCGCTATACAAGTTTGATGATGGCTTCAATCTCGTTTCACCAGAAAATCCTATCCAGGTAATTACAGTTCTTCATAGAATTATCGAAGACTGTTTCCAGGGCTGCAGAAATATCAATTTCAATATTGGTGATAATTCTAAAGATAAAGTCGATACCATTATATCAGTTATGGATGAATGGTCAGCTTATCGAGAAGATACAATTGAACGCCTTTATTTTGAACCATTAAAGGAACTTACAAATAACATTTATTCTCAATCTGATTACGACCGTTCACGAATTGGTAAAAAACAGATAACTTCACTTTTGTGGCAAACAACCTATCATTTTATGCCTAACTTCAAGTTTGACCAGCTGGTACTCGAAAGACCTACAGACGAAAGTAAATATCGACCACTTTTCCACAGAACGGATTTTGCAAGAAAATATATTACTGAATGTGTAAATGAATGTAATCAGCAGGAAAAAGCCCGCGGAAGTGTCAGCAAAATTGAGAATCCTTGGGAACACTACAAGTTTGATATTCCTAATGAAGTTTCTAAGCGCCTTGATGTATTACTCGGTGCACAAAATAAAACAAGCAATACAAATGCAAATAATGCAAACCTTCTTAAATATACCTTATGTTTTATTGCAGTTCTTGACTGGTGGATTAATAACCCGGGAAGTCCAGCATACACTACAGATCCTATGTCACTTTTCAGAATATCTCCAAGTGACGGAAAGCCAATATTCTCTGTACAAACCCGTTCAGACCAGAATGCATTGTTTGTAGAAGCTGTAAAAGCAAACTATCAGAAACACGCACAATAAGATTCTGATGTTTTACAGAAAAAATTATTCATAAGATTATTTTGGAATATAAATTCGGATGCGGCACATAAAACTATATAAAGTTGCTGTGCTGCACCCGAAATATTCACAGATATCAACAATTCTGACACCAGCATCAATCATTCTCATAATTTCTTCTTCATGCCCAGATAGTTTGTAACTTTTTGATTTAGCTCCCTTTGGTCTACCAAGAACTATACCTTCTTCCTTTTTTCTTTTAAGTGCTTCTGTCGTTCGTTGAGATAACAAAGTCCTTTCAATTTCTGCAGAAATACTAAACGCAAAAGCAAGAACTTTACTCTGCAAATCCTGACCAAGTCGGTACCCTTCTTTTACAGTAAAAACAGAAACTTCATTTTCCATAAGTTTATTTAATATAGACATAATCATAAACATACTTCTGCCGAGCCTCGAAATCTCAGAACAGATAATCAAATCGCCTTTATCTGCCTTTTCAAGAAGTTTACCAAGATTTCTTTTTTTGGGTGATACAGTTCCACTTACAGTTTCCTCAATCCACTCATCAATTTTTATATTATTCTTTGAACAATATTCTTCAATTTCAAACCTCTGATTTTCTACCGTCTGCTTATCCGTACTAACACGAATATAACCATAATTCATAAATAATACCTCCTGATTATGAATTAATTTTTCACTCCATAAAGAAGATTTTAATTTAAACGGAGGATTTTTTTAAAATGAAAAAAATCGTAGGAATTTTAGCAGTTGCTGCTATGGCAACTAGTTTATTCGCAGTTGACGTTTCTGCACGTTTAGTTGAGAAAGGATCACTTGCAGGTGGAGTACAGGACGGAGATACATATCTGTTCGGTATGGGAAAAACTCATCAGAAAGATAACGACCTCTTGGAATTCCAGGTAGCTAGCGACAAAGCTGGTGCTTTCTTCAGACTCTGGGCTGATCTTGGTGATGATGAAGCTGTAAAACTTCGCCATGCAAACTTCTGGTTCAAACCAGCTGATATGCTTAAGATTACAATTGGTCGTTCTGCACCTGGCTTATACACAGAAAGAATTGACTGGTGGAAAGTTGGAACTGGTGTAAAAATTGAAGATTACTGTGGATGGGGTGGACCTGGACGTTATTCAAGTTCTCTTGATGGATATGGTGTAATGTTCGAACTTACTCCAGTAGATGGATTGTACATTGCTGCTCAGGTTTGCCCTGGAGTTGGAAATGCTTTCTTCACAAAACCTAATGAAGGTGATTCATCATACTCAAAATATGGTATCTTAGCTAAATATCAGATTACAGATGCTATTTCTGCTGGTGCTCAGTTCAGAGACAACGGAAAAGATTCTTGGAAATTAATCCGCGCAGGTATCGAATTCGGTAACTGGGGAACAACATACTATGGATTCCTCCAGCCAGTATTCCTTTTGAACAACAAAGCAAAAGATTCTGGTCTTGATGGTATCACAATTGATAACTACTTCTCTTACAACTTCGGATTCATGAACCTCCAGGCTCGTATTCCTGTAACTATCCGCCTTACAGGTGATGACGGTGATACATCTTACATGATTTATAACATTAAGGCTTCTTTCCCACAGAGTGGTTGGACACCTTATGTTCAGATCAGCAGTCTTGATCTCGATGATGATGGTACATACACAGGATGTTACAAAAATACTAGATATGATGCTAATGGACAGCAGAGAAATGCTCTTCGCTTTGATGACTTCAAATTCAACACAAGCCTTAAATTTGGTGCTTCTCTCAGCGTAGGAGCTGTTGGATTAGATGTTGCTGCTGTAGTTAATATTGATACAGATGACAAAGCAACTAAATTCGGATGGTACGTTCCATTCGTAGCTTCAATTGGTTTCTAATCTAATTAAAGTTTAAATGCAAAAGGCTGCTCTTCTTGTGAAGAGTAGCCTTTTTTTTAAAGTTGAAATCAAACGTGTAATATCACCTATAAAACTTGTATTTCAGAGTAATAAATACATTATAAAACTTGTATCTGAAATGCTATTTTTCCTTATAAAACTTGTATATTTCCCTTGAAAAATGCTTATAAAACTTGTATTTTTATACTAGAGGCAAATATGGAAAGAATCAAATTAAAAGAATTGGAAAAATGGTTAAAGTCTCCTTATCGTAAACCTTTAATTGTTTGGGGAGCACGGCAAGTTGGTAAAACTTATCTTGTAAAAGAATTATTTGCAAAAAGATATTTCAAAGATTATATTTATATTGATCTCAAGAAAGATGATCAGGCACGCACTTTCTTTTCAAGTACTTCAGATTCTGATAAATATATTACTTATATTGAAACTCGATTTGGAAAAAAATTAAATTCTGAGATACTTTTGATTTTTGATGAAGTTCAACAGTGTCATCAGGTTTTATCATCTTTAAAATATTTTTGTCAGGATCACCGTGATATTCCAGTAATTGCAACAGGTTCTTTAGTTAGACTTTCAATCAAACAACAAGATCAAAAAAATACTGATGATGATTTCTTATTCCCAGTTGGAAAAATTGATTCATTAAATATTTTTCCTGTAACTTTTGAAGAATATTTACTTAATGTTAATCCACTTTTATTAGATTTAATTAAGAGATCGTATGATAAACAACAGGCGCTCGAACCTGTTTATCACGAAATGGCTATGAATCTTTTACATGAATACCTTACAATAGGGGGACTTCCCGAGGCTCTTGACATCTTTATTAAAGAAAAATCATATGTTGATGCAACCCAAGTTTTGAAAGAAGTATACAACAATTATCTTGGAGATATGGATACATATAATGTTTCAAATGAAACTATTCTAAAAACAAGAAATGTTTATAAAAATATATTTTCGCAATTAAACAAAGAAAATAAGAATTTTAAAGTTACACTTATAGAAAAAGGAAAATCAAATCGTGATTATTTCAATGCATACGAATGGCTTGAACTTGCACATGTTGTTTACCGGTGTCACAATCTTAAAGGACATATAAATCTTCCTTTTCAAGAAGAAAGTTCTGGTTTATTTAGATTATATCTAGCTGATGTAGGTATTTTTGCATTTCAGAGTCAGGTAAATCAATCAGATTTTTTTGTAAAAGACAGAAGAAATACTTTATCTGGAGTTTTTTATGAAAATTATGCTGCATGCGAATTAGCGGCAAAAGAAATACCTCTTTTTTATTGGACTGGAAAACAAACACATGAATTTGAATTTGTATTATATTCAAAAGGAAAAATTTATCCTATTGATGTAAAAAAGAAAAATGGAAACTTGGGATCGTTAGAAGAATTTCGTTCATACAACGGAAAATGTACTGCAATCAAGATTTCATCAAACAATTTCGGTTTTAATACAGAAAATGATATTTTAACAATTCCACATTATGCAGTATTTTGCCTTGCTGAAATGATAAACAAGTAACTGTATAAAAAAAAAGGCTACTCTTCACAAGAAGAGCAGCCTTTTGCATTTAAACTTTAATTAGATTAGAAACCAATTGAAGCTACGAATGGAACGTACCATCCGAATTTAGTTACTTTGTCATCTG
>JAEEGK010014389.1_pt1 | contig 17684 bp, 18 predicted proteins | sample 8958771 | NCBI WGS metagenome assembly JAEEGK01 (sample SAMN16246547, study PRJNA631951) | gut metagenome | biome: gut microbiome; feature: rumen; material: SC-attached | host: Bos | place: Iran: Karaj | collected 2018-10
ACGAAGGCGATTCTGTGTTCAATAAGCAAAATGGTGTTGCCTACGATTACTACAAATGTATCGATGGAGTTTGGAAGCGTTATGATACTGTTGATTCGACTGCTTTTGGAAAAATCAAGGATGAACGCGACGGGCAAACTTATCGCACGATTAAGATTGGCGAGCAGACTTGGCTTGCAGAAAATTTGAACTACGAAATGGAAGAGGGGAGCTACTGCTATAGAGATTCCTCCAAATACTGCGAAATATATGGCCGACTTTACAGCCAAGAAGCTGCATGGACTGCATGCCCTGTTGGGTGGCATTTGCCAAGTACTGCTGAATGGGAAGAATTGCCCGATTCTACGAAATCTATTGTGGACTTGAGAGATTTTTCTTGGGACGGTTCGAATAAGTATGGGTTCTCGGCGTTGCCGGCAGGCTATGGAACTCAACTTTCTGAATACCGTTCTCTTGAAGAATATGCAGGATGGTGGACTTCGACAAATTATTCTTCGTCGAATGGCTATATTTTTGGCGTGATGCAGAATGGTAAAAAGCTTTATAATTACAATAAGAATTATCGATTCTCGGTCCGCTGCGTCTTGAATACTGTGATTGAATCTAGGGATACGACTACGGTGGTTAATCCGAAATCGGATACAACTACGGTGATGGACCCGTAATGATAAGGTGAAGTTTTATTTGTAATAGGAGATTGTATGGCTGTAGCGATGGAAGAAAATGCGAACCCGATGAAGTTTGAAAAGCTTTTCAAGGTTATGCCTGAAATGATTGACGATAACAAGCACATGAACAATGTGTGGGCCGTGCAGTGGGTTCAAGATATTTCGATTGCTCATTCTGATTCTGTCGGCGCGACGGATGTCATGTACCAGCTCGGTTGCGGCTGGATGATTCACACGCAGTTTGTGGAATACAAGAATCAAGCTTTTTTGGGTGACGAAATTCGCGGAACGACGTGGGTGGCTAGCTACAGCAAAGTGATGAGTGTTCGCAAGTGCCGCTTTGAACGTGTTTCGGACGGCAAGGTCGTCTTTGAATCAGAGACGCAATGGGTGCTGATGGACATGAAACGTGGCCGCCCCTTTGCTATTCCGCAAGAAATCAAAGACCGCTTCCAAGTGAAGTGAGTTGTAGGTATTAGGTTTTAGGTTGTTGCGACGGCATCGCCGCGTTTTACATTGATTTTAAACGTCGCAGAACTTTCTCGGTGATGCTTTGAATTTTTTCGTGCATGCTGCGATTTGTGCTGCCTTGCTTGTGGTAGGGCGGGTGGAAATATTGCACCACGTCAAAACTTTTTTGTTCCATGATGTTGCGCTCGTGACTGAACGCCTTGAAACCGTAAAAACCGTGGTAATTGCCGGTGCCGCTCATGCCTACGCCGCCGAACGGTACATCTAAATTCTCGATTTGAATAATCGTGTTGTTGACGCACGTGGAGCCGGATGTCGTGTTGCTTATGACTTTGGCAATATCGCGTTTGTTTGTACCGAAAATGTAGAGCGCGAGCGGCTTCGGGCGGCTTTGCACGAATTGAATCGCTTCGTCTAGCGTCTTGTAGGCGACAATCGGGAGAATCGGTCCGAAAATTTCGCTCTTCATGATTTCCATGTCGGGCGTGACGTTCGTGAGGACGATAACAGGCGTGTAGCAGTTCTCGATATCGCTTGTACCGCCGAGAACTTGAATTGCGCCTTTCGCGATTGCGTCCTTGATGAGCGCTGCATGACGTTCTGTCGCACGTTTATCGACAATGTGGACAAAATCTTTGCTGTTACGGCGTTCTGCTTCGGTGTCGCCGAACATGCGTTTGATTTCTGTCGCGAAAGCTTCTGCGAATTCCTGTACCTTTTCTTGCGGACAAAGTGCGTAATCGGGCGCGATGCAAGTCTGGCCTGCGTTGAGCGTTTTGCCCCAAGCGATTTGCTTGATGATGCTTTTGATGTTTACGTCGGGGAGGAGGATCGTAGGCGATTTTCCGCCGAGTTCAAGCGTGATGCTCGCATGATTCTTTGCCGCTTTTTCTGCAATGTGCGCTCCGACTTTCGGGCTCCCTGTAAAGAACACGTGGTCGAACGGCAATTCAAGCAATTTGTCTCCAATTTCGGAACCGTCGCCTTCGATAATGGCGATTTCGTTTTCGCTAAACGTCTCTGCAAAAAGTCGCTTTGCAAATGCGCTCACTCGTAGAGTCTTGTGCGAAGGCTTTGCGATAATGACATTTCCTGCTGCAATGGCAGAAATAATCGGGTTCACGAGCAGCAGAAACGGGTAATTCCATGGTGAAAAGATGAGGACCCGTCCCTTGGGTTCGTAGTGGAGCCTGCTCCGGGTTGTCGGGAGAATGAACGTTCGAGCAACTTTCTTGCCTTTCATCCAACGTTTCAAGTGGCTGATGGCGTAGTCGATTTCTTCGATGATGGGGACGATTTCGCTAAGCCACGCTTCGAACCTTGGCTTGTGAAAATCTTGCCACACGGCATCGTAAAACTCATTTTGGCGCTTTACGACTGCATCGCGGAGCATTTTTAGCTTTTGGATGCGTTCTTTGGCCGTCGTCTGGGCGATTTTCCAGCGATTTTGCCCCTGCTTTTCAAAAATTTGCTCGATGTCTGCTCCATTTAAATCATTCATGTTTTGTAAGATAGAACATATTCGCTAAAATCGTTGACGAACTGTCATTAAATCATTACTTATTTTAAGGTTCCATGGGTTTATTTTTCTGTTAAATTTTATAGATTAAGAATATGGGTTCCTTAATTAAGTATAAAGGTAAAGTCCCTCAGGTGGGCGAAAGAGTCTTTTTGGCTGATGGTGCGTATTTAGTGGGCGATGTGAGTGTCGGCGACGATTCGTCGGTGTTTTATAATGCGGTTTTGCGTGGCGACTTGGCCGAAATTAAAGTCGGCAAGCGGACAAATATTCAAGACAATGTGACGGTCCATGTTTCGACAGGTGTTGGCGTGTCTATCGGCGACGAGGTGACTGTTGGTCACGGTGCGGTGCTTCACGGTTGCACGATTGAGGATAATGTTCTTATCGGTATGGGCGCGATTCTTATGGATGGCTCCCACATCAAGAAAAATTGCATTGTTGGTGCTGGTGCTTTAGTGACTCATGGCAAAGAGTTCCCAGAAGGGTCTTTGGTGATGGGTTCTCCGGCGCATGTTGTCCGTCCACTTACGACAGACGAAATGAAAAACGTAAAAATTGGCGTTGAACACTACTTGGACGCAAAGGATGAGCTGCTGAAAAATGTATAAGTTCTTTTTTCTCATAAATCCAATAAGTGGTGGTGGTCAAGGCAAGGTCATCCACAAATTTCTGCCCGAAATCATGGAATCCATGAATTTCAAGTCTGATGAATGGAAGACGGAATTTACGCGCAAGGAAGGCTTGGATGAACAAGTCCAGCAAGCGATTGCATCGACAGAAACGCTTATTGCCGTTGGTGGCGATGGGACGGTTTCGTCTGTGCTTTCGATTATGTTGGAATCGGAATTTGCAGATAAAGTGCAGATTGGCCTTATCCCGCTGGGAACAGGTAACGATCTTGCTCGTGTGCTTGGATTGTATAAGCCGTTTGTCGATAAAGGATTACTTTATCTAGTGCGTCGGCTGTTGATGGCGAAATCTAAACCGTTTGATATTTGGACGGTGAACGGCAAATACGCTCTTGCGAATTATTTCTCGGCGGGCATTGATGCTCGTATCGCTCACGATTTTAATCATGACCGTGCGACGGGCGTTATTTCGTCGAATTCTGTAATTGCGAATAAACTTCATTATGTCAAACGCTTTTTTGCCGATAGGGCGTACCACCTCAAGAGCGGTTGGCTTTCGATGATTGAAAATACGCCGGAACTCAAGGAAAACGTCGATTTGACGGGGCATACGACTGTAATTGTCGGGAACATTCCGAGTTTTGCGAGTGGCGCGAATCCGTTTTTTGAATCGAATATGTCCGATGGCTATTTGGAAGTCGTTTGCGTGCCGAACATGCTGAATTTCTTGCTTGCAATTGCTGTAGGTAACGTTCCTGGTATTGGTTACATTTTGAAAAAGCATTTGCTCAAGTCTAGGAAGGTGAGGTCTTTGACGCTTGATTTGGCGGACAATGAATACATTCAGCTGGATGGTGAAGATTTGAGCGGTAAAATAGGCAATCGCGTTACGATTCAGTTTGCATGCCAAGTTCGCATGCTTGTGCTGGAGGAATGATGATTTCTGTGAAATTATCAGAAATTTTAAAACAAATGAATTTGAAAATGCCTTCGGACGAAGGCGTTTTAAATTTTGAGCTGACGGGATTTTCTTCGCTGGACAAGGCGGGACCGCACGATGTTTCGTTCTGGACGGGCGATGCCAAGACGGAAACGGGACTTGCGGGGAATGCGGGCGGCGTGAGCGCAAGTGCGTTTGCCGGCGTTCAAGCGGCTTTGCTTTTTGTGCCGCGTTTGTACGAAACGTATTGCGTCGATGGCCGCTCCGAACTTTTGCCGAACGTGAAGTTTGTTTGTCCGGTAGAAAATCCGTACCATGCGATGGTGACGTTCATGCGGGAATTTGTAGAACGTCGCGAAGTTTTTGAACCGACGAAGATTGCAGCGACGGCGCAGGTGCATGCGTCGGCAGTTGTCGAAGGCGTGGTGGGCGAGAATGCCGTCATTGGCCCGAATTGTGTCGTGATGAAGGGCGCTACGATTGGCGCTGGCACAGTTCTTGAAGCGAACGTGACGGTTTATCCGCGTGTGACGATTGGCGAAGATTGCGTGTTCCAAGCGGGCGTTGTCGTGGGGCCACGTGGCTTTGGCTTTTACGAGTACGAAGGCAAGCGACGCATGGTGCCGCATTTGGCGGGGGTCCGCATCGGGAACCGCTGCAGCTTTAGCGCGAATGATGTCGTGGCGGCGGGCTTTGTCTCTCCGACGATTGTCGGCGATGATTGCCACTTTGATACGTTTGTTCAAATTGCGCATAATTGCGTGCTTGGGAACAACATTTTCTTTGCTTCGCAATCTGGCGTAGCGGGTTCCGTAACGGTTGAAGACGATGTGGAATTTGCGGGTGGCGTGCAGTCGGCGGGTCATTTGACGATTGGCAAGGGCGTTAAAGTGGCCGCGAAAGCGGGTGTCACCAAGAGCCTCAAGGCGGGGAAGGTTTATGCTGGTTACCCTGCCGAAGAAATTGACGTATGGCGCCGTTCCGTCGTAAAACTCCGCATGATGGGGAAGAAGTGATTTGATGTATGAGCGGTGTGCACTGTCATCCTGGAGGTGGAGCCTCTTTGGTCACTTGGGGTTGACGCTTTCAGCGTCAGCACTTCGGCTCAACCATGCCAAAATGCAAGCATTTTGTCGTGGCATTCGCCTTGTATTCTTTTTAGCCCTTAGTGATCCATGATCCGCGTATGGGGAGATAGGATCCAGTGAATTTTATTAATGAACGTTAATGGGATGCTTTGCCGTTGTTCTGTTTTTTTGAATTGTAGTTACTAGAATGAAGTTTTTATTTTTAGTTGTAAATGAAAAATCAAATTGTTTTTACATCGCGTAGTTTAAGTTTTGAAAAGACGAGCGTTTCTGTGGAACCGCTTGAGAAGGACCCGCAAAAAACGACGTTTGTCGAATGGAATGTGGGCGGTAAGCCGTTTTACAGGTCGGATTGTCCGTCGCTTTTTTCTGAATTGGAATTTGTCGTTCGCCGGACGGCGGGGTATAAAGCTGAAAATTTGGAACTCTGGTCGCCAGAACATTTGGCACCTGTGTTTTTGATGTGGCCGCACCGCCGTTTCCGTATAAACTTGAACGAAGCGGAACGCCCGGAAATCCCGATGATGGATGGTTCCGCGATTCCGTTTTTTACGAATCTCCGTAAGGTCTGCGGCGCACCCGAAGAACTCGTTTTTTACGATGCTCCTGTGCACGCAGAATGGGACTTGGTCGATTCTCGACAGCCGAATTCTAAAGTCGTGTTTGGTCATGTGCGGATTACTCCTGCCGAAACATTCGAAGTGGAGTACGTGATAGACCGTTCCGTTGACCGCGATGGTTACGACTTGCAATCGGCTGCTTCGGTCTCGATTTATGCTCCCGAAAACTTGTACCAAATTTTTATGGCTCGCACTTATATCCATCAGGTGGAACTTGATGGTGCGCGTGCGGCAGGGCTCTTGGCGGGGGTCGATGAAAGTTGCGGACTCTTGCTTGATGTGGGAAATTCCGCGTCATTTGCAGGATGCAATCCGAAATTCCGCATCGCAAGCGAACCTGCCATGCATAAAATACTAGATTTGATAGGCGACTTAACCTTTATTTGTCCGGCTCTCCCTAGAGTGCGGATTGAAATCACCAATGGTGGGCATGTGTCTCACCGTCAAATTATGGAGAAATTAATTTCTTATGTCCATGCCGGAATCTTTACCCAAGTCTAATGTTGAAGGTGTCCTTTACGATGCAGAAGTTGTCCATGGCCTTTTGCCGCAAAAGACTCCGTTTGCATTTGTCGATGAAATCCTTGAAATTAACGAAGGCGACCAGCCGTCTATCGTTGCCGTGTGGCATGTGACGGGCAAGGAACCGTTCTTTGCGGGCCATTTCCCGGGCAATCCGGTGCTTCCGGGCGTGATTCAGATTGAATCCATGGCTCAGGCTGCAACGCTTTTGACGATGATTGCGAAGAAGGCCGAAGTTGAAGGCAAGCGCCCGGCATTTGCGGGTGTCGAAAACTGCCGTTTCCGTGCTGCAGTGATTCCGCCGCAGGACTTGACGCTCAAGGCGACTTTGCTCATGGCTCGTCATGGAATCTACAAGTATTCCGGCGAAATTTGGCAGGGCGAAAAGCTTGTCTGCAAGGCTGATTTTAGCGCTTCGATGGTTTAATTTAAACGGTTGAATGGCGATGACGCGGACTGATGAATCACGATTGAATGTGTTGATTCTTGCGGCTGGGCTTGGCACAAGGCTTAGACCGTTGACGAACGAAATCCCGAAGCCGCTTGTTCGCGTTTTCGACAAAAGTATTCTCGAAATCCAAGTGGATCGGGCGAAATCTCTTGGCGAGGTTCGCCTCCATGCGAACGCCCATTACTTGGCAGAGCTGGTTGTGAGTGCGGGCGAACGCCTTGGCTTTGAAAAAGTCTGGGTGGAACCTGAAATTCTTGGAACGGCTGGGCCGCTCAAACGCATTTATAACGAAGGCTACCGCGGTGGCCTTTTGATTATGAACGGCGACGCGTATTGCAGTTTTGACTTGGCCGCATTTGTGCAGAATGCTCGTGCTGCTTACGAGGTGGGGAAGGCCGACGGCTCGAACCGCGGCGAGGTGGCTTTGCTTGCGGTCGATTTCCCGAAGGTGAACACGTTCCGCGTGGGTGCGGATGGTTGCTTGGCGGGAGTTGCCGGGCGTTTTGGAAGCGAGGGCGGAACTGCTGCGACGTTCTCTGGAATCTCGTGGTACAGCGACGATGCTTTGGCACGGATTCGCGATGGTGAATTTGATATCCGCGAATTCTGGAAGCAAGAGATTGCGGCGGGCCGCGCTCCGTTTGTCGATATGAGCCAGCTCCATGCGACATGGATTGACATGGGGAACCCAGAAGGACTGATGGCCGCAACGGATGCCCGCAAAGAAGAACTCGGCCGCGACAAGAACGAATCCGTTATTGCCCCCAGCGTGAAAGTCCCCGCATCTGCAAAAATCGTACATTCCATTCTGTTTGACGGTGCCGAAATCGCCGACGGCGAAATTGTCGAAAACGAAATTAGAGGAAAAGAATTTAAGTGGGTTGTGTCTCCTAACCCCTAAAACCTATAACCTAAAACCTAAAAATGCGTAAATTCAGAGTTGTACTTGTTGAACCGGAGCACCCGCACAATGTGGGGTTTGTAGCTCGTGCCATGCATTGCTATGCGTTGCCGGAACTTTATATTGTTTACCCCAAGCGCGACAAGGTCTTGGAAAAGTCTTACCATACGGCGGCGAACAGCCATGACATTTTGGACAACGCGAAGGTCGTCCATAAATTCGAAGATGCCATTGGCGATTGCTCTTGCGCCGTTGCTTATAGCCGTCGCATTTTTGCAAGTTCCATCAAGCATACGATGGTACAGAACTTGTCTGAAATGCTCCCCGAAGATGGAACGATTGCGCTTGTGTTCGGTCGTGAATCTTGCGGGCTCGCGCTCGAAGAAGTGAACGCTTGCACGTACCAGTGCGAAATTCCGGTGCCGGGACTCATGAGTTTGAATTTGGGACAGGCTGTTTCGATTAGCTTGTACGAGCTTTGCCGTTCCGGGGCGCTCGCGAATGGCGAGGGCCGCGCGAAGCGCACAACGCGAGGCGTTGCCGAAACGGGACCTGCGACTATCCAGCAGATTGACGGCTTCAAGAAGTTCTTGGACCGCTATTTGACGGGCCAGTACCACGATCAAGCTTGGCGCGATAGTTTCCTCAATACGCTTTTGCAGCGCTTGCACCCGACACGCAATGAACTTTCGGCATTGTTTGGACTTTTGCGCAATTTGGCAGGCAAGCCCGCCCGCTTGGAACATGCAGCGGAAAAGGCCGAGAAAGCCGCTAAGGCTGCGATGGCAGCAAAAGAAGTTGCAAACGAAGCTACGCAAAAGGTGACTGAAAAGGCTGCGGAATAAGCTCAATCTGAGTCAGAGAGGTTGGACATGTACGAAATTTTGCCCTACAGTCAAGAACACGAATCTCGCTGGGACCGCTTTGTCATGGAAGATTCCATGAACGGAACGTTCTTGCAAACTCGCAAGTTCTTGAATTACCATCCAGAAGGCCGGTTTACGGACGCTTCGTTCTTTGTCGAAAAGAGCGGAATTGTCGTTGCCGTTGTTCCTGGCTGTAGCGTCGAAGGCAAGTTTATTTCGCATCAAGGTTCGACTTTTGGTGGCCCCGTCATTTCAAAAGATTTTTATTCGGGAAACAAAATTCTCGAAATCGTCAAGACGATTGATAATTACATTGTTCAGAATTTTAAAGAGGTCAAATTAAAACCGACTGCACCGATTTTTGCAAATGCTCCTGTCGATTTGCTAGATTATGCGTTGGAACATGCGGGATACAGCCGCCATACGGAACTCAGCTGCTACACGCCAATTACGAATAACGTGGATCCGCTTGAAAACTGCAAGCGTGAATGCCGCCACAATTTTAGGCGATCCGAAAAATTGAATTTGGAATATGGCGAAATTCCGAATGATGAAATGGAAAAATTTTACGAGTTCCTCACGCTTTCGAAAGCCCGCTACAAAACAAAACCTGTACATACCCTTGCGGAACTCAATGACCTTAAAAGCCGCTTCCCGGATGAAATTTTATTTCGCGGTGTATGGCTGAATGCCCAAGATGCGAAAGAAAGAGTTTATCTGTCGGGCATGATGATTTTTTATTTCAAACAAGCGAAGGTATTCCATTTCCAGTACCTTGCTCCCGACGATTCCAAACGCGAAACGAACGCAACGACAGCTTTATTCGTAAACGCTATGCGTGAGGCCGCAAAAAAAGGCTGTGAAAAGTTTTCGTGGGGAATATCTACCGAAAATGGCGGAGCGTATTTAAACGAAAACCTCTATCGCTTCAAGGAATCGTTCGGTGCGCTTCCGTGCGTGAATGCGAGATACGAAAAGTAGCGAATCTATTGCAAATAGCAAAGCCATCTCGAAACGAAATGGCCTGCATGAATAATTTTGTCATTTGTCACCCCGGCCAAAGCCTGCCCTGAGTGCTGTTGAACGGGTGCCGGGGTCGGCTTTTATAATAGAATTTACTTTTGCCGATGAATTATTTCCAGTGCTTTAACTGCGAAAGGTGCGAGTCGAAGAACTTGCGTCTTTCGGCATCCGGCGTGTTGTCCGGGTTCGGCATGTGCGAAAGCAAAAAGTCAAGCAGCGTATCTTTGCTGGTGTAAACGAATTTGCCTTCGGTATAGCACCATTTGCAGTAATCTTCGTTGAAAGTGCCGTCAATTTCGCGGCTAATCATCGCATCGTCGCCGAGGGGCATGCCGCAGCATTGGCAAAAGAGCTGGCGTGGGGCACCGAGAAGCGTGTTGATGGAAACGTTGAATTCTTTCGACAAAACTTTGAGCATTTCTGTGTTCGGCTGCGTTTCCCCTGTTTCCCAGCGGCTAACGGCTTGGCGGGTGACGTTCACGCGTTCTGCAAATTGTTCTTGAGTGAGGTTGTGCTTTTCTCTGAGGCTCTTGAGGACTTCTGGGACGGTCATATAATCTCCTTTATTGATGCCTCAAATATACGTTTGCCTCAACAAAAAAGCAAGAAACAGGCTGTTGCTTTCTGTAAAAAAGCGATGAGGTCGCGACTTCGTCGCTCCTGCGTGTCATCCTGAGCAAGGTCGAAGGATCTAGTGCAAGTATTAGATCGTCATGAGTTGTCTTTCTGGAGGCCCTTCGGGCCGATAGAATCCATTGCAGTGTAATTCGTCAGCCCTTTTAAACGGACTGTCGTAAGTTTGCATGATGCAACTTGATTTTGTATTGAATTTAGCTTACATTTATTTTGATATATTGTTTTTGATTTGACGGTAATCTTTGTTACGTCAATTTGCATAGGAAATTCTTTTATGGGAAATGGATTGGAAAAAATCGGATTTGGAAGGCTACTTGCATTCGCTGCTATAGCCCTATCGTGTGTGGGCATGTGGGGGTGTTCGGATGATGATTATCGGCGATGGGGAGGACGGTATGAGGGGACCCTAGTTGCAATAATTGACGATTCTCTTGCTTTGCTGACGAATTCCAGGGGATATGAAGACTGCCATGATGTCTTCATGGGTAGCGAAGAGTGTGAACGCAAGGGAACAAACGACGGTTTGTTCTTGGTGAATTATAGAAAACAACAATCTCCATATTGGGGGGATACGGTTGATGGTGAAATCAGTTTAATTAGCGGCTATTTCAGTGACTCTACCGCGCTTTTTTCAAATGCAAAGAACGAATTTGGCTTTTGGAAGATTGGCGAGAAACCTAGGGTTGTTCGAAAATGGAATTGTGAGACCCCGTGCAGATGTGATTGGCGAAAATACGGACGCCCTTGGATTGATGGAAATGTTTTGCTCAAGATGGAAAATCAAAATGAGTGCCCCTACGCTGTGCTGGATACTGCAACAGGAGTCGTGAAAAAATTGGAATTTTTAGGCGAAAACGCATGGCTGGAAGGATATGATGATATCACGTACATTGACGGGGAGGTTTTGTGCTTGAAGGCTTTGTATGATGAAAAAAAATATGGAGTTTATGAATATGGAAAAGATGGTTTGATGGATTCTTTAATTTGGAATGACGCCAGTTGGTCTATATATACTGAAAATGTTTTAGAAATACGTGGAAAAATGCTTACGATAAAACACCCGATTAGGATGGCTGATGGGACATCAAATCCTTTGAATGGAACTTATATTCATTTTTTGAAACCTTTGAAAACGCCTAATTTGCCTGTGCGAATTGAATACAATGAATTTGTTGATTCTATAGGGATGTCGATAGGCTATCCCTCTGAAGGCTTGGTTGTTACAAAATAAGGGGAAGGATTGTGAGAATAATTCTCTGTGCAATAATTACTGTTATCGGTATTGTGTGTGCTGGTCCGAAACCGATGGAATCGCTAAATCACTACAATGTGGTTTTGGTGCATGGAGCAGCACCCGAAGAGAAAGGGTTTGAAAGCGAGTGTAAATCCGATAATATATATGATGCCAATACGATGATGTCGGGTCATCTTGTTTCTCCTCAAACAATTGCTTCTCAGTTGGGCGGAGCTGCAGGTATGCTTGGCGATTATGAAAGTGAAGGAGAGAAAAAGCTTACCTATTGGCTGGATTCAGCTGTTTTTGAGGATTATCAGTATCGAAACGGAAAAATTTATATGGATTCCACGAATTACCGGAAATCTCCCTATATCTATATTCAGCGTTCCTTTGCGAACCCTGCTGAATCCCCCGCCCACAATGCCTACGAAATGGCTGACAGAATGTGGAAAGGACCAAAGTGAAAAGAGCACTGTCGTGATGGACATTGTGTCTGCTAAGGCAAGGCACATTCTCCCCGCGAAAATGTTTAATGTGGAGTAAGGGCATATAAAAATACACTATCATTCTGGAGCCGAAGGCGATAGAATCCATTAAAGCTTTGGATCCTATCGCGTCGGCTACGCCTAGCTCCAGGATGACAATGCTAAGCCTCTTTCGTCTATCGTCTTTCGTCTAATACGTACGCTTTCGTGATTTCGCCGGTGATGGCCCAATGGATGTCGCGCTTGCCGGATGCGTCCTTCGGGTAGCATTTTTCGAGGTCTTCGGCGGAAATGGCGTTCTCGTCTTGCAGTTGCTTGTAGATGACCTTGCATTCCAGCACTAGCGGGAATTCCTTGACGGCAGGGACGCTTACGGTTTCTCCATCGACGTAGTTGAAGCCGAATTTGGCCGCCTTGTCCATGTCGCGTCCGCTGTTGGTGCCGCATTCGCTGATAAGCTTGCGCGGCGAGCCTTCCATCGGGATGCTCACGGTAAATTCGCCGTTCTTTTCGAGAAATTCAAGAGTGTAGCGGCTTAGACGCACGAACGTCGTGAAGAGGATTTTATTCCATTCGATGCCAAGTGTTCCCCACGAAATGCTCATGGTGTTTGCCTTGCCGTTCGCGGCTGCGGTGAGGAGCGCTCCGCCTTTGATTCCGTTCATGATGATGTTTGCGGAATCGAGGACGTTAATTTCTTTCTTCATATAAATTCCTTCTTGCTATGCGTTAGTCTTCAAGAGAAAAATCGATGGTCGTTACGACGCGGACCTTCTTGATGAATGGCGTGTTTTCGTCGCGGTCGTCAATGGAGAATACGCCTTGTGATGCCGTGCGGATTTTGCCGAGCTTGCTTTGAGAATCTTTAGCGAATTTGTCTGCGACGGCACGTGCGTTGATGGTCGCTTTTTCAATCATTTGCGGCTTGATATCGTTGAGACCGGTAAACTCGTAAGAGGCGTAGTTGTGGTTGATGACGATGCCCATGTCAATCAAGTTGACCATCTTTTGTTGCAAATTGCGAACGGCATCGACTTTATTTGTAGCGATGGTGAGGTTGGAATGGCTGGAGTAGCGGAAACGTGAATTGTTTTTTGTATAAACGTTTGCTTCGTTATCGTTGATGCTTGGCAAGTTGAAGGTGATTTCATCGGCACCAATGCCGTTATCCACAAGGAACTGCTTGATGGTGTTATTGTTCTTCGCGATGTCCTTGAATAGTTCCTTCATGTCGTTTCCAAGAAGCCCGTAGCTGATGTTCCAGAAAACTTTGTCTGCGGGAACTTCCATTTCGGCAAGTCCGCGGACATGCACGACTCTACCGCGGTCGCCTGCTTTTTCGATGCCGCAATAGACGAGTACGCCAAAGGCGACGATGGCGAGTGCCAAAATGAATGCTTCGGGAATGCGTGTTTTCATTGCCAATGCTCCTTTTTTTGAAGTTGTAGTAAATTATTTCTCATTGCTAAAATATGAAAAATTTGAGCCTGCACGGGGGTGGAAAAACTGTTTTTATTATTTTTTTTTGAGAAAAATTTATCATAAAAAATTCCCGTCCGCATGAGGGGACGGGAATATAATGTAAAACAACGGATTCTACTTTCTACTCTCTCGCATCCGGGTTCACGCGTTTGACTGTCGCGCCGATTTGAGCCATCTTGGCTTCGAAGTTTTCGTAGCCGCGGTCGAGATGGTAGATTCGGCTGATGGTCGTTTCACCTTCGGCGATGAGGCCTGCGAGTACGAGAGCTGCACTTGCGCGGAGGTCGGAACCCATGATATCGGCGCCTTCGAGCGGGAGGCCGCCCTTGATGGTGGCTGTATTGCCGTTCAGCTGGATGGAGGCTCCCAAGCGTTCAAGTTCTGCGACGTGCTTGAAGCGGTCGTTATAGACGGTATCCTGGATGAGGCTGTTCCCCGGAATGGAGAGGAGCGTCGCCATGAAGGGGGCCTGCATGTCCGTCGGGAATCCCGGGAACGGGAGCGTCGAGAGGCTCATCGGCTTGAGTTCTTGCTGGCGTGCATCGACTTCGGCCCAGTCGGCTCCGACGTTCACCTTGCAGCCGATTTCGCGGAATGCGTCGAGCGTGGAGGCGATGTGTTCGGGAATGACGTGCGTGACCTTGACGCGACCGCGCGTGATGGCGGCGGCGCAGAGGAACGTGCCTGCTTCAATGCGGTCGGGGATGGTGACGCCTGTACCCGGACGTAGCGATTCGACACCTTGGACGGTGAGAGTGCGCGTTCCGCGACCCTGAATCTTTGCGCCCATGTTGGTGAGGTAATCAATGAGGTTGTCGATTTCGGGTTCGAGGGCGGCGTTCTGCAAGACGCTTACGCCTTTGGCGAGGGTGGCTGCCATGAGGACGTTCACCGTGGCGCCGACGCTAGAAATCGGGAAGTTGAAGTTTCCGCCGGGGAGGCGGCCTTCGCAAGTGGCTTCGACGTAGCCGTGCGTGACGTTGATTTTTGCACCGAGGGCTTCGAGGCCTTTGAGGTGCAAATCGACTGGGCGCGGGCCCCAAGCGCATCCGCCGGGGAGCGATACGCGGCAACGTCCGAATCTGGCTACGAGCGGGCCTAGCACGTAAAAGCTTGCGCGCATCGTTTTTACGAGTTCATACGGAGCTTCCAAGTGGTCAACGCCGCGGGTGTCGATTCTCAGAACGTGGCTTCCGCCATTGATGTGGCAGCCGATAACGCGGAGCACGTCGGACATGGTCTTCATGTCTTTGAGGTGCGGGACGTTCGTGATTTCAGATACGCCTTCGGCGAGGAGTGCTGCCGCCATGACTGCAAGAACAGCGTTCTTTGCTCCGGAAATTTCGATTTCACCGTTGACGGGAGCCTTGACTTGCGGGACGATAAATTGATCCATATAAGTTAAACCTCTTTATTGCTTTCGTTGCTGTTCTCTTTGCTTGTTTCTGAACTGTTTTTTTGTTCGATAACGTCATGGACGACGCGGGTTCTTGCGATAAAGTCGTGCAAAGCTCTTTTTTGCGGATCCACGAGGACGATAAGGTAGCCCAGACCGTAAAAATAAACCGTCGCTTGCGTCAATATGGTCGCGATAAAGCGGAAAATCGAGAATGCCCACGAAATGCGTTCTCCGTCGGCAGTTTCCACGTGGATGTGGAGCAACATCTTGCCTGGTGTCGCTGTAAAAATCGCATGGAATACAATAAAGTAAATGGCTTGGATGACGGAGAAAATCGTAAAGAACGTGGATACACCAGGGATTTCAAACGCTTTGGATACAAGTTCCGTGGAGGTCGGATTATCTACGTATTGTTGTGCAATTTCGCTCACGGCGTTGAGGTCGATTGCGCCTGCCGCGCTCATGATGTAAAGGAAAATCGCCCCGAGAAGGGAGAGTATTAAGTTGTCTATAATGAAGGCGTTTGCTCGTACAAAAAATCCTGCGAAGCGCTTGCTTTGCATCTTGTTTTGCAGGAGTGTTTCAATCGTTTGCTTGAGGAGTTCTTCTTCTGTGAGTTCGGCAGGCTCTGATGCTTCGGGAAAATCCTTCCAAGGTTTCCAATTTGTTTCGCCGCTATGCCAGACAAGAGTTTCGTCTGTTATTTTGCCTTCGTTGACAAAATTCCTGATTTCATCGATAGTATAAGGACCTTGACGTCTGTCTCCATCGGTGATTGATGTATCTATATAAAACCATTTCATGTTATGCAATAATTTAGTAAAATGTTTGCAAGCCGAATTTCCGAAAAAAATGTAAATTTAGGGGTTATGATGATGTTTAAAATTGGTCAGCGCTACGTTAGCCAAGCCGAACCTACCCTGGGGCTTGGTATTGTTTCCGAAGTTCAGGGCCGTACTGTTAAAATTTTGTTTCCCGCTATTGGTCAAGTTCGTATTTACAGGACCGATGGAGCTCCTATTGAACGTTTTGTGTTGCAAGTGGGCGAGTCTGTCAAGAGTGAAAAGGGTGTCTCCTTTGTCGTTGATTCTGTCCGTGAAGATTCTGGAATTATGGTTTATGCGGCCCGCAACGGCAAGGAAATGAAGGAATCCGAGCTGAGTTCGAAGATTTCGACTGCTCGACCGGCGGTGCTCTTTAAGGCTTTGGCCGATGACGAAGTTTGCACGGCGCGTGATTTTCTGCGTCATGAAGATGCGATGGAAATGTATTACAAGTGGCTCTCGTCGCCGGTCCGCGGCATGATTGGCCCACGTGTGAGCATGATTCCGCACCAGTATTACCTTTGCTACCGTGCATGCTCCAGTTCGACATTGCCGAGGCTTATGCTTTCGGACGAAGTTGGGCTTGGAAAGACGATTGAAGCGGGCATGATTTGGCATGCCCTCAAGGCGAGAGGCCGTATCCAGCGTACGCTCGTGATAGTCCCGGAGACGCTCAAGCACCAGTGGATGATCGAGATGAAGCGCCGCTTCAACCAGCTCTTTACGCTTGTCGATGAAGGCTACATTCGCGGACTCTTCGTGGGTGTTGCGAAGGACGAGACGAAACCGAACCCGTTCTTGCAAAGTAACGATATCATCGTGTCCATTGATTTCTTGATGGCGCAACCCGCGTTGATTGAAGACTTGCTCAAGACGAACTGGGACATGACCATCATTGACGAAGCTCACCATCTGGTGTGCGAAGACGGTTTCACGAGCCACGAGTACATGCTTGCGAACAGGGTAATTGCACGTTCCAAAGGCGTGTTGCTTTTGACGGGTACGCCGTTGCAACTGCATCCCGAATCGCAGTTCAACCGCCTCAAGATGCTCGACCCGGTGCGCTTTGCCGATTACAATGACTTTATCAAGGATCAGGAAACCTATCTCAAGTTGGTGCGTGATTTGAACAAATTGCCGACGGATCCGAACCACCAGATGAGCTGGGATGACTTGTACGCTTGCGTTCCGAAAAATTCGAAAATCCGTCCGTGGCTGGAACAGGAAAATTCAAAGTCGATGACGGCGGGCGAATGGATGCGCCGCATCGTCGATGGCATGGGCACGGGTTCTGTCGTGTTCCGCAATACGCGTAAGGGTGTGGGCGGTTTCCCGAAGCGAGTGCTCGATGAAATTCCGCTGGAACCGAACCCGGCTTACCGCGAAATGGTGGAGGTTGCTGCCGACCGCGACCTCGAAGCTTCGACGGACATTCAGGAAAACGGTCTCCTTTGTACAAGATTCTCTGATGCTTGGCATTTGGACGAACGCTTTGTATGGCTCAAGGGGTTCCTCAAGGAATACAAGAACGAAAAGGTTTTGCTGATTTGCGAATCCATTCAGGTCGTGCAGGCGCTTGAAACTTTGCTCCTCGAATTTTTGGGCGAAGGTGCGTTTGTGATGTTCCACGAAGATATGAGCATCATGGCGCGCGACAAGGCTGCGGCAAACTTCAGCAAGCCCGATGGTGCAAACCTGCTCATTGCATCTGAAATCGGTTCCGAAGGCCGCAACTTCCAGTTCTCGCATCACTTGGTGCTGTTCGATTTGCCGCTCGATGCGGCTCTTGTGGAACAACGTATTGGCCGCTTGGATCGCATTGGTCAGGACAAGGACATCGTCATCCATGTGCCTTACGTGAAGGGCTCAGGCCAAGAAGTGATGTTCCGCTGGTACAACGAGGGCTTGAATTCGTTTGGT
>JAEEGK010014390.1_pt1 | contig 17684 bp, 16 predicted proteins | sample 8958771 | NCBI WGS metagenome assembly JAEEGK01 (sample SAMN16246547, study PRJNA631951) | gut metagenome | biome: gut microbiome; feature: rumen; material: SC-attached | host: Bos | place: Iran: Karaj | collected 2018-10
GTGGGAGTCTCGACTGCACATACATATAACCGGGAATATGGCAGAGAAGGGCGTGAAAAGGATACTCGGCAACATCGCCTATGTATGCAATAACCCGGTTGCCGGCAAAATGAACCGGAAGGCCATCGATAACAGATGGACGTTGCTGGCGTATTACAATAATCCTAATCCGTTTTCAGAACCTATAGAGTATCGAACGCGGAGCCGGGCAATGATCCGGGCAATGAGAATCGTCGACCTAAAATACGACAACGATGAATACCTTGATTATGTTACACAAAAAAGAATCTTCGCCAAATTGAATACCAAAGAGAGAAAACAGATTATCGACTACATAATAACCAAGTACAATTTCATCGATTATAATGCCATGATCGACTTGTACGGGTCTTTCGAAAAAGCTCTTATCGCTATCGACTCCAATGCCGGAGCCGAGTACGATCAAAAAGACGATTGCGGAGATCATTCGTGCTACAAGACCATGATCTCCGAATTGTTTTCATTCTGCAACACAACGAAGATAAATATGGACAAGCTAAGCGAGAGTGCCAAGGATTACCTGAAAGATCTGTTTCTAAGGAATTATTCCTTCAAAAAAAGGAATATCGAGAAATTTCTCCATCTTCCGTGCAGCACTTAAATCGCTGAGGCTCAGGCGCTTACTGTAAAGAGAATCGGTAAAATTCGCCGATTCTCTTTCCGGGAAATCATTGACTATCAATGAATTAGCTGCTGCAGGCCGAGCGGGGCCGAGCGGATGAACCTACACTAGCTTGCAGATCTTCTCGAGCCAGAGGGCGTCGGTGGAGTCGAAGGTAGCGAGGTCCTTGCTGTCGATGTCCAGCACGGCAATAGGCTTCGGGCGGGCAATACCCGTACAGTCGGCCCCTTGTGGGTCACTGACGGGCCCTTTGCCCGCCGCGGATGGCGATGCGTGTGCCGTGCTGGCGAAGACAGGCACTACGATCTCCGAGCGGGAGAGGGAGCTGCAGGCGATATGGCCGGGGAAGGCTTCGACGTCGGGCACTACCACGGTGCGGGCTTCTTTCCAGGCGGTGCCGCAGACTCCGCGGCCGTAGGCGATGCGGAGGCAGGCGGATGGGCCCTGGAAAGGCCCCAGTACCAACTCTTGCCCGAGGCCGGGGCCCTGGCGGTCGCTCCGAGCGGCGGCAGCATCACGCACAACGGCATCCCGCACAATGTAGAATCCCACCCAGAAGAACTTCATCCGTTCGTAAATGAAGGCGGAGATTTCGGCCATACGGGCGATGGGATCGGGCTCATCCCCCAGAAAAGCGGAGATATCCTGATAGAGGCGGAGATACCTGAAGGTCTTGAAGGGCAGATGGCAGTATCCGTCAGGATTCTTGTCGAGATATTTCTGATGGCGCTCCTCGGCCTCGAAGAAATTGCGGAGAGGCTCGAGCTCCACGACCAAGGGCTGGCCGACACGCTCGGCGGCGCGGGCGAAAGCTGCCTCCAGCACGGGCAGGTCGGCGGGGTCGGAATAATAGACACCGGTGCGGTAGCGGGTGCCCTCGTCGTGCCCCTGGCGGTTCAGGCTCAGAGGGTCGATGATGTCGAAATAGAGGTCGGTAAGCATATCGAGGGAGATACGCTCAGGCTTATAGCAGACCTTCACCGTCTCGGCAAAGCCGGTGGTATCGGTATAGACCTGCTCGTACGAGGGCCTGCCGGCGAAATCAGGCGAACCCTGCGCATATCCGCTTACGGCCGAAACCACTCCGTCGACCCCGGAAAAGAAATGCTCGGTTCCCCAGAAACATCCCCCGGCAAAATAAATCTCTTTCATACTTCAACCCAATGGATTTTGACACCGCTGCGTTCCATCCCCCGGAACCAGGTCATCTGGCGCTTGGCGAACTGATGGATTGCGGTAGATAATTTCTCGAATAGTTCCTGCTCGTCCAGCTGGCCCTGCAGGTACAGGGTGACGAACTTGTATTCCAGCCCATAGCCTATCAGAGTCTCGGCCGGCACTCCCCCGGCCAGAAGGCCGCGGATTTCATCGACCATTCCCTCCTGCAGACGGGCCCGAAGCCGCGCGTCGATGCGGGCGTTGCGGAGCTCGCGGGATACCAGCGTCCCGATATAAAACGTGCTAGGAATTGATGGCGGACTGGCAGTGGCGGTAACGGAAGTTTTTTGAGCGGGCCCGTGCGTGGCGGTAGCGGAGTTACCGCCACTGCCAGCCCCCGGCGCACTCAGAGGCTTGCTGGTGCGGAAATCATAGCCGGCAGTCACGGCATTGATGTAGAGGCCGGTGCCGCCGCAGAGGATCGCCACCTTGCCGCGGGCGCGGATATCCGCATAAGCCACCCGGAAATCCTTCACGAAATCATACACATTGTACTGAGTTCCGGCCTCGCGTATATCTATAAGATGATAGGGAATCTCCTCATACTCGGCCAGATCCTTCCCCGTGCCTATGTCCATCCCGCGGTAAACCTGACGGGAATCCGCGGAGATGATTTCGGCCTCCAGGCCCTTCCCGGCCAGTTCGCGGGCCAGCCGCACCGCATACTTGGTCTTTCCCGAAGCGGTAGGCCCCAGCACGCACACCAGCTCCACGGCCCCCGAACGGAGGTCGGCCGCCAACGCTTCCAAGTCGATTATTTCCGGCTCCGGCAGCTCGGCCGGCAGGGGTTTACGGTACTTTGGCATAGGATGCAAAGATAGCAATTTCGCAAGAAATCACTATCTTTGCATCCCACTTATGCCCAAGGCCAAGAGTTCCATACAGATACGCAACAAGCGCGCAAGTTTCGATTATGAATTCATCGAGACCTACGACGCCGGCATAGTGCTGGTGGGCACCGAAATCAAGAGCCTGCGCGCCGGCAAAGCCTCGCTGCAAGACGCCTTCTGCTACTTCGCGAACGGAGAACTCTATGTGAAGGGGATGAATATAGCCACCTACTTCTGGGGCAGCTGGAACGGCCACGAGCCTATGCGGGACCGGAAACTCCTGCTTACCAAGCGCGAACTCCGCCATCTGGCCCAGGCAGTCAAGGCCAAAGGCCTTACTATAGTGGCCGTAAAGCTCTATATCGCGGATAATGGCTACGCGAAACTCCGCATCGCGCTGGCCCGAGGAAAGAAGGAATACGACAAGCGGCAATCCATCAAAGAGAAGGATATGCGCCGCGAGATGGAAAGAGGATAAAAAATTTTTTGCAGGTTTATAAAAATAAACTATCTTTGCAGTCCCAATCGGGGGATTAGCTCAGTTGGTAGAGCGCTTGCATGGCATGCAAGAGGTCAGGGGTCCGAATCCCCTATTCTCCACAAAAAAGCGACGGATGACATTCCGCCGCTTATTTTTCTCTAGAACATGAAGCCCAGACCGAAGTTCAGGTTGAACAGCCATTTCACGCTCTGGCCCCCTCTGTAATAATCTTCATCATAATAACGGAAATTGTCCGTCAGATTATAATGGAAGCTTGGCGTCAGGTTCACGGTGAAGCGCCAAATGCGCCAGGACAGGTTTACCCCGGCATCCGCCGAGCAGAAAAGGGGCTTGTCCCCGGATATGATTCCCGGGGTCATTCCGACGAAGAACTCCACCCTGTTGATCAGCGAAAGCATCAGGATCGCGAACATATCCGCGAAGAAATTTTCATCGTCCCAGACGAAAGTATCCAGCAGATCCAGAGCTAGCAGTCCACCATAGACCCATCCGCCATCGACCATACGTGTGCCGGTGCGAAGGGACAGGGCCATCGGGAAGCGGAAGAAATCCGTCTTGTCGAGGAATTCGGGCATATACTGCATCCCAACACGCATTCCCAGGTGACGGTTGTAATACATACTGTAGTTCATCCAGAAATTTGCGTCGGACCCGTAATAGCCACTGAATGCGGCCCCGAGGCCTATTCCCATACTCACTTCGTTGCCATATGCATCTGGATTGATGCGCTGGGCGCCGGCGTCCAGGCACAGCGCAGAGAGTATCAGTACCAAAAAGAATCTTTTCATAAAACTTTGCTTGTACGTTGCCGGACGGCCTCATAAAGAAGGATGGCCGCGGAGACGCTTACGTTCAGGGAGTCCAGCCTTCCAAGCATAGGGATGAGGATGTGGGCGTCGGCTGCCTTGCGCCAGGCGTCCGTGAGTCCGGTGGCTTCAGTACCCATCACAATGGCCGTGCCAAACTTCATATCCACATCATAGTAGTTCGAAGAATCCTGGAGCTGGGCGGTAAGTATGCGTATTCCGCGCTCCTTCAGGAAAGCTATCGCGTCCGCACTGCTGCAGGCGACGGTGGGTACCGTGAAGATGGCGCCGATGCTGGCGCGTATGAGGTTGGGGTTGTAGAGGTCGGTGAGGGGGTCGCAGATGAGTACTGCGTCGGCCCCGGCGGCGTCGGCGCTGCGGAGTACCGCGCCCAAGTTCCCTGGTTTCTCCACTCCTTCCAGCACCATCACCAACGGATTCTCCTTCAGATTCAGATCCTCCAGCGCGAGATACCTCGCCTTCACCTCGGCGATTATTCCCTCCGTCCCTTCCCTATACGCCACCTTCGAATACAGTTCTTTTGACAGCTGGAATATATTCACCTGCCGCAGGTTGGGGTATTCCCCTTTCGGGAGTTCGCCCTTCGGGCTCACCCCACCCTCCCTTCGGGACGGTCCCCCCGCTTCCGTGCCGCGGGTGGCACGTCCCTCAAGGGGAATCCCCAACCATGCGGCATCGCATATTTCAGAGCAGATAAACAACGAATCTATTTCGAAGCCGGCGGAGAGGCAATGCTCCAACTCGCGACGGCCTTCCACGACGAAAACCCCTTCCGAACGGCGCAGACGGGACTTTTCCTGAAGCGCGAGAAGGCGCTTCAGCTTGGGATTCTGGGCAGATGTGATTACTTCCGGATTCATTCGTATTCGATTACGGCCTTGACCAGTTTATAGCGGCTGACCATACCCGTTTCGCTGGTTTCGTGGGAACGAGTGCGGGAATTATATGCAAGATATCTTTCGCCGTTGATGAAGACGAACCCCGGGCAGGCGAGCACCCAGTGCTCATCGGCCTCAACCCAGCGGTTCAACTCGCAGGGGATCTGCCTCACGAACGGTCCGTCGGCCAGATAGCAACGGAAGAAACAAGTATCGGAAGTGCCTCTGTAGGTGTTATAGTAGGTGGGAAAAAGCAAATCATATCGCCTGTCGACCCTGCAGGCCGCAGAATTGTAGAGGAAATCTCCCGCCAGAATCTCGGTATCGCTCAGCTGCTCTCCCCTCTTGTTGAACTCCGTTACGGTCATACGACGGTTCTTGTAATGCTCCTGGGTTATCCTGGAATAGAGTTTCCAGCGGTTGCCACGGGTGACCATCACATTCTGGGTGTCGTGGATCTTGTCGTAAAGCATCTTACGGTCGGTGAACTCGATTCCGTCCTTCGACTTCCATAAGAACACACCGCGCTCCCAGCTCTTTTCACCTATCCACTGGCAACCGACCATGCGGTAGGGGTATTCCTTGTCCTTGACCATGAACACCGACTGTTCGATCACGGTGTCCATCACCTTGCACTTCAGCTCATAGTGGAAACCATCGGCAGACTCGGCGAGATACAGGTTCTGGTTCCTCTCGTTCTCTGCAACTCCGTCGAGGGGATTGCCGGAGAAATACATCCTGTAGGTGCCGTCGGGCAGCTGAAGGATATTGTAGTAGTTGATCAGTTCCATCCCGAAATCCGCATTCGTAGCGAGCTCAATCGGGGCTTCGGGGAAGCTGACGCCGATAATGTGCCTGCGCCCGCATCCGCAGAGGACAAGGGCCAGCGCAACGATCAGCAGTATCCTTTTCATATCAGGGGGATATTGTTTCCGGAACAGGCAGCGATCATATCCGCGGGCCAGACGGATGCCTGGATCTCGCCGATATGGGCTTTGCGCAGGAAGAACATGCAGAGGCGGCTCTGGCCGATACCTCCGCCTATGCTCTGCGGCAAACGGCCGCCAAGCAGTTCCTGATGGAAGTACAGATCCGCCTTCCATTCTTCGCCGGCCGTCTTCAGCTGCCGCAGAAGGGCAGCCTTATCCACGCGTATACCCATGGAGGAGAGCTCGAAACTGCGCCCGAGCACGGGATTCCAGACCAGGATGTCCCCGTTCAGGCCGGGAAGCATCTCCCCATCCCATAGGGCGGGAGTGCTCCAGTCGTCGTAGTCGGCGGAACGGCCGTCGTGCTTCTGCCCATCTGCCAGGGCGCAGCCGATTCCCGCCACGAACACCGCACCGTATTCCCGGCAAATGGCATCCTCCCTATCCTTCGGGGAGAGTTCCGGATACAGCCGGCGCAGATGCTCTGCGTGGATGAAATGTATGTCCTGAGGGAGGCAGGGGCGGATGACCGGATACTTCTCGCAGACCATGAATTCGGTGCGCACTATGGCGGACCAGATGCGGCGTACTATATCCTTCAGGAACTCGGGACCGCGCTCGCCGGAAAGCATCACGCGCTCCCAGTCCCACTGGTCGACATAGAGGGAATGGACATTGTCCAGTTCCTCGTCCGCCCTGATGGCGTTCATATCGGTGTAGATACCATAGCCCGGTTCGATCCCGTATTCGGCGAGGGTGAGGCGTTTCCACTTGGCCAGCGAGTGCACTATCTCGCAGACCTCCCCGTCCATATCCTTCACCGGGAAGCTTACCGCCCGTTCGACTCCGTTCAGGTCGTCGTTTATGCCCGTGCCCTTCTTTACGAACAGAGGCGCGGTCACGCGGCGCAGGCGCAGCTCGGATGCGAGGTTCATCTGGAAGAAATCCTTGATTTCCTTGATGGCCCCCTCGGTCTGGCGCGCATTCAGCAGCGGTTCGTATCCGGATGGTATCTGCAGTTTCATCTATTCTTCAGCTTTCGTTTCCTTCACTATCTTCTCGGGACGCATCTGGGGGAAGAAGAGGACGTCCTGGATAGCGGTCTGGCCGGTCATGAACATGGTCAGACGGTCGATACCCATTCCGAGGCCGGAGGTGGGAGGCATGCCGTATTCGAGGGCACGCACGAAGTCGAAGTCTATGAACATAGCTTCGTCGTCGCCCTTGCTCTTGAGGCGGGCCTGCTCCTCGAAGCGCTCCAGCTGGTCGATAGGGTCGTTAAGCTCGCTGTAGGCGTTGGCCAGCTCCTTGCCGCAGACGAAGAGTTCGAACCTCTCGGTGAGGGCGGGATTGCTGCGGTGGCGCTTGGTAAGAGGGCTCATCTCCACGGGATAATCGATGATGAAGGTAGGCTGGATGAGGTTCTTCTCGGCATATTCTCCGAAGATGGCATCGATGAGCTTGCCCTTGCCCATGGAGGGCTCGACCTCGACATTAAGTTTCTTGCAGGTAGCGCGGAGTTCGTCCTCGTCCATTCCGCTGACGTCCACTCCGGCGTATTCCTTGATGGCGTCGAGGATTGGCAGGCGGCGATACTCTCCGCCGAAGTCCACCTCGTTCTCCCCTATCTTCACCTTGGTGGTGCCGTTCACGGCGACTGCGATCTTCTGCAGCATCTTCTCCACGAAGTCCATCATCCAGATGTAGTCTTTGTAGGCCACATAGATTTCCATGCAGGTGAACTCGGGGTTGTGGGTCTTGTCCATTCCCTCGTTGCGGAAGTCCTTGGCGAACTCATAGACTCCGCTGAAGCCGCCCACTATGAGGCGCTTGAGGTAGAGTTCGTTGGCTATACGCAGGTACAGAGGGATGTCCAGGGCGTTATGATGGGTGATGAAGGGGCGGGCAGTGGCACCTCCGGGGATGCTCTGGAGGATGGGGGTTTCCACCTCGAGGCAGCCGGCGGCGTTGAAGTACTCGCGCATGGTGGCGATTATCTTGGCGCGCTTCACGAAGGTATCCTTCACCTGAGGGTTGACTATAAGGTCCACATAGCGCTGGCGGTAACGCATTTCAGGATCGGTGAAAGCATCGTGCACCACGCCGTCCACTTCCTTCACTATAGGAAGCACGCGGAGACTCTTGCTCAGGAGGGTGAGCTCCTTCACGTGGATGCTGAGCTGGCCTGTCTGGGTGATGAAGGCGTAGCCCTTGATTCCCACCACGTCACCGATATCGAGCAGGCGCTTCCAGACGGTATTGTACATAGTCTTGTCCTCGCCGGGGCAGATTTCGTCGCGCTTGACGTAGATCTGTATGCGGCCGGTCTCGTCCTGCAGCTCGGCAAATGATGCCGCGCCCATTATGCGGCGGCTCATAAGGCGGCCCGCCAGGCAGACGTCGGAGAAGTTACCCTTCTGCTCGTCGTAGTTGTCGGTGATGTTCTTGGTCGTCTCGTTGACGGGATATAATGCAGCCGGATAAGGCTCGATTCCTAATTCACGCAATTTCGCAAGGGATTCCCTGCGTATCTGTTCCTGTTCGCTATATTCGATATTCGCCATATATATAAATATTTGAGCGCAAATTTAGCAATTTGCGCTCAAATAACAATGTAGCATTTTCATCGGGGGTATTTCCTGAAGAGTTTTTGTAGCTGGGAAGCAAGCGCTTCGGGCTTCAGGGGGTTACGTTCCACCGGCAGTATCTTGTTGTAGAAAAGCACCTGCCCCGTCTGCGTATCCACCAGCATTGCATTGAGGCTGGATCCATAAGCCCATCCGGGCGTGGCCTCATATGACATCGAGAAATCGGGATCAACGAATACGCCTCCGATTGCGCCTCCGGCCAGGCCCCCTATGACCCCGACTGCAACGCCCACCAGAACAGCCTTGGCGACTTCCTTCTTGTAAAGTTTCCTGTCTTTTATGAAGCCTTCCGAGAAGACTATCAGGCCATAGCGCGCACCTTTGCTTTCAAGGAATTTGTCCAGGGCTCCTTCGAAAACGATCTCCCCCATCCTCTTATGATTGATTCTCGGCAGGCTCTCGATCTCCCAGTCCAGATCCTTCTGATTGGGGAGACCCACCACGTCCACCGTGTCGGTGATGCCAAGTCCGGAGCTCAGCAAAAGCCCGGTCAGCAACTTCTGCTGCTCATCCGATCCCGCCTCGTCATAGTGCTCGCCTTCCTGGTCGATGTAGAATACCCTGCTGTAAGGCATTATCAGGGTTACATCCTCGACGGCCGGCGCATCCTCCGCGACATAACGGTACTGCGCACACGACGCCAGCAGCAACAAGACTGCAAGTAAGTAGATTCGTTTCATCGTTTAGAACTAAGATTTTTCATTCCGGGATAGAGGTAGAGTTCCTGCTCGACGGCGCCGCCGCGAAGGCGTATCCAGGTGCGGAAGCCGTCATCGCCCTCGGTGAATTCGAAGACGCGGGCGCCGTTGGGTTTCAGGTCGTTATATACCGTATCGCAACCGCTGAAACGGCCATAGATCATAAAGAAGCCTCTCCACATCAGCACGAAATCGTTGTTATGGTCGTGCCCGGTAACGACGCCCTGCACATCCCCCGACTCTACCATGGCCAGGTACAGTCCGGAATTGAACTTGGGCGAGGCCGGTTCCTCGCCGAGGTTGCCAAGAAGCGAGCGGTCTTTATAACGTGAACGGAGCCCTTCGTTGTATTCGGGGAAGGGAATATGCATAAATGCCAGCGAAGGCACAGGCTTTCCGCCATGCTGCGAGGTGAAATACCTGCTCGCAGCACGGTACCAGTCTATCTGGTCGGAATGCACGTAGCCCCAGCTCTTTATGCCCGCAGGATAATCCCAGTTGCCGGTATCGAAAAGGTAGAAAACCCTGTCCACGCCATCCTTACCGGAAAGTGTCAGGATATCGTTGGAACTTCCGTTCAGTCCCAGGTCGTCCGGGGTATTCACATTGCCGGCTATCGAGCGCACCACGGCATACATCTCGCTGCGCGTAAGGTCGAAATCGCTGTCGTGGTTGCCAAGTGCGACGGCAAAGGGTATCCCCCTGTCCACCAGCGGCTGGAGTATGGCACGGGCGCACTGCTCCGCCGGCTTGCCGAATACTATGTCGCCGGTATGGATCACGAAATCCGGCTTCTCGGTATCCAGCATCTCGATCACATTGCCGAGGGCCCTCTCCGAGCGCTCATCTCCCACGATATAATGGGTATCGGTGAACTGAAGTATCTTGAACTTGCCATCTTCCCCATATTTGAGGGAGGCCGCAATCCTGGGAGCCTGGCCCATCAGGCCAAATTGCATCAGGGCCAGGCCCAGGGTAGCTGCTATACGTAAGAATCTCACGGAATTAAATCTCTATCGGTTTATACTTGGGGACAAGGCTCTTCATTATGGCCCAGGCGATGAGGTAGGCCACACCACAGAAGCAGAATACCATAAAGTATCCCGCAGGCTTGCCTTCGAAGCCCATGAAGGTGAAGGCGGAACCGGCATTCTCGGCATAGGTGAAGAGGTTGCCGGCGACTTTCTGGATTATCATCGAACCGAGACCTCCGGCCATTGCGCCGATTCCGGTGATGGTGGCGATGGCGCTCTTGGGGAACATGTCACCCACGGTCGAGAAGAGGTTCGCGCTCCAGGCCTGATGTCCGGCAGCGGCAAGACCGATGAGGATGGCCGGCCACCAAGGGGTGTTGAAATGCACTCCCAGAGGCTGGGCGAAGAGGGATGCGAGGGGGAAGAAGGCGAAGATGAGCATGGCCAGCATACGGCCGGCGTAAGGGTTCATCCCCTTCTTATCCACGAATATCTTCGGGAGATATCCACCGAAGATGGATACCACCGTCACGATGGCATAGAGGGTGAATATCAGCGCCTGGCCCAGGCCGGAGGTTGCGGGGGCGCCGAACTGGTTGCTGAAGTAGGAAGGTGCCCAGAAGAGGAAGAACCACCACACTCCGTCGGTAAAGAACTTTCCGCAGATGAAACTCCAGGTCTGCTTGTATTTGAAGCACTGGATCATGGGGATACCCTTCTGCGAAGCCACTGCAGCCTTCTCGGCGGCCTCGGCGGCATCGTCCTGATGAATGTACTCGAGCTCGGCCTCGTTCACGTGCTTGCTGTCCTCGGGCTTATCGTACATAAAGGCCCAGAAGAACATCCAGATGAATCCCAGTCCGCCGATGATGACGAATGCCCATTCCCAGCCGAGGGCCTTGGCCAGCGGGGGAATGCAGAGGGGAGCCGCGAGGGCGCCCACGGAAGCACCGGCATTGAAAATGGAGGTGGAGAAGGCACGGTCCTTCTTGGGGAAGTATTCGGCAGTGACCTTGATGGCCGCCGGGAAGTTTCCTGCCTCGCCAAGGGCAAGTATGCCGCGGCAGAGCAGGAAGAGATAAACGCCTGTGGTGGATATTGCCAGTGCAGCGTTGCTGCCGGCTTCGACCGCTTTCATTGCTCCGACGCTGCCGAGGCCCACGATATGGGTCGTGGCCCAGCCGGTTGCGGCGTGCAGGCAGGCGCCCGCCGACCACACTCCGATGGCGATAAGATAACCCTTCTTGGTTCCCATCCAGTCCACGAACTTACCGGCGAAGAGGCAGGCGATGGCGTAGAAGATGGAGAAGAAGGATGTGATGGTGCCGTAGTCGGCGTCGGTCCAATGGAATTCGGGTTTGATGAATTCTTCGTAAGTGAGGGAAAGGACCTGGCGGTCGAGGTAGTTCACAGTCGTTGCCACGAAGAGCAGCGAGCAGAGCCACCAGCGCCAGTTGGTCATCAGTTTGGTTTGTGTGCTCATTTAAATATATGTTTATCTAACTTCTTTCACTATTGCGAGGGCCTCGCGGCAGAGTTCGGAAATCTTTCCCCACTCCCCTGCTGCGATGACATCCTTAGGGAAAAGGTTGCTGCCCATACCGACGCAGTACACGCCGGCCTTGAACCAGCCTTCCAGGTTCTCGCGGGTGGGCTTCACGCCGCCGGTTACCATAAGTTTGCTCCAGGGCATCGGAGCGCGTAGGCCTTTCACGAAGGCGGGGCCGAGGACGTCGCCGGGGAAGACCTTGCAAAGGTCGCATCCGGCCTCCTGGGCCGCGCCCACTTCGCTCACGCTGCCGCAACCGGGGGCATAGGGAATGTTCCTGCGGTTGCAGATGGGGGCGACGGCGGGGTTGAAGAGGGGCCCCACCACGAAGTTGGCGCCCAGCTGGATGTAGAGGGCGGCGGTGGCGGGATCCACGACGGAGCCTATTCCCACGATCATTCCGGGGAGCTCCTTGTTGGCGTATTTGACAAGTTCGCCGAAGATTTCCTGTGCGAAGTCGCCTCTGTTGGCGAATTCGAATGCGCGTATGCCGCCTTCGTAGCAGGCTTTCAGCACGTTCTTGCTGATTTCAAGGTCGGCATTGTAGAACACCGGCACTATGCCGGTCTCCGCCATTGCGGTCAATACCTGTATTTTATCGTATTTTGCCATAATTCTATCTGGATACGCGGCCGGAGCCGTCGCCCTTCATAAGGTTTTCAACTTCTGCCACGGTGACGAGATTATAGTCGCCGTAGATAGTATGCTTGAGGCAGGAGGCAGCAACCGCGAAGTTGAGAGCCTTCTGGTCGTCGAAATTGAGCAGGCCGTAGATGAGGCCGCCCATGAACGAGTCGCCGCCGCCCACGCGGTCCACTATGTGGGTGATGTCGTAGCGGGGAGACTGGTAGAGGGTCTTGCCATCCCAGAGCACTCCGCCCCAGGTGTTATGGTTGGCGTTGATGCTGCCGCGGAGGGTGATGATAACCTTCTTGGCGCGGGGGAACTTTGCCATAAGCTGCTCGCCCACGCTCTGGAAGCGCTTCTGGTCCACCTGGCCGCCGGTAGCGGTAACGTCGAAGCCTTCGGGCTTAATGCCGAACACCTTGTCGGCATCCTCCTCGTTGCCGAGGATTATATCCGAACAGGCCACCAGCTCAGGCATTACTTCGGAAGCCTTCTTCCCGTATTTCCAGAGATTCTTGCGGTAGTTAAGGTCGCAGGAGACGGTGACTCCCAGGCGGTTGGCCGCCTTGACTGCTTCGAGGCAGACATCTGCGGCGCCCTGGCTGATGGCGGGAGTGATGCCGGTCCAGTGGAACCAGTCGGCTCCGGCAAGCACCTTGTCCCAGTCTATCATTCCGGGCTGGATCTCGGATATGGCGGAGTGGGCGCGGTCATAGACCACCTTGCTGGGGCGCGCCACGGCGCCGGTCTCGAGGAAATAGATTCCCAGGCGCTCACCTCCGAAAATGCAGTTGGAAGTGCCTACGCCGTGCTTATGAAGGTCGGCTATGCAAGCCTTGGCTATGTCGTTGTCGGGGAAGCGGGTCACGAACTCGGCCTCGCAACCATAGTTGGCAAGGGATACTGCCACGTTGGCCTCGCCGCCACCGAAAGTTGCGTTCAGCTGGTCGGTCTGCGAAAAGCGAAGATAGCCTGGAGTGGCAAGGCGGAGCATAATCTCGCCGAAGGTGATTATTTTGGGCATAAATAATATGTTAAGCATACAAATTTAGCATTAATTTGGGAATCGTGTGCGTTAACGGAGAAAAATTACTACCTTTGGACGAGCAATAGCCTAATGGAAAAAACGACTAAAATCACAATCAAGGACATAGCCCTTCAGACCGGCTTGTCGTGCGGCACCGTGGATCGTGTGCTGCACAACCGCGCCGGAGTCTCAAAAAAGAGCTACGCCAAGGTGATGAAGGTCATAAAGGCCCTGGGATATGAGCCCAACATCTACGCTTCCCTGCTGGCCCAGCGCACCAAGCGCGAGATCGTCATCCTTCTCCCCTTCTCCAAGAAAGGAGAGTTCTGGGAGCTCGCCGAACCAGGCATACAGCGCGGCAGGGAGTTCGCCCTCAAACTTAGCATAGACGTTCACAAGGTAGAGTATGACGAGTATGACATCAACTCTTTCCGCGATGCCTGTGCCAAGGTTCTGGCCATGAATCCCGCCGGAGTGGTGATGCCTCCGATGTTCAAGAACGAGACCCTGCTCTTCGTCGATAAGCTCCGCCAGAAAAACATCCCCCACGTCTATGTAGACACTAAGCTCGAGAGCAACGGGTATCTGGCTTACTACGGAATGCCCGTCTATCAGAGCGGATATCTCTGCGCATCCATACTTACCGACAACAGGTCCGCGAAGGAAATCGCCATAGTGCGCATCCAGCGCGACAAGCACGGCCAGTCCGACCCTACGATGAACCGCAGGGAGGGCTTCATAGACTATATTTCCGAGCACTTCCCGGACTGCAACATCCACAACGTGTTCATCAACCCCAACGAGCCCGAGAACATAGACGGCATACTGGAGGAGTTCTTCTCGGCCCATCCGGAAGTGAGGCTCATTGCGATGTTCAACTCGCGCATCCATCTGGTCGCATCCTTCCTGGAGAAGCACGCGGACAGGAAATACCACGTGGTAGGTTTCGACAACCTGGCCGCCAACACCGCCGCGCTGCGCAGCGGACTGGTATCCGCCCTCATAGCACAAAGAACAGGAGACCAGTTCTATAGCGCGATCAGCGCGATAACTGATTTCCTGATCTTTGGAAAAGCTCCCGCAAACCGGGATAATTTCATGCCGATGGACATACTCACGCGCTATAACGCGGAGTATTATTAGACTCCTCCGAAAGCGCTGTAGCCGCCGTCCACGGGGATTATCACGCCCGTGACGAAGGAGGAAATATCACTCAGCAAATAAAGCATGGTACCCACCAGGTCTTCGGGCTCTCCGAACTTGTGGGTAGGAGTGTTCGCGATTATCTTCTTGCCCCTGGGCTTGAGAGCTCCGGTAGCTTCGTCGGTGAGGAGGAAGCGGTTCTGGTCGGTGAGGAAGAATCCGGGAGCTATGGCGTTGCACCGTATGCCCAGCTGGGCAACGTGCACCGCATACCACTGGGTGAAGTTGTTGATGGAACCCTTGGCAGCGGAATATGCCGGAATCTTGGTAAGGGGCCGGAATGCGTTCATCGAGGAGATGTTCAGCACCACGCCCTTCTTGGCCTCGATCATATCGGTGGTGAACACCATCGTGGCCAGCAGGGTGCCCTTGAAATTCAGGTCATAGACAAACTGGAACCCTTCCATGTCGAGCCCGTAGAAGCTCTGGGCAAGGTCGGTGTCGGCATCCATCTGCTCTACCGCGCAGGTCGCCTTGGGGGAATTGCCTCCGGCGCAGTTGATGAGTATATCTATCTTGCCGAGTTTCTGGTGGATGAGCTCGCGGGCGGCCACCAGCGCCTCCTTGTCGAGGGTGCTGGCGCTGATGCCCAGGCACTTCACGCCGAATTCCTTGGCTAATGCTTCTCCTTTCGCGGGATTGTCCTTGCTGCGGCTGATGACCGCGAGGTTGACTCCTGCTTCGGCCAGTCCGCGCGTGAGGGCCATACCCAGCACGCCGAATCCGCCGGTAATGACGCAGTTGCGTCCTTTCAGGTCTTCGAATGAATATTTCATAAGCTATTTACTGAATAATCTTGCGATGTGACGGTCGCAAAGGTTTGCGGTTATCTGCTCGCCTATCACGTCGGTATGCTTCTCCAGGGCGGGGAGGAACTCGTCTGCGAGCTCTGCCGCGATCTTGTAGCTGACGTGGATAAGCTGGCGGAAGGAAGGATTGTAAAGAGGGTCTGCCTGATTATGGCGCATGGTGCGGGCATAGGTCTCGGCATCCCACTTGGCAACCTCCTCGGGAGTAGGCAGCTTGGCGGTATCGACGTCTATGACGGTGGCGTAGGGGACGGTGAGTTCTTCCATACGCCCGAGAGCGTTCACATATATCTTCTTGGCAAGCTCGAGGGCTGCGGGGTCGGCAACGGCAAGGCCAATGTTCTCTTCGAGCCAGGTAGTGCCGGCGGTCTTGATGTGTATGCCCTTGTCGTGCTTGCGGATCAGGCGGCCCATGATGGGATAGATGCTGAACTTATCCGAACCGGAGTGGATGGAGAGCTTGAGGTTGTCCGGCAATCCATATTCGCGGACGGCCTCTTCGATTACCAGCAGATCCTGTTCGAACTCCTGCTCGAAGCGGGCCAGGTCCCCACGGTAGTCCACGCCCTTGTTGAAACGGCCGGTGAACTTGGGGGCGATGGTCTGGACGGGGATTCCCTCCTTCGCGATCTCGCGGAGTATATACCTCAACTCCTCGGGAGTCTGGGCCTCGTCCACCTCGTCCATCGAAACCTCGGTGACGAAGTTGTCGGCCCCCTTCTTGGAGGCGATGTAGCGGTAGATTTTGCCGGCTTCCTTGATGGCGGGGAGGAACTTCTCTTCCACCGTACCGGTCTTTCCTATGTAGTCGGCCACGTCGATGGTGAAGAAGTCGGAAGCATCGATGAAGCGGTCAACGTTATTAAGGTTGATGTGGTCGGCATCCACGAAGTACTGGCCCTTGTAGTTCAGGGCCTTCACGGCTGCATCGGCTTCGCGGCGGGTCTCTATGGGCTCGGTGCCCACGATCTGATGTTCACGGTTGGACTTGTTCCATACAGGCACGAAGTGCACGCCGAAGCGCTCTTCCGCCTCTATCAGGGCCTTAAGCTGGTTGATTCCCTCGTGGGCAAAACGGTCGCCCACGCCGAAAGAGTATTTTCCTATTTTCATATTGTCTATGCGTTGTAAGTGGTGGAGATGGTGTCGCCGCCTTCTCCTGTCCAGTTGGTGTGGAAGAATTCCCCGCGGGGTTTGTCGGTGCGCTCATAGGTATGGGCCCCGAAGAAGTCGCGCTGGGCCTGCAGCATATTGGCGGGCAGGCGCTCGGCACGGTAGCCATCGTAGTATTCGAGGGCGGCGGAGAGGCAGGGAACGGGAATGCCGTTCACCACGGCGCTTGCTATGACATTGCGCCAGCCCTTCTGGGCCTCGGCGAGCTTACCCTGGAAGTAGCTGTCCAGCAGCAGGTTGGCAATGGCGGGATTCTTGTCGAAAGCCTCCTTGATCTTGCCGAGGAAAACGCTGCGGATGATGCAGCCGCCCCTCCACATCAGGGCGATTCCACCGTAGTTAAGGTTCCATCCGTACTCCTTGGCGGCTGCGCGCATCAGGGCATATCCCTGAGCATAGGAGACCACCTTGGCGGAGAAGAGTGCCTTGCGCAGATCCTCCAGGAAGGCGGCGCGGTCCCCGGTATAGCGGGCGGCCTTGGGGCCTTCGAGTATCTTGGAAGCGGCCACGCGCTCCTCCTTCTGTGCGGAGAGGCAGCGGGCGAACACCGACTCGCCTATGAGGGTGAGGGGCACGCCCTGGTCGAGGGCGGATATGGCAGTCCACTTGCCCGTGCCCTTCTGGCCGGCGGTATCCAGTATGTAATCCACCACATATTTTCCGTCATCATCCTTCTTTGCGAGTATGTCGCGGGTGATTTCGATGAGATAGCTGTCGAGGTCCCCCTTGTTCCACTCGGCGAAGGTCTCGTGCATCTCCTCGTTGGTCATTCCGAGATAATCCTTCATAATCTGGTAGCACTCGCAGATAAGCTGGATGTCACCGTATTCGATGCCGTTGTGCACCATCTTCACGAAGTGGCCTGCGCCGCCTTCGCCCACCCAGTCGCAGCAGGGGGATCCGTCCGCGACCTTCGCGCAGATGCCCTGGAAGATGGGTTTCACATAGGGCCAGGCAGCGGGAGATCCGCCGGGCATCATCGAAGGGCCCTTCAGGGCGCCTTCCTCGCCGCCGGAGACTCCGGTGCCGATGTAGAGCAGGCCTTTGCTCTCCACATACGCAGTGCGGCGTGCGGTGTCGGGGAAGTGGGTGTTGCCGCCGTCGATGATTATGTCGCCCGGTTCGAGCAGG
>JAEEGK010014392.1_pt1 | contig 17683 bp, 9 predicted proteins | sample 8958771 | NCBI WGS metagenome assembly JAEEGK01 (sample SAMN16246547, study PRJNA631951) | gut metagenome | biome: gut microbiome; feature: rumen; material: SC-attached | host: Bos | place: Iran: Karaj | collected 2018-10
TAAAAATTAAAACAATTTGATAAAAAAAAATTTTAAATTAATAAAAATTTTATAATTTTTCTTTTGGGGTATTATTTTACTAATTATTATTTAAATTTAAAAATTATTGTGTTAAATTATTAAAGCACAAGAAATATAAGAATACATTTTAAAAATAATTATAAATTATATATTCAATATTAATTCAAAAAGTAAAAAAAAGATTTATTTTAAGCAATAAAAATGAGAAATTAAATAAAGTCAATAATGTTATAAGAAAAATATGGTATAAAATATAAAAAATAAAATTTTAAATAATTAACACAGCAAAAGAATGAAAAACCTTAATATATACATAGAGTTATTAAATATAATTAACAAAATAAAGACAAATTACTTAGAAAAAAATATTTTATATACTTTATTTCTTGTATTTGTTATATTAATAAATTATATTTTAATTAATAGGTTTTTTTATTATTTTAAGTAAAAATAAAAAATTTCCAATCATTTTTTAAATATTTTTCAAATAAAAAGTATTATTTTTTAATACTTTTTTAAATTTAATTGTGTAATATAAAAATTATTATTTATAATAATTATATTTATAAAATAATCAATACTAAATTTATTATAACACAATAATATCAAATTATTTATCAATATAGAAAATTGGTTTTCTTTTATTAAGTGAAATTTCATTATTATATAAATCCTTAAAATTATTTTTAAGATATACTTTTTTATTAAGAATAATCTGAGAAAGATCTAAATATTTTTTTTTTATTTTATTATCTTCTAATGTTTCTATTTTTTGCTTTTTAGTTTCTTCAATTTGATTTTTTATTATATTCATAAATTTTTTTCTTTCTATATTACTTCTAAGTAATTTTTTCTTTTCTTTATTCTTTGCAACAAATGGTAGAATATTATTCTTTTTTTTATATGAAATTGGTGAATAAAAACCATTATATTCACAAATATTTCTTGGAGTAAAAAGAGAATAATCCAAAGAAAATTTCTCATTAGTTGATATAGAATTTGAATTACTTAAATAACTAATTGAATGAAAATTAGTTATTGTTTTAATAAACTTTTTAGATTTTATTACTCTAGATGTTAAAGGTTTTTTATTATTTCTTTCTGTTGAATTTAAATCCTCCTCTTTGTTAATTTTTATTTTTTTAAATTTAGAAAAGTCAATTTTTTTTTTAAAACCCTGAATACTTTTTATTGAAAATAGATTTAAATTACTTAAAGATTTATAAAATGAAATTGAATAATTATCTTTATTTTTTATTTTATATTTTTTAATTGGAGTATTATTTTTTTTATTAATTTTATTATTTTCAATATCAGGATTTAAATCATATTCAAAAGGATTTTTTTCTCTAAATTTTAAAGTAATAATTTTATCTTCAATTGATTTATCTTCTAAATATTTTTGATAATCTAAATCAAGTGTTTTCATTAAAAAATGTTTTTTTTGATTTATAAAATTATTTATTTTATCATATAAAATTGTTTTTCTTTCTGATATAAAATCCATTAAAGATAATTTAATTTGATCTTCAATACTTAAATTAATTAATTTAAACATATCAAATAAAGAAACTTTTTTAATAACAGCATTAACAGAAATACATTTTGCATAACAAAATCTTTGTTTTAATTCAAGTGAGTCTTCAATTCCTATAATATCTTTATTTTCTATTTTTCTAATAAAAATTTTATAAAGTGAAAAAGGATTATTGAATTCTTTTTCCTTATTTTTAATTTCAGAAAGTGAATTACTTTTTCTATTTGAAACTGTAATTTTCATTGATTTAAATGGATCAGAAATACAAGGAGAATTTTCTTTTTTTTTAATAACATTATTATATAAATCAATTAATTCATTTTCTTGTAATTCGCCACTTTTATATAAAATATTAACTAAATTATTTTTTGAATCTAAAATATAAGATAAAAATTCTTGAATCCAACCAAAACTTATCATTGAATAAATTTCAAAAGAACCTTCTTCAATAATATAAATACAATTTGAATCTTCATTTTGTTTATATAAAAAATCTCCTTTATTTAATTTTTTTATAGATAAACAATTTAATAAATGTAATAATTGATTTGGTCCCCATAAATGAAATAAAGAATAATTAATTTGAAATTTAAATAAAACTCTTTCTAATCTTTTTTCTTCCAATTCACCAATTATTTTATTATAATCATGTTTATCTAAAGAAACACAAAAACATTTTTCTTTTGCTTTAATTGTTGCATTTCTTGTTGTTCTTTTAATTAAAGCAATTTCTCCAAAAGCAAAACCAGAATTAAATATTCCCATTAATTCTTCTTCTTCAATAATAAAATTATATTCTTGTTTCATTAATTCATGTTCAGAAGATAAATTAATTAAAATATCATAATCTAATCCAATAAAACTATTTTTTTTTATTATTCTTTCATATTTTGATATATCATTATATTTATTTTTTATATCTAAAAGTAAATTAAAAAAATCCCATACTGACATTGTTTTTTTAATATAAATTGGTTTATATACTCCAACAGAACCTTTTAATAAAACATAAAATTTATCTCCTATGTCTCCATATTTTATTATTACATTATTTTTTTTAAAAACCCAAAAATCTAATACAGATACTAATTTTTCTAATTTATTTAATTCACCTAAATCTTTTATTTTTTTGAAATATTCATAATTATCACTTAGGAATTTACATAAAATTGTTATTTCTTGTTTTGTTCTTTTTTGTTTTTCTTTTGAAAGTATTGATATTGCATTTTCTAAAGAAAATTTTTTTCTGTTATTTTTAAATTCTTTTGTTTTATCATTTATATTTTTTGAGAATAATAAATCTATTGAATATGGAATAATATTTGAATTAGGATTTAAAATATTATTCATTTTTTTATTTTATATTTAATATTAAATTTTTTAATTTTTTTTTCAAATTAATACTTTAATTTTATTTCATTTCATAAAATTTTTTTATATAATATTGAATTATTATTTTTATAATTAAATTATAAAATTACAAATAAAAAATATATGAATCAAATTAATAATAGGTAAGTTGTTATTTTTTAATAAATAGTGAAATACATAAGAATTTTTTATTGAAAAACTTTAAAAACAAAAAAAATAAATTTCATAAAAAAATAAATTCACAAAATATTCCTTTAATCCAATCTTTAAATGACTTTAATAAAAAAGAAAAAAATAATCAAATTGAAAATAATAATCAAATTGAAGATAATAATTTAATAAAAAATTTTTTAACAAAAACATTAGAATATGAAAATTTACAGAAAAAAAAACAAGTAGATTCATCTTCTCATAGAAGTCATAGTTTAATATTAAATAATTATAAATTAAAAAAAAATCATGTAATATGTGGAAATAAAAATCAGTTTAATACAATAGAAAATTCTGATTTATCAAATTCAAGTACTTATAATTCTTCTGTAAGAACACATTTATTTTCAGAACAAAATTTAAGAAAATTTTTAATGAAAAATGAAATAAATTTAATTAAAAGAAAAATAAATCAAAATATAAAACATAGTATTTTATTAGAACCATCAAATATATCAAATTCAGAAATGAAAAAAAATAATTTTATTCCTGTTATTAATTTAACAAATGAAAATAATGAAACTTATTCTTATTTTTCTAATTCAATAAATCAAAAAAAAAGATTGAAAAAAATGAAAAGTATTCAATATTATAATAATAATAATCATTCAAATCCAATAAAAATTTTATCATATGATTTTAATAATAATTCATCAACTCTTTATTCTGAAATCTCAAAAATACAAAATTTAAAATCAATTAATGAAAATTTAACTGAAAATTCAATTAAAGAAAGGCCAAATAGTTCTAGAATTCATGAATTAATTAATTTTAACAATTTTAAGGAAAATAAATTTAAATCTATAAATAATGATAATAAATTACTTTTATATAATGTAAATTCTAGTTCAAATATAAAATTAACAAAAATTGCAAAAAGAAAAATTGATAATGAATATAAAGAAAATAATCAAAATAATAATTTTCATAGTAATAAAAAGACAAATAGTTTAAATGAAATAAGGAAAATTTTATCATTAAATGAATTAAATGAATTATCACCTTTAAAAATAATAAATGATTCAAATACTACTACAATTAAAACTAAAAAAACTAAACAAAGAATAAAAAGTGGATTTATTCAATCAGAAAAAAGAAATAATAAAAATAAAAACAAAAAAACATTTTATAAAACAGTTTCATTTAATCCAAATGAAAAAAATCATAAATTTATTAATTATTCATCAAATAAAAGTGAAAATGAAAGCAATTTTGATGAAAATAGAGAAGAAAAGATAAAAAATTCTTTTCATTACACTTCAATTTTTTCCTATCTATCAGTTGAATTAAATAAAAAAAATAATCCAACAAATATTCATGCAATAATTAATAAGAATAATAATAAATATGAAAAAGAAATATCAAATGAATTAGATGATATTGAAAAAAAGAAAAATTTACTTAAAAAGAATATTCTAGCTTCATTTAATAATAAAATAATTGATATTGCTAAAAAATATGAAAATTATGTAATTAAATTAGGAAAAAAATTTAAAAAAAAAAATAAATCTTCTTTACAATTAATAAAAGAATTAATAAAAGATAAAAAAATGTTTCGTCATGCAAAAGGATATTTAAAATTATATTTAAAAAGAATGTTAAGAATAAAAAATAGATATCTTCCTGTAAATAAATACTATATAAATAGTTATTTAAATGATTCATATTTTCAAATAAATATTTATGAAGAACTTTTTTATAAAAAATATCTGAATGAAAAAAATAGATATAATTATGAAAATTTTTTAGATAATTTTAAAATTGAATTATTAGGACAAACAAATTTACTAAGAAGAAGAAATATTTTAATTAACTATTCTGTAACTTCTCTAAAAATGGATGAACATCAATTATTTATAACTTATAATAAATTACCTTTAAAGAATATTATATTTATTGGTGAATTTTATTTTACTGATTATGAATATAATATTAGATTCAAACCAAAAAAAATATTAACTTATGATTCAAAATTAAGAATGAATGATTATTTTATTAGAAATAATATAAAAATGAAAAAGAAATATACTCATTTTGTAAAACTGACAAAAAATTTAAAATGTAAAGAATATAAAGATGAAGAAAAAGAGAAAGAAAAAGAAAAAGAAAAAAAAGATTTATTATTATTAAATAATGCATTATCAAAAACAAATTTTTATGTAAGAAAAGGAAAAGAATCAAAAAAATTACATTTAGCATCAAAAAGATTATCAAGAATAGTAACAAATACATTAAATAAAAATAAAGAAAATAATACAGATAATCATATTTATTATAATAAAAATCAAATGTTATCTCAAGTAAATGATTTAAAATATCAAATAATACAAAATTTACAAAATACAGAAGCACTTTTTTTTTTTATAAAAGATAATAATTATCCTGCATTTAAAGAATTATTTGAAAAAAATAAATTTGAACCAGATTTAAAAGATTTAAAAGGAAATTCTTTATTAAGTTTAGCAGTACAAAGTAATAGTTTTTCTATTGTTAATTATTTATTAAATGCTGGTTCTTTTGTTAATACTCAAAATAATAGTGATAATACACCTTTACATTATGCTTTATCTGTTCATAATTTTGAAATTGCTGATATGCTTATTCAAAGAGGTGCTGATGAGAAATTAAGAAATAATATGGGAAGAACTCCTTGGCAATGTTTAGATAAAGGATTATCTATTATTTAAAAATGTTTTGAGATTTATTTTTGAAAGAAAATTTTGATTGTTGAATAAATGTATAATAATTTTTTTTTTTACAAAAATTATAATTAATTTTTTTTGTTAATAAATATTATATTAAGAAATATATAAATTATTTATATAATGTTTTTTTTTTTTGGTTTTTATGATAAAAAATAAATTAAGCAATATTTATCTATTATTCTTTTTATAAAAATTATAATTTAAAAAGTATAATTTAAATTTTTTAGTTGTAATATAAACATAAAAATAAAAATAGAAATATAAATAAATAGTTTATCTAAAATTATTATAATAAAAAAATAACATTTAATTATTATAAATATATAATTATTATTTTCATTTCCTTTTTCTATGATAATTATTATCATTTTCAATTGACCTTGATCTTGATCTTGAATAAGATTTTTTTCTTTTCTCATATTTATTTTTACTATGACTTTTATTTCGATATTTTTTCATATCTCTATCTAATTTTTCTTTCCTTAAAGCCTTATCTTTATCTTTTTTATAACTTTGAATCATATTAAAAAAAGAATTCATTTTTCCTTTATTATCTTCATTAGAAATAGAAGAAGAAGAAAAAGAAGAATCATCATTATCACTATAATCAGAATTATTAGAAGAAGAAGAATAAGAATAAGAAGAATTATTTGAATTTGATTTTGAACTTTCATTATTTAAATTTGAATTTATTGATTTAAATTCAGGTCCTTTTACTTTAATTTTTTCAGGTGGTTCTTCATTTATAACTAAAGGAATTGAATATTGTTTATTTTTACATAATTGAGTTCTACTTGGTCTATATAAATAAACAGGTTCATTTAAACATTCATAAGTCCAATGACCGAATTGAAGACATTTTTGACATTGTTGTTTCCCTTCTTTTTCTATTAAAGTATATTTTTTCATAATTATATATATTAAATTATTTAATTAATTTGATTATATATTAATTTATATATTAGACAAATTATATATTAAATTATCTCTTATTAATATATTTATGTAATCTTTTATTGTTGGAATATTAATTAAAACATTTGTAATTCCTATTAATATTAATTTACTTCTTGGTCTCGTAAATGCTACATTTATTCTTGCATTATCTGTTAATAATTTTGTTTTTTCATTTGTTTTAACAAAACTTACAAATATTATTTCTTTTTCAATTCCTTGACTTTTATCAATAGTATAAATATTATTAGGATTAATTAATTTATTTAATTTTTCCCTTAAAGCATTTTCTTGAGTTTTATATGGTGTAATTATTCCAATTTCATTCATATTAAATTTTAAATCATTTAAAACTGAAATAATTTGAAAAATAATATTAATTTCAATATCATTTTTATCAGATTCATTATTATTTATTAAAAAATTACTATCTTTCAAAATAATATTATAATCAATAAATAAAACTGGTTTTTCAGGATTTAAAATATCTTTAATCCACTTTTTAACATTAATTAAACTTTCAAAATTATCAATTTTTAAAAATCTATTAGCAACATTTTGATTAGCACATTTCATACAATTATCATACATACATTCATTAGAAATTTGCATAATTTTCTCATTCATTCTATATTGTAAATTTAATTTAATATAAACATTATCATGTTCATTATTATTATCAATAAATTTTCCTTTTAATAATCTTAAAAATAATAATTGAGGTTGTTTTTGAGGAGGAATTGATAATAACATTGCAGATAATTGATTAGGATCTCCTACTAAAATAAATATATTTGATATTAATAAGGCACCAAGTAATTCAATTTCAAATGCTTGACACGCTTCATCAACAATACAATAATCAAAAGTGTGATATGAAAAAAATTTATGTGATATACCAAAAAGTGTTGTTGCAAATATTAAATTTTTGGATAAAAAATCATCCCATTCTTTTACTGAATTATATTTATGAATATTTAATATATTTTCTTTTAATTCATTATGAATTATTTCATAATTATTTGTAATTCTACAAAAAGGAGTTTTTGTTTTTTTTAATTTTAATAAAATATTATCAACTGCTGTATTTGTATGAGATACTATTAAAATTTTTTTATTTAATGAATATAATATTCTAGTTAATAATGTTATAAAAGTTGTTTTTCCTGATCCTGGAAACCCATGAATTAACATATAATCTGTTGATAATATTGATTTAAATATTGCAAATTGTTGATTTTCGTTTAAATTTCTAAATTCTTCATCAAAATTTTCTCTTATTGTATTTAATACTTTTTTATAATATTCTGTTGTGTTTCCATAAAATTGAGGATATTTATTATATAATATTCTTGATTGGAGATTTTCTATTATTTTTGATTTGTTTGGATTTAAGAGAAATGATATTAAGTTACCTCTCATGAATTTATAGTTTACTTTTGTTAATGTTTCTGCTTTTTTTATTAGTACGAATTTGTTTGTGTAATTTTCAATTAAATTTCTATTTTTTATGTCAATTCTATATTTTGGTATTTCTATTAATATTGAATTATCTGTTTTATTTATTGTTATTCCTCTTACATTAATATTAATATCTTTAAAAAATATATAATATTCTTCTTTTATATCTTTTAGAAATGAAAATGAAAAATTTGATGTTCCAATATAATTAAGTGTAATTTGAAAAGAAGTTCCTTTATCTTCAATATTTGAACATTTAAATATATTTTTTTCGTTAAATTTAAAATTTTCAATATTGTATTTTCTTTTATTTTTTATATAGAAATTTTCTTCTTTATTGATAATTTTATAAAATTCTTGAAAATAATATTTCATTTCATTAGGAAAAACATCATTATTAATATTTTCAATTAAATAATAATGTGATTTACAAATTTTATATTTAAAACATTTTTGACAAGTTTTTGATTCTAAATCTTTAATATCAGGTAATAATTTATTATTGTCATTATTATTATTATTTTTATTATTATCATTACTATCATTATTATTTTCATATTGAATATTTTCAAAATATTTAATTTTATTAGCAATAACATTTCTTAAAACAATAGCATTAATTAATTCTAAAGGTTTAATATTAATCACTTCATAACTTCCATCTTTTAAATAAATTAAAACTCCATTTGTACAATTTTGATAAATTTCTTTTGATAACATTAAACAATAAAAATAAACTTGTAATTGATCTGTAATATAATGATATTTTCCAGTTTTTAATTCTAAAGGACCAAAATATTGTTTTTCTTCATTATTAATAAATTCAACTAAAATATCTAAATAACCCCCAATTCCAAGTGATGGACTCATTATTTTTTTTTCTGAATTTATATATTTTAAAATCTTAACTCCATTTTTTAAAAAACTACCATCTTCAAAATATGTTTTATAAAAATGATAAATATTTTCAATAAAAGAAAAACTTTCTTTATGTATTTCTTCATAAGTTTTATTAATTAATGATATTTCAAAATAATAATTTTTTATTATTTTTTCTAAATTTGTTTTAATAAAATCACCATTAATTGGAATATTATTAGAAAATAAATTTGAAATTGTATTTTCAAAAAATTCATGAATAATTTTACCAACAATAGTAAAAATAGATATATCATCATTTGAAATACTTTTAAATTCTTCAACAATTAAACTATGTCTAATACAATCAAAACCTAATTTAATTTGAGAAGGGGATAAAATAATTTCAGGTTCAATTATAATATATGATTGTAAAAATATTTCAATTGGATTACTATTATTTTTTATATTATTTGAATTTATTAAATAACATTTTTCATCTTTATCAATTTTAGCATTTATAAATATTTTATTATGAATATTTATTTCACTTTGAGCCCATAAACCTTTTAAACAAACTTCTATTACTTCATTTAATATGTTTATTTTTCTTTTTTTATTTAAATCTTCAATGTCAATAAAAGTTTGAGCAATAAATCTTTTTTCTGATGATGTATTTTTTAAAATTTTTGTTATTATATAATAGTCTGATATTATATTTTTTGCTGAATTTATATTAAAATTTGAAATTTTTTCTTCTTCAATTATTTGAGTTCCAAATTCTTTTATATTTTCTAAATATAATGAAAATGAATCATCATTATTTTTATTTGTCATTGGTTGAGTTGAATTTTCTTTTGATTTATTTATAGAACTTTCTGAAATTATTTTTGAATGCAAATCAGTTGGAAGCATTTAAATTTATAAATTAATTTTTTTTTTAATTTATTGAGTTTTAAATTTTAAAAATTTATTTTTAAGTAAATTAATTTTAATTTTTTTTTAAATATAAATAATTTTATTTTTTAATTATATATTTCATTAATATTTATTTTCTTTTATCAAATCTTTAGAAAATATTAAAAAAATAAATTGAAAAAATCCTAACAGTAAAAAACATATTATAATAATAATATTAATAATTAAATTAGATTTTGAAATAGATTTATGAATATTCAAATATGTATATAATGGTATTATATAACATACCATTAAACTAAAAAAACTAGTGATTGAAATTATGAAGAGTAAACTTTTCATATTATTATTATATAACAAACAATTTAAAACATTATAAATAATTATTAAAAAATAAAATATTATTTTTTCCTTGATATCATCTTCTATAATATTATTATTAATAGCAATTTTTAAATAAATACTAGAATTAAAAGAACAAAATATAAAAATCAATATAATAATTGTTATAAAAATATTATAAAAAAATTCTCTTTCAAGTGGTTTTTCACCTATTAACCAAACAATTGGATTTTTATTATTTAAATTATAATCTTTTACTTTAAAAGATAATAAAATTCCATTAACAAAATATAATATAAATTGTGATATAATTGTCATTTTTACTACTTTTTTACCTCTATTTAATGTAAATATTTTCATATTTTTACATTCATCTAAAATAATATTATGATTAGACATACATAAAAATAATATTGGAAAGAATATAAAAAACAATTGTATTTCATCAAAAAAAATCACATCAATACTTTTTCCATTATTTTCATATTTTATCATAATAAAAATAAATAAAATTTGGAATAAAATAATTAAACATAAATTAATTATATTTTTTAAATTTTTCTTTGTTATTGATATTAATAATTGAAAAAATAAGACTATACCACTTTGAATATAATTTTGATAAACATTATAATCTTTTTGTTGAAATATATTTTGATTAAATGTTTCAATAAAATTAAAAGCAATATTGCAATTTATGAATCCAATACCGAAATTATAAAAAAAATCAGAAATAAGATAAATATAATAAACCCAATTTTTAATATTTATTTTTAATATATTTTGAATTTTATCATTAGAAGTTTCAATATTCAATTTTAAAATAATATTTGAAGTATAAATAGAAAAAATAAAAACTAAAATTAATCCAATAATTCCACAAAATAAACTATTTGCAAATATATAAACAACATATAATACAATAATAACAGGTGAATTTATAAAAAGAATTAACATTGTATGATAAAGAGTACCTGTTTTAAATTTATTTTTAATTTTTTCAATTAGTTTTAAATTAATATCTTCATATTCAATAATTGTATCATTTTCTGGATCTTCTAATATTGTATTTTCAAATCCTGGTCTATATGAATTTCTAAATGGTCTTAAATTTTCTATATTTCTTTTTTTTTTATTTTTCTTTACTATTAAAGGTGAAGTTTTTAATGATTGTTCTTGATTTGGAAGATTTTCTTCTTCATTTGTTATATTATCTTTTTCTTTATTTATATCGTTTTTTTCTTCATTTTTTATTTCATCTATATTTACTTTTTCTAGAACATTATTATTATTATTTTCATCATTTATTGAATTTGTAATTTGTTCTTCTTCTATTTTTTCATTTGACATTTTCAATATTTATGATTTTAATAATATTTAAAATAATAATCTTAAAAATATTCATTTATTTAATATTTTTTTTAATAAATATATATATAATTTTTTTAATTGTATTAAATTTTAATTAAATGGACTTAAAAAATGTAGAAAAAAGAAATTTAGATGAAGAAATTGAAATTGAATTAGAAAGATTAGAAAAGGATGAAGATGATATAGAAATATTTGATAATAAAATTGATAATGAAAATAAATATTCACAACAAAATATTATAAATATAAATGAAATAAAAGAATATATAAAAGAATTAGAAAATAAAAAAAATCTTCAATCAAATGAATTAGTAAACAATTTAACAAAAGGAAACTCATATATATTATCATTAAAACAAGAACTATCATTTTTACTAAATAAAATGGTAGATATTTATTCAGATATTTTTCCTCAATTAAGTTCACTAATAACAATTCCATTATTTTACATAAAAACAATAAAAGTAATAGAAGAAAAAGAGATATTTAGAAAAAAAGGAATTCAAGACATAAAAGATGATTTATCATTTCTTCCATCAAATATATATTTATCATTTAGTTTAGTATTAAATAACGCAAAAGAAAGAATGGAATATAGAGAAAATGATATTAATATAACAGAAAAAATAAAAATTATATATACTCAATATTTAGATTTAAATAACATATTAGAACAAATACAAAATTTTATAAATAAAAATATGCCAAAAATTGCACCAAATTTAACTGAATTAGTCGGATCTGATATTGCAAGTAAATTAATATCTCAAGCAGGAAGTTTAAAAAAATTAATAAATATACCAAGTAGTTCAATATTAAATATGGGAAAAAATAATTCAAATTTAAATTTTGATAATCATAATAAAATAAATAATGGTTTTTTAACAGAATTACCAGAATATAAAAAAGAAAGTGATAATAAATTAAAAATGAAAATATTAAGAAAATATGCAAATAAAATTGCATTAAGTGCAAGAATGGATTTTGAAAAAGTAAAAAAAAATGGAGAATATGGAAAAGAAATTAAAAATAAAATAAAAGAAAAAATAGATAAAATAATAAATAATGTTGAACCAGTTATACATAAACCTTTACCAAGACCTGATGAAAAACCAAGAAAGAAAAGAGGAGGAAAAAATGCAAGAAGATTAAAAAAAATTTTTGAAGTTACTGAAATAAGGAAAAAACAAAATAGAATGAATTTTGGTGTTCCTGAACAAGAATTTAGAGATACTGGAATTGGTTTTGGTATGTTAGAACAATCTAATTTAGAAAGAAATCTTAAATATATTTCTCAATTTAATAAAATTTATACTAAGAAACAAAAAGAGTTAAATGAGAAAATTGTGGAATATGAAAAAAAAGAACAAATGTTACAAAGGAAAGTTAGTAGAGAAAATAATATTGATGAAGATTAATTATTATTTATTATAGTTTTTTTATTTTTATTATTTTTTTTTAAATTTGCTTTTTTTATTTTAAATTGTTTTTTTATTTTTAATAATTTTTTTAATTATGAGGGAAGATGATGAAAAAGAAAATACTATTGATTTAATTTTAAAATTAAGAAAAATGGAATCTGAAAATAAATCTAATGATGATATAATTAAAATTATTAAACTTAATTTAGATGATAAAAAATTAAGTGATGAACATAAATGTGAAATTTGGAAATATTATTTAGAATATAAATGTAGAAATTATATAGAAAATAATGAAAAATTAAAAGAAATTAGGAAATTATTTAAACAATCAATAGAATATGTAGAACATATAAATAAAAAAAGTTATTTAGATGCATTTTATTTTATATGGACAGAATTTGAAACATATAAAATAAAAAATATTTCAATGTTAAATGAAATAATGTCAAATTTTTGTCAAATTAATAATAATATTCATTCATATAGAGCTTATTTATATTATATTAAAACAATAGGAAAACCAATTGATATAAGAAATGTATATAAAAATGCTTTTATTAATTTAGAAAATGATGAAAAAGAAATAATAAGAAGAAATTGGTTATCATGGGAAAAAATTTTTGGAACAATAAAAACAATAGAACAAACAATAAAATATATAGAAAAAAATTCTAAAAAAAATTCCTTTAATGAAATAGTAGATATGAATTTTAATGAAAATATAGAAGATAAAAAAGTAATAATAAAAAATTTACCAGAAAATGAAGAAATATCAGAAAAAGAAATAGAAAATATGATATTAGAAAAATGTCCATTATTAAATATAAAAAATATAAGATTAGTAAAAGATGAAAAAGGAAAAGGAAGAGGATTTGCATTTATTGATTTTGAAAATAACTCAAACGCAAAAGAATGTGTATTAAATATTAATGAGACTAAATTTCATAATAATATTATTACTTGTGCTTTAAGTAAACCACCAAAAAATGGAGAAAATGATATTAGAACAATTTTTGTTAATAATTTATCATATGAATCAAATGAAAAATCTATTAAAAATATTTTTAGTAAATATGGAGAAATATTAGAAATTAGAATTATTTATAATAAACAAACTAATAAACCAAAAGGTTATTGTTATATTGAATTTCAAGATAAAAATTCTATTGATAAAGTTATGGAAAATAAAGATAATATTTATATTGATGGAAGGAAAGTTATTATTCAAAATAGTATTTCTAATGAAAAATTAAGAAATCAAGTTAAATTTGTTGTTCATTGTTCGAATTTAAATTTTAAAGTTAAAAAAGAAACTTTAGAAGATTTTTTAATTAAAGAAGGTAAAATTGAAAAAAATAATATTTTGAAAATTTTCATATGTAAAGATGATAATAATAAACCAAAAGGTTATGGATTTATTGAATTTAATGATAAAGAAGATATGGATAAAGCAATTAAATTAAATGGAAAAATGTTAAAAGGAAGAAATATTATTATAAATGAAAGTAAGAGAAATATTACAGTAAAGAAAAAAAAAGATGATGATAATTCAAATAAAGAACAAATTTCAAAAAAAAGAAAAATATCAATTGATAGTAGTAGTAATGATAATGAAAGTAATAATATTGTTAAAAAACAAAAAATTACTAATAAAGATTTTAAAAAATTGTTTGATTTTTAAAAATTAATATATTTTTTATTTTATTATTATTTATAATATTAATATATTAAATAAATTTATAAATTAAATTATTTAGATAAATTATTAATTTTTTGAAAAATTTGAATAATTTTATAAATTTTTTTAGTATCTAAAATATCATCAAATTCATCAGAACAACATTTAAAAGAAAAAATAATTTTATTAGTATCACCTTCAATAAATTCAACATTTAATTTTTTTTTATTATCAACTAACTCAAAATAATATTTCGCAATTTTTGAATAATACAAAACTAAAAACTTTATAAAAATTTCCAAAATATTTCTATTATAACAAGTATAACAAATTTTATTATTAACAACACTTTTAATTCTTTTTCCATTAAATAAATCAATTTTATTCATAACTAAAAATCTTTGTTTAATATCTTCATTATATAAAATTCCTAAATTAAAAAGACAAATATTAACATTTTTACTTTCATATTCTTTTTTCAAATAAAACAAGCATTTAATAACATCAAAAACATCTTTATTAATATTAATATGTCTAATTAAATTAAATTTTTTAAAATCAATTTCTTCATTATTAGCAGGCATAATAATATCATTTTTAATTCTTTTTCCAATACAAGTACTTTTAAATTTTTTCATAATTTCATATTCTCCATGAACTAAAATAATATTTTTAGGTTGAATATTTTTAATTAATTGTAATAAACCTTTCGCATCAGCATGAGCAGAAAAAGACATATAATAAACTTCACAATTAACAATAACAATTTCATTATCAATTTCTAATTTTTTCTCACCTGAAATTATTCTATTACCAACAGTCCCCATTGAACAATAACCAGGAATAATTACACAATTTTTCTTATCATGAGCAATATAATCTTTAAAGATACTTAAACTTAATCCACCATGTAACATTCCAGGAGTAGCAAATATTATCATTGGCCTATCACCACCCATTAAAACTTTATCACCTTGTTTAATAAATTTAAAATCAAATACATTATTTTTAATAAATAAATTCTTAACTGTTGAATTCATCCAATTTTGAAATATTTTATAATAAAAATTAGCTTTTTGTGCCATTGGACCAAGGAAATAAATAGGAACATCTAAATTATTTCTTTTCCAATAAGTATCTAAAATTATACATAATTCTTGTGCTCTCCCTAAAGCAAAAATTGGTATTAAAACTTTACCTTTTTTATCAATAATTTCTTGTATTTTTTTTAAAAATTCTCTTTCTCTTATTCTCTTAGTATCTCTTACTTTATCACCATAAGTTGTTTCAGTCATTAAAACATCAGGATATAATTTTGGCATATAAGCACCATTTAAATGTCTATCAATAATAGTATTATAATCACCAGTATAACAAATTGTATATCCATCAATATCAATATGAAACATACTTGCTCCTAAAACGTGACCTGCATAAAAACAAGTAACTTTTATATTCTTTTTAAATATTTTTGTTTCATTTAATTCTATTGTTTTTATTTTATTTACACATAATTTTATTTGATCTGGACTTAAAATACTATTTTGTCCTTTATATTCACCCATTACTTTTCTAAAGTCTTCTAATGTTACTGGAAGAATTGCTTTTGTTGGTTGAGAACATAAAATTGGATTTTTATAACCTAAAATTTCTGTGAAATAAGGTAATGCGCCACAATGATCTAAATGAAAGTGACTTATTATTAGTAAGTCTACTACTTCGGAATAATCATTTTTTTCGATTTTTGTATTTTTGTTTTTTTGGTCTTCGGATTTTTTATATTTTGATATTAGTCTTTTAAAATCGGGATATTTTCTCTCGTCTGTGTAACCCATGTGAACTCCACAGTCAAACATTATTTTTATACCTTTTATGTTTACTATTATACAACTACGACCTATTTCTTGACCTGCACCTAATGGGTTTATTTGAATTTCCATTTTTTTTATTTTTATTTTTTTGAATTAAATTAATTATTTTTTCATTGGATGATTTATTAATGTTTAAATAATATATTTTATTATCATTATTTATATTTTTTTTAATTATAGTTAAACTATTATTTGTTCTCTTTTTATTTTATTATAATTAAATTATAATGGGGTTATTTTAATTATATTAATTAAATATTTCATCAATTGAAAATGTAATAATTTATATATATCTTCAAATATTACAAAATATGGTAAAAAAGAGTTAATTTTTATTAAATTATTTTTCTTTTATTGATGAGTAAATAGAATAATTTCTAACAAATTTAAATTTAATAGATTATTATTTTAATTAAAATTATTATTTAAAAATAACCCCATTATAATTTAATTATAATATATTTATTTAATTTATAATTTTGAAATAAAACTTTAGTTCAAAAAGAGTTAACAAAATTCTTAATATTATTTATATATATATAAATATATATATATAATTAAAATTATAAATTTTCTATTGGGGTAATTTTTAATTATTATAATTAATTTAATTTACCCCATTATAATTTAATTATAATAAATTTATTTAATATATAAATTTTGAAAAATAGGTCAATTATTTTCACCCTTTTTTTGAAATTGATTTTATAAATTTCATTAAAAGTATTATAATTAAATTATAATGGGGTAATTTAAATTAATTATAATAATTAAAATTACCCCAATAGAAAATTTTTAATTATATTTATATTAATTAAGAATTATATTTACCTATCTTTGATTCACTCTTTTTTTTCTTTTTTTTTATTTCAAAATTATAAATTAAATAAATTTATTATAATTAAATTATAATGGGGTTATTTTTAAATAATTATTTTAATTAAAATAATAATCTAAATTTA
>JAEEGK010014395.1_pt1 | contig 17681 bp, 11 predicted proteins | sample 8958771 | NCBI WGS metagenome assembly JAEEGK01 (sample SAMN16246547, study PRJNA631951) | gut metagenome | biome: gut microbiome; feature: rumen; material: SC-attached | host: Bos | place: Iran: Karaj | collected 2018-10
TTCCATCGAGATATGATAAAGAAATGTTACAAAGGAAAAAATAATAAAAATATAAAATTAGGAAAACATTTAAATATAAAGGAAAAAAATAAAATTATTAATGGAATTTATATATTAAGAATGTTGCTTTATGAATAATTCTCTTAAAAAAGTATAAAAGAAAAATATTAAATAAAGAGAAATTTGAAATAAAAGAATAGTTAAATTAAATATTTAAAAAATAAATAAATAATAAAAAAATTAAAATTTAAATTAAAAAATGAATATTCAAATGTTTTTTTCATCATATTTTTCAAATAAAAATCAAAATATAGAAGAAATTTTACCAAGATTTATTCAAGAAACAAAAAGTGAATTTGTATATAAAATATATACAGAAACTTTTATAAATTATTACACACAAAAATTAAATCAATTTTTTCAAAATATAACACAACAAAAAGTTCTATATTGCAAAAAATGTTTAAATAATGCAAGTATAAATTTAAAAGAATGTATTTCATTACATAATATAAATAACATTGCTTTTTCATTTGATTCTTTATTTCAATATTTTGAAGAAATAATAAAAACAGAATTATTTATAAGTCAAAAATTTAAAATTTATTTAAAAAAAGAATTAAATGATTTTTCCCTTTCTCAAGAAATAGCTTTTCATTTTTTATCTCATATAACAAAATTAATTAAATTAAGATTATTTATATTACTTGAAAAATTTAAATCTGAAAAGAATATAAATGACCCAAATATAGTAATATCAATAAATATAAAATTAATATTAAAAAATTTAAAATTATTTGAAATTTACCAAGATTCTTTATCAAAATTTATAAAAGAAGAAATAAAAAATAATTTAGAACCATATTTAACAATTCATAATAAACAAATAATACATGAAATGATAAAAATATTTGAAAATTATTATTTAGAATGGTCATATTTAAATGATACATTAAATATAGAAAAAATATCAAATACATCAAAGCAAAATTACAAAGAAACATTTATAAAAATCATAAAGAACAATTTTATCAAAATGAAGCTTGAAAAATTTTTTGAAATAATAAGTAATTATCCAGAATCAACAGAAACAATATATGATATAAAATTATGTATATCAAATTATAATCAAAGTGAATTTGTATCAACAATAGAAAATCAAATATCATCTCGTTTATTAACACCAGGAATATCAACAAGATTAATAATAGAAATCTTTATAAGAATAATAAAAATAATGAAAACAATAGAATCAAGTGGTTATTTATTAAATTTAATATCAGCTCCAATAAAAGAATATTTAAGATTAAGAAAAGATACAATGCAATGGATAATAACAACAATTTTAAGTGAAGATGATAATAATATTATTGAAGATATGAGTAAAGCTTATGTTAGAAATATTAAAACTCAAGATTATGATTATTTAAGTTCTGATGATGAACCTGAAAGTTGGGAACCTATAAATATTAAAGGAATTAAAGGCATTTTTATTGAAAATAATAATGATTTTAAAAAAAATAAAACTGATATTATTTCTACTTTAGTTAATATCTTTGGTTCTCCTGAAAAATTTATGGAACAATATAGAAGAATGCTTTCTGAAAGGAAAATTAATGATAATAATTTTATTTTAGAAAATGAAATTAAAAATTTAGAATTACTTAAATTAAAATTCGGAGAAAATTTATTGAATAATTGTGATGTTATTATAAAAGATATAAAAGATAGTAAAAAATTAAATCAAAATATTTTAAAAGATGAACTTATAAATTGTTTAATTATTAATAAAAATTATTGGCCATTTTTAAATAATAATATTTTTGATATTAATGATATTTCTTCAGTTTATAAAGAAGATATTCCAGAAACAAAATATGATATTTTTTTAAAAGAAGTAAAAGAACATATCAATAATTATAAAAAGAATTTTTCAAAAAAAAATTTTTCTCGAGAATTAACATTATATTCAAATGTAGGATATGCAAATATTACATTAACATTTAAAAATGGTGATTTTAATTTTATAGTAACTCCATTAAGTGCATTTATAATACAAATATTTGATAAAGAAAATGAAAATTATTTTAAATTATATAATTTAGAATTTATATCGAAAAAATTAAAAGCTGATTTAGATGATGTTAAAAAATCAATAAATTTTTGGGTAACAAAAGGAGTTTTAAAAGAAATAATAAATAATGGAAATATAAATTATGAACCAAATGATTATTTTCAAAATGTAGAACAAAGTGAAATTATTATTGAAGAGAGTATAAATAATTTTGAATATCCTGTTGAAGTTTCTAATTGTAATTTAATTGAAAATTCTCTTGTTTCTATAATCAAAAGTTCTGGACCTAAAAATTTTGAACAACTCTATAAGAATTTAATTAGTTATCAATTAGAAATATCTGAAATTAAATTAAAAGATTTATTAGGAAAAATGACTTTAGAACAAAAAATTTTTAAAGAAGGAGAAAATTATAAACTTATTGTTTCAAATTAATAATTTTTTATTGTTATAATTATATGTTTATATCATATTTAAAAAAAAAAAATAGGATAGCTTATATTAACATGTCTTTTTAAGTATTAACAAAAATATAAATTTAAATAAAATTTACTAATTTATAGTTTCATTATTTACATTATCTTCAATTAATTGTTGATAATCATCAAACCTTAAATAACAAGTTACTGCTTTTTTTAAGAAAAAGCCAAAAAAAGTTTTTATTTTTTTTTCTATACATACATTATCAAAAATTTTATTAGTTTTAATTGTTGAAAACACTCTTTCACATAATGACCTTAATTTTTTATTAAAATTAGGGCCAAATTTATTTATATTCGAATAATATTCTTCTTTGAATTTATCAATCACTTTTTTTTTAATCTCATTAAATATATCATTCGAAAATTTTTTAAGAAAAATTTTTATATCTTCTGAAATTAAAATCAAAATAACTTCCATAAAAAGATCAATTGGGATTTTTATGTTTCTATATATTGTATTGAACTAAGAAAAATTATATATGTTATAAAAAAAAAAATTAAAGTTTCAAAGAAAGGAAATAAAAATTTAAATTTTTAAAAGAAAAAAGGAGAAATAAAACTTACGTTTGTATTCTTATTTTCAATAATAAAAGGTTTGTGATTATGGAAAAATTGTTTGTTGTCCTCTTTTTTATTTAGAAATTTAAAACAATCTATTTCTTTCTTATAAATAAATTTAATTCTATAATAGCAAGCTTCAACATTCAATCTTTTTTTTTTTGAAAAATCAAAGCTAAAATTCTCATCTAAATCATCAAAGGAAGAAAATAAAATATCTTGATTAGATAAATTTAACTCATTCGATTCTTTTTTAATATTATTACAACAACTGCAACAAAATATAACAATTGTTTTTTTTGACGATTGGATCCTCTTTAAATTGTATTTTGTTTTTAAAATGTAATTTTCCATAAAAGCACAAACTTCTTTTATTGAAGAAAAATCATTTTGAACAAGTCTAATTAAGTTAAATATTATATAGTAAAATTACCTTGTAATGTAATCATAAATTTCTATAATTTCTTTTTCCGAATAATAATTTTTAAAAGTATCAAAAGTTGAATATAATTTTTGTATATAATCATTATTTATTTCAATCTTTTCATATGAAGTTGAATATTTTTCCATCTTTTAAAAATGCTAAAGTTCTTTTTGGAATTTTTTTTAAATAAACTAACTTTTATTTTTTTTTTTTGTGCTTTTTAACAAAAAATTTATTAATTTTAAAAGATTTTTCAGGAATAACCTTTAACAAACAGTAAATAAGATATAATATTTCTTCTTTATTAATTATGAATATCTTTGACAATAATTAGAATGCATTTTAATTTTGATTAAAAATAATAAGCATTAAATAACCTTCTTAAAATATGTCAATAATATTAAATGCGTTTTAAATTATTTTATACATTTATAAAGAGATAAAAACTTGTAAGCATATTGTTACAAATTATATTTTTTATTTATTACAATTATTCAATAATTAACTATTATTTCGTTAATAATGTTAACGACTTTTTACATATTTTCAATATAATATTTTTGATTTTAAATTATAAATCTTTATTTTAAAAAAAAGAAATTAAATTTTCTTTTTATTGAGTTTATTCAAACTTTTATATTACTTAATCCAAAAAACTTCGTAAATTCTTTTAGTTCTTTAACTTTTTTAAAAAAAATTAATTTAAATTTATTTTGGAGAAATATTATTTTTTTATCATTAAAAATGAATTCTAAATAGTATAAAATATATATAAATATTATTGTAACATTTTCTCAAATAATAAAAATAAAAAGAAAGTATTATTTAATTCAATTCAATGTTTTTATATTTTAAAAAAAAAGAAACATTAACTTTAAATTATATTACTATATAGTGATTATTTAATCAAACTAAAAATCATAAATGAATATTGGAAAAACTTTATCTTGAATAATAATAATTTAAATCAATAAATAATTATTTATAAAAATAAAAATAATTTTAATAACTTTCAATTAAAATAATCACTGTAAAATGAATTAATGAATAAAATATCTTAAATACCTTAATTAAAATAATTTATTCAAAAAAAAAACATTAAATATAAATTAAGAAAAATGAATTGAATATATAAAAATAGGAACTTCTCATACAAAAAAAATTATTATAATCAATTATATTAAATTTAAATAAAAAAAAAAGATTAAATTAAAATTGAATATTTACAAAAATTAAACATAAAAAAAATAATATAAAATAATATATTAAAATATTTATTCATTTCTATTATTATTATTATTATTATTAGTAACTACAAATTTTGCAGTTTTTAATTCTTTATTTCTTTGATCCCATAACCATTTATAAACTTTATTTTCTTTTAATCCAGTTTCATCACTTAATTTTTTAATTTGTTTTTTTGTCCAATGTTTATTTTCATTATAAAATAAAGAAAGAAATTTTAATTGTTGAGAATTTTTTCTAAATCTTTTTTTTTTTTTTGAAGAATTAATTGATTCTGTTAAATTAGTAGAATCAGAACATTCAAAAATTTTTTTTTTTTTAATTATTCTTGGAGAAGAAAATAAAAAGTGTTTATTATTAAATTTATTCTTATTCTTATTATTATTTTTAGAATTTAAAAAAATATCATTTTTAACACTATTAAAAGTTTCATATAAATTTTTTTTAGTTTGTTCATTTTGATTAATAATATTTTTATTTTCATTTTGAATTTTATATTCTGAACCAGGAGTAATTTTTAAACTTGATTTTTCTAAACTAGTTTTAAATAAAAAAAAATTATCTTTATTTTGTAAATAAGGTGAATTATTATTTTCTTGTTTTTTTCCACTTGAAAATAAAGTCCCAAAAAAATAATTAAAATCAAAATTAAAAGGAGTTGAATTATTTGGATTTTGAATTAAAGTTTGTTTTATTGGAGTCTTATATATTTGAGGTATATTATTTCTTATTTTTGATACTTCTGATATTGGCATAAATTTTGATGATATGTTTGAATTTGGAAGAGGCCACATTTAAATTTTTTTAATTTTAAATTTTATCTTTTTTTTTTAAATTTGATTTTATTATATTTAAATTATTATTATTTATCATCTTTTTTTCTATATAAAATATATTAATAATATAATTATAAAATATTTTATTTAATTTCTTTATTTTTTTTTCTATTTTTTTATTTCTTTTATTATAATTCTAAGTTTATTTTTAAATTTATTTTTTAATTATAGAATTTTAAATATTTGAAAGAAGTTTATAGTATGATTCTATTTATATATTTATATTTTATTTTTATTTGTTTAAATAATATCAGCAATTCCTTTATAATTAATATCTTATATCAAAAATTGAAATTATATATAAAAGTCAATTTCATCATTAATAATTTTAAACAACATTGAAACTTCTTTCAAAGAATTTTTAATTATTAAATTTTTTTATTTAAGAATTTTTTACACTTATTTAATTTTAAAAAAAAACTTTATAAAAATATCTAAATTTTTAAATAAAATTTATTTACAATCATAATGAATGAATAAAATATATATATAAAATTTTATTTCATTTTAACAAAATTCATTTCAAAAATTTATACTTTAAATGATTTTATTAATAACATTCCATATATATGACAATTTGAACCCATAAATTAATTGTCGATTAATTTACATTTTATAATGATATAAATAAAAATAATTGAATATTGAAATAATATTAAAACAATATAAAGTAATTTATTAACATTATCATTATTAACATTAATAACATTAATTATCAATTATTAACCAAAAAAAAATATAATGGGTAAAAAAAAATTACTTTGTTTTTTTAACCAAATTTTTCACTTCAAACAAAGCTTTATCCTTATCTTCATTATTATCAAAATTTTTTAAAATAATAAATAACTGTTCATTTCTTTCTTTATATAAAGAAATTAATTTATCTTTTTGAGATAAATTAAAATTAGATAAATTAATTAAATGATAAAAGCATCCTTTATAATTTTCATTTAAATCAGCAATTAATCTTAAAGTTTCAATAAATTCATTATGATCTTTAGTAACAGCATAAACTTCAAAAGCAGAAATTAAACCTTTATCATCACCTTCGATTTTTTTATTAATAATATCATATGTATTTTTATCTATACAAAATTCTCTATATAAAAGTGATATTATTTCTTTTTGTTTATTTAAAACATTTTTTGATTTTACTATTTCTGGATGAATGAACCAATATAATTTATCTTTACTATCTTTTACTGCTTGTGGTGTTTTATTTGGATAATTATTATTTTGCTTTTTATTTTTTTTTGTGTTTTCTTCTTTTATTTCTATCTTTAATTCTTTTTCTAAAAATAAATTTATTGATTCTGAAAATGCTTTAAAATTTTTACTTTTTTTATAATTATCATATATTAAATTTAAATCCTTATTTTTTGATGTAAATTTCTTTTTTAAAAAATTGATTTTATTTTTACTTAAAGAAAGAGAGGATATATTGTTTTCAAATATTAATATAGAATTATCATTATTTTTATCTATTGAATTGTCTAAATCTTTATCAATTAAAAAATTAGTATTTGTCTTTGAAAAAGTTTTTTTTCCTTCATAATTCCTTGTATTCATAATTATATCATTAAAAGCTTTTTTTGGTGTATCTTTTATTTTAAAAGTAGAAAAAAAAGGAGAATTAATTTTATTTTTTAAAATTTCTTTTATTTTATCTTTATATAATAAGATATTTTTATTTTTTTTATATTCTTCAATAATTTTATTTATTTTTGTATATTTATTATTTATCATTGAATTAATGTGTTCAATTTCTTTTTTTGTGATTTCTAATTTATTTAAATCATTAATAAAAGAGTGAATAATTTTTTCTTTATTTGATTCATAATGAAAAAAAAGATGTTTATTATTATTATTCTCATTATTATTATTTTCATCATCTGAGTAATTATATCTATCTGAATTAACATTATTTTTAAAATTTTGAATAATAAAAATTAAATCTTTACAAAATTGATTAATTGAATGATGCTTTGTTAAATTTTGATAAGCTTTAATAACATCGAAATTATTTTCAATAATTAATTTATTTAATATATCAATATTTATATTAGAAATTTTAATATTATTTTTTTTCCCATAATTTATTATTTCTCTATCTATAAATTTTTGACATCTATCATTTAATTCTTTTCCTAAATTTTCAGATTTAATATGATGAATATAAATATTTCTAAAAGATTGATATTCATCTTTATTATTATTATAAATAAAATCAAAAACAATTTTATTTTTATCTTCTAAATATTTTTGAATATGAGTAGATATTTTTTTAATACTTTTTTTAGAATGATACTTTTTTTTTTTCGTTTCAATTCCATTCATTTCATTTTCAACTGTTGCTTGAGGAGAAGTATTATGTCTTTCTTTACTTCTTAAAAATTCATTTTCTTTATTGTGAGAAAAAGATTTATAATTATTGAAATTATTTATTTGTATTTTTTGAGTTTGAAATATTGATTTTCTTTTATATCTTATTATTGCTTTTTGAAAAGCTTCTATTAAAATATTTAAATCTAAATTTATTTTAAAATTTTTTATTGCTTTCATTATTGATTCATTTTCATATTTAATCATTAATCTTATTATATTTAAATTTTCTCCATAAAAATATTCTTTCATTTTTTCATATATTTTTTCTCTATATTCATTTTCATCTTCAATGTCAGTTAAACTTTTTATTATATCTTTTTTTAATTTTGTACTTTCTGATTTTGAATTTTTAATATTTTCATAAAAATAAAATAAATTCTTTAAAAAATTTTCTTGAGAAAGTTTTCCTAATTTAAATAAAAGAAATTTCTGATATAATTCTTTATTATTTTCATTCATCATTTTATTTAATTCAATTAACATATCTTCATTTATTAATTTAGAAGCTAAAAATTGTAATAAATAAGCACTAAATAATTGTAAATCTTGTTGATTAATTTCTCTTATTTCATCAAAAGAAAATTTTTTAAAAAAAATATTATTATTATTATTTAAATTATTTTCAGGTAAAGAAATCATTTTTTTTCCATTAATAAAATAATTTGCATAATAATTTCCTACTTTAGGAGAATTATTTAAAATAATATTATTATTTCTTAAATTCTTATCATCAGTTGAAAAACTTATATTATTTATTCTTTCATTCATTTTATCTTTTCCTAAAATTAATTCGTAATATATATTATCATTTTTTTGAAGAATATTAAAATTATTTATTGCTGAAGATAATGTAAAATAATTTCCTTCTGAATCTTTTATTCCTTTTATTTTATTTGGAGAAGAATCAATCATTGTTGATAATAAATCTTTTAATTCTTTTTCATCGCCTGAGATTTGAATGTTTATAAATTTATGATTGGGAAGAAGTAATTTTATCATTTTACCATAATCCATTTTTTTTTAATTTGAAATCATTATTTTTTTATTATTTAAATATAATAAAACTTATTCTTTTATAATATTTTCATTATTATTTAGTTTATTATTTATCTTTTTAATATTTTTATTTTTCTTTAATCTAATTATTTTTTTTATTTTTCTAATCTTATTTTTTAATCTTTTTCAATATGTTTTAATTAATTTTTTTAATATGAAATATTTATTATATTACATTTTATTTTATATTTTTTTATTAAATATTTAAACTAATAAAAAAAACTATATAGTTTAAAAAAACAAATCAAAAATTTTTGGAACGTTATTTCGATATTAAAGATTTTTTAAATCAATAAATTTATTTTTGTATTCTTTTCTTTTTTGATTATTCTTAGGAGACTTTAATAAATCTTCTTTTTTCATTAAATTATAATAATAATTATCAGAAACTTTTTTATCTTGAGAAAAAGAATTATTCTCCATAAAAAAAAATGTAGATTGAGTATTATTTAATCTATGAGAAAAAATAGAATCATTTAATTTATTATTATTAAAATATTTAGGGCTTTTAAAATAATTAAATTTAGAATTTTTATAATCTAAATCTAATTTGCTATTAAACAATTGAATATCAGGAATATGAAATTTAATATCTTTTACTAATTCTTCTAATTTTTGAATATGTTTATTATTATTATTAATTAATTTATTTTTTAAATTTTTTTTAATTAAATTAGGATTATTAAATTGAATAATATTACTTGTAATATTATTTTTTTCTGGTGTTTTATCTTTTTTCTTTTTTAAATTTAATATTTGAATACTATTACCAATAAAGTTTTTATTAGAATTATTATTTATTCTTGAAAATTTAATAGTATCAATTGATTTAAAATTTAACTCATTATTTTTATTTAATTGAAAAATTTCTTTTTTAAATTCATTTCTTGTTGAATATGGAATTTTTGAAGATTGAATTCTTTCAAATTTTAATTTTTCATTGTTTAATATTTTATTCTTTGATATATTTGGTAAAAATGTATAACTTTTACTTTGATAATTTAATTGTTCTTTTATTTTCTTTCTAAAAGATAAATTCGATATTTTATTCTTTATTGAATTTGTATCTATTTTTTTATAAATTATTTCTTTTTTTTTTTCTATATTTTCACTTTTCTTTTTTTTTATTAGTTTATTATTGTCATCATTCATTATTTCATTATTATTTTTTTCAGAATTAAAATAAAAAGAATAATCTATTTCATTTGTATCATTTTCATTTGATTTTATTGTTTTTATTTTATCACCTTCTAAAAATATTTTACTTTGAATTTTATTTAATGATTGAGTTGATGATAAATTTTCTGAAATATTTTGATTAAAATTTTTCTCATTTTCATCTTTTGAAATTTTTTTCTCATTTGATAAATTTTTTAAAGAAAAATCACTTTTAATATTTTTTTTCATAAAATTTAAATTCATTGAAAATCTTTTATCCTTTATATTATTATTATTTTCTATTTTCTTTTGAGAAATTTTGTTATATAAAGTATCTTTTTCTTTATCCTTATTAATTATATTAATATTAATTTTTTTATTATTTTCTTTTTTATCATTAATAAAACTATTATTATCTTTGAGCAAATCATTTTTTTTATTTTGTTCTTTTTTTAAATCATTTTTTTCTATACTTTCATTATCTTTAGATTCATTATTTTTTTCACTATAATTATCATTATCAATCATTTCATTTTTATTTAAATTATCATTTTCAATAATTTCAGTTTTATTTAAATTATCATTTTCAATATTTTCATTTTTATTTAAGATAATATCATTATTAATATTTTCATTATAATTATAAGAATTAACTAAATTATTATCATTATGATTATCATTAATTTTAGATTCATCGTTTTCTTCAAAGAATTGCTTTTTAGAAAAATCTATTTTTTTTGCAAAATTAATAACTTCTCTTTTTTTAACATCTTCTTTAATATTATATCTAAATCTAACATCTTTAATAAATTCACTTACTTGAGTAAATCTATTTTTAATTAAAATAAATTCTTTTTTATATCCTTCAAATTTTTTATAAACTAAATTAACAATATCTTTATGAAATTTAACTTCATTATCAAATTTTTGAAAAATTTCATTTTTAATATTTAATATTTTATCCCATTCTTTAATTAAATTTTCAAAATCATTTTTAACAGTAATTGAATATTTATTATTTTCAATTCTAACATCTTGAATTCTTTCATCATAAATTTTAAAAATATCATTAATTTTATCTTCACTTTCTTTAATCCTATTACTAGAAAAATCATTACATGTTTTAATAATAGAATCAATTTTCATTTGAAAACTTTTAATCATAGTACCTAAATTATCTTTATAATTTTTTAAATCAATAATATTACTATCTTTAAATTTTAATAAATTTTTAATTTGTAAAAGAATATAATCAATTAATTCATGAAAATTTTTAAATTTACACATTGAACCAATTATTCCAGGGTAAAAAATATTATCAGCAAATAATTTATCATATTTAAATATTGAATTATGAAGATCTTTATACATTGTGTTATATTGAATATTATTTTGTGTTATATATTCTTCAAATTTTTCCTTTGTTGTTAATAAATTATCTACTTTTTCTTTTATATTGTTATCTAATGATATTAAATTAGATAAATTTATTATATTTTGAGATATAAAATCTATTTTTTCTTCTATTTCTTTAAATTTTGATTCGTGGAAAGAATTATTTTCCTTGTATTTTATATTTAATCTATTTTCTATTTTCTTTATATCTTTTAATATGTCTTCTTTAAAATATAATAAATCTTTTTTCAACGTCAATTTTGGAGAATTTGTATTTTCTTCTATTTGTTTATTTGATAAATCTATACTCATTTTTTATTTTTTTTATTTGAATTTTTTAAATAATAAATTATCCGAAAAAAAAATTATTTTAATGAATAAAAATTTCTCTTATTTAATGATTAATAAATAAATTTTTTTTACTTTAAATTTAATTTTCTTATTTTAATCATTAATAAAAAACCCTTTCATTTGAATGAATCAAATTTAATTAAATTTTCATTGAATTTTATTATTATTACCAATTAACATATTTTTTGTTTCAATAATTTTTTTCAAATTTAAATAAAAATAAAAATTAATAACCTCCTTTTCTGTATCCTTTATTATAATAATTTTTATTATAATAATTATTATCACCATAATTATTATTATTTCCATAATTATCATTATCATAATAACTATTTTTTCTACTATTATAATAATTATGATTATAATTATCTTTATATTTCCCTTTCCCTTTATTATCATAATAATTATTATTATTTCTATATTTACTGTTTTTATTATTATAATAATTATTATTATTATTTCTGCTATCTTCAATCACTTCAATTACATTATTATTATTATTGTTATTATTATTATTATTATTGTTATTATTATTGTTATTATTATTATCATTATTATTATTATTATTTTCTTCATTGTTTGAAAGAGTAAAATTCGAAACATCCTTTTTTTTTAAAATTATCATTTTTGTAGGAGAATTATTTGAAACAGGTTTAACCTCTAAATTTGATTCATTATTCATTATTCCATCAAATAAATTATCGCAAAATTTGTTTTCGTCTTTTTTAAATTCAATTATTTTTTCTTTTTCAAAATATTCTTTAAATTTTAAGAAATGTTCATTATCATTTATAGAATTTTCAATAGGATCAATTTCACTTTTTGGCTTTGATTGATATAAACAATCATTAACAATTAATTTTTGTTTTATTCCTTTAGGATCAACTAATTCAAAAGTTGAAAAAAAATCAAAAACTTCATTTCTTGTTTTTAAATTATCTACTGTTATAAAGCATATTTTATTTCTTTTTTTCATTGAATATTTTTTTTCTAATTTTACTATTAAAATATCATCTTTTATATGTTCTTCAAAATTCTTTTTTAAAATATCTTTTATTTTATTATCACTTAAACTATTTGGAATATTTTTTATTACAAGTTTTGATGGAATGTCTTTTATGTCTATATGATTTATATTATTTGACTCCTTTATTTCTTGATTATTTTGTATCATTTTTTTTAATTTTATAAAAAAATGAAACACAAAAATTATTTATTTATTTTCTTGATTATATTTTTGTTAAATGAATAAATAAATTAATTAATTATTTTTATATATAAAATTATAATTTGAAATTTTTAAAATTTAAAAAAAATTTCATTTATTTAAATTTTCTTATTCGTGAAAAGAATTTTCTTTTGGAACATCAAAACTAATTGAATTTTCTTTAGGAATAGAAATGGAAGATTCTAAATCAAGACTTTTGATTTCTCTTCTTGAACTCATAGAATCTTTTTCTTGATTAGAATCAGTTTTACTAAGATTTTTATTAACTATATTTTTATTAGAAAAAATATCAGTTAAACTATTTTTTTGATCTGAAGATAATTGGTTTCTTTCATTTATTTTTTCTAATGAATTATCATAAAATTTTTTATCATTTTGAGTTTTTGATTTTATAATTAATGCTTCATTTTTATCATTTAATTGTTTTAAAGTATTTAATTCAGGTAATTTCCTATTAAAGAAGTCTTTTATATTATTTCCAATTCCTTTATTATAATAATTTCCAATTTGAGAATTTAATAATTTTTTAGTGTCTTCTTTTGTACTTAAATTATTCAAAATTAATTTCGTATGATATAAAAGAAATCTTAAAGAAAAAAAAATTGTAAACACAGTGACGATAAAAGAAATAATAGTAGGAATTAAACTAATGATTATAGTATATTTATATTCTTCAATCATATTATGGAAAGAATGATAAAAGATTAAAATAGCAAAAATTAAAAGAAAGAAGCAATTTAAATTAACAAAAATTAAACTAAAATAAAATAAACAATAATTTCCTTTTCCAATACAATTTCCAATCCAAATACAATGATGATCAAATCTTAAAACACAATTATCACAATCATGACAATGATGACTTCTTAAAGGCTTTGTTATTTTACATGTTGGACATATATATGTTTTAATATAATTTCCTTTATAAACTAATTTTATTTTTTTTTCATGTATTATATAATTAATAGTTTCATTTCTTTTTAATATTCCTGGATCTGACATTCCTATTATTATCAATAATATTATAAATATTAATGCTAAAAGAATTTGAATTATAAATGGAGTTATTGTATATTTTATTCTTAGAAACTTTTTACATATTATTTATTTATTCTTACTTTGAAATTATATGATAAAAAAAGAGCATTTGGAAATATTATTATTAATGATGTTATTAATAATGGAAGAAAAGTTCTTGAGCCAGTTATACATTTTCCATTACAATAAAAATTATTTAAACCTTTCCAATTAATATAACCCTATTATTTATTATTTAAAAAATTTACTTTCACATTCCCTGAATTTTCCATAAAATTAATTAAAAAAAATGTAAAAAATTAAAATAAAGAATTTAATATATTTTTTCTATTTTATTTAATCCCCAAAAGCAATTGCAACAAATATCAAAATCACAATTTTGACAACACATACTTAATCCTGAACTATATACAGTAGAAGAACATTTATCACAAGACCACATATATCTTTTTGTTGGTTTTAATATATGAGGATGTAATTTTAACATTTCTTCTTCACTTGCATGTTTTGAACATTCAAAACAAAAATAAAAATTATCACATTCTGGACAATAATAACAATCTTCATTTTCATTTATTTTATTACATACACAACAATTTCCTTTTAATTTACCTAATTTACTTAATAAATGCTTATGAACAAAAGGAAATTTATATAAATTCTCCATTTTAAATAATAAATTTAAATAAATAATTGTTTTTCATTAAATTTATATAATACCTTTAATTATACAAAAAATTTACTATATAAACTAATATAACATCAAAATAATATTTATAAATATTTATATTAAACAAAATTTTTAATGGGTACAAATATTTCAGCTGAAAAAAAATTTCTTTCTAAAATTTCTTTACTTAAAAACTCTAAAGGAAATTCCACAATATGTCCTTTAATATTATTTTTATATAAATTATAATTTTCAATTAATTTTACTAAATCTTGTTCAGTATAATCTTTCCTATTAGGAATATCTTTAAAATAAGCAAATTTATCATCAGGATAACAATTAAAAATATTTCTATAAGTTTCAGTATTAATTTTAGCAGTATTATTAATTAAATCCCAAACTTCATCACTTAAAGGATCATTTAATAAATTTAAACTTTCATTATCATTATCAATTCCTAAATGTTCTTTCCATAAATTTATTCTTAATTTTTTAGCAAAAATAGAAGCTTTATAATTTTCACCATTAATAATTGAATTATAATTTTCACTTTCATTTTCATCTTTTAATAAAACATTAAATTCAGAATCTCTATCACCAATCATTGATCTATCATTAATATTAGCACTTCCCATAATAACATATTTATCATCAATAATCATTAATTTAGAATGAATATATATTAATTCTGTTACAGGAATACCATTTAATTTATCATGATTTCTTAAAGAAAAAAAAGCTATGTATTTCCTAAATAAATTTGGATCTTTTTCATCAAGTAATTCTCTTAATTTTTCTATTAAACTTAAACCATTATTTCTTGAAATTGCTTTATATGTAAATTTTAATATTATTTGTAATGTACTTGATTCTTGTACATTTCCTGCAAAACCAGGTAATAAAGGAATAAATATAAAAACTCTAAATTTTTTTTTTTCACGATGTGCTTTAATTATTCTTTCTCTTATTTTTAAAGCAATTTCATTTATTATTAAATTTGATACTGAAGCTCCCATTTCTTGATATTCTTCATCAGTAAAACTTTTTGATATAAAAAATTGATTTTCTATATAAATATAATGTTCACTTTTTTCTATTAAATGATAATATGCATTTAATATTGAAGTTTCGGTTTTATTTAATCCTCCTGACCAATAACTTAATGATCTTAAACATTGACATGACATTTTTATTTCTGATTCTTTAAATTCTATTTGATAACTTTGTAAATTTATATTATTTATTATGGTAGATTCTTCATCATTTGATTTAAATATGTTAAAATTTCTTAATTGCTTTTTAAATCCGTTTTTCAATAATTCATAATAATCTGTTTTCTTCTTTTTCTCTTTTTTCTCATTTTTAGAATTCAATGATATAGAATCACTACTTTCTTTTTTTGAAAATTTTCTTACAAAATCAAAATTTGCTTCTTCATTTCTTTTATTTTCATCTATTTCTATTAAATTTTGATGATTATTTGTATAATTTAATTCTAACATATTTGAATTTGTATTATTTGATATTTCTGAATTTCCATTTGTTTCTTTTATTTCTTTTTTTTCTTTCTTATAAATATTTTTAATTCTTTTTGTTTCTTTATCAAAATTATCATCTAATCCATTATTCAATCTTTTTTCTCTTTTTCTATTTACTTTCTCCCATAAATTTAATTTTATTTTGTTTGGTTTATTATTATTACGATAACTACTATTTAAATTTTTTAAATTATCTTTTAAATCATTTATAAAAAGTGAAGATTTTGAATTTTTTAATTCATTATTATTATTATTATTATTTCTATTAGAAATATTATCTTTTAATTCTCTTTTACTTGTAGAAATTTTTGTAGTTCGATTATTATTACTTTCAGCTCTAAAAGAAATATTTCCATTATTAATATTAATTTCATTTATATTATTCATTTCTTTATCTCCAAAATTATTATTATTAAAATTATTATTACTACTATTTAAATTCCTATAATTATTAAAAGCCCCATTGCTTGATTTTTCCTTTTCATTATTATAATTACCATTATCCTTAATATTTTCTTTACTAAAATTAATATTTTTATTATTTTCATCTTCTTTATTATTTTCTTCGTGATTAATGTTATTTTCTTTTTCAATAACTTTTTGAATAGCATTTCCAAGAAATCCTTTAAAAAAATCAGTTCCAATACTAACTCTCCTAGTATAAACAGTTTTAATATTAGTAATTCCTTCACTATTTTCATTACTTTTACTATAATTCCACCTTTCAACAAAATGTCTAGAAACATCTAAAACTGCAGGTCCTTGAATACAAGAGTGAATATCATGCCAAGGCATTTTTACCATATTTCTATTAATACTTTCTTTTAAATAATTATTTACATTTTCAAAATCTCTTATTCTTGCATTATTATAATCGATACCTGGATAATAATATATATTATCAATATTATTAGGTTCAATTATTGGATGATTATTATTATCATATCTTCCCCAACATAAATCTAATCCTCCTATATAAGCATATTGTTGATCTATTATTACTAATTTTTCATGATGTGACCAAAGTAAATCAATACTTTTTTGAGGATGACGAGTTACTTTTATATTTGGATGTAAATTTATTAAAAATGTTTTTGAATGTTTTGAATTTAAATTTAATGCTAAGGATACTTCCTTATATATTAATATATATACTTTAACTCCTTTTTCTGCTATTTTTTTTAATATATCACATTATCTAGATATATTTTCATTTGATAAATTTATTGATTCTCCTGTGTTT
>JAEEGK010014397.1_pt1 | contig 17679 bp, 28 predicted proteins | sample 8958771 | NCBI WGS metagenome assembly JAEEGK01 (sample SAMN16246547, study PRJNA631951) | gut metagenome | biome: gut microbiome; feature: rumen; material: SC-attached | host: Bos | place: Iran: Karaj | collected 2018-10
GGGCACTTTTTTGGTAAGGGGATGCTACCCGTAACCCTTTAGGTGAGGGTGAGCGTTGAACTCACAGTAGTCGTTACCTACGCTTCCACAGCAATTTTGCCTTCCTCACCGAAGACAGAGCTAATCGACCACGGGGAAAATGAGGTCACTTACCGACTTTACATGAAAGCTTCCCTTTAGCTCTTTGGCACAGGCAGGACTTGAACCTGCACCGAGCAGAGATTGAAAGTTTATACGAAGATAAAACAATCTCAAACCACTCACATGCTTCCACGCAACCGCTCAACACCAAATCTCCACTTGCCTTCTGAGAACCACATGTTGGTACAGTGTCGATACAGGACTTTAAGTATCGTATTGTCCGGGGAATGTTACTCACTACAACCTTTAGACTACTCTGTAGCCCCCTCACATTCATTTTCAACTCATCATGTACTTACTCTGTCCACACCCTCAGTACACTACCTGTCGCCCTATTCTCAGCAACAACCCTAGGTTAGTTCAGGACTTGAACCTGAATTAATGGATTAGCTAGGTCCCTACAGGACTTTCGCTCCGTCTCCAATGTCTTACCAATTAGACCAACACACCTTACATCTTTAATATTAGAAATTTTTTAATTCTCAAGATTTCTAAATAATATTTTTAATGCGATTATTGTTATCGGGATTGCCAATATAAATCCTATTATAAAACCTAATATAAATATTTTCATAGTTTAATATGTTATGTTAATTTTCTTTTCATTCTTAATCTTACCACCGAACAATACAATTCTGATTCCGTTATATTCCCATGAATCAGGAACAATATTATCAGTAGACTTAAATTCTTTCATTCTTTCTTTCCAATCAAATTTATTAAGATTTGTAGAAACTTCAAGTTCAATTCTATTCTTACTCGCCTGAGTAATGATTGCAACACCCTCAAATTTACGTCTCAATAAATACATCAACTCTTCCAATTTATTTCTCCTCACCTATAGTTTCATTTGTATTTTCTTTCTTTATGGCATTTACAACTACAGGATTTCCACAGAAAGGACATTTTCTAAATATATCTACAAAAGATACATTATACTTTTTTGCAACCTTGAATACGTTTACACCTTTACTGCTTTTACTCAAACAAGAAGGAACATAAATATTTCCTTTACCATTTTCTTTTTCAGTCCATACACAACAAGTCATAGTTTATCTCCCATAAGATTAATGTACTCTTCCATAAGAATATTCAAATGGAAGATGTCAATTTCATCTAATTCTTTATCAGAATAACCAATACTATTAAGCCACATCTTAAAATCTTTCATATTTAAAGTCCTCTGAAACAGAATACTTTCCTACGGATAAAGGTTGTGTTTTCATATCGGTTCTGATTTTTCCAATAATGTTTACACTTTTCTTTACATCTCTTTTAATATCATTGTTGAGATGAATTAAAAATCTTTTACCTTCATCAGGTATTTCTATGACTTCTAATGTTCCAATTGTTTTCAAAATAATTTTTCTCCTTCACATTAATTATAGAAATTTAAAATGAAAAAGGTAGATATTATTTGAAATATCTACCTGGATGCAAATTATATGAAAAGGTAAAGTAATATCACCTATTTTTAATTATAGAAATTCTTAAAATCTCAATAACCATTATAATACCCTATATAGTTCTTATTAGGCATTTACAGTTATTCTAGTTTTAAATATCTAACTCTGTATAGATCTCATCTTCTCCAAACAAACCGTCTGTAAATAATTTTATTTCGTCTTCAATTTCCATATCATCATCGGTAGATATACTTTCATAAAAACCATCAGACGGAACCCTATCCTGAACTTTTTCCAATCCTCTTTGAATTATAAGTTCATCATATGATATATTTTCTCTAGTGTAAATATGAAAACTTGCACCAGCAACAGCATCTGTCATATCCTTAAAGTGAGTAGGTTTAGAAGGATTAGGATTATTCATATGATCAATTGCACCGGTATTCATATCCCTTTGAAGTTCAGTTAATTCTGTTTCCATTTGTTTATAATACGGAAATGAATACAATTCAACTTTCATATATTTTTGCATGGTAAGGTAAGCTGCCATATCATCAGTATCAACAGAATAATATTCTCCTGTAAAAGTTTCCTGTTGTCTTGCTTGTGGAATCAAATAAGATTTTGCCCAAATATCACCCGTTACCAATTTAATATTTGCTCCCCAATTTTTGAGAAGTAATATGAGTTCCCATATCTTTGTCTGGTCAGTCTGATTATCAGGAATATCAAGATTTACTATGCCTTCGAAAGTGAGTAATGAACAAATCTTATGCATTTCAACATTGTAATAAAGTGCAGAAAAACCTGTATGGTCATATTTTTGTCCAAAGTCTACATGAATATAAACGTTTTCTCCATGATAGCCCAACATAGTATAGGTTTCATCAAGAATCTCTTCCCAATCACATTCATCAAAAATACCGATGTTAATAAATTCATTGTCAAACGGTTTCTTATCTTCGTTCCAAATCTTCTTAATATATTTTGAATTAAGCCATTTTGAATTTCCAAATGCAACTTTACCCGACATATTTGCAAGAGAAAATACCAAATCTTCTTCATAGAATTTTCTGATACTTATCGGAACATATTCAAGAAGGTCTTTATTATTATCAAGAAATTCTTCATATGTTTGATTATAAGTATCTTCAATTTGTCTTTTAATAGCACCGTCTACCTGGTCTAATATAAACGGTGGAATTATACCGTTTCCAATAAATATGGGAAATCTCTCTTTACTATACTGTTCAGGATTTGCATCATAAACAGCGGCTTCCATAATTACAGTATCACCATCTTTTTTTGCCTTTTCAAGTTCAATAGCAACGAAAGATGAAGATGTTGTGGAAGATGAAATGATACCAGAAAATCCACCCCATATACCATTTTTGGAAAATGTCATTACCGAACGTTGTCTCATTTCCTGAAACATCTTTTGAGTTTCTTCAACTTCAGTTCCTTTTGCTACTTTACGAACATTGGCCTCATCAAGTACACAACCAAGCATGTCTTCACCAATGATGTGAGATACATTAGAACCTGTTCTGATTTCACAAAATGGAAATATTAATTCCGATTCTACATCTTTTCTTTTTACATCAGGTTGTTGCCAATAAGGAACTTTATCAATCATTCTGATAAGACCTTTAAGACCGGTACTTTCAGCTTTACTGTATGTATAACTCATCCAGAATATCTTAGGAAGCGTACTTGGAGACAAACCAAAAAGAACAGGAAAGTTTTTATAACAGGACATTTCATACAAGATTCTCTGAAGTAAAATTCTTACACCATAAGATTTACCTGTTCGTGAAGCACCGGTACAAATAAACTTTCTTTTAGGAACTCTTATACCCTGTTCATTAACACAAGTTGAGTTGGAATATTCTTTAATAAAATCAGCAACGTAAGGTCTGATTGAATCAACTTCAGGACCTAAGAAAAAATAATCAGTAAGCCATTGTTCTATAGGTACGATTGGTCGAATCTGTTCTGCTACAACTTTACCCATTATTTTTCTCCTTTCTTCACTTCTTTCCTATAATCACAAATATCTTTTCCATCATTTATTTCAACCATGCGGTCCAATAATTTCTTTATACGTTTCAAAACATCTTTATCTTTTCGATAATAGCCATAGAGCCAATGGAGATTATCGTGGACTGCTGGTGATAATGCCTCAAATAAATCCATCTTTAAATTTTGATATTCAAGTGGATTCAGACACATATGATGAAGATTAAATCTTTTAGGAAGTTTCTTTAACGTTACAGGGTCTGTTCTACTAACAAATCTTTTTCTAAATTCTTTCCACACAGAAGTTGTTCTGAATTTAGATTTTTCATTTTGATTAAGATATTTACCTTTTATTGATTCAAGAAACTTCTTTTCCTCTTTCAGTTTCTTTTCTTTCAGTTCCTTTCTTGTCATTAGATTTACTCCTTATAATAATATTTAAGTATTTACAAATATTTTATTATCTGTTATAATTTCATTAAAGTTTTCTACATAAAGTGTAGATAATAAATATATGTTGGATGTCCGAATGTAAAGGGAAGTACATTTGAACTTGAAATGTTATAAAATAAGGTGGGTTAAATGTATTATTTTATGTTAGTTTTAATGTTAATTTCAGTTGGTTTGTCAATATTATCTAGTGACAAATATCTTAAACTTAGAGCACAAAAAGAATTATTCAAATCAAATATTCTTTTTAAAGTTTCTATTGGTTCAGGAATCGTATGTCTTATTCTTATGTTCCTGTTTGCCTGTTTTTTCATGGAGTGATTTATGTCAAGAATGAACGAACTTACACAATCGGAAAGAGAATTTCTCGATAAAGTTAATGAAGTCAACAAAAAGTACTGTCCAGACGCTGATACATCGCTGTGGAACGTCTGCAAAGGGTATCTTAGTGGAAAGATACGGTCTGATTTTCTGGCACTTCCTGAAGAAGAAATTAAGGCTATTCTTAAAGAATTGAATGGGAAAGATTTTGTAGAGAAAAAGACTATTAAAAAATCGAATGGTATGTTATTCTAAAGCATTATATATTTAATATATGGAGGTTTCATATGAAAGAAACTTTTTTCATGCTCAAGAATAACAGTGCTTCTGAGGGTACATATTTAATCGATGGAGAATATAAATCTATTTTTCCTGGTGAAACAATTACCCTTAAAAAAGCACCTGTAAATCACACCAGTAACATAACTATGGTTATGTATAAAAAAGAAACTGGTAAAGGTGAAATTCTTTACAAAAAGCCTGTAGAAAAACAGGAAGAACCTAAGAAAACTAAAAAGAATTAGTTTTGAAACCCATGGCTAAGGCTGTGGGTTTTCTGTTTTTAATGGGTCAACATATTCCTTTTCATAGATTTTATTTTCATTAAGATAAATAATAACCTTATCAATATAATCGAATGTTCTACAATATGGAACAGTTATCTTTACTTTATAAGCTGCATTGAGATCAAAACTTCTATTTTGTTCATTCTCAACAATATCTGTAGGTTGCATCGGTTGATTGAGCATAACCTCAGCTCTTGTTGTAAAAGATTTACAATCAGTAAGAAGTTCTTTGACATCTATATCAAAGTATCTTAATCGGTCCATATCTATAAGATTCTGATTAACTCTATCTCTAAATGATTTATAATATGAACTGCTGAATAACTCAAAATCTATTTCAAAATCATATAAAAATCCTCTTTCAAATTTAGTTTCTCCTGAATTAGTTTCATAGCAGAAATCTCTAGGAAGAACCGACCTTGCATAAAAAGCCTGGTCTTCATTCCAGTTTAATAATGATGTTCTCCATAAACAAACAAAAGGAGATAATACACCGGTTAGTTGAAAATTTCTTTTCTTACTTAATTGTGCCGGACATAAAAACAAATGCTTATATAAATCTTCAACAGAATCTTCCCTACAATGGGGTTTAATAATATCAACCATTCTGTTTTTAAATAATTCAAAGATTCTGAATTCAAGATATTTTGCAAGAGTAGATTCTACTTTATCATTGATTGTTCCATTTACCACATTCATATTAAAATATATAAAAAAGGCGGCTTATGGGGAAACCAAATAAACCCAATAAGCCGCCTAGGAGTAAACCCATGAACACACGAGTTTTATTTCTTTGATACGTTAAAGATACCGAATATAATAGCCAATAGTGCTACTACTGCTCCTGCAATAGTTCCGAAGATTGAATCAGCAACTCCGCCAATTGCACAGATAATACCACCTGCAATTGCAAGTACAATACATACGATAGTTTTCCAAGAAAACTTTCCTTCGTCTTTTGCTTTCTTTACATTTCCAATTACAAGAGATGCAAGACCAAAAGCTGAAAGAGCAATCTTTACAAGTGCATCACCTGTAAAATCACAGAAATAACCGATTCCAACTGCTACCGCAAAACAAATAGCACCAATAATACCAAAAATCTTATTCATTTAAATTCTCCTTTGGATGAATCTTTTCCATGATGTTGTCTACACAAATGTTCCAATCCATTGTTCCTAAGCCAACACCATAAGCAAATGCAATAACCTGCCATATTTCGGCGATTGTTGCATTACCCATAATTTCGAACCATTTAAGAACAGATAGTCCGAATCCAACAATGATTAAAGCAAGTTTAATCCATTTACTATAATCCTTATTTTTCATAGTGTTTTACTCCTTAAAGAAATATATAAAAAAGAGCCTATAGAACTTTTATTCTATAGGCTCAGAGCAAAATTATGAACTTTGTATGTTCACTAAATTATTACATCTTCATCAGTTGACACAGGTTGATTTGCATAGAATTTAGCATATTTTCCAACTCTTGTTGTTTTAATACTATCTTCAAACGCTTCCCATTTTTCTTCAACCCTTCTGTCAAGTTCATCTTCAAGATTATTATCAATGATATACTTAATTAGTGTATCTTTATCCATACAAAGAGCAAAGTGTTCATGGAACAACTTCTCTTTCTTAGAATCCGATTTAATATACTGAAGTGCTGTTTCAAGGGAATATCTTTCAGAATAATACTCTGACGCTTTATAATCATCGTACCATTTATTTTCCCTCATCCACTTTCCAACTTCTGTAGCACTCATAGGAACTTTACTATCATCTTTTTCCCACTGACAGGCATTTTTATTTGCAGTACAAATATCTCCTGTCTTTGTTCTTATATCAAAAAGATAATCTACACCAGTTTCAATGTTATCAATACCATAATCGAACATAAATGTATAGAAACACTCTCTATATGGTCTTGGAACTTTTCCTTTAGTTACCTTAAGTTTATTTGTTCCACCAATAACAACTTTTTGTTCTCCATTTTCTACAACCATCTTCTTAGCAGTTGCAAGCCAAATAACCATAAAACAATAGAAATCAAGTGCTTTACCACCGGCTCGACTATATTTCTCAAAACTACCAAATTCAACATTATCACGAATCTGAGAAACAATAATCAGAAGAATGTTTTTGTTTTCAAGAACTTTACAAAGCTGTGGGAAAAATTCCTGTGAAAGATACTTGGCTTTTCCCATACCATAAGTACCTTTCATCTCTTTATCATTTTCGATAGCCTTAATGCGTTCTTCTGCTCTTTCATCCTGTTCTTCAGAAGTTAAGGCATCAAGAGAATCAAGAACATATACACCAAATTCATCTTCTTTAAGAGAATCTGCAAACTTTTTAATATAATAAAAAGCCTTTTCTACAGTTTCAGGGGCATCTGATTCTGTTGTATGAATATCAAAACCATAAAGTTTTTCAGTGTCAAATGAATAGCCTCTTTCACAATCGGCATACATCCATTTAAACTTATTTCCGTATTTGTAATGAGCATTTGCAATAATCTCATTACAAATAAAAGTTTTTCCACTTGATTTATCACCACAGATATTTAAGATACGTCCTGCCGGAGAACCATGAACTCCTTTGTCTCCACCCATTACCATATCTATAAGTCTGTTACCTGTTTGAAAATACACGGTATCTCTTACCATATCTTTTCTCCTTTTAAGAACGTCTATTATACTGTCCGATAACTCTTTCAATGTCTGTTCGTTTTGCATAATAAAGTCCAGTTTGTTCCATACCGAGTTTTGTTATTTCACAATCATTCTTCTTAAGAATATATTTTAATGCCGAAAAGGTAATATCATACTTTTTACAAGCATCTTTAATGGAAATATATGAACTATCAATAGAATGATTATCTAACCATTCTCTGAACTTATCTTCATCAACACGGTATTTATCACGGCCACTATTCTTATACCGAATAAGGAAGCCGTATTTTTTACCATATCTATAAATCAAAGGCAGAGAAAAGTTGAAACCTCTATTGGAACATTCTTCAATCATCTGTTTTTGATTCATATAGATCTCCAAAAAATAATAATATTAGAGTGTAATTTTTTTGTTACACTCTAATATTAGAGATATTTTTTAATTAACCGAAACATTTCTCCCAAACTTCAGTATCACATTTTGAACAATCAGGATGTTTATCGGCAGTACCCCATTGATGTCCAAATGGACAATTATGTTCTACAGGAGCACTCTGTTCTGCCGGTTTAGATTCTGCAGGTTTCATATCATTAAATGATGTATTACTTGCTTCCAAAGCCTGTGATGCCAAATCAGCAGTCTTTGTTTCTTCATAATCTTCGATATTAGCTGCTTCAATGCTCTGACTTGATTCAGGAGTAGAAACAGGTTTTGTTTCTGTTGGTTTAGGCTGAGAATTTACAGAATAAGCCTTTCCTGAAATAAGTTTTTCCATATCTTCAGCCGATGTCTTTTTGATTACCGTTGCAAGGTCAATAGAATGTGAAAGAACATCATCAGACAAAGGTTCACGTGGTTCAAAATCAAATGTACTTGGTTCATTATATTCTTTCCCTTCAAACTTCTTTTTAGTTCCCAAAAAACGAATAGACATACCTTCTTGCCAATCGAATACATTTGCAGGAGCCTGTGTGTTAGGATTCTTTGTCATTCTTGCACGATTCATAATTGGTTCTTCTACAGATTTATAACCAGTATCCCAATAACCATATTTTCCTGTCTTAAGGTCATGTACTACATAAACTACACGACGTTTAGCATTTAATTTCTGTGCTTTCTTTTCATTGTCTTCACCACCAAGTTCCTTAAGGCGTTTTGCCTCTCTACAAAGTGGACAATCTTCACCATACTGTGTAAGACAAACAATATTGGCATTATTTGGACCAACATTACGATGTACGAAATAATCAAGAGAGTACATTGGGTCACCAACATCTGCCTTTCCAGCAATTACAAGTGGATTATTTTCAGTAGCATTAAAAGGAACTACATCAATAAGATTTTCACCTTCTGCTGGTTTCCATTTTTCAAGACCTGCTTTCTTGGTATCAAGACTGTCCTGAAATCCACCGCTGTTACCAAAACGGTTTCCATAAGGATTTGAGCCATTTTCATAGGCTTTCATTGTCATTGTCTTTTTTTGAAACATAATTCATTCTCCTTGGCATATAGCCGATATTAGATTAAGTTATTTTTTACCTAATAGTTGACAAGTCTATTAGGACTTTTACAGTGTATATTAATTATAGAAAATAAAAAATTCTCAGATTTTAAGATTGTGTAGGTACTTTATGCATAGAATTTCTGAGATATTCAGAAGATGTCTCTGCATTTAAATCTCTTGTGGTTTTACTTTGATTTTCTACATAATTTGAATTACAATTTAATTTTACAAGATTATCAAGTTCAGCTTTTTTTGTTTCCAATGATTTAACCATAACATTGATTTTATCAAACGTTGCTACAGCTTCAAGAACTTCCTGTTCAGCTTTACAAACTTCACTATCACATTCAACCATAGCATTAACTAAATCTACAGTAAGTTTCTTATCTCTATTTTCTTCACGAATTTTAATGGAACGTTCTGCTCTGACAATTTTAACACCACGTTCTTTTTCAGAAACAATTCTTTTTGCTTCCCTTGCCATATCAGCATATTTGTAATATGTACTTGCCATTGTAATGCATTCATTTTTAAGATTGTAATAATCAATATCAATATCATTAATGATGTTATAGTCTGTCATTCATTTTCTCCTGTATATTAATTATAGAAAATAATTATTTCTCAAAAATTTTGGAAAATATACTGTTTTCTATTCTTGATGTATATACATGTCTATTTTCAGAAGCACCTTTTTCATAGCAATTCAAAGGATTAAGACAATTAATGTCAGGATTAATTCCAGGTAATACCCAATCCTCTATTTCTTCTTTCTTAATTATATTATGTTCACTTGTATATTGCGGTACAATAAGTGACCGTTTCAAGGAACTGACAATCATTTGTTCGGTTACTTTAGATTTATTATAATCGTCTTTTATGTGTTTCAAAATGGAAACATTATCAATTATATCGTATCCTAAAGCACCCTTTCGACAATCAATATCTAATAATCTTAAAACTATTTTATCACTTTCGTCTAAATCAGATTTAATACAAAAATGAAGTCTATGTTCAAAAAAAGTTCTTCTCAACATTCCTTCCAAATAATATTCAAGATTTCTCATGGTTAATTCTTCACCACATAATTCTTTAAATTTCAAATTTTTATAAAAATGTAGATTACAACCATCATGATGTAAACCTATTTTACCAGTTTCTCCAAAAATTCTTACAAATCTAGGATACCAATAAACCAATTGAGCATCATCTAAAATATGTATACGATTTACTTTACGGTCAAAATTTCTTCGAAAATATCCTCTTATGGAGAGTTCTGTTTTAAAATCTTTTGTTTCTGCAATTATTGGTTTATGATTTACAGAAACAGTTTTTTCACATGTTACAAACTTCTTTTCAAATATCGTTGTAGGTAAACTGTCAAAATAACATTTGAGACAGATATCTTTTACAGGTTTAGGAGACACTACCCATTTACCCATTGAAAGAACTTCTGTTCCTTCTTCTATTTCTTCTATGGGAACCTGACCTTTTTTAGTTGTGATAAGTTTATATTGCATATATTAATTTTAGAAAAAAAGAGATGAGATTATTCTTATCTCATCTCTTTGGAGCAATTATGTCATATCGAACACAATTGTGTTTAATATGTTTATATTAATATTAGAAATTTCTTTTATAACACGTGTTATAAAAATCAGGAAAATGTTTTTTTATATATTTTCCACCTTTATTTCCTGCAACGTTAAATTTTTTAGAAATCTCTTTTACCCAACCATACTTAGAGAAATCTATATTCGAATTTTGAATAATATTCCATCTTTCATCTTCTAATTTTTTATCGACTGTAGAAACTGTTTGTTTACGTTTCTTCTTTGCTTTTGATTCATTATTTTTCTTCACCCAATAAGAAACATCAAAATTATCTCGCTCAGGTACAATATCACACCCTAAATCGGATAGAACGAACGTTTTACATTCTTCTTCTGTTTCTAACCATTTGATAAATTTATAATGCTCTTTAATATAAGAATCTTTATTATCTGAATTTTGATGTTCCGAAACATATTTTGATTTAACTTCAATAAAACAATGATAATTTTTAACATAAAAGTCAGGAAAATAACCATGTTCAAAACCATTGGAATCCAAATATGGTATTCTTATCATTGGTTGATACCACTCCACATTCAATTTATCTAATCTTTCAGCAACAAGCAATTCCCAATTTGAATCTAGTTTTATAGTACCTGCCACCTTGCTAGTATATATTATTGGGTTTTTACTTCTATATTTCCAAAACGGATTTGTTTCTATTCGTTCTGATGCTTTCTTTCTAAGTTCAGGTCTATTCTTCCATAGCGACTTTTGAAATTCCGAAGCCTTCTCGGACTTTTCTTTTGTCCATTCTCTTTTTCTCGTTTCACCAGCACGTTTATAACATTGTTTTACCCACGCTTTACAAATTTCACAATTCTTCTTATGTGAAGACAATTCTCTTCTTGTTCTAAAAATCCTTTTACAAGGAGATTCCCAAGTACCGTATGGAGAAGTTTGTGTATTCATTGCTCACCTCAATTTCTCGGTGGGTAGGATTCGAACCTACACGACACTAATTTGTGTCACTAGAACCAAAATCTAGGGAGATACCAATTACTCGTTACCACCGAATGTATTTATATACATAATATATAATATTGGAACTCGAATATAAAGCCATTGACTTACCACTTGTCTACAAGCCATTATATTCATGCTTTAATTATAGAAAATTATGATTCCTCATCATCTTCTTCAAGATTATTCACTTGCTGGAATATAGATGTTACACCCGCATTTGTGTTAGTATCTACACCTTTTGATTTCAGATATTCAATAAGTACATTATCTTCATTTGTTTTCTTAGGACCTTCTATTGATTTAATCATAACTTCACCACGAAGTAATGTATCAATCAATCTTCGTTTACTTTCAGCAAGGTCTTTTCTTGAAGTTGTAAGTACCTTGACAGCATTGATTAATTGTTCAGGGTCTAAGGCCAGAGTTTGGTCATCAATAATTCTTTCAAGTTCATTCAGAGCCTTATCCGTTGTTTTGGCAAGTTTATCTTCATATGCTCTAACTGAAGATGAATTTATAAAGTCAAACTGTTCTCTGAGCATTGGAAGTATTTCAGATAATTTTTCATTATTTGTTATTTCATTCTCCGTTGCTTTCATCATCATCTCCTTTAGATTCAATTACTGGAAGATACCAATGGTTCAGTATTTTTCTTTCTTCCTGAACAACATTATACCATTTTCCTTTATACTCTAAACTATCAAATTTCTCATAATCTTCAAATTCTCTTTTATCATCTTCAATAAAATGAATATTATGAGCATTAGCTGCATTTAATCTTCTTTTTGAAGGTATACTTAAATCCTGTCCTTCAAAAATATGAAGTAACATGAAAAGTTGGTCTCCACATACAAGATATGCAGAAAGAACTTTATCCATATCCATGTTATTTTTCAGTGCTAGATTGAGAAGCATTTCGTCGTTTTGTTTTGAGAATATCATTTCTCCCACCTACATCATTATTCATCGCTCGCCAAGCTGCAAAGGCAATTAAAGGAGCTGATTCTTTTTCTGATTTACCATCATATTCAGTATACTCCTTGTATAATTCTTTGAGATTGACTTTTACCCCTAGTGAATTTGCATATCTCTCAAAATCACTGAATACTTCATATAATTCTGTTTCAGACCTTGCAACTAAATCAGATTGAATTACAGGGTCATCAGAATCTATTTCTGGTTTTGCAAATTTGTTTTTCATGTAAAGTCGCCACGCTTCATTATTAATTCTACTTATGCAGAATGTTTGAATGGTGGCGATTTCAGGATTAAATTTATTTATTTTATTTAATAAGGCTTCCCAACAAATGGAATAAAAATTATCAAAATCGGTAAACAAAGTCCACCGCTTAAAAATCTTCCAACACCAATATTTATAGTCATGTACAAATTCTGGTGTAAATTCATGTTTTTCGAGATAACTTGTAAATCCACTATATTTCTGTTGTTTAGCCATACTAAATCTCCATCGTTCCTGCAACACCATACTTAATTGTGATATCTTTAGAATACCAACGTTCTATTTCATGTATCAATCTTGCATAGGTTGTGTTTTTCACAGGAAACCAATACATATATGTTCCTCTCGAAAGATTTGTTTGTCCATGAAATATACATTTATATTTAGAAGGTACTGTACAAGGTTTCTTTACAAAAATCTGTACACCAACTAATAACGTTTCATTCTTCTCAACCATAAACAGCCTCATTATACACAATAAAATTGTATCATTATCTTATTTTAGAAACAAAAATGACAATATTTACTTTTTTGTGTATTATAAACATTTTAAAGAAGAAGTTTTAATTGTTAATTCACAATTAAGTTGTTTTGACAAACTTTCTTTGAGAGATTGAACTTCCTGTTGAGTTCCACTTTTAACTACAGTTCCATCAGCCTTTACAAGCTGCCATGTTGTTTGTGATCCATTAGAATTAATATTCACTATTCCGTTTTTTCCAAATGCTGGCATAAATTTATTCCTCCATTCCTACAGCAAGAATATCATAAACACTTACGACATCATATACTTCATTCTCAATAAGAACTTCTGTATTAAGTCCTTTTGGATAAAATACATACAAACCGGTTTTAATACCAAATTCCTTAATATCTTTATGAGTACCTACATCAACTACAGTACCTTCATATTTTCTTTCATGTTTTGCAGATGTGAGAATGATACCACTTTCTGTAACTTCTTCATCTGTTGCTACCTTTACCAAAATCTTATCACCGAGAACTTTCATTTTATAAAACCTCCTTAATAACCTGTTTCATTAGAATGTCCATTTGTTCCTCATCAGTTAAAGGAATTAAAGATTTATTTTTATCTTTAATAACTTTCTGAACCAAAGTTTCATCTACAGAAGGTATTTTAAATTTATCATCATTTAATGCTTTTATTGTATAATACTTCTGTAAAATTGTATACAATGAAAAATAATCTCTTTCGGATAATTCTTCATTATCATCATATTTCAAAGGTGAAACATGATAACGTTTTAATATATCCTTAAAACACATATTAGTTTTCTCCTTAAAATAATCTTAGAAAAAATTTAGATATTTTATATGGATGAAGAAGAATTAAGAATTAAATTAGAAAATAAGTATAAAATAACTTTTCCGAAAGGATATATTCATTTTGCTTTGACTTTCAATAATCTCGATAAAAATCTAAAAGATTTACAAGTACATCATATCTGTCCAAGATGTTGTGGTGGTGGTAATGAAGATGAGAATCTTGTTAGAATCACTTTTCATCACCATCGTAAATTACATCAGCTTATCTTATCTACTCAAGGGTTGACCGATGAACAGAAAGATAAGCTGAAGTTTGCATATAGAAAAATGCAAAATCGTTAAGCGTCTCCCATTAATTCCACAAAATTAATAAGACCTTCATAAATGGCATATTCCTTGTTTTTCCAAGTATCTACTTCTGCAAATGCTTTAAGCATACCAGCTGCACGAACATTTAATCCTTTCTTGAGACAAGTTCTAGCATAAGACATCACAAGAAATTTTATACTTTGGGGATTGGCTTTAAGGTCATCTTTGGCTTTTTCAAGACAATCCATATATGTAACCCACCCTTTTTTGTTGATTAAGGCACGGCACAATTCAATAACATCCTGATTCTCTTCTCCAAATTCATGTTCTTTAAGATACTGTTTACGTTTTTCATCATTTTCAAGATAAAGAACACTGTTAAGAAGTTGTAAAGATTTTCTCGAAGAACCTTCTGCCATTTCCACAATCTTATTAATAATTTCATTATCAATGGTTAATCCTTCTTTATGAATGATTACTCTAAGATGACGGAACATTGTTTGATTATCAAGTGGTTTCATTATAATCTTAGGACAACGCTGGTCGCGAATTGTACTTAACAGTTTGTCAGGGTCTGTGGTGCATAGAAAGAAATATACCCATGTAGGGCAATCCTCAAGCATTTTCAACATTGCTTCCTGAGCAGCCGGAGTAATAGAATGACATTCATCAAGAATATAGCATGCTTTTCCATCACCTATAGGAGCATATCTCAACTGTTCCTTAATTCTACGAATATCTTCAATACCTCGGTCATCAGATGCATTAATTTCATGAATCGAAAATTCATCACAACCCATATCATGGGCCATTGCACGTGCAAGTGTAGTATTATGGGTTACAATATAATCATTACAAAGATAAAGTTCATCTTTACAATCAACCTTAATACAACGCATTGGAAGTTTCTTATTTAGATTTGTTACACTCACAATTTGAACTCTATCATAACGTTTTCGAGTAGAGTGTGTATTATTCTTATTAAGTCTTTCCAATTTCTTAGGACTTCTAAACAACAAATGCTTATTAGCATTGGAGATTTTAACATGAATTATATAACAAACATGTTTGTTCTTATCTCTATTATCAACTGTAACAGTAGAGGAGAATCCTAAAGTTCTCAACAATTCCTGAATATCATCTTTTAATCCCGAAGATGTTGTGCAATAAGTTACATTCTTCCTAAATCCATGTTGTACCGAGCCATCCGTGTCAAACAATCCCTGTAATAAAGAATATCTCTGAGCTGCAGAACAATGAATATATTCTTCAGGAATTCGTTTCTCATGAGAATACTGACAGAGTTCTTTAGGCAGAATATCGGAATGTAATCGTTCATTCTCGGTATTCTTTTTATGGAAATTCCACGTATAGTTATACTGTGAATTTTTAGAGTAATCACAATTCAACAATTTTGCACATTCTGAAACATTGAATTCATCATTACTTGATAATTCAAGCATTCTTCCAGTATTGCAACCATTACCAATAAAAGAACCTATAACGTAAGGGTCTATGGTAAGGTTTTTCTCAGGAAAATCTATAGGTGAATTAACAGGGATTGCAAATCGATGTGAATTAAAACCACGATTATTTTTAACAGCAACTCCCCTATCAATTAACTCCTGTAAGGTAGATGTCTTTAAGTTACCTTTACTTGTAAAATAACTCCATAAATGGTCATTATTACAAATGGTTTTTCTACCATCTGATAATTCAACTTCGTAGGCATCTAATTCACCCCTGTCGAAAACTCCAATAACTTTTACAGGTTTTCCGTCACGCCCATAAACATAATCTCCAACTTTCAAATCTCCAAATTTTCGTTTTCCATTTGGAGTTGGAAGAATCATATCTAAAGGTTGAGCTTTGCCACAGCCACTTCCACCAGTAATAAGGAAAACATGTGAACCATGTTCGATACTTGATTTCAAAGATTCTATAGCCAAATCGTTTCCAAGAATCTCAGAAAGTTTTTGTGGTCTATACTTATTGTATAATTCCATTTAAATCTCCTTATACCATTGATGAGAATAATTTTACAGCATTTTCTGATTCCAAAATACAATGAACAGGTAATGTAACATCAAAGTCAGGAGTATCAGAAACAACCTTGAGGGTATCAAAGAACTTTTCAGACGAAATAAAATCATTATAATCAAAATTCATCAGTTTTGGATTTTCAATATTAACTGTCATGTCGTTCACAATTTCTTCATAATTACCCGAAGTTCGGTTACCCTTAATCTTAACATCTTTACCAAATTCAACAACAACTGTTTCATGGTCATCAATTGTATGACTGAATTCGGATGCACGATTAATAGCGTCATAGAACTGTGGTTTAAGTTCTACAGTAAACGCTTTGGCAGCAACAACTTCATTCTCAAGGAGAGGAAGTATCTTTGCAATAGGGTATTCGGAAACATTCTTACTTCTTACTGAGAAAACTACATCATCAGTAGACTGGAACTGAACCCAAGTCTTGTTATACTGTACCTTTATGAAATTATTCCATTTCACAAGCTGAGATACAGCTTTATCACTAATCCAAAATTCAGGATATTCATTTGTAAGAATATACTTATTGATAATCCATTTATTTGTTGATACTGCTTTTGTACCTGAGAAATAAATACCATCAAAAGCTGAATTATTTGATGAAATTGCACAAACCTTAAGAGCTTTATTAAACTCTGCACCATCAATATCAACCCACTTATCAGTAGGTGTAAGACCTTCAAAACGTTCCATGAGATTATCATTTGGAAGAAGTATGATAGAAATCTTAATCTTACCATCTGTAATTTCCCAAGATGAATCAGTTACTTCAAGTTCAATTTCATCACCCGGTAACTTTGCGATACAATTATAAAAATCCTGACCCTTTACTACTCCCTTAAAATCAATATCATCAGGAAGTTTAGCATCTACAGAAATTGCAGAATTGTAGGAATACACGTGTCCATTGGTGAAAATAATGGTATCTGCACCATCAACAGTAACATTTCCTACAGCGATTCCAGGAAGTACCTTATTGATTGTTGTCAATAAGTTTTTACGATTAATTTTCATAAGCGTTTTGCTCCTTAAATAATTTATATTTATATCTTTAATTATAGAATCCTTAAGATTTTCAATTAGAACAGTTCATTGGCTTTCTGTAATTGATAGCCATAC
>JAEEGK010014398.1_pt1 | contig 17679 bp, 14 predicted proteins | sample 8958771 | NCBI WGS metagenome assembly JAEEGK01 (sample SAMN16246547, study PRJNA631951) | gut metagenome | biome: gut microbiome; feature: rumen; material: SC-attached | host: Bos | place: Iran: Karaj | collected 2018-10
TTTATCTCCAACAACGCTGTCTTTCATCGTCTTCCATACGCAGTTAACACTAATCTATTAACTATTAATTATTAACTATTAATTCTTTCTTCATCTCATTCCATGATTCGCGCACCTCCTTGTTGGGAATAGCAAGCACGTATGAGTTGCCTTCCCTCTCATAATCCTTGATGGTAAGGTATCCGCTATGGTAAAGCAGTGGCAACGCTGTTGTCATCGCTTCGGTGGGACGGTCAAAGGCAGATGCCGAAGCCTCGATGCGTTCCATCGTGGTGATGTCGGTGTGGAAATGCCGCATCTGCCGGATGAGGAAAGTCGGAGTGCCGCTCTCGAACCAGTAGTTGGAAAGCATCTTGTCCCCGAACGCGTTCATCAGGCTGAACGGGTTGTATATTTCCTCCGCTTTTGAGGAGAACCGATAGCCGTCGTATTGCGCTTTCAACTTGGAATGCATCTCTTCAAACGAACAACCGAACGCTTCAGCCATCTGCCGGATGTCTTCAGCCATGTCGGTGACAAGCTCCTTTTCCGTGATGCCGCATAACGCGGAGTATTGCGGAAGCATTGAGATGTTCTTCAGGTTGTTGATGGTGGAGAAGATGCTCAGCTGCGAGAACTTTGTGATTCCGGTGATAAAGCAGAAGCGGATCATGGCCTCATTGGCCTTCAGCGGCTGGTAGAACTCCTGCATCACTTGGCGGTATTCCGGCAGCAATTTCTCCTCATGCAACACATCAAGCAGCGGCGCATCGTATTCGTCAATTATTACGGCAACCTGTGCTCCGGTTTGTTCGTAAGCGCGGCGTATCAGACCTGCCAACAGTTTTCCCGGAAGCGTTTCGGTTTTCTTTTTGCCGTATTTTTCCACCAAGGGATCCATCAAATAGAGCAGAGTTTTCTTAAGTTCTTTTGCCGAAGACTGGTTTTTCGCACTGCTCAAATCGAAATGTAGCACCGGATACTGCTTCCATTCCTTCTCCAGCTCCATGATTTTCAGGCCTTCAAACAGTTCCTTCTCCCCTTTGAAATAGGAGTCCAGGGTGGTTGTGAGCAGTGATTTGCCGAACCTGCGTGGGCGGCTGAGGAACACAAAGGGGCTTTCCTTCGTCATTCTCCAGACAAGGTCGGTCTTGTCTATATACAGATAATTTTCCATCCTTAACCTTTCAAAGGTTTGGATTCCAACAGGATATTTTCTTTCTAAAGTCTGTTCCATGGGCGTGTGTTTTTGATTTTGCAAAGGTACTAAAAAATGGGATACGGATTTCCGCCGCACGGGGCGTATTTTTTTCGCCACAACATTTGTCGCATCTTTCTGCCATGCGGGCAAAATTTTTCTGCAATAACCGCGTTATACTGTCATATTATTACAAGACAATGACAAGAAGAAGCAAAAACAGGAAGCCCAAGGACGAAAGCATTGAACAGAAACTGGCGGAGGTTTTCGCCAAATCGCCCTACCAGCCTTTTAACGTAAAGCAGCTGGCCGCCAAGTTAGGAGTGACCGACAAGGAGAAGCGGCAGCATATCCACGCCGCGCTGGAGCAGATGCTGGCATCGGCCATCCTCGTGTCGGCCAACCGTGGAAAATATAAGCTGAACCCGATTCATCTGGAGGCGGATGTGCGGAAGGTGATCCAGGGGCGCATCAGCATGAAGCAGACAGGAAAGGCCTATCTGATTCCGGACAACACGGAGCTGGAGGACATCTTCATCGCCGCAAACAACACCGGCAAGGCGCTGAACGGCGACGTGGTGAAGGTGCACCTTTTTCCATCCCGCCGTGGCAAAAGGCCGGAGGGGCGCGTGGTGGAGGTGGTCAGGCGCGACAAGCAGCGTTATGTGGGCACCCTGCGCATTTCGCGGAACATCCGCTATTTCACCTTCGACGATATCGGCAACTCCTTCTCGGCCATGGTCTCCGGGGACAACCTGCGCGGCGCCAAGGACGGTCAGAAGGTGGTGGCCAAGCTGGTGGAGTGGCCCGACAACATGCGCAATCCGGTGGTGGAAATCACGCGGGTGCTGGGCTACCCCGGCGACAACGAGGTGGAGATGATGTCCATCCTGCTCGACCAGAACTTCACCAACGAGTTTTCCGCCCAGGTGGAGAAGGAGGCGGAGGCGCTGCCTGCGGAGATTCCTGAAAAGGAGCTGCATTCGCGCCGCGATTTCAGGGAGACGCTCACCATCACCATCGACCCGGCGGACGCCAAGGACTATGACGACGCCATCTCCTTCAAGGATTTGGGTAACGGCACCTTCCAGGTGGGTGTGCATATTGCGGATGTCTCCTATTATGTGCGTCCGAACACCGCCATCGACGCTGAGGCGCTGAACCGCGCCACTTCCGTATATCTGGTGGACCGCACCATCCCCATGCTGCCCGAAAAGCTCTGCAACCAGGTCTGCTCGCTCCGTCCGCATGAGGACAAGCTCTGCTTTTCAGCCGTGTTTGTGCTGGACGGGGAGGCCAAAATCCTGAAGCAGTGGATAGGCCGGACTGTGATCCATTCCGACCGCCGCTTCAATTACGACGAGGTGCAGGCCATCATTGAAAGCGGCGAAGGGGAGTATGCCGCCGAAATCCGGCAGCTGGACCAGCTGGCCAAAAAGATGCGTGCGCAACGCTACGAAAAGGGCGCCATCAACTTCGGCTCGGAGGAGGTGAAGTTTGTGCTGGACGAAAAGGGCAAGCCTGTGGATGTATACATCCGTGAGGAGAAGGACTCCAACCGTCTGGTGGAGGAATACATGCTGCTGGCCAACAAGAAGGTGGCCGAACTCATCGGCAAGGTGCCGCAGGGTGCGGAGGCCAAACCGTTCGTATACCGTGTGCATGACCAGCCTCTGGAGGATAAGATCGGCACCTTCAACAACTTCATAGGCAAGTTCGGCTATGCCCTGCAGATGAAGTCGCGCAAGGGGCTGGCCAATTCGATGAACCGGCTCTTCACCGAGGTGGAGGGCAAGGGCGAGCAGCACCTGATCGAGCAGCTGGCCATCCGTACAATGCAGCGTGCCGTCTATTCCACTGACAATATCGGCCATTACGGGCTTGGCTTCAAATACTACACCCATTTCACTTCGCCAATCCGCCGCTATCCCGACCTGATGGTGCACCGGCTGCTTACCCGCTACATGAAGGGCGAGCCTGCCGCCGACAAGACGCTGCTGGAGGAGAAGTGCAAGCATTCCTCCGACATGGAGCAGCGTGCTACGGAGGCGGAGCGCACCTCCGTCAAATATATGCAGGCGCTCTACCTCTCCGACAAGGTGGGGCAGGTGTTCGAGGGGCTGGTCTCGGGTGTGAGCAAGTGGGGCATCTGGGTGCAGCTTGACGGCAGCAAGTGCGAGGGCATGGTCTCCGTGAAGACCCTGAACGACGATTTCTATTATCTGGATGAGGAAAACTACCGCTACATCGGCCAGCGCAGCGGACGCATATACCAGCTGGGCGGGCGTGCGAAAATCACGGTGCGCGGAGTGGATCTGGCTAAAAAGCAGATCGATTTCATGTTCGTGAACGATTAATCCCTACTCTTTGACAAAGAGTTTGTTGAACTGTCCTTTGCTTCCGTATGCACGTAAAAGATAGGGGCCTTTATGCAGCGACTGCACGTCAATGACGGTTTCGCTGCCGGAAAACTCCCCCTCCATCAGTTTGCGCCCCTCCATGGAATAGATTTCATAACGGTGGCTGCTCTCCTGCAGCGGGGCGATGCGCAGCCGCAGCTGATCCTGGCACGGGTTTGGGAAGATTGTGAGACGGCTGCCTTGTGCTCCGAACGGGATATGGCGGATCGAAACGGTGCTGTCCACACAAAAGCGGATGCTGTCGCGGTATCCGAAATCGATGCCGGAGCGGATGCAGCGTCCCTGCAGGAAAAAATGGAAGCTGCCCTGCCATCCGCCGTCCCTTCCGGTCAGGCCGTCCCCGGCGCTGTCCGTGATGATGAAGTCGTAGCATCCCTCCTGCAGGCAGAAGGTGTCGCGGTATGTGGTGGAGAAATTCAGCGGTTCCGGATTCTTCGCGATGGTGTCGCCGGACGCTGTTTTGAGTATCCAATGCGTTTGTGAGGGATAATAGTCTGTCCTGACCTCCCAGCTGGCTGATGCGCCACGGTGGTATGCGAAATTGCTCCGGAGGGTGTCGTTCGCGCTGTTCGCGTCACCCTGGAATGAGACCCATACAAGCAGGCTGTGCATCCCTTCGGCAAGGCCGTGCAGTGTGTCGATGACCACGGTGTCAAGGCTGCCGTATTTCCAGTTTCCCTGCCGTGTGATGCTGCGTGGTGGGAGGGAGTCCAGCATGTAGTGTATCTGAATGTCGGTGACAGGCAGGTTGCCGTTGTTGCTCCAGCATACGGACGGCTTCAGTGTCATGCGGCATTCCTCCACATCGGGTTGCAGCAGTTCGAGCAGCTGCACGTCAGTCTCATAGTCGGAGGAGTCCGGGTCCAGGCCGTTGAGCATGGTCGCTCCGGTTTGCAGGGGGTCAAGCCAGTCCTTCAGCCGTTGTCCGGCATTGGGGATATCTCCGCTCTCCCATGAGTAGGCCAGTTTCCCGAACACATCGTATCCCTCCTGGTACAGGCAGCTGGCTGTGCCGCCGTCCAACTGTCCGATCACCTGCTGCTGCGCGTTGAAGAGCCCGCATCCTGACGAGCCTCCTTCGGTGGTGCCTTTTGACCAGAAGGGGACCTTCCAGTGGGTGTTCCCGAAGGATTCCCCATTGTTGTCGCTTTCGGCAAGTTTCTGGTTACAGACAGATATTTTCTTCACATCTCCGGAGGGATGGTGTATGCTGACGGCGGAGGATGCCGCCGTGTCGTTGCAGTTCCATCCTGCGTAGTAGGTGTGGAAATAGGTGGGTGGTGTACGGCTGAGTTTCAGCAGGGCGAAATCGGAGTCGTAGTTTTTGGCCACCACAGTCGCACCGGTGATGGAGAAACCCTCCTGATATGTGGAGCTCTGGCAGTTGTCCGCCTCGTGCTGGAAAATGAACACCATGTTTGATGCCTGGGCGGTGTTGAGGCAGTGATATGCGGTGAGCAGGTAAGGCGTGCGGTCCCTGGCGGTGTTGTTGACCAACGTGCCGCTGCAGAGTATTTTCGAGCCGTTCAGGATTATGCAGACAGCCCTCCGGGCCTGCTGATAGCCATCACCCTCCTTGCAGCGTATGTCGATGTTGCACCTCCCTGAATTCCCGTATTTCCCTTTCTGGAAAAAGAAGTCCTTGTATCCGTGCACAACGGTTGAAATCATGATTATCGGCTCATCGTCCGTCGCGGGCGGCTCGCGGTATTCCAGCACAATTTGGCCGCCGGGCAGCAACGGGGTGGCGAACCCGCCCCCAGGCAGATGGTTTGCGGATGTGTATGCGCCTGAAATGTGGCTGTGGTCGGCGGTGTATATGTGCAGTGTCGCGCCTGCCGGCAGGTGCAGCCGTCCGAACTGCAGGTTTATGGAACAGGCCGAATCGGAGCGGAGCCCAAGCCGCCAGAGCCTTCCGCCGTCGGGAAGGTTCTCCCACAGGCCAGAATTGAGCGTGCTCAGCTGCACGGGAATCTCCACACCGAAAGTGTATTCGCCCCGTTTGTCCGCCTCCGCCTCCATTGTGCGGGCCGCCTCCATGTCGATTGCCGGCATCACTTCCGTCGGGACGATGGGGGATACGGCATGTGTGAAACTGTAGGGAAGGCCCGCCTCCTGACCGCGGAGTGGGAGGAGTGTGCACAGGAAAAAGAGCAGCGGGATCAGGGATCTCTTATGCATGACGCTTCGGGTTTATTCCACGCTCCGTTGCCGGAAGACTTCAAAAAGCAGGATTCCGGTGGCCACGGAGACGTTCAGAGATTCGATTTCGCCGGTCATCGGGATGCGGACGCTGCGGTCGCAAAGTTCAAGTATTGCCGGGCTTATGCCTTCCCCTTCGCTGCCCATCACCACGCACAGCGGCTTGTCGTAGCTTTGTCCGTAGTAGGCCGCCTCCGCCTTTTCCGTACAGGCGACTATCTCAATTCCGCTCTCCTTCAGGTATGTGAGCGTTTCCGGAATGTTGTCGTGGCGGCATATTGGGATTTTGTGCAGTGCGCCGGATGAGGCCTTCACCGCATCCTCGTTGATTCTTGCCGTGTTCTTTGCCGGAACTATTATGGCATCCACACCGGCGCATACGGCGGTGCGTGCGATTGCGCCGAGGTTCCGCACGTCGGTCACCTTGTCAAGGTAGAGCAGCAGCGGCGTTCTGCCGTTCTCGAACAGAAAGGGGACAATTTGGGTTATGTCCTCGTACTGGATGGGCGAAATCAGGCAGATCACTCCCTGGTGGTTGCCGCGTGTCAGGCGGTTGAGTCTTTCGTTCGGAACATATTGGAAGGGAATGCCCTCCTCGCGGACATATTGGAATATCTCCTGAAACCGCTCGCCATAAAGCCCCTTGCGGAACAGGATGCGGTCGATGCTCTTGTGCGCGTGCAGAGCCTCCAAAGTCGGGTGCAGGCCGTATACCAGCAGATTGCTTTTGGGTTGCTTGTGCATCATTTTCAAAAAAATTATAGGATGTTTGCCAGCTGCTCCTTAATCTTCTCCAGCTCGTCCTTCATCTTGACGACCCATTGCTGGATTTCAGCCTGACAGGCTTTTGAACCCAATGTGTTGATTTCCCGTCCTATCTCCTGGCTGATGAATGCCAACTTCTTGCCGTTAAGCGGCTCCTTCATGGTTTCAAGGAAGTAGGCGCAGTGTTTGCGCAGCCGTACCTTCTCCTCTGTAAAGTCCAGTTTTTCAAGATAGAAGATTATCTCCTGCTCCAGCCGGTTCTCGTCAAAGTTCTGGAACTGGTCGCGGTTGTCCGCAAGCGACTTGTACAGCCGCCCCTTGATCTGGCCGATGCGGTTGTTCTCTAACGGTTCGATTTCGTCCAGATAGTCCAGAATAAGCTGTATGCGTTTTTTGAAATCCTCAGCCAGCGCGGCACCCTCCTCACAGCGGCTTGCCACCGCTCGGTCACAGGCTTCAATGATGGTGTTTTCAAGCTGTTTCCACAGGGTGTCATCCAGCTCGTAGTGCGGGGATTCTATCACATCAGGCATTTTCATTACGATGGAAAGCAGATCCTCATGGATGCCCAGCTCGTCTGAAATTTCACGGAATGTCCGGTAGTATTGCTTTATTAGCTGCTTGTTGATGTGTGGCGCTTCCGCTGTCTCCTTTTTGTCGATGGAGACGGAGCATTCAATTTTCCCCCTTGAGAGCCTCTCCATTACCAATTGGCGGATTTCATTCTCTTTTCCCACCTCCTTCAGCTCCGAAGGCCATTTCAGGGTAAAGTCAAACTGTTTGGAGTTGATGCTTTTGATGTTGACTGTCAGTATGATCGCTTCGCCTTGCAGGGTGCTGTTTCCGAAGCCTGTCATGGATTGTAGCATATCTGTACCCGTTATAGATTTTCTGCAAAAAAACTGAAATTCACTTTGCCGTATGAGCGGTGCTGGAAAAAATGGGGCAGTGTGTCAAACCGGTGATTATGCGGATGTTCAATTACCAGAAAACCGTCCGGCAGCAGAAGTTGCTGCCCGAAAACCAGTTCCGGTATCTTGTCATACTGTTCCCAGTCGTATGGCGGGTCGGCAAAGATGACATTGAACTGCTGCATGCAGTGGCCAAGAAAAGGGAGCGCATCGGCCTTGACAGCGCGCATATTTTCAAACTGCAGTGCATTTGCGGTCCTGTTCATGAACTGGACACACTGCTGGTGGATGTCCACGGAAAGCACGGACAATGCGCCGCGTGCGGCGAACTCATAGCTTATGTTCCCGGTGCCTGCGAACAGGTCCAGCACACGTATGTTGTCAAAGAAGAAATAGTTGTTAAGGATGTTGAAGAGGCTCTCCTTCGCCATGTCCGTGGTCGGACGTACCGGCAGCCCTTCCGGTGCATTGATTTTCTTTCCCCGATGGTTTCCGCTGATGATCCGCATGGCTATTCTTCCTGAAAAAGCAGGTCGCAGTAACGGTGCTGCTCCTGCTGGATGAATGGAACCCCGCTGTCCAGTAACCGCAGGGAGGGGAAGAATTTTTTGGTGAAGGTATAGATCATGGAATTCTCCTCCACCTCCCCACCGATGTACATGCTGACATCTTGTGCGGAACCGAATGTGTTGTGGGCGAATCCGGCGAAATAATATAGGAAGTCGTTCGGATTGTTGAATGCAAAACTGTTTGTTCCTAACATTTTTTTCCCATCTGCCGCGGCAATGTCCAGATGACCGTCCTCCACGAACGCCACCATTTTCCTGATGCCTTCCTGACGGGCAAGCAGTTGGAGCAGAAGGTAAATTCCGCTTTGCAACCGGACATCCGGATGGAGGGAAAGGATTTCGTGGTACAGGTTCTTGTCCCATCCGGAAAGGTTGTATAGTCCGAATGCTTCCACCAGTTCCTCCATTGGGGTGAATTTGTATGGCGTGTCTGTCAGCAGCTGGAGATAGAGGTTTTTGTCCGCTTCGTTGAACAGCTCTTTCGGGATTTGGGCATGGGGCCGGTTGAAACAAATCAAACGGATGCCGCCTCCGGTTTGCCATTGCCCTTCTGTTTCCGAAAGCAGGTGCATTTTCCCGTTCAGCGGGTAGTCCTCTTCAAACAGATGCTCTTCTATCAGGGCCACATGACGGTTTGCAGGGTCAAAAATGGCAATACAGAACCCTTTGTCCCAAAAACGGATGCTTTTTACGTGGGCGGAGAGGTTATCCGGTTTGTCGTCGTTCTTGTACCGAAAGGTGATCCGGGTGCCCATCTATTGCCAGTTGCCGTTGGTGGAGGCCTCTGTCAGTGAGCCCAGAATCAGGTCAATGACATTATCCTTGTAGTTGTAGTCAGGTCCAAGGAACTGTTTCTGCATGTTGCCGTAAAGCAGTTTTCCAAGGAAAGCCTTCTTGACGCGCGGGTCGTTGTCCAGGTTTTTCATGTATTGGGAGCGGAGCGCCTTGACTTCATATACCTGCACAGGAACATTTCCGGTGCGCAGGGTGTCTGCGGCAATCAGGAACTGCTCTTTCCCGGAATATGGTACAAGGTCGAATGTGTTGATGTCCAGGTTGGGGAGGGTTTTTACCATCTCCTCTTTCGCGTTCAGGACCACAGTGTCCCTTCTGACCAGTTTCAGTTTTATGGCCTGAGCCTCTGTCATGGAGTCGGGAACGTTGCCCTCTTTGACAACCACGCGCATCTTTCCGTTTTCCCAGAAATCCTTCAGTTGGTCAAAATTCCCTGCATACGAGCCTTTTTCATTTTTATAGAAGGTTTGCAGGGTGCGGATGTCCGAAAGCTTTTGGATGACCTCGGCCTTCCGTGCTTCATACACTTCATTGAATTTCTCCGGTCGTGAAAGGGAGCGGTAAATCGCGACAATGAGTACGAGAATGACCAGAATCAGTCCGGCCTGAATCAGAACAAAATTTTTATTTTTCATTTTAACTACTTGTTATTTAGTTTATTCAAAAAATTAATACTCTTACTTTAAAGTTTTCACATACAATTTGCAAATGTAACAAAAAATCGGATACCAATTGGCGCATTCGTTGGCAAAGAATCGCAGTGAAAATGCTAACCTACATAAATTCAATTTATTTGTTTTTCAACCGGTGGATAATTTACCGAATAGTGCAGCCCGATGCTCTCCTTTCTCTGGGAGGCGGCGCGGATAATCAGGTATGCGCAGGCGATCAGATTCCGCAGTTCGCTCAACTCCTCGGTAAGGACGGAGCGTTTGTAGAGGTCTTCCGTCTCCTTGTAGATCAGGCTCAGCCGGTCGTATGCCCGTTTCAGTCGGAGGTCGGAGCGGACAATGCCCACGTAGTTTGACATCAGTTCCTGAAGCTCCTTGCGGGTCTGGGTCACCAGCACCATCTCCTCGTTGAATACCAGCCCTTCAGCGTTCCAGTCCGGCACTTCGTGACAGATGCTGATATCTTTTATTTTCCGGATGGCATCCATCGCCGCATTGTGGGCGTACACTATGGCTTCCAATAGTGAGTTGGATGCCAGGCGGTTGCCTCCGTGCAGTCCGGTGCGTGAGCATTCGCCTGCTGCATAAAGGTGCCGGATCGACGATTCGCCGTTGCGGTCCACAAGGATGCCGCCGCACTGGTAGTGCGCCGCCGGACGTATCGGAATCATATCGTTTGATATGTTTATTCCGAGGTCCAGACATTTGGCGAAAATGTTCGGGAATCCCTCCATCAGCGCCCTTTTCCCCAGATGGCGGGCATCCAGATACAGGTATTCCGCCCCGCTGATTTTCATTTCATTGTCAATGGCGCGGGCGACAATGTCCCTTGGCGCGAGCGAAAGCCGCGAGTCGTATTTCTGCATGAACTCCTCACCCTTGATGGTCTTAAGGATGGCTCCCGCACCGCGCAGCGCCTCGGTGATCAGGAATGCCGGCTTCTCACCCGGATGGTACAGGCTGGTCGGGTGGAACTGCACAAACTCCATGTCGGCCACCTTCCCCCTTGCACGGTGCACCATTGCAACTCCGTCGCCGGTGGCTGTGAGCGGGTTGGTGGTGGTGGTGTAGACGTTCCCGCTGCCGCCGGTGGCCAGCAGGGTCACTTTGGCAAGGTAGGTCTCCACCTTTTTTGTTCGGGAGTCCAGCACGTATGCACCGTAGCACTCTATGTCCGGTGTGTGGTGTGTGACCCACTGCCCCAGATGGTGCTGGGTGATGATCTCAACAGCATACTGGTTTTCAATTAGCTCGATGTTGGGATGGTTGTGGATCTCCTCCAGCAGCCCACGTTCCACCTCCGCACCGGTGTTGTCCTTGTGGTGCAGTATGCGGAAGTTGGAGTGTCCGCCCTCGCGGTGCAGGTCGTACAGCCCGTCCGGACGTTTGTCGAAACGGATGCCGTATCGGATAAGCTCCTTGATGCGTTCCGGCGCCTCAGTGATGGTCATGCGGACAGTCTCCTCATCGCAGATTCCTGCGCCGGCCACCAGCGTGTCCTGGATGTGCTTTTCAAAACTGTCGGTGTCGTAGATTACCGCAGCAATGCCGCCTTGCGCGTATCGTGTGGAGCCTTCTGCGGCGTCCGCCTTCGTCAAAACGCAGACTTTTCCGTAATCCGCCACCTTCAGGGCGAAGCTCAGTCCGGCAATGCCGGAACCAATAACCAGAAAATCAACCTCTTTCATTATTGTAAAAATAATATGGTTCCAAAATACAAAAGTAACTAAAAATACGTTATCATTATTGGTATGAAGAAAGTATTGCCCATTGGGGAGATTGACAGGAGTTGGTCCCTTTTTCTTGACAGGGACGGTGTTATCAACGAGCGGATTGTGGACGGATATGTGCGGAATCCCGCCGAGTTTGTGATTTTGCCGGATGTGCGGGAGGCTATGGCGCATCTGCGACGGCGGTTCGGACGCATCTTTCTGGTTACAAACCAGCAGGGGATCGGCAAGGGCCTTATGGGCGTGCAGGATCTTGAGCAGGTGCACGGCTACATGGAGGCGGAGCTGGAATTCCCGTTCGACCGCATCTATTTCTGTCCGGAGCTTGCCGCTGCGAACAGTCCCTTCAGGAAACCGGAGATCGGCATGGCCCTGCAGGCGCAGAGGGATTTCCCGGATGTGGATTTCTCACGCTCTGTGATGGTGGGGGACGCGGTGTCGGATATGCTTTTCGGCGAAAAGGCGGGGATGTATACGGTCTTCATCCCCGGTGCCGCCGCATCCTGGCCTGATGCCGATTTGCAATGCGAATCATTGTATGACTTCGCGCAGCGGTTGGGGAAATCCAAATGACACTACGGGAAAAAAAACAATCCACGGGGATTCCCGTGGAGGAGATCAAAGGGATGTGAAAAACAACAGGGCCGCGCCGGGGAGGCGTCGAGCCCTGTCGTAACATTCGTTTTTATTTCTTTTTGTCGAACAGGTAGTAAAGGGAGAATTCCAGATTGTTCAAACCCACTTCTGCCCTTAACTCATGGTTATAGCTTCCAATGAAGCCAATATGTGCCACAGCGGTGAAGCAGTCTGTCAGTTGGTAACTGATACCAGGACGCAGACCGATGTATATCACGTCAAAACCATGGTTGGCATCAAAGTTTCCGGTGGCATCCGCAAACAGTGAAAGCCGGTCCATCTGAAAGAAGTTGAAGCGCACATATGGATTCAAATACCAATAAAATACCGATTTTCTTTCTGTCTGCGATTCTGCGGTCGTGACATCCTTGCTCACGTTTATCAAACTGGTGCTAATCCCAACCGTCCAACGCGGATGGAATGAATATCCCGCTTCAGGCGAGAAATGAAGCAGGCTGACCGTGTTTTCGGTTGTATAGCCCAGGCCTCCGCCCACATACCACTGGGCTGCGGCCTGTTTTGCACTGAAAACCATGAATGTCATGGCGATTGCCAAAACTTTTGTACTTTTCATTTTGCTTGTGTTTTTAGTTTATGAAAACGATAAATTCCAACGATAATAAAACGATTTACCCCGGAGTTTTATTACAGTGGAAACGGTTTTATATATTTCTACGATGAACAACAACTGGCGTTTGCCAGTTTATACCATCATCCATACCTGTTGCATGGACTTGCAAATTGATTTTGCTTAATGCACGTGCACAACTATAAATCAACTTTTTTACATGTCCTTCGTTATCGTTTCCATTTTTTGTGCGTGTTGATAATGTAATCAGATTTTTACACCTGCGTTTAAAAGTACAATCTGCAATAACTGTTGGATTTGATTCATAAATTGTCATTACAGGTGCAAGTCGCCATTCTGCTTCGGAAGATACCTCAAAGTATATGCCATATTTAACATATTTTGCTATTGCACACAATGCCAATCTTCCACCATTAAGATTGCCTCCTACAAAATATTTTGTAATAACACCATCTTTTACCCCTTTTCTTCCGGTTCCAGCGCAACCATCCTCGTTACATCTTGCCTTTTGCTGAAACTCTCCAACTTGCCTCATTAAAGTTTCTGGCACCATGTTCTCTAATTCTTCAAACACATCATCTTCTGTTGTAAACACAATTATATTGGCATTGTTTGTGTTTTCATTTATCAAGTCGCTAATATCTGATATGTTATCCGTTGGTAGAACATAGACACTTTCTGTCTCCATATTAAGTTTGAACACATAATCGCCTATGATGACAATGTGGGAAGAGTTCAACACATGTTGGATAAAATCACTGCAGTATACCGAGTCAATGTGTTTTTTTACTGAATCGTTCTGTGATTGCTTATAATCATATAAACTTGTGAAATTCAATTCATCCAAATAGTCCATGCATTCAGAAAACAAGCTGTCGTTAAAACCGTCCTGTTCAGGAGAAAAGTACTCAATGAAATTTTCATAATCAAACATCGTCCCAAATTGCAGAATTCCATCATAAACAGTTATTCCGTTTACAATAGACGGATTCAACGCTTTTGTTATGCTTTTATTCTCTATTTTTTCCTTCTCGCAGCCCGCGAAAAACATCGCTCCTGCGAGAATTGCTGTTGCCACTATGGGCAGAATTGTTTTTTTTATTCCCATGATAAAAAAATTTAAAACTAGGCAATCAAATTAAAACTGATATGTTTAGCCTTTTCACATATCCGTTAGAAACACTGGACTCTGCTTGAACCACCTCCCAGGTTTCCACAAAGGTGGCGGGAACCATGTTTGCGCTTTTACAAGTCCGCCGCTTGTCACCCTCACCCGCCCGGTTCCTTTTAAGGCAGGGGCAGCGTCAGCCTACAGGCGGGTCTGATTTACTGCATGATACGAGCTTAAATGGCAGATGTTCAATTTTTCCTGCTGCTGCGAAAAACGCTTGGAATGAATCTGCGACAGGAAAAGCCCACACGCAATGCAGGACAAACAGCACCCTCCGAAGTGCCGGATATGCCTGTATGGCTAACCTTGCACGAAAAACAAGACTTTTCGTGAAGCGCATTTGTTTTGTCCCGTCCATTTGTCTCCTTATGCTTTTCATGTTACAAATATAACACTATTTTTTATATGCGGATATGTTCAAAACATGTCAAAATGTGTTCATTATTTCAGATTTTTTTTTATGAAATATTGAATATGATTTATTACTATCTTTGCAAACATTATTATCAGGAGGATTCGATCATGAAGAAAACATCTGCCACAAAGATTTCCAATGACTTAAGAAAAGTCGCCATTGAAGCGGACAGGAGGAATGTCAACAGTTTCCGTGAAAATTACTCGCTCATCATGGATTTCCGTCTGCTGATGGACCACCTTGACATCAGGTTCAACCATCCTTACAGGACCATGGAGCAGCGCATAATGTTTGTGACTGGCGGCAGCGTGAAGGTGGATACAAATTCCATAGTGCATGACCTTAAGAAGAACTCGGTGTTGGTGATGCCTGAAGACACCATCATTGAACTGCTGTCTGCAAGTGATGATTTCAACGCGCATGAGCTTGCTTTCAAGGTGAGGTCTTTCGAAAAATGCAGTTCCGCGCAGTTTAACATTTTACGGCTGGATCTGTCCGACAGCGAAGGGACGTTCCTGGAAAAATATTTCCAACTGTTCGACGGACTTTTTTCAATGGACATAAAGGTGCTGGGGCCGTTGGAGGACATGTGCTCATTTGTCATGTCTTTCCTATATTATAAATACAACATTGCTTTGGGGAACACTCAATTTATCAGCCGTTCAAGCAAGACATTCGATGAATTTATCAGGCAAATCAATCTTGAAGCCATTGATAACAGGGAGGTGGCCTATTATGCCGACAAGTTGGGCGTAACCGTAAGGTATCTTGGTGCGCTCGTGAAGGCGCGGAGCGGCAGGAGCGCCAAGGACTGGATCAACCACATTGTGGTCAGGGATGCGAAACTGATGTTGGACGAAAGCAATGAAAGTATACGGAAAATAGCAATAAGGATGGGCTTCTGCAACGCCACGCAGTTCGGAACCTTCTTCAAGAAACACACCGGCCAGACGCCGATGGAATACAGGAACGGGAAGGGAATGTAGAGACGCAATGAATTGCGTCTCTACGGGAAATGTGATGTGGGATTTTTTTCCGCCACGTGCGGCATTCCGTATCGTAATTTCAAGTAATTTTGCAAAAATAAATTCACACGCCCATGGAGCAGACGACAGAAGCAGCGACTACAGTTTCTAATGGAGGAGGCAAATGGGAATCTGAATTAAACAAAAAATATATACCATCATGAAAAAGAAAATTATATATATTATTATAATGCTTTCTTTTTGTGGGTGCAAAAAAACATGGAGTGACTTTGTGGATGTTTTTTTTAATACCGAAGAAACAGGACACATGTATGGAGAACCTCGAACAACTTTTTATACCTGTCCTTTATCTGACAGAAATCCGCGGATTCCTATAATTAATCCCGTAGAAATGTTTAAAGATAAAGAATTGGGATGGACTATACGGACTTTGGGATTGAATGTGGATACTACTGTCTGTGGGGATTGTCCTCAAATTGACCTGATGTATGGAGACAGTCTGAATATTTATCTTCATGCGGGAGAACTGCACTATACTGTCAATAATTACAGTTTTTATCAGTCTGAGAAATGGTTTTTACTGCAAATTCATGAAAAAAAATTAATCAGTTTTTCAGAAAAGGAATCCTTTTTACAAAAAGTCGGGCAAGGAACAGTTGATAAAATGATTTCTCCAGATAACTATTATGAGTTGTTTCATGAAGATGCCAATTCATTACCTTGGATTCCGGTTATAAAATGATGAAAATCATGTTGGCTCCAGATAAAAACGAATATAATTACAAAATATTTCATGGCAATCCACGTTTCTTATTTATGGACAAAAAAAATGTATGGTGTTTCGCTCAATGATAAAAGATGGCGTAAAAGGAACATTGGACCGCAACTCAAACTGAACATATTAACCTACACAAGAATAAATTATGAAAAACATATTGAAACACATTTGCTTGGGAGTCCTGCTGCTGTGGGGAGGGAACGCCTCCGCGCAGGAACCGCTTTCCGCCACGGACACTGCGGAAAAGGCTCCGCTTTATGAGGTGAAGGTCATCGCCCGCAACTACGGCGACAGCATCGTGCTGCGCTGGGCTCCAACCAACGCCGCCGTATGGATAATGGGTAACATCTTCGGATGGGACGTCTCCCGCGAACTCACCTCCAAGGAATATGAGGGGAAATATGGGAACCGCTCCGGCGAAACCATCCTGCAATCCGATTCGGCGCAGCAGACCGAAAATGGCGGAAGAGGAACCGAATTGTCGCAGCGGCTCAACGCAAAACCGATTGTGCCGCTCACGCTAGAGGAGATGCAGAAGCGCTACGACAGCACCAACCTCTATGTGGGTGTGGCGGCACAGGCGTTGTACGGTCCGGCAGCCATGGAGGTGACTGAGCAGAACTCGGAGCTGACCAACTACCTCTTCCGGAAAAACCAGGAGCAGACCCAGCGGCAGTTCCTCGCCTACATTGCGGCGGAGGGACATCCCGAAGTGGCTGACGCGCTCGGCCTGCGCTTCGTGGACCGCAACATCCAAAAGAACACAACCTACGTCTACACACTATCCTCGCTGATACCGACAAAGGAGCTGGAGGTTCCGGATGTGATGGTACTGGTTCCCGCTGAGCCATTTGTCCGCACGGACGAGTTCAAGGTGATTGAGGTGGGCGTGAAGCAGGCGGACGGCTACACCGCCGTGGTCTACTGGCCGCGCAACAAGCTCTCCGGCTATTTCATAGAACGCTCCGAGGATGGCGGCAAAAGCTGGAAAAAAATCAATGACATACCAATCTTCGCACAGGATCCCGACCGCGAGACCGAGGAGGTTTTCGGCAGGGAGCTGGCCGAACTTATGGCGGGCAACGTGGTCTACCGCGACTCCCTGCAGCTGAAAAAAAGCTACCGCTACCGCGTGAGCGGCTTTGACGCCTTCGGCGACTATGCGCCTGCCAAGGAGTCCGAACCCTTTGAGATGGTTGACCTGATTCCGCCCGGCACGCCGGTGCTGATTTACGCGCTGCCCACCGACAACAAAATCTGCACCCTGCAGTGGGGCAAGGACACGCTGGAACCGGACTTCAAGGGATATGTGGTCACCTTCTGCGACGAACCGGACGGCGTTTGGAGCCGAATCACCGACATCCTGCCGCCCAAAACCACACAGTGGGTGGACGAGCAGGCCGGAGAGCGGGGCCGCGGCTACTACCGTGTCTTCGCCATTGACGAGGCGGGCAACATCTCCTACTCCCTCGCCCTAATAAACAACATTGAGGATGTGGTGCCTCCCACGCCACCGACGGGACTTGACGGCATGGCCGACAGCAACGGCATCGTCTTTCTGCAATGGGAACGGAACCCTGAAAAGGATGTTCTCGGCTACCGCGTCTATTTCGCGAACCAGGATGACCACGATTTTGTGGAGCTGAGCGGCGGCATACTTGAGGACAGCCTCAACTGCTTCGACACCCTTGAACTGCACACGCTCTCCCCCTACCGCTACTACTTTGTGGTGGCGGAGGACAACAGCCACAATCTCTCCGAACCCTCCGACACCATCGCCATACCCGTGCCGGACATTGTGCCGCCCGGGGTCGCGCTGCTCATCGACCACACGGAAGAGAACGAGTTTGTCACCATCCATTGG
>JAEEGK010014399.1_pt1 | contig 17677 bp, 21 predicted proteins | sample 8958771 | NCBI WGS metagenome assembly JAEEGK01 (sample SAMN16246547, study PRJNA631951) | gut metagenome | biome: gut microbiome; feature: rumen; material: SC-attached | host: Bos | place: Iran: Karaj | collected 2018-10
ATACTTAGTTCTCCTCGTACAGGAAGATGAAATTCACCGGAGCTTAAACCATAATGGCATAGTAAATATGACAACAAGTAGTGTAACAATAACGCAAACAACAAGTACTGTGATAATTTCTTTTGGCATAGTATTAACAAATTTAAAGATGCCTACCTTTTTTAGAAGTTCAACAAGCCAGAACGAAATTTGTCCCGTCGTCAGCGTAGCTCCTAAGCCATATACTGTTGCAAAACGAAGACTGTAAATGAAATCTCTTAATAGATGTTTTGCTATATATGTATTCCCTTTAGCTAAAACTAGTGTTTCGTAAATGCAGTAGATTTCGATCAATATTACCATTGCAACAAACAAGATAATTGTTGTCATAACCCATCTTTCAAAAGTACTTGGTTCCCCTAACATACCGCCTCCAAACATTCCATTCATCTCCTTAAGAACTATACTGTGCATCCAATTACCGGCAAAACTTTTTTCTCTATGAATTCCACACGATCAAAGATCCTTACCTTAAATGTACCGGTTATTCCGACAGATACATTTTGCTCTTTGTTTATATAGATGATATTTCCGCTGTCTCCGATTGCAGCATAAACTTCTCTTTCATCATAGGGCTTATACCACAGATATCCATAGTTCATGAATCCCATTTTTTCACCAAGCTTTTGATAAGGCTTAAGCATATTATTCAGATACTCTTCAGAGATTATCCTATTTCCATCGTGGGTTCCACCGTTTAATACCAGTTCTCCGATCACAGCCATGTCTCTTGCCGACATGCATAGTCCCCACCCGGCAGTAACACTACCCTGAGGATCAGTGTACCACTCGTATTTCCTTGGATTCTTGTTCATAAAGAAATCAAACTGATCCTCTTTTGAACTGTCACCATGAGGTATACGCTTCGGAAGCCCAAGCGGCTCAAACAAATTCTCGTTTGCAAAATCAATGCATTTTTCGCCCGTTGCTCTCTCAATTATTCCAACCATGATCTGGATTCCCAGAGTTGCATACCTGAACTCTCCGGTGATACCACTGCGGCCTCCGAGATGATCGAGGATTGCAAGCGTAAAGTCCTGGGAGGTACATACTTTTTTCCAGGGCTCTGACTTGCCTTTATAAGGAGCTGTCATCGTAAGCAGATGCCTGATAGTAACGTCATAGATAGTTTTTTCACCGCGCTTTACAGTGTAATCTGGAAAGAAATCCATTACCTTTTGATCTACGCTTTTGATAAAACCCTTGTCCAGTGCAATTCCTGCAAGTATTGCCACAACACCTTTAGTCACGGAATTGACATTCATCGCATCCAGAGTCTTGAATTCATGAAAGCAATCATCAAGTGCCACCTCACCATCTTTGATGGCATAAATCTGGCATATGTTGCTCTCATTCCCGGTGCTCTCAGAAATGTACCTGTGTAATTGTTCTTTATTCATAAAAAATGCCTCCTCTTAGAAAAGATTCGGACGTCCTAAGAAAAGGCTAATTGAATTTAAAATGTTTTTCAACAAAAATCTTAAAATATTTGTAGTATAAAATATTGAGAATTAATCTAACGCCATGCGCATCGAAACTGTTCCTTTATCATTTCCCAGTTCCTCAAATCCCATTCTCTGATATAGAGCGTAGCCTATGCTCATTACTTCGGGTTTCGTAGTAAATCTGACCTCTTTGAACTGAAGTTTCCGGCATTTGTCCAGCATTGCATTAAGCATAAGTCTTGCATAACCATTCCCTCTGCATTCTGGTTTTATATATAATCTCTTTGCCTCTGCCTGATTGTCATTAACCTTTTTAATAGCTATAGTTGCTATCGGATTATCATTATCATAACCAAGAAGCAAAGCTCCGTCCTTATAAAAACCCTTCAGGTCAGATAATTCTTTATCCAGTGACACAAAACAAGCTTCAGCGCCTTTTATCTCGGAGTACTCCAAAATAAGCTTCTTTGCTGCTTCGTAGTCATCACATTCTCTTATATCAATCATATGTCCATCTCCTTAAATCTTCTTCTGGAGCCACAGCAGATCGTACCATCTGTTGAACTTTTTACCGATGGTCTTTATATGCGCAACCTTTTCATATCCTTCTTTCAGATGGAACTGATAACTGTCATGAGACAGATACTCATCTTCTTTCTCTGAAAAGGCAACTCCGGCAAGAAGATTGATGATCCCCTGCTTTTTCAGTTCATGTTCTAAGGAAGCATATAATAGTGAACCGATTCCTTCTCTTCGATGATCTTTATCTACATATATTGATGTGCTTACAGTCCATGAGTATGCTTCTCTTGCACTATATGCTCCCGCATATGCATATCCCACGACCTGATCATCCTTCTCGCAGACCAGATATGGATACTTTTCTGTAGTATGCTCTATCCTTTGAATAAATTCATCTGCCGATGGAGCCTCGTACTCGAATGATACTGCCGTGTTCAGTACATAATATGAATATATTTCTGCCAGTCTATCAGCATCGCTTATTTGTACCTTTCTAACTTTCAAGTTATTTGCCATCTGTCTTATCATCGCTGTCTTCCACCTTTCTGCACGCCTCATTATATATTCGCAAAGCCTCCAGGACTTTGTCCTGATCACTCTTTGGGATCATAGAAAAGATTTTTTTAAACTCTATGTACATGTCTTTTTCTATTTTTTCGAATCTGGCGTTTCCGCTCTCAGTGAGCTTCAGAACAACGCTTCTCCGATCTGCCTTCGATGGTTCCCTTGTAACAAAACCTTTTTTCACCAGTTCCTCAACACTGCGGCTTACACCGCTCTTGTCGATCTTAAGTATCCCGGCCAGTTCTTTAATGCAGATTCCTGGTTTTCGACCGATCTCTACAACCAAAAAACACTCAGTCTTACTAACGCTGCATTGGCAACAATCAGTTTGGTTCATATTATCCAGATGGCATTCCAATTCTCTCGTATATTCACGAAACTGCTGAATTTTGTCCATTGAGCCTTCCTCCTTTTGTTAGATGATATTCGCATTAGTTGCGAATGTCAACTAATATTTGGTAAAAAATAGGAGGACTGCCTGATGCGATCCTCTTATTTTTAAAGGTTATTTACTTCCTCATTTATCAATAAATAGTACTCCCAAAGTTCCGGGGCCGCAGTGAGAGGAAACAACGCCTCCTGCTCTGGTCTCAAGGATTTCATTAAATACGCCAAGATCATTTAAATAAGCTCTTACTGCCTCAACTATTTCTCTGTCGCACCCAGAGTGGGTTATGAAAACTCGCTCCGGTCTTGCGTTCTTAAGGTCAGCCTCCATGTCTTTTACATAATCAAGCACAAAACGCTTGCTGGATCCGCGATATTTCTTTTCCGGATGCATGGCACCATCTGCCACTGCGATACGTGGATGAAGCTTTAATGCAGTTCCAAGAAGGGCTGCAACACCTGAGCAGCGCCCTCCTCTGTGGAGATATACGAGGGTATCCACCACAAAACTTGCCCGTACTTTGCCTTTGGTATTCTCTATTTCCTGGACAATCTCTTTAGCTGACTTTCCTGCTTTTGCCATTTCAGCGGCATATAATACCTGAAGACCGATACCGGTGGAAAGATTTGCTGAGTCGATAACATAGACTCTGTCAGACATTTCAAGATCCTCGGCCGCAAGTCTTACATTGTTGAAGCATGCAGACATTGAAGACGAGATTGTGAATATGATGTATTCATCGCTGCCGTTAGGATCCAGATATTTTGAGATATCCTCAACGCTGGGAGCAGCTGTCTTTGGAGTTTCTCCGTGCTCATCAGACCATTTATATAGTTCTTCAGGCGTAATATTTACACCATCCAGGTATTCTTTATCCCCAAGTCTTACGTATAGCGGAATAATGCCAAGATCGTATCTCTCAACCAGTTCCTTTGATAGATCGCACGTGCTGTCTGACAGAATTTTGATCATTGCTTGCCCAATATCCTTCCTTAATCTTTATCCCTGACGTTATCAAGTGCATCTGAGATAAGCTTCTCATCATGTCTGAACATTATGCCTGTTCCTACCCATGCTGCAGCATAGACAACCACGAAGATCACAGAGATAAGCACAAAGCCATTCATGGTTGTATACCAGTTACAAAAATGCCCGAAGGCTATGATGATAATGTACATAAGGATAAGATGTAGTAGTGTCACCAGGTTGTGCATCAGTGCAGACAACTCTTTATCGTATTTATCATTATAAAGAAGCAGCACTGTTACCAGACTACACAGAAAGCTTGCAACAAGGATTGATCCTGGAGTATACCAGTCAAAAAACCATTCGTTTTTTCTCATCACCAGCAGTCCGTAAAGGCTGACAGCACACAGTACCAGAAAACTGACCAGCATCGTTTGTTCCATTACTATCTTTAGCTTTTTCATAGTCCTAACCTCTTCTTCATTTCTTTTACATAACTTCTGGTAATAAGAATAGTCTCACCATTTAAAAGAACTGCTTTCATCCTGGCATTGGTCTCCGCTTTTACACTCTTTATCTTTCTGATATTGCAGAGCATGGATTTAGAACACCTAAAGAACCTGAAATCCAGGGCACTTTCTATCTCATAGAGGCGACTTCGCAGCTCTATGCAGTCATCCTTGGTATAAGCAAAACACTTATCGTCTACTGTCTCTACGTAATAAATCTTGGAAATAGGGCATGGAATACTCTCGCCGTCCTTATAGCCCATAATGATCTGCTCCCCGTTTTCAAGAAGTCCAATTGCAGTGTCTATGGCTGTCGTGCGCCCATAGGCATTTACAACTGCGTATTCACTTTCACCTTGTGAAATCTTATTAAACGTAACCTTCAAGGCTTTTCCCCTTTACATTTTGTTATACACTCGTGGATAGATGATCCTTGTAGCTACAATAAATGCTACTGAAACCATTATTATATATATGCAGGTCTGATTCAATGACCAAGTTGATGATCCGACCTGTGTGTTAAAAGAAAATGCTTCTTTCATGGCATTATAGAAAGCGCCGCCGTCTACTCCGCCTATGCTCTCATCCATGTGATCTAAAACTCTACCGGTCAGGAAATTCCTGATAAGTACAGTGATCCCTGTAGCTGGAATAAGGTTGCATACATTCTGTATGGTCTTGCTAAACTCAGATAGTGGAAGGTATGCGCCAACTATAAAGCCAGATACTGCAGAAATGATTCCCATAAAAGCGCTGCAGGTGCCCATTTTTTTGAAAAACATCATTATAAGGGTAAAGATTGCTGTGGATGAGATAGTTCCAAGGAAGATCACTCCTACAAGGCACATAATATCCGAAATTTCAAAGTACATTGATCCGTTCAAAAGAAGCACTCCTATTCCGCAAAACAGAACAACCAAGGTCTGTAGGAAAGCGCAAATTACTGCTGCAAGGAAATATGAAAGGATGATCTCAGCTCTTTTTACAGGGGTTGATATCATATCAAAATAAACTCTGTCTTCCCTGTCCCGGACTATTGTTTCGAGGGCATTGTAGGGAATTGTGATAAGAGCTGTGCTGATGATTCCTGTAAGCAGGATACCATTGACAAACTGGTCCATGTCACCTGCCAGGATCAGGCCCTCAAGGCCAGTTGCAGCATGTTCAAGTGATGATAAAAAGGTGCTCTTTAAAAATAAAAGATAAAGAATAAGAATGATAAGTGGTGTGAGCATTGAGAAAAAGATCGATCCCTTATCATTTAAATATACCAGTATGTTTCTCTTTGTAAGTCCTATAAGTCCTCTTAATTTAGCCATTGCACTCTACCATTTCCTTTCCTGTAAGTGTTAAAAATACATCGTCCATTGTTCCTTTTATAATTTCAAAATCCTTGATGAAATCTTTGTTTTTCCAGATAAATTCCATGATCCCTTCATCCATAAGAATATTGTAGTGATCAGCCTCGTAGCTAAAACCTGGAGCACTGGAAGCTTCGATGAGTTTCGTGTTTTCATCGTTCCTCTCTGTATACCAGATGAGTTTTTTGCCGGTATACCTGCTCTTTAATTCAGCAGGTGAACCTTCAGCAATAATGGTTCCTTTGTCCATGATCACCACGTTGTCAGCTTCGGCGGTTTCTTCCATGTAATGCGTTGTCAGGAAGATAGTCAGGTTCTCGTTTTTTCTTAAGTGATTGATGTAATCCCACACCATCTTGCGGGACATGGGGTCAAGGCCTGTGGTGGGTTCATCCAGAAACAGGATGTCTGGTTTGTGGATCAGAGCCCTTGCGATATCTATTCGTCTTCGCTGTCCGCCTGATAGATTTTCGTATCGCTTATTCCAGATTGCTTCCAGATTAAATTCGTCCCAAAGAAGCGAAAGCCTCTCCATTATTTCTTTTTTGCCGTATCCGTAATAAGCACCTCTTGTAAAGAGATTCTGCTGAACTGTCAGGTTTCCATCCAGCACCGAATTCTGAAAAACTATCCCAATAGATTTTCTTATTGCATCATCCTCTTTTCCAAGTTCATGTCCCATTACCCTGACGTTACCTGAAGTTTTAGGAAGGATAGTGCTTAGCATATTTATGGTTGTTGATTTGCCGGCTCCGTTTTCTCCAAGGAATGCGAAAAGAGATCCCTGCTCAACTTCAAAAGAGATGTTATTTACTGCTGTTGCTGTGCCGTATTGTTTAACAAGATTATTAACTTCAATTGCTTTTTTCATGTCTAACCTCTTTCTTTTAAACTAGCTTGACCTGTATCTAAAACAGATATTAACCTATTTTTTTCAAGAAAAAAGCAAAATGGCGGTGAGTTGCAATTTTTGAAAGGTGAAATGCAAATAATACGTTTGTTTGATACAATTATGATTAAGAGGTATCAAATATGAGAATAATTAATGGCGTCAAAACGATCGCAGGCTTATTGAAAGACCTGTGGTCAATGAGTAAAAGTGAAAAAGCTGATTTTTACAAGGATAAGTGCGAGTATTATCAGGGCATTGTAGAGCTTAGCCTTATTGTGGCATGTCTGACTACCATATGTTTTATCTACTCGGATTACATGATCAATGGATCCGTTTTCCCTATGATCATTCCCAGGTTGTCAATTCTCCTGTTTATAGCAGTGTTCTTTATTGTTACAAACACAAGCAAGAATTCCAGGGTAATGGTTATCATGGATTTTTTCCTTGGTCACGGAATGGTTCTTACAGCAAGCTGGACAGCTTACTATCTGATCGATAACAGCAACTCCATTACAGGAATCATCATAGTAAACCTTCTGTGGATAGTTATCGGATTTGTGGCAACGCCGGAAGATACGATCATTAATGGAATTATTTTCATTTTCGAAATTGTTATCACTAATATGTTTAACCATTACAGCAACTATGATCTGATTCTTTCACTGGAGATTCCCTGTATTATCGGTATCATGATTGTTCACTATGTAATGACTGCTTTTTATCTTGACCATTACAGAATTACCCAGAAACTTAAAATGTCAATGATTACCGATCCTCTGACAATGGTTTATAACAGACATCTGCTGGAGAAAATTGTTTCTGCGAACACTTTAAAGATCCAGGCACCGGGTGAACAGATAGCAATTACAATGATGGATATTGATGATTTTAAGAAGATAAATGATGAGCACGGTCACTATACCGGTGACTTAGTTCTTTATTTCATAGGCCAGAAACTGAACAGGGAAACACATGAGGATGACTATGTTATCCGCTACGGAGGCGAAGAATTTGTACTGATCCTCAGGAATTGTAGCATAGACGATGCTTACGCTCGTATGGAAAAGTTCAGAACTGATATTGAAAATGCAAAAGATACTCCGGTGCCAATTACCGTTTCCATAGGAATCTCATCTTATTCAGGTGATTATACTGATACTCTGATAAAGGTAGATGAAGCACTTTATAAGGCGAAGAACACAGGCAAGAACAAAGTTGTTGTAGCATAGGAGGCATGATGGATATTGAGCTATATCCAAAATCTTAATAACAAAAATATTTGGTGAGGAGAATTATGAATAAGCATTTAGTGAGAAACACAATTTTTGCAACGATTACAGTTCTTTTGTTCTACTTTGCACAGGGGGCTGCTGTAGTTATGGGGGAACTTGAAGGATTAAAGGCTATTGCAACACAGGCAGCTATTATTTGGAGCGGTGCATTAGTAGCAATCGTGTTTTTTCTCATCAAGGATCACAGCCTTAAAGGACTGGGCTTCCAGAAGCCCGCTAGCGGTATTGCTGTAAAGTTTCTGTATTACATTCCGCTGATAATTGTTGCACTGGCTGCATTTGCCGGTGGAATCATGTTTGATAACAGCGGACTGTTCATTCCTAACCTGATATTTACCCTTGGTATAGGACTGACAGAGGAGCTCTATTTCAGGGGCATTATATGCAATATGTGGAAAGAAAAGGAGACAAAGGCCATCATTATTTCATCAGTTCTTTTTGGAATCAGTCATTTATTGAACGTTATGGGTGGAGCCGGCCTCGCGGAAACGCTTTTGCAGGTGGCATTCGCATTTACTTATGGAATCATTATGGCATTTGTAATCCTTAGAACTAAGAGTATCTGGCCATGCATTTTGCTGCATGCATTTCATGATTTCTGCGGTTTTATCACAAATGAAGGTGATATGAAACTGAACATAATAGTTGGTACCATTCAGTTTGCAGTGCTTTTGGCATACTGCATATATCTGGTTGTCACGATGAAGGAGAAAAGATAAATCCTCCAGACGAATTCTTCAACAATAAAAGTGGACGCTTTGGCGTCTGCTTTTTTATTGAAAAAATAAAAATACTGCTTGACACATTATACTATACGTCATATAGTATTATGCAACAGGAGGTAATGCGATGGAAAATCAAATGAAACGTGGCCTTTTGGATGTATGCGTCCTGGCCGCCATCAAAAATGAAGACTCCTATGGCTATCAGATAGTAAAGGACATGAGTTCCTACGTGGAAATATCTGAGTCGACTCTTTACCCGATACTGCGAAGGCTTGAGACCCAGCAGCTGCTTACGGTAAGGTCGGCGGAACACAACGGGAGGCTTAGAAAGTATTACCACATAACCGAAGCAGGGCTTGCAAGACTTAAGGCCTTCGAGGAAGAGTGGAAAGAATTGATGCAGATTTATGAGTATGTGACGAGAGGGGATAAGAATGAATAAGACAGAGTTTATCAATCAGCTGAGCGCTGCGCTTACAGGTCTTTCGGAAGAAGACATCAAAAAGTCGGTGGACTTCTATACAGAGATGATCGATGACCGAATTGAAGACGGAATGCCTGAAGAGGAAGCTGTAGCAGCTGTTGGAAGTATTGATGAGATCAGGAGCAACATCCTGCAGGAGATACCGATAACCAGGATCGTAAAAGAGAAGATCACACCCAAGAGAGCGTTCAGCCCGATGGAAATAGTTCTTTTAATAATCGGAGCACCGCTGTGGCTGCCGCTTCTTCTTACATTCATAATCGTAGGCCTGGTATTATACCTTTGCTTCTGGATCATCATTCTTGCACTTTACGTTGTTGATCTTTCGGTATTTGTTTCAGGTATAGCCGGAATCATTTCACCATTTATCGGAGTAGGCACCGTTTCCGGAACTGTGTTCCTGGTTGGCTGCGGAATAGCCCTTTTAGGCCTGTCGGTGCTCTTGTTCTTCGGTTTCAATCAGGTGACCAAGGGAATGCTCTTCCTGAGTAAGAAGATCGTCCTTGGAATTAAGAAACTGTTCGTGGGAGGTAAGACAAATGAGAACTGAGAAAAAGATTGCAATTATAATAGCTGTTGTCATGGTAATGATCGGATTATCGATGGCTGCAGCAACAGTAAGATCTGTTGGAGGGAATTTTGGTGCTATGTTCAAAACGCAGAATTATAAGGAGCAGACAAAAGAGATAACGGAAGTCTTTGACGATATCGACATCGATATAATGGATCAGGACCTGCATATCAAGAGATCTACTGACAAAAGAGCTTATGTGATATACAGTGAGAGCGAGAAGATCAAGTACAACGTGTCTGTATCAGGCAAGACACTTAAGATAGAGGAAAAGTCAGAAAACAACTTCATGAACATCAAAATTGGGGATATGGAGGCTCACCCGGTTCAGCTCTATCTTCCCGAGAATCAGTACAACAACCTGACAGTAGACCTTGGAAGCGGAGATATCTACCTGCAGGAAAGCTTTAAGCTTCGTGATGTTGACATGAAGGTCGGAAGCGGAAACGTGTACATTTCAGATGTAATCGCAGAAGAGGTTAACCTCAAAACAGGCAGCGGACAGATATGGTTTACCGGCTCCCAGTGCGCCAGTGCAACGATGCATTCCGGAAGCGGAGATCTGACCGCTCAGGACCTTATCTGTAAAAAGAGCTTTAGCATTGATACAGGCAGTGGCAAGATTTTCCTTACTGACGTTACCGCCACAGAGTCTTTCTACGCCAAGGCAAGCAGCGGCGATATCTTCCTGGATTCCTGCGATGGCATGAAGATGGAGCTTCGCACCGGAAGCGGAGATGTCACCGGCTCCATAAAGACTGCCAAGACCTTTGATGCTCACGCAGGCTCAGGCGATGTAAGAGTTCCTTCAGACGGAAACGGTGGAAGCTGCCAGATAAAGACCGGTTCCGGAGATATCGAGATCACGGTTGAGAGTTAAATACAGATAAATTGAGGCTGGACCATATCAAATCAAATGGTCCAGCCTTCTTTTAGTTAGCATCAGCTTGCCAGGTCGCGTCTGTTGTAGCAGATAAAAGAGAATGCGGCGCACAGTAGTGTGACTACAATTCCCAGCGCAATTGCCGCCACATTAGTCTCAGCATCGGAAAAGATTTCAGATGCATTGGCATATGAAAACGGTCCGATGAAAAGATAGTCTTTAAGGTCCGGAACAACTCTTCCTATTACATCAAAGGTATAGAATATAAGGGCAATTCCAAGACCTAGTCCCATCTTGTTCTTCTCAGAAACAGCAGATATCGCAAAGCAAATGCCAGCGATCTCAATGTTCATTAGCAGCTGTTTTGCCATAAAAGATACAAACTCTTTTACCGGAAGCTCCTCACCCAGCATGACGAATCCAGCGGCATAGAGAACTGCGCAGATGATAGTAAATACCACAAGTAAAACCAGTACACACAGTCCTTTTGCAGCAACGACCCTGCTTCTTGAAACCGGGAGTGATAAAATAAACTCTCCTGTATGGGCTTCTTCCTCCTTGGAGATGATAGTGATCGCGATGATAGCCGCAAACATGGCGCTTCCAAGACCGTGAACCGTTCCGACTTCCGTAGCGAAATAGCCTTCCAGAGTGGCGATGCTGAGGGTGCTCATGCCAAAGGCGTCGGAAAAGGCTCCCATATTTGAGAACGCATCCGCCATTTCCTTCATATCACCTTCCATGCTCTGATACAGCAGGATACAGCTAAGTCCAAGAACGCCTACGCATATGCTCCATATCAGAAGGTTCTTCATGTTCATTTTGAGTTCTCTATAGAATATAGTTTTCATGCCTCTTCCTCCTCGTAGAATCTGATGAATGTCTCGTCGTCGATATCGGGAGAGTCCAGCATGGTGAGCCTTCCTTCCCTCATTATCGCTGCGGTTTTGCAGTACTTGTTGACTTCGGACAGTACATGGGTAGACAAAAGACATGTCGCCCCATCTGCAACGTACTCATCTATCAGCTGGAAGAAATGCTTTTGCATAAGAGGGTCAAGGCCGCCGGTGGGCTCATCGAAGATAAAGAGCTTTGGCCTGTGCTGCATTGCGCAGACGATACTTACTTTCTTTCTGTTGCCAAGGGACAGCTCTTTTATCTGCTTGTTTGTGTCAACTTTAAGTCTTTCACAGAGCTTTTTTGCCTCTGCAGAGCAGTCAAGACCTCTTACGTCAGCAGCATACTTTATGACTTCACTGACTTTCATTGTGGGATAGAACCAGGCCTCCGAGGGCATATAGCCCACATCCTTTAGTATTTCCTCCCGTTGTCTGACGCTGTCTTTTCCCAGAATAGTTATATTGCCCTGCTGGAACTTAAGAAATCCCAGCATCGAACGGATAGTGGTTGACTTTCCGGCTCCGTTGGGACCTATAAAGCCAAAGATATCACCTTCGTTAACTGTAAGTGAAACATCGATCACCCCACGGTTTTTTCCATAGCTCTTTGTGAGGTTACTTATCTCAATTGCGCTTGCCATAAACACATCCTCCTTCATCATCATCTTCTCTATACCTTACAAATATCAGAAAAGAAAAAAGGGAACAATACATGTTCCCGTAAGATGCACTAAATGGCTGCTATCATTCACTTTTTTTATGCTCTGTCTGGAAGAGCCTAAGGTCTTCGTTTAGCTTTTTGTCATCGATGGTTCGTTTGGACTTATAGATGAGGAATACACAGACATATGTAATGAGGAGATATGCTGCAAATATCAGTGTCACGGAGAGTTTTTTATCGAACCAGTTACCGAAGTATGACACAATACAATAGAGCAGTGTGCATATGAGTATTCCGAGACACTCCCTGACTTTTAGCTGATCCGCTTCATCGAAGTTGCCAAATACATAGACCTGAAGGTAACCGATAAAATAGCAGGTGAATATCATCACAGTCATATGAAGGATACTGGCATCGAAGATCCCACCGATCATCCTGTAGACACAGTAGAAGAAGAGTATGGCGAAAAAGTAGAGACAGGCTTTGAATTCTATTCCGATCTCTTTTGTTAAGTATCGTTCCCATAGGGTGAGCTTTTTGTCGTCTTTCATGTTATCTGTCTCCCTTCAAAAGTCTTCTGAACTCCGAGGCATATCTTCTGGAGATGATTATCTGTTCCCCGCCCTCCATGGTGGCTACGATCCTGTTGGAGGACAGGCTCTTTAGTGAGTTTACTCTGTTAACATTTATCACCATGGACTTGCTGCACCTGAAAAAGGTGTCGTCCTGTCTTTCTATCATGAATGAGTTCAGGGAGCCGTCAATACGAACTATCTGGTCTTTTGTATAGGCAAAAACCTTATCGTCTACGGATTCAAGGTACAAGATCGCGTCATAGCTTATTAATACACTGCCGGCGTCTGTCTTGCCCCAGAGCTTTTCATCCTGACCCTCCAAGATCTCTTTTACCCTGGCGATGGTGGGTGTTAGCTCTTTATACCGGATGATGACGCTCTCTTCCCCGGATTCAATTTTCTGGATGTCGATTTGCATAGGCCCTCCAAAGTTTTGCCCTTTGATTAATATTGACATATAAATTTGTCAATGACAAATAATTTATCACGGTTTTTTTCAGACAATTATTATGAGACAATAGAGTTATAAAAAAATTATGAGGAGGAATACTATGTTTTGTATCAATTGTGGAGCGCAGCTTCCTGATGGAAGCAAATTTTGTGATATGTGTGGCACCAAGCAGATTGACAGGAGTGCGCCGGCGCAAAGTTACAGTCAGCCAGTGCCTCCGGTTTATTCCCAGCCGGCTCAGCCTCAGCAGAACTATTATCAGCCGCAGATGAATTATTCAGAGCCTCAGATGTATTATTCTCAGCCCCAGTCTCAGCCCAAAGGCTTTACTCCTCAGGTAAACGGAAGTCTTCTTCTGGAGGCGGGAGAATTTACCTGCTTTCTGGGAGGCGGCCCTATAGGTGTAGTACAGGGACAGGGCTTTGTTGATGTCTATGATGACAGGATTGAGTTCAGAAAGACATCGGGTGCCCAGTGGGGCTTTGCTGCAAATCCAATTGTCGGCGTTTTGGCAGCACAGCATGATAAGAAGAAAAATCCCATGGTCACCTATAACTACAGTGATATAAAAAATATTAAATCGGGCAAATATTCAGGTATGATACCTACGTTCATACTTGAATTTAACAACGGTAAATCATTATCCTTTGCGAAAACAGCAAAGTCTAAACAGCCCCAGGAAGTAATAGATCTGGTAAAGAGCTATATCTAATGGAGGTAACATAAATGCAGGATGACAATCTACTTGATCTGGTCAACAGCGCTATTGCCACACTTCTTGAAATAAAGCAGCGCCTTGAAAATGGTGAAGGAATTCCCACAGAGCCGAAAGATCCGGAAAAAGGCTGGGAACCGGTGGAGTTTTTTGACAATCTGCCGGGACGTGTATCTGAAACGATGCAGGAGGAAGTCTCTGCGCAGTATACACCAGAGCCTGCGCCTCAGATCCCTGTTCCGCCGCCACCTGTTATACCGCCACCAGTGTCTCAGGTACCTGTTGCTCCAGCACCTGCTCCAAAGGCCGGGACCAGATTTTGCCGAAATTGCGGCGCTGAACTGCAGGCTCAGGCTAAATTCTGCAGATCGTGTGGTCAGAAAATAGAATGATAAATGCACTTATTTAGTGAGGGCATATTATGAATGTAAAAAGGCGCTTGATATCAGCTATGCTGGGAGTGGCTCTTATTTTGGTCACTTTTGCGAGCTTTGGTGGTTTTGCCTCTTTTGCACAGGAAGAAGTTTCGTATGAGCCTGTGAGCATTGGAATGAAGGTTGTTTCATTCAAGGTTGTGGTCAATGGTGCCGGAAGAGGCGGGATCATTGAAATTGAAAAGCTCAATAATGCCGGTAACTATTGCGAGGGCGTTCTTAATATGGATCAGAACGGGAACATATCAGCATATGTTCCTGCTTTGGGTGGAAAGTACGGAATGACCATAAACAGTGGATCCACCACGAATATGAGTTTTTCGGCACACTCTGATCCCATATATCTCTCAGGTAATGTCAATGATTCATCATATCCCGGAAATCGCATGAACATACCCTGTGAAACAGGGGGTGGGCACTATGTGGCTGCCCTTTTGTTTGATGCGGATTATCAGGAGTCAGAGGATCAGTATGATTCCCTGGATCAGACCATCAATGCCATAAATCTTGCATCATCAAATGGATATTATGAATGTGAGTTAAATGGAAAAGGTACCATAAGCATTGATAACACAGGCGATAATCTGATAGTAAATCTGTATCTTAGTGCATCCTCCTACAAAGACTATGTGTATGGCCGCCTGGAAAATGAGGGAGACGGCGGGGGATTACAGGTTACGATGACGTCCTCTGCGGATGTGGACTTTACACCTTCAATAGATACAGTTCCTCCGGATACACATGACATCATATATAATCCTCCCACAGATCCGGGAGAGTTCAGCGGTGATACTTCCATCGACCTGCCTCTGATAGGAGTTCTGGTCGGTGGTGCAGTAGGCGTCGGTTTAATTTCCAAAAAGAAAAAGAAGAAAAATAAAAAACGCGAAGAAGAGGAACAATCTCAATTCAAGATGGTCCTTAACAAGGACTTTGACAATAAGCTCAGAAAAGGAGATCCTCCTAAAAAAGTCTACGCAAAGATAGTTGAGATAAAGGGTGGGAAGCAGAAGGACCATCCTCAGCTCACAGCCATGATAACTGTCTCTTCATATGATAATTCACTTACCGTGGCAGATGGAGGAATGGAAAAGGGCTACAAGTGCGCACTGGCATCAGTACCTGAAGGCAACAGAAATCCTGCAGGTCTTGTTACCTTTACGCTTAATTCCCAGGCAGGAAGATTTCAGCAGAGTGTCATGTTTGAGATCACAGAGCCCCAGATATTCTTTGCCCAGGACAATCTTGGACTTCCTGCAAATAAACTGAAATTTGCCAAGGCCGGCAAGACTAAAAATGTTGGAGACCAGACCTATCGCCTTCCCTTTGGCGTAAGGGAGATGGGAGATGACGTAAGAGTCAGTGTCTCTCTGACAAGGGCAGGGGTTACCAATATAGATCCCCAAGGCGGCAAAGTTACGCTTCCGCAGGATCTTCCTTTTTCAATCAGGATTGAAAGGGACGACAAGAACAAGTGTGTCTTTGAGGCTGTGATCAGTGAAGTTCTGGACTATGAGCTGCCGGCAGGTAACACGGAAGGCTTTAAGATGCATCTTCTGGCTGAAACCGGTGTAAAGGGCAAGGAAGACTACAGGAAAGTAGAGACAGATTTCCCGCTTTACAGGATACATCTCGGCCTTGTATTTATACTGGATGCGGACAGCATTGGCTGCTATGCCCAGATAAAATCCGAGCGCCAGGGCATGAAGTATGTCTATCTTACAGAAGCGGAGCGCATGGGCCTGGGAATGACCATGGCAGCCGCCGGAATGCCAGATCTGGGAACCGATAGCTGGGGCAGGGGACGAACCCTGGGCACAGACTACGAACCATGCTATACCGGTGGATCACTTCTTTTGTTCCTATACAGAGAAGAGGATATGTCCATTGTAAGAATGCCGGTTTCGCCTGATTCCAATAAGCCACTGGATGTCAGGGTAAAGCGTCTTACCTCAGACAGGTACTGCCATAAGTCAGATGCCAATGAGAATCATCAGGAGATGGTTGATCAGCTTAAGATCACGGCGTTTGGAACAGGAGAGCTGCTGCAAAACGGCGCTCACAAGATACGGATCTGTTCCACCGAGGGAAGGCTTGATCCGCCTATCCGTTTTATCGCAGAGTTAGAGATAACGGTTATGTACGAAGGGAAGGAGTACTCTGCCAAAAAGAACGTACACCTGCGATCCCAACCCTTCCGTATTCCTAAAAACGAGCAGGAGGAAAAAGATTTCTTAAAGGCGGATAAGCACATCGCCGAAAGACTTCAGCGCATTCAGGATCAGATCGATCACGGTGGCCATATGTCACATCTCTTCTCACTTTATGACATGATCGACCGCATGCTGGATGGCTATCAGTTCCGCTTTGGATATGATGCGATCCAGGTTCAGAATGTCATGCAGATATGGACTGAATATCTTGAAGGTAAATTCGTTGGAGCTAACGCAAAAGCTGAAGGTGTGACACTGGCGGATGAACTCCACGCCTGCTATGCATTTATGGAAGGACTTCGTGACAACACGGGCTTCCTTGGAAGAGTTGCCATGGGCGTCATGACAGGTGGAATATCCGAGTATGTCTTTACCACAATGACTCTTGCGGAAGAGATGAAGAAAAGGGTATTCGAGTGTAAGGGCGACGAGGATTATGGCTTCTGGGACGCTGTCTGGCTTGGAACCAAGGAATTTGGCAAACAGATAGTAACTGAATATGCATTAAAAGGAGTTGTAAGCGGAACCAATATTTATCTGAAGGCAGTGCACGATATTGATATTGCGGCATATGTATCAAAACTTGGCAAGAGCTTCCAGGCCAAGGTGGATAAATTTGATATGTGTCTGCAAAAGAACGTCAGGTACTACAGGGAAGCCAAGGATGCCTTTAATAAGCTAAACAATTTCTTTAACTCCTCTGCCAAGCACTCTAAAGCTGCTATTGAGAAGGAAATTGTTTCTTACGAACAGTCTTTTAGCAAGGCAAAAGAGCTTTCGAAAAAAGCCAGAAGCAGGATGACACCTAAGGAACTCAAGATGGTGGACGAGTATTACGATGCCATGAGCGAAGGCATGAGGAAAGTACGAAAGATGCAGAAGATCCAGCAGAGGATGGAAATGGCCACAAATCCCAAGGAGCTGGCGCTTGCTAAAGAACAGTACAGGAAGATTGCCAACGAGGTCTGGACGGACAAGAATGCTCTTAAGCAGCTGCAGAATGTAAAGGGAGAGTATGCAAACCGCCTTCGAGCTCAGTTCAACCATTACAGAGAGGGACTTCTTGACACAGTTCAGATGGAGGCTCT
>JAEEGK010014401.1_pt1 | contig 17676 bp, 14 predicted proteins | sample 8958771 | NCBI WGS metagenome assembly JAEEGK01 (sample SAMN16246547, study PRJNA631951) | gut metagenome | biome: gut microbiome; feature: rumen; material: SC-attached | host: Bos | place: Iran: Karaj | collected 2018-10
CATAGTCGACGCTGGGTTCGTTGAGCTTGATGGCTATCTCGGTGATGGTGTCGGAGGCGGTGACGGCGATGCCGCAGAGCCCCAAGGGGTAGGTGTGCTCCTTGTAGACGTTGCGGGTGAGTATCATCTTCTGCGGACAGTGGACACGGTAGTCGGCGGGGTTGTTGCATTTGGCGGCGGCAGAGTAGGGGAAAATCATGCCTCGGGGGCCCACAAGGTCGGGGTTGTCGGCCAAAAGATTGCAGCGCACGGTGTTGGTGAGGCTGCCAGCCTGTACATGTGAGCCTCCGATGTGTACGATGTTGATGTTGCCCTGGCGCCTCTCGATGAGGTTCTCCCATCGGTCGAAGAGACGGTTGATGGAGGGTGACGCGCTGTCGTAGTGCAGTGTGTTGAGGCTGTATCTTATGAAATTGTGGTATGGCTGCTCCTGTGCGTTGAGACAAAGCGGCATCGTGACGAGCAGTGCCATAAATATCAGCAGATGGCTTCTCTTCATCGTTTGCCTCCTTTCTTGCGGCGTTCAAGTTGGTATAGGCGGTGGCTGTTGTCGAAAGCTTCTGCCAGCAGGTCGCCCATACGGTCGGCACCTTTTTGCGAGAAGTGTATGTAGTCGTTGCCTGCAAGGCCCTGACGAGTCCATTGCGGCATGCTGTTGTCGCCGCCCATGGCATGGTAGATGCTCCAGTAGGCGGCACCATGGGCGGTGGCTGTGGCGGCGAGGCTGTCGATAAGCTGCGGTATAATAGGGTAGGTCTGAAGGTTGCCTTTGATGCGCGTACTCATGTCGGAGGGGCCGATGAAGAGTATCTTAGCCTTGGGGCAGCATCGGTGCACATAGTCTATCTGTCGGCCGATTGATTGACAATATGTGGAGATTTCGGCAGCTTTCTTAAGGTAAGGCACCGAATTGCCGCCGAACTGCATTATTATTAGACCAACGTCGAGGGTGTTGTAGGCTGCAGAAAGCAACTGCTCGTTGACGAGGGTGAACTGCTGGCCGGAACAGCCGCGCATGGGTATGTTGTCCACAGCCACACCGCCGTCGCCGTCGATGGTGACACCGTAAAGGTCGGCGCTGCCGTTGACGCGCAGGCGTATGCCGTTGCTGACGGTGTCGGTGCTCCAGGAGAGTGCGCTCACCCCCTGAGGAGCATTCTTTTGCTGGGAGGCTTTCTTGTTCCTGAGATCAGTGAACTCCGCCGTAAGATTGCCACGGTTGTTGGCTATCAATGTCACACGCTTGAAGTGTTTGGCGGCATTGTCAACACTGGTACTGGTGGAACTCTTGACAGTCATGGTGGCGCTGCCGCCCTCGAGACGGAAGCATTGCATCATGAGGCCATAGTTGCCTCGGCTGCGCACGGTAAGGCTGTCGCCGAAGGAGGCAAGGTGTATAAGCTCGCCACTGGTACTGTGACGAATAGTCATGTTGGGTGTTATGCTTTGGAACGGTAGCATACCGGGCCCACCGCCGCCGTAGGTGCGCTGCATGTAGGCTCGCAGTCGCGAGGTGATGTGATCCATCTCTATCTGCGAGTCGCCATAGTGCATGATGCGCACGGTGCGATGTTGACCGCGAGCATGCTCGACAGCATGCCAGAATGCATCGAAGTAGTGTGGCTCCGGTAACCAAAAGCGTAGTTTTCCACTGTTCACAAGCCTATGGTAGTAGGCTATGGAATCATTGGACATCATTTGGTCCGGATTGAAGTCTTCTTCAGTATCTTCGTGGTTAGGCTGGCGGCTTTCGACAAGAGAATGTAGAGAAGGAAAGCGTAGGTTGAGGCTGCCAATATTTATGCCGTCTTGCGGAAAGCATAAGCTTAACGCATACAGCGAGGCTATAACGATTGTGAATACCCGCAGTATTCCGTGAGATTTCATCGGCGCTCCAGTTTGTCTATGCGCTCAACTATCTTGTCGAGGTTGCGGATTAACACCTCTATCTTGCGGCGCTTGGGAGCATCGGTGGCAGGGCTGCCGAAGACCGTGGCGTTGTCGTCTATATTGCGTGTTACACCGGTCTGTGCACCGATGGTGACATGGTTGCCCACGGTGATATGGCCTACCAGACCGGCTTGACCGGCTATTATGCACTCTTCACCGACATGACAGCTGCCGGCTATGCCTACCTGCGAGGCCATAGCGGTGTTGCGTCCCACCACGACGTTGTGTGCCAACTGGCAGAGATTGTCGACTTTGACGCCTTGATGCAGGATGGTGGAGCCCATAGTGGCACGGTCGATACATGTGTTGGCGCCAACCTCAACATTGTCTTCCAGTACCACATTGCCTATCTGGTCAATCTTGTTCCATGTGCCATCACCGGCAGGGGCGAAGCCAAAGCCGTCGGAGCCTATCACAGCACCGGCATGGATTATGCAGTTGCGCCCTATCTCAACGCCTTCGTAGACTTTCACACCGGCATAGATGATGGTGCCGTCGCCAATCTTGCAGTTGTCGCCGATGGTGGCGTTGGGATATATCTTCACGTCATTGCCGATGGTGCAGTGGCGTCCGACCACCGCATATTCGCCCATGTAACAACGCTTGCCCAGCTTGCTGCCACGTCCGACGTGGCTGTGGCATGAGCGGCCTTTGGCTGGCTTGGTACGCTCGTTGAAGGTGTGCAGTAGCAGCGCCACTGCCATGTACGGGTTATCGACGCGTATAAGCGTGGAGCCGATAGGCTTCTCGGGTACGAAGTCCTTGCGCACTATCACTATTGATGCTTGCTGCTCGTATATGTAGTGCGTGTATTTCGCGTTGCCGAGGAAGGTGATGCCACCTTCGCAGCCTTCTTCTATCTTGCAAGGTTTCCATACCTTGACGTTCTCATCGCCCTCAACGGTGCCTCTCACCACACGGGCAAGTTCTTTTGCTGTCAGTTGCATGCTGTTCAGTCCTCAAATTCAATTATTCCACGCTGATGAATTATTTGCATGTTCTCCATGCGCTGGTCGCTTACAAAACCGTCGCCTAACGTGATGCGATTGCCATTCTTGGCGCGCACGGGGTGCTCGGAGTAGATACGGTCTTCCGCAGAATTCCAGATAAGGTCCTGCAGGTAGATGGTGTCGCCGGTACCGTAGTCTATCACCACCACGCTGTCGTAGGCTTCCATGATGTCACGGTCGTCGTACGATGTGGCTTCGCCGGCTTCTATATATGTCTTTTTCTTGTCAGTGCCATCATACAGAGTGAGTGTCACACGCTGCTCACCGCGGCTTTTGTATATGGTTTTCACTACGGGGCGCTCGAACTTCTGTATCAACGGTGCCTCCAGCATGAGCTGCAGTTTGCCGTTCTCGGTGCGGTGAATGTGTGCGTCGGTAACTTGTTGGCTGGCCGAATCGCTCCAGTCCTCCGGCAACATGCCTTTGTCACTCTTGCACGATGTTGCAATGGCTATAAGCAGACAAGCCGATAGGAGCGTAAGCCGTCGGCACGCCCCTATCGGTTTGTCATTGAAGTATGTCCTCACTCGCTTAACGGGTTCTTACGGTTGTCGTTTCACCTATCCAACCCGGCACCCTGAAGGTCTTACCGTTCTCAAGGCCGGCCATGAAGGCGTCGGTCTTCGAGGGGAAGTGGGCAGCATAGCTGTTGATAAGCTGGTTGCATGCTTCGATGTTCTCCTCAGTAGGCTCGACTGCTTTGGAACGTTGCAGCTTGTCCACGGCTGCCCAGTATGCGCTCTTTCCACCCACGTTGTCCTCCGAGGCGCTGCTGGCGGTGGAGCCGTAGAGGATAGCAATCCTCATGTAGGGCTCACCCTTGGTTGCATCTGCTGATGCGGCATTGTTATAGGCCGTGCGTGCGGCACTGTAGTTCTTGGCTCCGCTGTGGGCATAACCAAGGAAGAGGTATGCATTGTATTTGTCTTTGTCTCCGACACCTTGGATGGCATCGTTCAAATATTTGATAGCATCACTGTATTGCTTCTTGGAGATGCACATCTGGCCCATGCGCATGGCGGTGGCGGGGCTAGGCTCCAGGCGGTAGAGGTTCTCGGTGGCACGGAAGAAGAGGTCTTGCTCGGTGCAGCGCTTGCGCATCATGATGCTGGTAATCTTTTTCAGAAGGTCTACGTTCTCAGGATCGGCCTCGAATTTCTTGCCGTAGATTTCCACCAGCTGGTCACAGCTGGCATAGGGAGAGAAGGCTGACTCAACACCGGCGATGTAGCCACGGATGGTGGCAGCCTTGGCGCTGTCTTCTGCATTCTTGTGCAGCTCTTCTTCCAGCAGATCGCTGGCAACGTCGTAGTTGTCGACCACCAGCGTGGGCTCGGCATAGCCGGCGCGCACATAGTTGATGGTGGCTTCCATGTACTTCACCAGATAGGCGGCCTCAAGGTCTTCGCCACCGATTCTCACAGCTTCGCTGTAGAGGGCGTAGTACTGCTGAAGACCGTCTTCTTTGAGGATCTCCTCAAGCTCGTTGGCCTTCTTGGCGGTGTATTTGGCGGCCTCGCCGTATTTGGCAATGCGGGTGTCGTACATTGCCATCAGCTCGTCGATATAGGCTTTCTTCTGCTCTTCGTTGGTAGCAGTGGCAATCATAACCTTCATGATGTTGGCGCCATTGATGTAGAGGTTCTTGCTCTGCTTGGGGCAGTTGGCGACGATGGTCTTCCACTGCGGGTAGGCTTCCTGTAGGTAGCGCTGGTCCTTGGAGGCTTTGTATTGTTTCACGTTCTCCTGATAGAGGGACACGGCCTCCATCATGGGCTGCGGGTTGGCGAGAGCCTCTTCGTTGCAGCCCCATTTCTCAAGCTGTGCCGCTGCAGGCAGTGCTGTGGCCGCCAGCAGCGCTCCGATGGTCAATGTTCTGAGTGTTTTCATTGTTATTGTGTTTTTTGTTTGTTCGTCCGTTTATGATTAAGTATCGCCCGAAGGCCTTTTATTGCTAATTGTATTTTCTCTTCATAAACCAGCGCTCGCAGCTGCTGATGGCAATGCCGAATGTGACACAGTCGCGTTGCATTATATCAACGTCACCCATACGGTTGTAGTCCACGCTGATGGTGAGTAGCGAGCGTCCTTTGCGCATTGGCAGGCTGAAGCCCGCACCTACGCCCCAGCGGTCTACCCTCTTGCCGCCGTCGATGGAGGTGACGTACACCAGCCCCTGCTCCAGGTGCGCCCCAAGACTCCAACCAATACGGCTAAAGTAGTTCGAGCCATCCATGTTAACCATTTTCTCAAAGCCCAAGGCATAGCTGCTGTAGGCGCCGCAACGCATGGCACTCTCGCCGAAGATTGTGTGGCCCTCGGGTTCGGTGTAGCGCAAACCATGCCATTTCCCCAAAGTCACGTCAGCAGCAACTTGCCAGCGTCCGTTGTGTTCCAGGTTTAAGCCTATGCCCACGGTGCTTGCTTGTTCCAGCTGACCGCGTGTCTCGGCGCTCTCACCTTGTTTAGGGAAGATGGTGTCCAGGAGGCTTTCCGATGAGGTTAGGTAGGTGTATATGAGGTCAATCTCTTTAACTTTCATTTTCATGTAAGGCTTGTAGCTCAAGCCTACGCCCAGCGTGTAATTCTCACCCAGAGCTTGACGGTACTGCACGCCAAAGTCCAGTATCGGGTTGCCGAGCCGCAGGTCTTTGGCTTTTCTTTCGGGAACGAAATTGGTATCGGAGGAACTGTATGACAGCAGTTTCACTATCTTTCCGGTCAGGTACCCCACGTTGACGCCGGCCCGCAGGCTGTTCTTCTTGTTGTCGATGATGTTGAAGCCTAAGCCTGCGAACACTTCGTTGGCTCCGCCGTCACCGCTTGCCTCGGCCCTGTATGTGACTCCGTCGGTGCCTTTGTTTTGCACCACTGTCAGGTAGTCTATAGTGGAGTATGGCATAAGCCCCACAGCGACCTTGAGCCACTTCGTCACCGGCATCCCCACGGCCAGATAAGATATATTGCCGTCGGCGTCCTTGACCTTCATGTCACCTCTCTTCATGCGGCAGGTCTGCACGTTGAAGCCTATGTCGAACACGAAGCTCTCCATCTCTATGCTACCATAGGAGGCTGCGTTGAAGGGGTTGATGTAGTTGTTGCCGGAGCGTGTGTATACCACGCCGCCCATACGTGCCACCATCGGCATGTTGAACGGCAGTTCGCTTATGCCGAGCCCGTACTGCGAGTAGGGCAGGTTGAAGCCGTTCTGGGCTTCGGCCTTGATACTCATCAGGCCAATAATCCCCAGCAATCCTATTATTAGTTTCTTATTTCTCATTGTATATCATTATCTCGTTCAATCCTGTCATTGTCAATATCGGTTGGTGTTCCCAGCTTGTGGCACCGGCCTTTGTCAGGCGCTGTGCGTCTCCTCCGGTGAGCAGCACGTTGAGTTTGCTGCACTTCTCACGGTAGAGGGCTACGTAGCCCGCCAGCGCCAGCATAGTGGCGCCGAGGGTCCCGGCCATTATGCACTCCTCCGTGGAGCGCCCCAGAGCCGGTGCGCGGTCCACGCCCTCCAGGCTCACAAGTGGCAGTCGTGCTGTCTTTTCGTGCAAGGCGTTCAAGCTCATGTCGAGTCCCGGCATGATGGCACCGCCGTGGTATACGCCGTCGGCAGAGAGGAAGTCCACCGTAACGCAGGTACCTGCGTCTATCACCAGACAGGCTTCGCCTTTGTGCAGGCTCCACGCTCCGCAGGCCGCCGCAATACGGTCAGGTCCCAAGGTCTGTGGTGTCTTGTAGTCGAGGCGTAGGGGCAGCGATGTGTCGGCAGTGAGCAACGGTATGTCGTACACTGTGTCGGGTATCGCTCCGCTGGCACAAGCCAGCACGCTCTCGGCCACGGTGAGCTTGTCCGTGGGCAGGTCATAGCCTTGCTCCAGGAGTGTGTGCCCCTCAAAGGTGGCCCACTTCACAGCGGTGTTCCCTATGTCAAGCGTCAGATTCACTGTGTGCGTTACCTTTCTTGTTGTAGAGGTTCATGGTGCGGTCTATGCCTTGGGTGACGTAGCACTTGACGACATCGCAAGCGATCTTCACGGCTTCCTCCATCTTCGCTAAGTCTTCTCCTTCCATGCGCCCCAGCACATAGTCCACCTGCCGTCCGCGGCTGAAATGGTCACCAACACCCATACGCATACGTATGTAGTTGGATGTGCCGAGCATGGCCTCAATGTCGCTCAGGCCGTTGTGACCGCCTGCGCCGCCCTGCTTCTTTATGCGTATGATGCCAGGGTCAAGAGCCAGGTCGTCAACCACTACCATAAGGTTGGCAAGTTCCACCTTCTCGGCCTGTAGCCAGTACTTCACGGCTTTGCCACTGAGGTTCATATAAGTGGTGGGCTTGATGAGCACCAGCACGCGCCCTTTGTGGCGCACCTCGGTGCGGTAGGCATGGCGCTCCAGTGTCCAACGCGCGTCGGCCTCTTTGGCCAGCGCGTCGACAACCATGAAGCCCGCGTTGTGGCGCGTACCCTCGTATTCGGCACCCACGTTCCCCAGTCCCACTATCAGATATTTCGCCACAGCGTCCTCTTGGTTTTCTTTACAATCCTTTTGTTTCCAAATGGATACAAGCCTGCTTAACAGTCCCATCCTTATGGTTTTAAACTGCAAAGATACAACTTTTTTACAATATGCGCGTATATTTTCTGCCTTACTTGTCGCCAACGTTGCATAAAAAAAGTGTTGGTGAAGGGGTTGTCTCCACCAACACAGAATGTTATAACCACGTATGGTTTAGCCCTCAATCTCCTTGCGGACTTTCTTGAAGGCCTCGATGCACTTGTCGAGGTGCTCGTGCTCGTGGGCGGCGCTGATCTGGACGCGGATACGGGCCTGGCCTTTCGGCACCACAGGATAGTAGAAGCCGGTGACGAAGATGCCTTCTTCTTGCATCTTGGCGGCATACTTCTGGCTCTTGGCGGCGTCGTAGATCATGACGGCGCAGATGGCGCTCTCGCTGGGCTTGCAGTCGAAGCCTTCTTCCTTCATGCGGCGCAGGAAGTAGTCGGTGTTCTCGTGCAGCTTGTCCTGCAGGGCGTTGGTCTCGCTCATCATCTCGAACATGCGGATGCCGGCGGCCACGAGACCGGGAGCCATGCTGTTGGAGAAGAGGTAGGGACGGCTGCGCTGGCGCAACATGTCGATGATTTCCTTCTTACCGGTGGTGAAACCGCCCATGGCACCGCCGAAAGCCTTGCCGAGGGTGCCGGTAAGGATTTCAATCTTGCCGCGCAGGTTGTAGCGCTCGGTAACACCGCGACCGGTCTTGCCGACCACGCCGGCGCTGTGGCTCTCGTCCACCATCACCATGGCGTCATACTTGTTGGCGAGCTCGTAGATTTTGTCCAGCGGGCAGACGTTGCCGTCCATCGAGAAGACACCGTCGGTGACAATCACGCGGAAGCGGTTCTTCTGGGCAGCCTTCAGCTGCTCCTCGAGGTCGGCCATGTCGGCGTTGGCATAGCGGTAGCGCTGGGCCTTGCAGAGACGTACACCGTCGATGATGGAGGCATGGTTCAGGGCGTCGCTGATGATGGCGTCCTCTTCGGTGAGCAGGGGCTCGAAGACACCGCCGTTGGCGTCGAAGCAGGCAGCGTAGAGGATGGTGTCCTCGGTGCCGAAGAACTCAGCAATCTTCTTCTCAAGCTGCTTGTGGAGGTCCTGGCAGCCGCAGATGAAACGCACACTTGCCATACCGTAGCCGCGGGCGTCCATGCCCTTCTTGGCGGCCTCGATGAGCTCGGGGTTGTCGGCCAGACCCAGGTAGTTGTTGGCGCAGAAGTTGAGGCACTTCTTGCCCTTCACCATAATCTCGGCGCCCTGGGGGCTCTCGATGATGCGTTCATGTTTGTAAAGACCGGCGGCCTCGATGTCGGCCAGCTCTTTCTGAAGATGCTGTTGGAATTTAGTGTACATGTTTACAATATTTTATGTTATTATTTCTGATTCCTGTACTCTCTAATTCAGCCTACAAAAATACAAAAAAATATTTATACCGAAAAAAAATGTTACCTTTGCAGCAATAACGAAAACACTGATACTATGGCTAAAGATATAGTTTGCAGCGGCATAAGGCCCACCGGCAACCTCCACCTCGGCAATTATTTCGGCGCTCTGCGCAACTTCGTCAAGATGCAGGACGAGATGGACTGCTACTTCTTCATCGCCGACTACCACTCACTTACCACGCACCCCACGCCGGGCAGCATCTACAATGATGCACGCGCCATACTGGTGCAGTACCTCGCCGCCGGTCTCGACCCCGAAAAGGCTACCATCTACCTGCAGAGCGACCTGCCCGAGACCATAGAGCTGTATCTGTTCTTCAACATGAATGCCTACCTCGGTGAGCTCGAGCGCGTCACCTCTTTCAAGGACAAGGTGCGCCAGAACCCCAACAATGTCAATGCCGGCCTGCTGACCTACCCCACGCTCATGGCCGCCGACATACTTATCCACAAGGCTACCCGTGTACCCGTGGGCAAAGACCAGGAGCAACATCTCGAGATGACCCGCACTTACGCCCAGCGCTTCAACACTATGTACAAGGCAGAGGTGTTCCCCCTGCCGCAGGCCATCGGCTCAAGCACCGGCCTGGTGAAGATACCAGCCCTCAACGGTAGCGGCAAGATGGGCAAGAGCGAGGGTGAAGCCAGCACCATATTCCTCACCGACGAGCCCGACGTCATCCGCAAGAAGATAATGAAGGCCAAGAGCGACAGCGGCCCAACGGAGATGAACCAGAAAAAGCCCGAGGAGATAGAGAACCTCTTCCTGCTGCTCAAGGCCGTCTCCACGCCCGACACCGTCGAGTATTTCGACGACCTCTACAACCGCTGCCAGATACGCTACGGCGACCTCAAGAAGCAGCTGGCTGAAGACATGGTGGCCTTCGTGGAGCCCCTGCGCCAGCGCATCCTCGAGATAGGCGCCGACGATGCCGCCCTGCGCCGCATCATGGACCTCGGCAAGGAGAAGGCCCACGACAGCGCCGCCCGCACTCTCGCCGAGGTGCGTAGCGTCATCGGCTACCGCAATTAAATTGAGAATTGGGAATTGAGAATGGCAACACCGTAATGCCGGGTGTTGCGTCTATCATAAAATAATAGGGGCTGAAATCTTTCAGCCCCTATTTGATTTTCAATTTTCAACTTTCAATTTTCAATTCCCTTACGGCAGGGGCACCAGGCCGTTGAAGCCCATGAAGGCCATGGCCAAGATGCCGGCGGTGACCAGCGCGATGGGCACACCCTTCATGCCGTTGGGCACGCCGGTGAGGTCGAGCTGCTCGCGGATGCCGGCAAAGAGTATCAGAGCGATGGCGAAGCCCACGGCGATGGAGGCCGAGTAGACAACGCTCTCAAGGAAGTTCATGTTCTTCTGTATCACCAGTATGGCCACACCGAGTACGGCGCAGTTGGTGGTAATCAGGGGCAGGAAGACACCCAGTGCCTGGTAGAGCGAGGGGGCAATCTTTTTAAGCACGATCTCAACCATCTGCACCAGACCCGCAATGACGAGGATATAGGCGATGGTTTGCAGATATTCGAGGTGCAGGGGAGTGAGCACATAGGTCATGATGAGCCATGTCACCATGGTGGCCAGCAGCATCACGAAAAGCACGGCGCCGCTCATGCCCACGGACGACTTAACGTCCTTACTCACACCGAGAAACGGGCAGATGCCGAGGAACTGGGCCAGCACCACGTTGTTTACCAGAATGGCCCCAATGATAAGGGCAGGTATCGTTATTCCCATAGCTGTTTCTGTTTACAATTCGAACTGCAAAAGTACAACCTTTTTTTGATATGGCAAAATTTTTTTTCACAGCCCTTCCAGAGGAAGGCCTTCGGCGACCCAATAGCGCTCCGTCTCCGCTCCGACTTCTCTCCGACTGTTCTTCGACTGTTAAGCGTTGATTTTGAAGGCTGTGGTCGGAGGGGAGACGGAGCGGGGTCGGAGCGGGTACGGAGCGGCTACGGTCTAATAGCTGACGATCAGCGAATTGCATTCTGTTAAAATTTCATAAAAAATATGCAATTTAGCATTGGGGGAGATTTTTTTTCTTGCACGAAAGGAAAAAACGCGTACCTTTGCACATTGAAAAATTGACGGTAAAACCGGCCGCGTTAACTGTTGAACACATATTAAACACTTAAATATATGCGCGTTATCATTACCAAAGACTACGATCAAATGTCGGTCTGGGCTGCTAATTATGTGGCCAAAAGAATCCTGGATTTCAATCCCACGGAGGAGCATCCGTTTGTCCTCGGCTGCCCCACCGGTAGTTCACCCCTCGGACTGTACCAGCATCTGGTGAAGCTCAACCAGAAAGGTGTGCTGAGTTTCAAGAATGTGGTGACGTTCAACATGGACGAGTATGTCGGCCTGCCTGTGGAGCATCCCGAGAGCTATCACAGCTTCATGTGGACCAATTTCTTCAGCCACATCGACATCAAGAAGGAGAATGTGCACATCCTCGACGGCAACGCCAAGGACCTGATGGCCGAGTGCAAGCACTATGAGGAGATGATTGCCGCCGCCGGCGGTGTCGACCTGTTCATGGGCGGTGTGGGCCCCGACGGTCACATTGCCTTCAACGAGCCGGGCAGCAGCCTTGCCAGCCGCACCCGCATCAAGACCCTCACCACCAACACCATCCAGGCCAACTGCCGTTTCTTCGACAACGACGAGACCAAGGTGCCGAAACAGGCCCTGACCGTCGGCGTGGGCACCGTGATGGATGCCCGCGAGGTGCTCATCCTATGCAACGGTCCCAAGAAGGCCCGCGCCCTGCACCACATGATTGAGAACGGTGTGAACCACATGTGGACCTCCAGCATGCTGCAGATGCACCCCCACGCTGTGGTGGTGTGCGACGAAGAGGCTTCCGTGGAGCTCAAGATGAGCACCTACGACTACTTCAAGGACAAGCAGCGCATCGAGGGCAGCATTGAGGAATACGTTAACCTGTACAAGTAGTAGTTATGTATAGAAATCTTACTCCGCAGGAGGTTGACCAGCTGGAGCGTCAAGGTAATATTGCAGAGGATTGGTCCACTGTACAGGTGGCCGAGCCATTCTGTGCCGAATGCATACGGAACAGCACCTTCGAGGGTGCTGTTTCTCTTGGTAGCATTGAGAAATGTAAACATACCGAAGGCGACCTTACGCTCCGCGAGGGTATTTACAATTCCGCCCTCAGCAACAGCACCGTGGGCAACCATCCGGTCATACACAATGTGCATATGCTCAGCGGCTATATGTTGGGCGACAATGTGGTGCTGTTCAATATCGAAGAGATGACCTGCACCAGCGACCCCCACAAGGTGGCATGGCTGGAGCCGATGAATGAGAACGGCGGACGCCGTCTGCTGCCCTTCAGCGGCATGACTATAGGCGAGGCCTATATGTGGGCCCGCTACCGAGGCCACAAGGCCTTTGTCGACAAGCTGGAACAGATGACATACGACACCCTCGCCACTGACGAGGGGCGCTACGGAAGGGTTGGTGACCATTGTGTCATCAAGAACACCAAGGCTATCCGTAACGTGGCTATCCGCTCCACGGAGCAGGATCCCACAGAGGTGGACGGCTGCATAGTGCTCAGCGACGGTGTGGTGGGCACAGGCTGCACGCTGGAACACGGCGTGATAGCGGTGCGCTTCCTGCTCGGCGAGCATGTGCACCTGGAGTTCGGCCTCCGTCTCAACGACACCGTGGTGGGCGACAACTCGACCTTGGCACGCTGCGAGGTGGGCAACAGCATTATCTTCCCCGCCCATGAGCAGCACCACAACAACTCGTTCCTCATCGCCGGCCTCATCATGGGCCAGAGCAACATAGCCGCCGGCGGCACCATAGGCAGTAACCACAACTCGCGCACCGCCGACAACGAGATTGTCGGTGGCCGTGGTTTCTGGCCGGGTCTCTGCTGCTCGTTCAAGCACTCGAGCCGCTTTGCCTCCTACTGCCTGCTGGCCAAGGGCGACTACCCTGCGGAACTGGACATTACGCTGCCGTTCGCTCTGGTGAACAACAATGCCAGCAAGGATCAACTGGAAGTGATGCCGGCTTACTGGTGGATGTACAATATGTACGCCATGGACCGCAACAGCAAGAAGTTCGCCAAACGCGACAAGCGCGTGGTGAAGGCCCAGCATGTGGAGTTCGACAATCTGGCTCCCGACACGGCTGAGGAGATCTTCCGTGGCATGAAGCAGTTGCGCGCCTGGATGGCCGCCTCCACCAGCGACACCGTCTATGCCCAGGGCCAGGAAAAAGGCAAGCGCCCCACAGTGGTGCTGAAAGCCGCCGAAGGTCTCAAGGCCTACGAGGACATGCTGGTATATTACGCTATGAAATACCTCCCCCAACCCGCCACTCATCACTCATCACTCATCACTACGGATTGGGTCAACATAGGCGGTCAGCTCGTTGCCAAACAGGATATGGAGCAGCTTATCGCTGACGTTGAGAGTGGCGTCTTGGGCGATTGGAAGGCCATCAGGGAACGTTTCGATACCCTTTGGGAGGCTTATCCAGCCCAGCGCGAGGCCCACGCCTACAGCGTCCTCTGTCGTCTGGCTGGAGTGGAGACCCTCACCGACGAGCTCTGGCAGCAATACCAGAAACGCTATGCTGAGATACAGAAGTATATAGAGGAACAGAAGGTGGCAAGCCGTCACAAGGATGAGGTCAACACCTTCCGTAACATGACCTACTGGGACGACGCCGAGCGCGCCGCCGTGTTAGACTGATTCCGGTAGCTCCTCGTTTCCGCCATCATCGTCACTGGACTTGAGAAGATAGTCGGTGGGGATGATGGCGGAACCTTTTTTGCCCTTGCTGACTTTCACGTTGTCGATGCCCAGGGCGAGAATCTGACTGGCGGTGGTGCCGATGCTGCGGCCGGTGGGGAGCAGTTTCTTGCGGCTGCTCTCGAATGCACCGAGGGCATCTTGCAGGTTCTTGCCGACGCTGTCGTATTCGCGCAGGAAATTGCCTGTGCGCTCGAGCATCTCCTGCGCCAGCTCGTAGAGTTTCTGGTGGTTCTTTTCCTGGTCGATGTGCGTCCAGGTGATGCGTATGATGCGCAGGGCGGCGTAGAGGGTCTGCTCGTCGGCGATGAAGACCTTCTTCTGCATGGCGTCTTGCCAGAGCGTGGGTTCTTCCTGGATGGCGTCGCGCAGGGCCGGCACATGGGGCACGAACATGATGACGAAGTCTAGGTGCGAATTGGTCTGGTACTGCGTGTAGTTCTTGGCCGAGAGCTCGTCGACGTGCTTCCTGAGGCTTGCTATATGCTCCTTGAGGTAGAGGCGTTTTGTGAGCTCGTCACTTGCATTGGCGTAGTTGATGTATGCAGTCATAGAGACCTTGGAGTCGATGATGACGTCGCGCTTGTCGTCGAGGTGTAGCAGCACGTCGGGCCTCAGGTTCTCGCCCTCATCGGGACGTATCGTCTGCCCGTCGGCATCGCGCATCACGACCTGTACCTCAAAGTCCTTGCCGAGGGTGAAACCCTGCTGCTCGAGGAGGTTGCTAAGCACCACCTCGCCCCAGTCGCCCTGGGTTTTTGACTCGTGCTTGAAGGCGCGCGTCAGTTCCTCGGCGCTCTTCTGGGCTTCGATGCTTTGCCGTATCATGTGCTCCATGTTGGTCTTAATCTCAGCGCTCATGTTAGTCTGTACGGTGGAGTTCTTGGCCATCTCTTCTTTCATTTTGTCGATGGTCTCCTTGAGGGGTTTGACGATGCTGTCTATGTTCTTGGTGCTGGCATCGGAGAACTCCTCCTGGCGCTGCTTGAGCATGGTGTTGGTGGCGTTCTCCACCTGCTCGCGTAGGGCTTTGATGGTGTCAGCGAAGCGTTTTTCCAATGCCTCGGTGTCGCTGTGGTGGCGGCGCTCCTGCTCATCAATAAAATGTTGGTGGTTCTGCTTTATTTCGTCCACCACGGTGTTGTGGCGCTTGATCACCTCCTCCTTGTAGTCGGCCAGGCGCTTGTCGGCCTCTTCTTTGGCGCTCTGCAAAGCTTGTGCGGCATCAGCCTTATGGTCGGCCAGCTGACGGTTGAGCATCGCCGTCTCGGTAGTGTGGCTCTGCTTGACGGCAGCGAGCTCTGCCTCGAGGCTCTGCTTCTCAGCGTTGAGGGTGTTCTTCCCACGCCCCGCAATAAGTATTCCGGCGAGCACTCCCGCCGCCAGGGCTATGATAGCTATTATGATTGTTGTTGCCATGTTTTCGGTTCTTGTTTGAGGCTGCAAAGATACACAAAATAATTGACATGGGGAAATAATGTTCCCGTATCAGCGCTGGAGCCCATCCTGCGGGCAATAATTTACGCTGGACGCCGTTACATAAAACGATATGAGAAAATACAAATCCGCCATAATCTTCTTCTTGGTTTTCGAAGCCATCGCGGTGGTGCTGTGGCTGACTTCGGGCAACCTGTTCTTCCTATTGAACTTCTCCTATATCGGCTGCTGTCTGGGCATCGGCTCGGCCTTGATGGCGGCGGGGTGGAAATATGCGCGCGAGTTCGTGCAGTTCACCGTAGGTGCCTATATATTTGTCTTTTTAGGTCTGATATGCCGCGAGAACATGCAGATGGAGGGCTTCTGGTACTACCTCTTCTCGGGGGTGGTGGGCGCCGGAGTGCTGCACTTTGCCATTGCCAAGATCTTCGGTCCGCTGCTGTTCGGTCGCGGATGGTGCGGCTATGCCTGTTGGACGGCCATGATTCTCGACCTGCTGCCCTATAAGAAGCCCGCCGGACCGAGACGCCGCATCGGCTTCATACGTTACATCATGTTCGCCCTCTCGCTTGGGGCGGTCATCCTGCTCATCGCCCTCGGCAAAGCCAACAAGACCACGATGTTCTACCTCTTCGTGGCCGGCAACGTGCTCTATTATGTGGTCGGCATCGTCCTCGCCCTGGTGCTGAAGGACAACCGCGCCTTCTGCAAATACATCTGCCCCATCACGGTCTTCCTGAAGCCGATGAGCTATTACTCGCTGTTGCGCGTGCGGTGCGACGAGAGCAAGTGCATTAAATGCGGCAAATGCCTTGAGGTCTGTCCGATGGACGTCGAGGTAAACAAGGATGCCCGCAACCGCAAGAACGCCACCGAATGCATCCTATGCCAGAAATGCAAGAAGGTCTGTCCCGTTAAAGCGTTGAAATAATAAGATGATTTAAACAGAAAGCCGAGACCATTGCTGGCCTCGGCTTTCGTCGTTTTAGTGTGTCGAAAAATCATTTACCTGTGCCGATACAGGCTTTTATAAACGACATAAACAGTGGATGCGGATTCAGTACCGAGGAACTGTACTCGGGGTGGAACTGGGTGCCAATATACCAGCGTTTGTCGGGTATCTCGACAATCTCCACGAGGTTGGCGGCGGGGTTGATGCCTACACACTTCATACCCTTGGCCTCATACTCTTTCTGGTAGAGGTTGTTGAACTCGTAGCGGTGACGGTGGCGTTCCTTGATCAGGGTCTCTTTGCCATACGCCTGACAGACACGGCTGCCTTTCACGAGCTCGCACTCATAGGCGCCCAGTCGCATCGTGCCTCCCATCTGGGTTATGTTCTTCTGCTCCTCCATAATGTCTATGACGTTGTGTGGCGTCTTCTCGTCCATCTCGCGGCTGTTGGCGTCCTTATATCCCAACACATTGCGGGCAAACTCGATGACCATCATCTGCATACCCAGACAAATGCCGAAGGTGGGAATGTCATGGGTGCGTGTATATTCGGCGGCGATAATCTTTCCCTCGATGCCTCGTGTGCCGAAGCCGGGACAGATGACGATACCGGCCAACCCTTCGAGTTTCTCTGCCACGTTCTGGGTGGTGATCTCCTCGCTGTTCACAAAGTGCAGCTTGGCCTTCACGTCGTTGTAGATGGCGGCGAGATTCAGGCTCTCGCGTATGCTCTTGTAGGCATCCTGCAGGTCGTACTTGCCCACGAGCCCTATGTGTACCTCGCGCTTGGCGTTGCGCTGTTTGTCGAGGAAGTCGTGCCAGGGCTTCATCGCCGGCGTTTCGCCCACGGGGATGCCAATCTTGCGCAGGATGGCTGCATCGAGTCCCTGGCGCTGCATATTCACCGGCACCTCGTATATGCTGGGCATATCCTCGCTCTGGACCACACACTCCAAATCGACGTTGCAGAACGACGCCACTTTCATCCGTATGTGGTCGTCCAGATGGCGTTCCGTGCGTAGCACGAGGATGTCGGGCTGTATGCCCATCCCTTGCAACTCTTTCACGCTGTGCTGTGTGGGCTTCGTCTTCAGCTCGTCGGCAGCCTTCAGATACGGCACGTAGGTCAGGTGTACACAGACGGCGTTGCGGCCCAATTGCCAACGAAGCTGACGTATAGCCTCCATAAAGGGGGCGCTCTCGATATCGCCGATGGTGCCGCCCACCTCGGTAATCACGAAATCCAACTGCTCGTCCTTCTCATCCTCGCGCAGCATACGGCGCTTGATCTCGTCAGTGATGTGAGGCACCACCTGAATGGTCTTGCCCAGATAGTCGCCGCGCCGCTCGCGGTCGATGACGGTCTTGTATATTCGGCCGGTAGTGATGCTGTTGTTGCGTGTGGTGTGGATGCCTGTGAAGCGCTCATAGTGACCCAGGTCGAGGTCGGTCTCAAAACCGTCATCTGTCACATAGCACTCGCCGTGCTCATA
>JAEEGK010014404.1_pt1 | contig 17674 bp, 15 predicted proteins | sample 8958771 | NCBI WGS metagenome assembly JAEEGK01 (sample SAMN16246547, study PRJNA631951) | gut metagenome | biome: gut microbiome; feature: rumen; material: SC-attached | host: Bos | place: Iran: Karaj | collected 2018-10
GCGCTGGCATTGATTCTGGTTCGACAGTGATGTATTGGTAAGATTTAATACTTTCGTTATATTCATCAATTGAGGATTGTAGTTCCGCCATTAGGACTAAGCTAATAAGTAAGGCAAGAGTGCCCAAAACAGTAAAACCAAGGCCAATACCTCTTGGTATCCAATAGAACTTTGGATAAGTTCTTTTACCATACTCTAATAATTGACTTTTGGTGTATTCTTTATCACCGATAATTACTGGATAAGTCATAATTAATTCCTCTTCACATCTTTAAGATAGTAATAGTAATCTTCAAGTAAACTACCATGTTTATATATTTGATCCGCTTCTTCATTCGCGGGTAATGGTTTTCTTTCATGTTCCATATACACAAAGAACATATGGTCATCATAATAGTAACCAGACATTAACTCTTTATCATCAGGACCCTTGCTATAGTACATTGTTGAATGATTAGTGACATCCATTGAAATGAAATCTGTATAAGAAAGAGTGTATTCATAGGCATCAATTGATGAATAAGGCATATCTATCACATATGATTGAATATCTTCAGTGGTACTTAAGTTAGTAATAGAGAGTTTATAAAGCATACTACCTGCAAAACCTGAGATATAGAAGTTATATAAGTCTTGACCAATTTGTTCATAAGTGACACTAGCGATTTCAGTGCACGATATTCCTGCTTGTTTACCTATTTGACAGTTAATGTGATAGAGCAATTTATTTTCAGTATGCTTCGCGGTAGTAATCCATTCAGGAACTTGCGAGGTGGAGTAAGTAGGTGCAGTAGTTGGACCACTTTTATTATTGAAAGAGAATAACTGCATGTGTCCATATTCATTAACAGAGATAGAAATGAAAAATACCGCTAGCGCAATAGTGTCGATAGCCATAAAGATAATAGCGATGATTTTACCTAAAAGATGTTTATCAGAGGAAACATCACTATTTTTATTGATGTCTTCTAGATTATTTTGCTCGGCCATGTCTACTATTCTAAATCACTTTCACAAATTAGACTATTTATTTATAAAAAACTGCTAGATTATCGAAAAAAGATTTGTTTCTAACAGCTATATAACAAAAACTCTCACCGTTTTATCGATGAGAGTAGTCCATATAATTAATGTCTTTAGTTAACTAAATCAAAGATGCTTAACTAATTAAATTGATTAATTTGGAAGCGCACTGTAATCGAGCGATTACTATATTCGATGCCCGGATGTAATTGGCAATAGACTACATAGTACGTCTTTGACGCAAGATAATCGTTTGTAAGACCTGCATTTAAACCATTGTAATCATCGTTATAATGAACATTTTCGACAATTGGTTCAGCATCAGCAGGATCTATGACATATAGATAGTTATCAAAATTGCTTTCAAGGCTGATTGTATAGTTTCCATTCGCTGGAGGTGTCCAAGTTAAAACTGATGAGCAGTGTAGAGAGAGACCGCTATACCACGTAAAATTGTGGTAAGTATTGATATTTAAAAAGCTCTTGAAACAATTGAAAGTAGAGTAACCATGTTCTAAATCACCTGCGAATGGGGTAATTGTTACTTTGGTTTTTGCTCCGACATCATCATCATATAATCCTACTTCTAAAACATAGTCGACATTCGCCTCTGCATCTAAAAGAAGGTATGCATTTTTTCCGTATCCATCACGCCCATATCCTGAATCATCATCAGAATCAATAAGAGTGTGGCCATCGGCCTGGTATAACCAAATCATTGTATCCGCATCTCCGAACGTTTGAATCGCTTTTTTACCTGCGTAAGGGAAATTTAGATGCATCTTCCACTTGGTGCCAGGAGCGATGGCAATTGTTTTTTCAAAATATCTCATTGCTGAATCATTGTTCAAGTAGAGCGATACTTCTGCACCAGAAGGTTTTGAATACTCATGAACATTTGAGTAATAAGGTCCGCTTTCTATTCCAAATGAATCATATGCTTTAATCATAATTTTGTATGTGTTCCCAGTAGCTATTAAAATATTATTCCACTCTTCTGAGCTTAAAGTATATGAGGATCCTGACAGGTGTGTTTTATGGAAAATTTCGCTATTGTCAGAAGCATAGAAAAAAATATCAAATTTATCATTTGACAAACTATATGTTTGACCGCGATAAAAGACATCATATCCGTTTCTAGTCCAATAAATAGTAGGAACATTAGCGTAGTTAGCTTGGCTAACACTAACAAATATACTTGAAGCGCTAAATTTAAAATATTCTAGAAGACGTCCTAATGACCACCTATCAAAAGATAAACCACTGCCATAAAGCGCAGATATAAAACTGGAGAAGAATTCTGGATTTGTGGACACCATAACCGTCCAAAGGTCTGAATCGCTAATCGAAATGTTATCTTCACCCGAGTTGGCTGTGTCCCAAAGCTGATAAAGAAACATTATTATTGTATTCTCATCCATCTCACCATATTGTCTCAAGCCATTAAGATTGGTAACAACTCCATTGAAGGAATCATAAATGGGATCGCCTACTGTTGCGATACTTTTTATATCACTATCAAAACTATCTTGAGCAGAAATCGCAAAAAATGTTGGCCAAGATTCTTTCCAAGCTAAACCCATAGATTGTTTTTTTGCGTTCGAATAATCACTCGAAGGAAGGACATACGTTGGACTATTTGTTGTATTCTTTTCCTCAAGATATGTATAAAAATCATTTGTGTTATCAGTATGGGATCCGTAGTAGGTTCTATAGAAGAAATGCTTTTGCAAATGATGCCCATATTCATGGCCGATTGTGTCCCAGCATGCGTACACCGCTGGTCGAGATGTACTAACGCGATGCGATTCGTTTCCCAATCTTATATAATTTTCGCCATTGATATAAGCAGCGCTATCTGTGGTTGGATATCTGACTGTACATTTAGCGATGGAACTGCCACCATTAAGGCTACGAGCATATTCTGAATAGTTCCTTGCGGCAGTAAAAATGCTCATCGCTTTTCCCAAGTCTCCGTCAGTTGTTGGGTCAAAAGTATATGATTGCTCATAAGGCGTACTGCTTGATAAGCCAGATACTCTAAACGTTTTCTCATATAGTGTATTACTTGAATTAGCAACACCACATTGATCGCAATCAGCGTATATATGAATAGTTGTAACAAAATCAAAAGAAGCAGTCCACATATTGCTAAAGCTTATATCGTAATAGCCGTTTGAATTAGTATATGTCGTGACACTTCCCCAACTTAAATCAAATGTTAATTTTACTCTTGCTCCAATCAGAGGATGAGTGTTGGTTTGAGCATCTGTCCAACGTAAATATCCATAAACACGACCTGATCCAATAGCCCTGTGAATAACTGGACCTCCGCTTTCAGAATCTGGAGTAGGACCGATGTCAACAGAATCAATAGTATTGTTGTCAAAATACTCTTGGTTTTCAATATTCCCAGCAGCAAAATCCGCGGCATACTGTGATAATGATGAAACATGATAAAAACCATCTGATGAAAGAGATGAATAGACACTTATAACACGTCGTCCGCCATTATGTACGACCGAGATATCTAATTGTCCTTGTCCTCTAGGCAAAGACAAAATCATAACACATTGATTTATATCGTGTTTTTCTTTCAAAACTTCTATATTGCCTCGAAATCTTAAATTGATGCTTTTTCCTAAATTATAAGTAAGTTTACATTCAAACAATCTGTTTTCGGAAACAGCGCTTTCACCAAAGTCGAATATGTATTCTTCTTGATTTGTTTGGCTTACTGAATTCGATAGTTTAACAACTTGTTCAGTGCCTTTAATTGTTGTTTTGTTGTTTGGCTGAAGCAATGAAGGCGACAGCAAAAAAAGAGTAGTAACTAATAATATTGATTTCATGACATCTCCTTTCTACTCTTAATCAGGAAACAGCATGATCTCCTGATTAGTAATCTCGTAATTGATGTAGGAGTTGTTTGAACTAACGATATAGTGTTCTTTTGTTGTATCGCCTTCAAAAGAAAATTCTAAAGAACCACCATCGATACTTTCTATTCTTATGTAATAACCTATACTTCCTTCTTCTTCAGAAGATAGTTGTTTTATATCGTCTACTGTAATTGAATCAACAAAAGTAAAATTAGATGATGAACTGAACATATCACCGCAAACATTCTCATACAATGTTGCAGTATGCTCATAAATTGAAACCGGCTCATAATTAACAATTCTCATTAATTTAAGAGTGGTCATTTGCTCGCCATTAAAATAGTCAAGCACTGGACCTCCTGCTTCTTTTAAAAGAGCATTAGCAAACCAATTACCATGGCAAAAAGCAATTTCTAGTTCTTGCTTTTCTAGAGGACCTCGCTTGGCTTTGATGAATGTTTTCCAGTCACTATTTTCCCCTCTTTGCACTGCCGTTTGATCTGGTTTTGGAGAAATATTAAATATTTCGTTTGGATTTTGGCGATTAGCAACGGTAAGAATGATTGCTAGTGCAGCAGTCGCAGCAACAGATGAAAAGATAATTGAAAACGGCAATACTTTACGCATTGGAGTTTTCTTAAAAGGTTTGATGTTAGGAATTTCAGGTAAACCTGAGTTTAATTCTTTAAAAAAAGCTTGTTTGATAACTAACTTATTCATGATTTGCCTCCTTAATCTTTTTCAAAGCTTGAGAGTATCTTACTTTTAGCGTTGGGATAGGCACATCCATAAGTTCAGATATTTCCTTATAAGATAGAGCAAAGCATAGTTTGTAACCAACTAAAGCTTTTTCTTCTTTAGTCAGGTTGTATGGGAGAAGATCGTCTATTCTTTCTTTATCCGTCGATGCAACGTCTTCATCATTTTCCAATGAGACATATTTTGATGATTGCTTAGCAAAGTTAATAGCCAGATTCCTAGTGGTTGAACATAAGTAACTATGCAAAGTAGATGCGTCTTTTATATCTCCTTTCTTATTCAAAACTGTCATAAAGACATTTTGATAGACATCTTCGCAATCTTCTTTTGTCTTAACATATGTGGAAATGATGAAATATAAAAGACTTCTATACTTAAAATAGACTTCAGAAACGGCGTTCTCGTCTCCAAGAACAAACTTCTTAGCCACCGCTATAGATACTTTCATTGAGGGCCCTCACTAGTTAAGACAATCCATAATTAGAAAAAGTATATAAAAAACGCAAAAATATTAACAATTGGTTGAGCAAGTGTAATCAAAAAACTAACGCAATAGTGTCGATAGCCATAAAGATAATGGCAAAGACTTTACCTACTATATGTTTTTTAGGTTTAACATCACTATTTTTATTGATGTCTTCTAGATTATTTTGCTCGGCCATGTCTACTATTCTAAATCACTTTCACGAATTAGACTATTTATTTATATAAAATTGCTAGATTATCGAAAAAAGATTCTAAAAAGAACCTTTATCCATCCTTTTGTTCAACGATATTAACATCAATTGTGGCTTTATTACCGTTGTTCGTTTCAATCTTAAGACTCACCACGATAAGTGGGGGTGTATTAAATGACCTTGTATAAATAAAGTAATCACCTTTGTTATCCTCAACAATATCAATACCGTATCTATTGAATAATTCTAGATACTTTGCACAATTAAGATTATATTTTCCAGTGAAAAGAGCATTGGAGGCTAACACTATTTGATAGCTGACTTCTAAGCGGTTAGCAAGACCATCCGCTGTTGTTGAAGCGTAATATAAAGGAGAATCAAGACAGAGGATATAAGCGGTATATGTTGGATTACCGTCACCATCATATGTCACTTCGTACTCTAGTGGTTCATGATATGTGACGTCTTGATAGATTTTATAATTACCATTTTCAATACGATATCTATTGATATGTTGGACAAAATCCACTTTTAAGATGAGTGATTGGCCATCTAATAGTTTATCTAAATCACTGGTATTCTTCAGTTCTTTGCGTCCGTATGTAAAGTCTATCTCGTGATAGTGATATGAAATGATACGTTCATTGTCAAAGAATTCACCAGTCTCTGGATCTCTATTAGAGACGACTTCATCGTAATAGTGATACCTTTTTATATAAGAAAGATGTTCATAGACGTAAATAGCTTGCTCTCTATGGGTATAAGAATATGGTTCTTGATCAAAATCTTCTTTAGTAATCGTTTCAGTAACTTCGGTATAAAAGCAAAGGTTATTTTTTCTATCGTAATATGCCTTACCCACTGGATCTATAAATAGTTCATTAAAAGCATCTTTTGTACTTTGAAGTTTAACATCATATTTCTTTTCTACTTTATCGTCACGTTTAATTGTTTCAACGGTGAAAATATCATCATAAGCGCCATCCCATTTAACGATATTAGATGTATAAGTCTCTTCTGACTTAGTGTTTTCTTGGCTCTTTGTATAAGCGTAGGAAATATTTGTTTCTGAAATATATGGTTGATAGCTTCTACTTGTCGCGGTCGTTGTAAAGAACTCAGTATTAGATTTCTTAGTGGTTAGTTCTTCTACACCATCGACATAACGATATTCTTCTTCGACTTCATCAATGTGAGAAACCTGATCCATATTACTTAAGTAGTTAGGTCTGTTATCGTCTGTAATGTAGTCATTTTCATAACCAGATCTTCTAAATGAATATTTTTCAAAATATTTATTAACTGGACCATCAATCTTTTTATTATTGCAGCCCCCTAATAGGAAAGGGGTAACTAAGAAGCTTAATAAGAATATCTTTTTCATTTGGTTTATCTCACCTCACCAAATAGTGTACTAATCGTATTAATACACGTCAACACTTTTAAGATATTTTCTTACTTTTTTAATAATTAAATAAAAAATCCCTCCTAGCTAGACGAGGGATCATCCCGACTATCCTAAACCCAACATCATCGATAGCCGGAAAGCATATAATATACAAAACCACTATTTTTGTAAATAGAAATTTATTAATTTCTTATATCCTTTGATTTTGAATGTTCTTTAACTATGCCCTGTTATCAAATTTGTTGCGTTCTCTTTTGACGTTTCTTCTATGTTCTTCTAGTTGTTCGCTTGTAGCAATGTATGGCTTTAATGAATTAAATATATGCGTCACTTCATCTTCAGACAATTCTTCATCATCGAGTTGTCTATAATAACGTCTAAAACCTTCGATTGTATAAGCATAGTCCGAATTAATTCTCCAGCCATCTTCGAGATTAGCAAACACAACAATATTAGTAACACCATATTTGTTTTTAAGTGTTCTTTCTAGAACCTCACAATGCTTTCTGTTTTGAGTTATAGGATTCTCGTGATACCTATCATTCATGGTTGGATCGTCATATTCTTGTTTCCAATAATCATCTTCATCAGAACCACTTATATGACCAACCCAATTCTTGGTTTCCACGCAAAAGATTCCTTTGCGAGATATTAGTACGCAGTCTATTTCTGTTTTATAGCCGTTTCTAAGTGGCAAAAGAAGGTTTGCTAACAAATATTCATCTGCTCTTAAAAGAGGTCTCAAATAATAGTTAACTTGTCTTTCTCCGTAGATGCCTGCCCTTTCATTATCGGGGATAAAAAACTTAGCGTTTTCGCTTCCGCCGAATTGTTTGCCTCCACCATCTTTATAATCACCTTTGTTGTGTATGTTTGCTCGAACAGAAACTAAAACAACTAGCAAAACAACAATTACTATGAAGATAATCAAAACTATCAACCACATACCTTAATGATACTATGTTGACTAGCAATAATCTTTTATTACTTTTTTAAGGATGTTGAAAAGCGCCTCATCAGAATTCCAAACCGCTTCTTCATAATCTTCATCAAAAACAAGTTTGCAGAATTCTTTAGTGAACTCGCGAAGGTTGCCAAGCATTTCGTCGACGAAAGATGGGCTTATATTCAACCAATATCCAGAATACATACCATCTTCGTATTTACGACCTCTGGTCTCTTTATAAACATAACTAGCTAAAAAGTCCTTGAAGTCCGCTTCATCCTTACGCTTTGAATTGGCAAGCGCTTCATAAGTGCTACGACTATTGTGTTTCAAAAAGTTATCAATATGATTCAGTAATGAAAAATATCTATAATGAGGTAGCTTTTGCAAAGCGTCTTCTTCACATGCGGGTTTATTAACGAAAGCAGTTACATCTCCTAAGTCAAAATACCCATCACCACTATCAAACCCATACTCTCTCAACAAAACGACAATGCGTCTGAAGTAATCAATGTACATTTTGTGAAGATATTGTAAGTGCATGCCTCTTATGACTTCTTCGTATTTAGGCAATCTTAAAGCGGCGGCAATAGTTGCTTCAGCATATACCTCTTCAAAGCATTCACTGTCCCACTCACCTGATATTGAATCTATTATTTTTTCATTTTCGACTTCGCTAGGCGTTTTAATTTTCTCAATAGCTGCTTTGTACTCGTTATGCCAATCATTGGTTAGGGTATCGACACATCCCATCAAAGCATTCACATAGTAATCTCTTATACATTTTCTTTTCGGAACAAAGTAATGGGTGTTCCTAGATTTCTCAAAAAGACCACGCGGAAAATAATCGGCAATGCCGAGTTTTGTTAATCGCTTTGTGTCTATATGATATCTACCCTTCCGTTTGTGGAAACCGTGATATTCAATATCATCCACACCCTCTTTGTTATAATCAAATCTTTGCTTTTTCATAAATTAATACTCTAAAAGCACGCCATTCCGCCCCATATACATCGTTCGAAAACAAAGTACGTACGCCATAAGCGTCACTCTCAACACAGTCTCGAGTTCCTGCTTTCAAAGCAATAATATGTTAACACAATATTAAGCAAAAAATACTGATTAAAAGAGACTTTATTTAATATATTTTTTATATGTTTCTAAGTTATCTCTGTTCGGATATATACACATATACACTCGTTTAAGTGTTTTAGGTTGATAGTTAAATAACGCTTCAGCGCATACTTTTGAAGCATCTTCTATTGGATAACCAAATGCCCCTGTTGAGATAGATGGGAAGGCTATTGATTCTAAGTTTAAAGAATCCGCGAGTTTTAAAGAATTGATATAACAACGATATAACGTGTCCCTTGGATTTGGATCTGACCAATACCTAGGACCAACTGTATGGATGATGTATTTGTTATCCAAGTTATAGGCTTTCGTGGCTTTAGCCTCACCAGGTTTACAGCCCCCTAATGTACGGCATTCCTCTAGTAGTTGAGGGCCTGCGGCTCTATGGATTGCCCCATCAACACCACCACCGCCTAATAATGTTTCGTTAGCGGCGTTAACTATCGCGTCCACCATCTTACCAATCTTTGTAATATCAGCGTATATAACTTCAATATCCATAGTTACTCCAAAACAAAAGTCACTGAATCTTTATTTAATAAAGCATTAAGCTCATTATTTGTAAGATTAATATGACCTAATCTAGTGTATGACCAACTACTAGGGGCATAGAACACTGATATAGCGTTACCGTTATATAAAACAATATCACCTGGTAATGTATCTATTTGTTCATCATTTCTTACAATAGATTGACCAATAGAACCAGTTTGTTCAAAACCATCATATTCATGCATATTAATGGTTAATGGTAAGATCTTCTTTAATGCCTTAACTGAATCATTATCTAACCAAGTAGCATCTATTTCTTTATCATCTATTTTTAATGTCATATCATCATCCTCATCTACCACACTACTTTGTGAGCTTTTTATAGTCGAACTACTACTTGTTATTGAAGAAGATGGAGTACACGAACATAACAAAAGTGTTGATGTCGTCATAAGTAATAGTTTTCTCATTAAATGTTTCATTTATTTAGCATCCAATTCGCTATTAGTATATCACTTTTTTGAGGGTATAATTGAGGTAGATGGAAAACAGTATCAAGAAATATCAGGGAGCTTTTTTAGTGTTCACTATTGCCCAGTTCTTTATGATACTGAGCTTATTTGAATATGGTAGCTCAATTAAGGCATTATCCGAATTCATGGTTCTATTTGCCTTGTTCCAAGGCGTAGCGTTAATCATGATGATTGTCGCTACTGCGAAATTATATAGTTTCAATAAGAACTTCTTTTACTCATTAATTACCACGATTGTGTGTTCACTTATTAGTTTATTAGGTACCGTGGCAAAAGAATCCACGGAAGATATGACAGTCGCGTGGTCACGTGGTTTAAATGTCTCTTCTGATATCTTACTTTGTATGGCGTATGCCTATTTCTTCTTAGGGGCCAAAGATCAATTTACTAGTTATGGTTTAGAAAGAAATGTTAAAAGAAGCAGATTAGGTTTCTTCTATGTTATTGGTCTCACTATTGTGATTAATCTTATGAGCTTTATTGGCTCATTTAACGGTATGAAAACTAATGTCCTAGTGGCGGCGATATTTAGATATGGCACCTTAGCGATGAAGTTTTTCATGTATAGCTTTATGTTTATCGTCTTAATTTTAATGATGGTTTATTTAAAGAAGAACTATCAGGAGGAAGAAGCTCATGAAGAACAATAAAAAGCGTTTCGCCTTCTTTAGAAAATATGTGACGCTTATGGTCGCTGCTTTACTCATCCCTTCTATCGTCGCGATCTCTCAATATATATTCTCTATCGAATATGTTTTCCATAATGAATACTATTCTGGTGAAGAATTAGAAGTTGATGATTCAAAGTTTGAATTAACCGGCATTAAACATATTGGTAAAGTCTCACAAAGTTCCTCTAACTATTCTTATCAAGGTGCGGCTTGTTATGAAGATAAATATGTTGTCTGTTTAGATGGTTTAGAAGCTATTCAAATCTATGATTCTAAATCAATGAAACTCTTACATCATATTGAAGGTAGCTTTAATAAAGAATGGCACTGTAACCAAGCTTTCTTTGGGGATCAATATTATAAGATGAGCGATGAGTTCCCTCTCTTCTATATCTCTATGGAACATAAAAATGTTCATTCCACGATTGCCTTCCGTATTTATAGTCGCGGTGGTATTTATCATATCGAAGAAGTACAAACTCTTTCTTTAGAATTTGATTTAGAAGAAGATATCATCTACTTCCCTAACTCTTATTATGACTTTGATGATGGTCTCATCTATTATGGTGGTTATACCGAAAACACCTATATGAGAAGTGAAACGAATAAGTTAAAGTATTATTCTTTCCCAATGCCAAGTTATAGAGAAGAATATTATGAGTTCCACACTAGTAACCCAATAGATGTCTTTACTTTACCAAGTGAAACAGCGACACAGGGTGGTTTTATCTCTCATAGTCATTTATATCAAACATTCTCTTTTGGTTCAAAAGATGATCCATTAAGAATGCCCGTTATGCGTGTTGTGGATTTACAAAGCCAAACCATCATTAAAGAATATAAAAACTTAGGTGAACAATTTGGGGTCTATACTGAATTTGAACACCTCGCTGTTAATAATGAAGGTAGATTAATATCATTAGGTAATCCATTCGATATATACGAATTTGAATATAAGGGATAGTAAAAACAGCCTCGGAGGAAGGCTGTTTTCAGTTGGGTTTAGTATTGCTTATAACGCTAATAAGAGAGGAAGTACTGCTTCCAATGTATGGAAGTAGATAAGTCTCATGAGATTGCCTTTTGTTTCGTCAGATACGAACACTAAAACAGCCATAATTTTTTGTTGAGCTAATTCGCCCACTGCATTACACGCTGGTTTTAAGACTTCTGGATCATAAACGAATTCATGTTCGTCTAAAGTAGGAGTAATAAAGTTATATAAACCATCTGTACCTAATAAGCCAAGCATACCAAATGCGCTTAATTCAGAAATCTTATTCTTTAATTCTGCGGTTATTTCATCTGGTAAAGATAAATATAGACCAATGAAATAAGAGATTTCAGATTGGATATTATCGACATAATGTTCTCTTGTGGATAAATCTCTACTGACTTGATCTTCAGGTACTTCTGGAACAGGTTCTAACAATAAATTGAGGAAGAATTGTAAGAATTCAACATCGTTTTCATAATGTGTATCTTCTGGAGTTTCTGGATCTAGTGGTTTAGGTTTGAATTCACCAAGTTGTAAATCTGGATTAAAGGCTTGGATGATTTCATCCGCTTTATCACTATATAACTCAATATCTTTACCAATACGTTTTAAACCATATTCAGTAGGCGCGACATAAGTGACTAAGTCCGCGGAATTAACAATATTAAAGACTGAATTATATTCTTTTTCATTAGAGGCACTGACACCCTTTGGTGTTTCAAATAAATAAGCGTAATAATTAGCTTCATCCACTAGTTCGTTATCAAAAAGATATGTAGTGATGAGATTAGCGATAGCCGCCGTTCTTGAATAACCATTAACAAAGACTTTTGGCTCATTATATTTTGCTAAATATTGTATTAAGGTTGGTAAGACTTTTTGTGCGCCTGATGCAAAGCCAGCATGGTTACCTGTTTTACCAATGGTTAAGTTATTTTCCCATTGATGAGAATACTTATAGCCAGACATGGTTAAGGCCACTAAGTCGTCATTACCAATCTTCTTATGGGCTAAAGAGAATAAGACTGTGTCTTTATCTTCTTCTTGTTCATAATCTTCAGAATAGAAAATATCATCAAAACTATGATATTGATATAATCCGTTTAAGACATCTTTATCAGGGGCCGCGACTACGAAGGACATCGCTTCAATAGCGAGTTCTTTTTTAAATTCAGTGGATGGATGGGCAAATGATAAATATTCTCTTGGGACTTTATAACTAAGGTGAATGTTTTTATCTTCCTTATCCTTAAGGAGGATGGAATCAAACTGCATTTCATAAGCATCTTCATCGACGCCTGGATCACTGCTTTGTGAAGATTGGCTACTTGAAGAAGATGAAGTAGGAACGGAAGATTGTTTAGATTCACTGCTTGAAGAAGACTCTCTACTTTGTTCACTACTTGGAGTGGAACTTGTTGCCTCTGATGTTTCACTAGTGTCACTGCTAGATGGTTTTATAGGCTCACTGCTAGATGGTTTCCCATTACAAGAGACCACTAGGAATGAGGCCGCTAACAATAATAATATTTTACCTTTCATATATCTAAAAACTCCCTTGCTCAATCAACCTATCACAAGGTTTGTCACAAATGTGCCACATATATACATGTATATAAATAAAAAAACTAGGTATGCCCTAGTCTTTATTTGAATTATTTTTTTCTTCTTCGTTTACCACTTTATCAGCGGTACCCGCCATCGCTTGGCCAAATGACTTACCAGCCTCACCAAATGATTTACCCATTTCTCGCCAAGCATTACTGACTTCAGTATGACCATTTGCTTCAATCATATTTTCATCATCAGTAAATACCGTCTTCATGGTTTTACCTAGAGCTTTACCAAAATTAGCGAATGCTCTTCCTGTATTCTTGCCTGTTAATTTCCATTTATCTTTTAATGCCATAATATAAACCTCAACGCCACTAATTATAAATTAGGGGTTACTATCAACCAAATAAATATAACTTATTTTGTAAGAAATTCTTACATTTATATTTATGATAACATCTACGATACTAGACAACTCTAATCGGTAAGTATTTTTAAATACTTAAATACTCATATTGGTTAAAACAGTGCCAGTCACTTTCTTTCTGTCTCTTTATTCCGATAAGCCTTTAATATTATTCCGATAGGTGTTATTATTATTCCGATAGGAGGACATTCTTTATGGCAATGACCACAAAAAAAGCTAGTGAATTATGGGGAATTTCAGATAGAAGAATCCGTATTTTATGCTCGGAAGGAAAAATTGAAGGCGCTGAGCTTATTGGTAAAACTTGGTATATTCCTGATAACGCCACTAAACCAGTGGATGGTAGAATCAAATCCTCCACTACATATTTAAATAAGATAATTGATTTAAAAGACATATTAGATCATAAAAGACCTTTAACAGAAGGTGAGTTAGAAAAACTTAATGAAGAGTTTATCGTTGAATATACGTATAACAGCAACGCAATAGAAGGTAACACACTTACATTAAGAGAAACTGATTTAGTATTAAGAGGACTTACCATCGATAAAAAACCTCTTAAGGATCATATGGAGGCTATCGGTCATAAAGAGGCTTTTAACTATATATCTAGCTTAGTAAAAGATAAGGTTGAGATTTCAGAATATATCATTAAACAAATCCACTATCTCGTTTTAGCGGATAAGCCTCAGGATAGAGGTGTTTATAGAAGAATTCCTGTCACTATCGCTGGAGCAAGACATACACCAGTACAACCCTATTTAATTGAACCAAAATTAATAGAATTACTTGAATGGTATAAAACTAGTGATTTAGACTTCATCACCAAATTAGCAAGATTCCATATTGAGTTTGAAGCTATCCATCCATTTGTTGACGGCAATGGAAGAACTGGAAGATTATTAGTTAATTTAGAATTGATGAAACTTGGTTATCCGCCTATCGATATCAAATTCAAAGATAGAATGGCGTATTATGATGCCTTTGATACATACCACATTAAAGGCGATTTAAAGCCAATGGCAAAACTATTTGGAAAATACTTATACGAAAGACTGACGAATTATATAGAAATAATAGGTGCCTAATTATATTGCGGTTCCTATAACCAACAATGTGTAACATATTTTTTAAATATGCTTTAAAATATTAGTGTACACAAAACATTATCTAGACCAATCTGAGTACTTTTTTAATGTTTTTTGCTATCTAAAGAGGGAGATTTATATGGCAATGGCAGAGAAATTATTAGAGATTAGAAATCTTAAAAAATACTATGGTAAGGGAGACTCATTAGTTAAAGCTTTAGATGATGTCTCTTTTGATGTCTATAAAGGAGAGATGCTTGTTTTATTAGGTAACTCTGGATGTGGTAAATCCACTCTTTTGAATATTATCGGAGGGATGGATAGTCCCACTGATGGTAAGGTCTTATTAAACGGCACTGATATTACTTCATATAAAGACAGAGATTTAACAAACTATCGTAAAGAAAAGATTGGTTTCATTTTTCAGTTTTATAACTTATTACCTGATTTAACCGCTTTAGAAAATGTCCGTATGTCATTACCTAAAAAAGACACAGAACACTTAAGTGAAAAGACATTAGAGCTCGTGGGTTTAGGGGAACAAAAAATGAAACAATACCCTAGCCAAATGAGTGGCGGTGAACAACAAAGAGTGTCTATCGCTAGAGCGTTAGTGAAAAACGCGGAAATCATTTTATGTGATGAACCCACTGGTGCTTTAGATGATAAGACTGGTCGTAAGATACTTGAGTTATTACAAGATATCGTGAGAAACCAAGGCCAAACTATGGTTATCGTGACTCACACCACGCCTATTGCCAGTATGGCTAATAGAATCATCACTTTAAGAGATGGCAAAATTGAAAAAGAAGTAGTTAATGAACATCCAGTGGATGCTAAAGATATCGTTTGGTAAGTAATATGAAACTAACTAAGAGTTTATTATTACCATATCTTAAACGCTTTTGGTTAATGCTATTAAGTGTCGTCTTAGTGGGCGCTTTTGGCTGTGGCATCTTAATTGGTTTAAGAAATGCCTTCCATAATGTGAAAAATAGCATCTATCAACTTAAAGATGAATGTGGCTATCCAGATTTATACGCTCAAACAATCGATGGTGTGGAAGATAAATATTTATCTTATTTACCTGATGACTTTAATGAGTATATGGGTATTAAGGAAATTGAATACCGTACTACCTACACTACGACATTTAACGCTAATAACACCTCATACTCTTGTAGATTAATTGGTATTGATAAAGATAGTTTATTAAAACAACATGTTGTAGATGGTAAAGTTGAAGAAGGCAAAGGCATTCGTATGGAATATTACTTTGCTAAATCTAATGGCTTTAAAGTGGGTGATACCTTTAAAGCAAAAATGCCTGATGGCACTTTTAACGAATATAAGATTGACGCCACTATTGTTTCCGTTGAATCATCTATCGTTAAAGCGGATCCATATTCCATCTCTTCTTCTCGTGACTTTGCTTATGTCTATGTTCCAAAAGAAGAAATCGTTTCTCGTTCCTCTAAAAAGACATTTAATGAATTTCTAGTCTTCTTTGAAGATGGTAAGAAACTAACACTAGATCAAACCATCGATAAATTAAAAAGCTACCTTAAAGAAAAACAAGGTATGGAGCTTAAAGAAGAAGACATTAAGAAGTTACGTAGTAATATGGCGTTCGCTACGACATATGATGACGCTGAACAAATCACTTATTTTAACGATGCGATTAATGCTCTTAACCTTATTACCTTATTAGCCCCCGCGATCTTCTTTATCGTGGTCTTAATTGTGACCGCTTTATTCTTATTCCAAATTGTTAAGCAGTGCCGTAAAGATATTGGTGTTATGCGTGCATTAGGGGAGAAAACACGTTCCATATCGCTTATTTTCTTATCTATAGGCTTTGTCGTTGGTCTATTAGCCTGGATTATTGGTGTGGGCATTGGTTCTGTATTCACTATGCTCGCTAATGGAGCGTATGGAGAAGCATTAAAGCTATTCCCACTAGCGTTTACCTTTCAACCAGGAGCGATGTTTATCTCATTAGGTATTGTGGTCTTTGTGACTGTTCTAACTGCCTTTTTAGCCTCGATTAATATTTCTAGAATTAAACCAGTCGAGGCAATGAAAGCTTTACCACCATCAAATAACAACACCCCACTATTAACTAGAACGGTATTTAAGAAAGCCCCTATTACTTTAAAAGTATCAATCTCACAATCATTAAGAAACTTATCCCGTTATATTCTTTCTGGTATCTGCTTATTAGCGAGTGGCATGTTAATCTTTATTGCTTTATCAATAGGCGAAAGTAAAGTAGCGATGATGAATCAACTATTTGAAACTAGAATCAATTATGATGTGCAAGTCTATTTTGATAATCTTCCTACAGATGAAGAAATTAACTTAACATTTAATGATGACTCTAATATCGCCTCTAAGACGCTTATTAAGTATCTACCTAGTGAAATGGTCAATACCTCTAATAACAAGAAGACTACGGGCTTAATAAATGGTTTAAAGGATAATCAGGATTTAATCAAAGTTGTGGATGATTATAATCGTACGATTGATGTCCCTAAAGAGGGTATTGTTTTATCCACTTATCACGCTTATTTATTGGACGCGAAAGTTGGTGACATTATTAACGCGAATGAAGTACCACTTAAAGTAGTCGCGATATCTAATGAATGGATTTATCAAGTAAGTTATACAAGCTTTGATAGTTATGAACCTGAATACTCACGTGGTTCCTTATTAGCGAAAGTTAAAGATCAAGATGCTTTCTTTAATAAGTATAAAGACGCTGAACATATTACTTATATTTCATTCACTAATGTCATACATGGAGAATTCAATGACCGTCTCGCGGCATTCGAAATATCCTCTCGTTTATTAACGGCGATGGCCATTATTGTTGGCTTTATGATTGTCTTTAATATGATGCAAACAAACTTAAAAGAGCAGAAGCGTACATTCGCCACGATGAGAACATTAGGTTATCAAAGACGTTCTATCTCATTAGCGAACTTATTTACTAGCATTATTCAATTTATTGTGGCGATGGTCTTTGCGATACCTTTAGGTATATTACAAGCTAAATACTTATTAAGGTCTATTTCTATTCC
>JAEEGK010014405.1_pt1 | contig 17673 bp, 13 predicted proteins | sample 8958771 | NCBI WGS metagenome assembly JAEEGK01 (sample SAMN16246547, study PRJNA631951) | gut metagenome | biome: gut microbiome; feature: rumen; material: SC-attached | host: Bos | place: Iran: Karaj | collected 2018-10
TTGGGGATTGGACACAATCCCCAATCCCCAATCCCCAATAATAATAAATTATTTATATAAATATTTTTCAATATCAAAAAAAATATTTTCAAAATTAATTTTTATAAAATAATTATTTTTTTGAAAAAAAATAAATATAATAAATAAATTATTTAAATATTATTGATTGGTTTTTCATCAAAATGTTCATTTTGATTTTCAGAAAATGTATTATTCTTATGTTCCTCAGGATTAGAATCTTGATCTAATTTTACTTCAACTTGATTATTTTCTTTCTCTATATTTCTTTGTTTAATTTTATCAAATCCATCTTTAGGATTTTGTTCCATTTGATTACCAATAATACCAACTGCCACACTACTACTATTATTATTATTATGATTAATATTTCTATTTATTTTTTTTAAAGGATACCATTTTGCAATTTTTTCAGATAAGAGAAAAATGGGATTATAAAAAAAAAGAAAAATTAAACCAAATAATAAATATAAATCTAAATAAGAAAAAAGAAAAGTAAGATTACTAATTTTTTTTGAACCAATACCTGATAATGAATTAACATTATTTAATAAAATATAATAATTATTATTATAAAGATATATAACATAAGTATCATAAATTAAAATAGCAATTGTAATTTCAATAATAATTCTTATAATAATATCACTTCTAAACATTTTTACATTACTTCCTCTTTTTTTATTATCTTTAATTGAGAAAAATATAAAAATAATAATAAAAAATGTAATAAATAATCTTAAAGCATTATTTGCATAAATATTAAATTTATAATATTCAAAAAAAGTTAAATATCTTTGACTTAATTTAATTTTTCTTTGAATTCCAATATATCCTCTATAAAAAATTTGAACTGTTGATGTATTTTTAACATTATATAATGGAAGATCATTAATAATTTGATTAATTCCATTTTCATAATATAAAAGTTGTTTACTTTCATAATCAAAATTAGAATATCTATAATCTTCAATATTATCTATACAATTGAATTTATCTTTTTTATATAATTCATACTCCATTTCTTTTCTATTATCATAACTTGGATTTCCACAAGGTAATAATTCTGATATTTTTAATTCAACAATAATATTGTCATTTTTTTTTTCATTTGTATAATGAAGATAATAACCATCATTTAATTTAATATTTTTATAATTATAATTATAAGTTCCATTTTCATTATTATCAATATAAATATGATTAATTGGACATGTAAAAGTAGAAGGTAAACATAATTTTTTAATATAATTTGAATCAAGAAAACCACAATCTTTTAAATCATTTAAACATTTACCATTATAACTATATTTTTGATAATAATCAATATAATTTAATTGATTTGATGAAGGAATTGGATTTAAATAAATTCCTTTCCAAGCTCTATAATAATAATAAGGATATTTTGGTAAATTAAAACAATTACTTTTTAACATTTTCTTACTACATTTTTTTCTAAATAATTTATTATTAAAATCTTTATTTGTTGAATTTAAACAATTACATGATTTAACTGTTCCTTCCCATTTTCCTAAAGTTGATTGAAAAGATAAAGAATATTTTTCTGTATTATTAATTCCAATTACTTGTGGTTCAAAATCAATAATTGGTCTTAAACTTAAATTAAGAAGTAAATCATCAGTATAACCATTTGAATATTCTCTAGGAATCATATAAAAAAGTAATATTAATAATATAAAAACTAAAACTGAACATTGTGTATAATCATGCATTATATAAATTTTCCTTATATAATTTAGATCAATATTTTCCATTTATTTATAAATTAAAATTAAATAAAAAAAATATAATTTTTCAATATATAAAAATAAATAAATAATTTTTATAACTTAAAATAAATGAAAAATCCAAAAGATTCAAAACAAGACAAAAAAAAAGGACAAAAAGGAGGAAAACACAAAAATAAAGATGATAAAGATCAAGAAGATTTACCAGTAGATTTAGTATTTTGTTTCGAATCAGGAATAATTCTTCAAGATTTACTAAAAAAAGCAGATTATATAGGAACATATACAACATCAAATTCAAAAAGTAAAATGTCAAAAATGATAGGAAGTCAAATTGATATGAAATTAAAAAATCAACAAGAATTAGAAAAAAGATTTGATTCATTGATAAAAGAAAAAACATCAAAAGTTGCTTTAGTTGAAGAAGAAGAAATAAATAAATTAAATGTAGAAATAAATAAATATGCAGAAGAATTAAAATCATCAACAAATAGTATTTGTAAAACTTTAGATGAAAATCCTGATATACCAAAAAATTTAATTAAAGCAAAAAGAGATCAAAAAATTATGATTACTGATTTAAGTAGATTTTTCGATGATTTTATTCTTGGAAAATTAAATAATTTTAATGCTGTTATTGAAAGTTATATTAATAAAAAAATTAATATTGATAGTTTAAGAAAAGAAGAAATGAAATATTTTAGAGAATTAAAACAATTAAATGAAAATTTAGCAAAAGAAGAAGCTGATTATAATAAAGATCAACTTGAAATGAATCAAAATTTATTAAGAATGAAAAAATTATTAGCTAAAACTAAATTAGAAGAAAATTTATTTATTGAATATCAAAAAAATCAAATTGCTGCCTTAAGTGCTTTACATAAATCAAACTTTAAAGAAGAAGAAAATAAAATGAGAAAAGAAATAAAAGATAAAGAAGAAGAAAAAGAAAAAATTTCAAAATTAAATGAATTTGTTTATGCATATTTAAAAGAACAAAAATTAAGATATGAAGCAGAAAATTCACAATGGGAAAAGAAAAAAAAAGCTAAATTTGAATTAAATGAAGAAATGAGAAATGGTTTAATTGAAAAAAATAATTTAAGAAAAACAAATATTGAAAATTTACAAAAGAAAATTCAAAATTATAGACTTGCAAATGAACATTTAACTAAAGTTGCTTCTGAATTAAATTATACTAACTTTAATACTATTCATGGTCCTGATGTTAAATTACCTCCAATTTATCCTATTCCTGAACAAAAGGAACCTGAACAACCAAAGAATGAAAGTGATGTTCCTATTCCTGAACAACCGATTGTTTAGTTTATATATTAAGTTTAAAACATAAATTTTTAATTTATTGATTTTTTAAAAATGGGATTTATATATTATTAAAATGGTATTTTTGTTTTTTTATGTTTTTAATTATTTTTTATATAAGAATTAAGAGAAAATATTTATTTTTTTTTTAAATAATTAAAGTTTTATTAGAATTTTTAAGTTTAGGTTGAAAAAATGATAATAATATGAAATTTTTTATTATATATTTATATTTTTTATTTCCCTATATTAAAGTAATTGATATAAAATTAAAGAATTTGAATCTACAAAATAAATTTTTACGTCATTTCTTTTTTTTAATTTTTTTAAATTATTGTTATTTTATTTTAAATAAATATTACATTATTATTAATACGTTTTTTCTTCAAATATTAAAATTTAATAATATTTTAATTTTAAATATCAATGATTTTTTTATTATATATATAAATATTATATTTTAAAATTTGTAATAAATAAATTTAATTATTTGAATTATTTGCATTTGAAGTAGATTCTTTTTCTTTTTCATCTTTTGCTTTATCTAACTGGCTAAAATCATTATAAACTACGTATTTTTTTTCTTTTTGTTGATTTTTATTATTATGTCCCTTATTTTTATTATTATTATCATTTTGATAAACTTTAATAACTTCAATCCCTTCTAAATTATAACCTTTTTTTTCATCATCACTTAATTCTTCATCACCCTCATCAATTTCATCTTCTTGAGCTTTAATATCTTCAATAACTTTCTCTTTTTCATTTTCTTTATTAATAATATCAACATCATTTTGATTTCCTTTTTCTTTATCATCAGGGACATCTTCTTCATCAAAATCATCATCAGATTCTTCATCTTGATAACATCCTTTAATTTCATCCCAACCTTCACCAGGAATATAATAATCATTTTCATCATAATATCCTCCATGTTTATCATATCCTTCTCTATTAAAATAAACATAATCTGGATCCCAAAAAGAACCATTTGGTGTTGTGAAAAATCCATCTTCATCTAATTCACCTTCAATATTTTCATTCCATTCTCTTTCTACAAATTTTTTCTCCATTTTTTTTGATAAGATTAAATGATATATTTTACGTATATTTAATATTTATATAGAAATTTTTAATAGATTATTTTTTAATATTATTCTATTTTTTTTAAAATAAAATAATTAAGAAAATAAATAAAAAAAATTAAAAAAAAATAAAAAAATAAAAATAAATCAAAAAACTAAATAAAATTTAATATTAAAGAAAAAAAAAAACATAAAAAAAAAAAAATGGATTCAATAAAAAACCGTATAATGAAAGAATATGAAGACCTTCAAAAGCATAAAGAAGAAAACACAGTAACAGTATGGATGGTTGACCAAAATATTCGTCATTGGAAAGGGAAAATAAAAGGACCAATAGACACATGTTACCAAGGAGGAACATTTATAATTGATATAATAATCCCAGATGATTACCCATTCAAACCACCAAAAATGAAATTTGATACAAAAATATGGCATCCAAACATAAGTTCAGTTACAGGAGCAATTTGTTTGGATATTTTAAAGAATGAATGGACTCCTGCTTTGACTATTAGAACTGCTTTAATATCTCTTCAAGCACTTATGTGTGCTCCTGTACCTGATGATCCACAAGATGCTGTTGTTGCTTCACAATATTTAAGTGATATTAAATTATTTAATGCAACTGCTAAACAATGGGTTGAAGAATATGCTAATCCTGAAAAAAGCTTACAAAAGAAAATTAAAGAATTGGTTGAAATGGGATTTAGTGAAGAACAAAGTAAGAAAGCTTTAGAAAAAAATGATATGGATGTTGAAAGAGCTCTTAATTCTTTATTAGGTTCATAAATTCTTGTTTTTTTATTATGGGCGTTTTTTTAATAATATGAAATAACATTGATTTTTTGATAGTTTAAATATATTAAAAAATTTTTGAAAAATATAAAAATATTATTATTTTATATTATTTTAATATTGTTTTTATTTTTATTTTTTTTAATTCCTTTTTGGTTTTATTGTTTTATTTAAATTTTGAATAATTAAAAATATTAAAATAAAAATGCAACAACCTGAAGAAAATTTCAATTATGAAAACAATAAAAATAATATAAATGAAAATGAAGAAAATAAAATAGAAGAACAAAAACCAAAAAAAAATTTTTTTACAACACATAAAGAATACGGTGATCCTTTTTTTAAAACAACAAGAGTAAATTCTTGTAGTCACGTCTTAGTAAAAAATGGTCGTTGTTTAGCAATTCCATTTGGAGTAACAAATAGAAGAAAAAGACATTTAAATCACTTTAAAACAGTTCCAGAAAAATTATCAACAAATAAAACAATATATATGACTGATTATGTTCCAGTTGCAAATTTACATTGTGGAATGAGAAAAAAACCTTTAGTTCCATTTTCTCCTGATGCAGCAAGAAATTTATTACCTCTTAATGGAATTGTGAGTGGAGCTGCTGCAAATAGAAGTTATTTAGATCTTGGAAATTCAAATGTTATTAATAGAAAACAATTTACTACAACTTATAGAGATTCATTTTTATATCCTAGAATTGTTCCTATTAGTAATAGTGGGATTTGTGCTGATATGGCTAAAGCTTCTCATATGAGGTTGAATTCTTAAAAAAAAAATTAGTTTGTGAATTTTTTTTTAAGTTTATTTTTCTTTTTTATTATTATTTTTTTTATTTATAATTTTTATTATTATTTCTAATTTTATTTATTTATGGATAAATATGACGAAGACAAATCGGATTCTGATACAGAAAATCCACCATCTAATCATTATAAACAATATGTTTCTGCTGGTGAAAAAGAAAATAGTGAAGAAGAACAAAGAATAAGTACTTCTTCTTCAATAACTAATCTTCAAGATGATGATGATCCAAATTTATTAAAAATCAATTATTATTCATCAGTTACTTTAGTTGTTTCTTCTATACTTTCTCTACTTATTTCATATACTTATAATTATTATTTATTCTATTTTTTATATTATAATGAAAAAATTCAAATTTTATCTTTACACACTCAGTTTCTTTCAAATTATTCAATTATTGTTTTTAATTTATTTTTAATTTATACATTAGAAAAAAAAAAATCATCATTTGTTAAAAAAACTTTAATAAATTTATTAAAATATTCTTTTTCTATTATTAATTTTGGTATATCACTTTTATTTTTAATAAGAATTTTCTTAAGTGATTTCTTATATTTAATTATTTCCATTTTTATAATATGTCTTTGTTTAATTATAGTATCTAGATTTTATAGACCTATAAAATTAAAAAGAGAATTAGATATTTATACAGTTATATCAGTATCAATTTATTTTAGTGTATTAACCGTTATATTATCATTTTTATTCATGAATAATTTAACAGAATTACTTCTTTTATATTATAATAAATCATCTTTTAATAATTCTCAAATTAAATTAAATATTATAAATGCAATAGAATTTGGAATGTCATTTATTTTACTTGTTTATTATAAAGATATAATAATAATGGTAACTAATATTTTCTTAGTCTTTCTTCCTCAATTAATAAGACAATTTGAATTTGTTAATAAAAATTATTGGGATTTACTTTTAATAATAATAATATGTCTTATAGTATCAATATGGATGTGGAAAAAAGAAGGAAATAAACTTTTTAATATAAGCTCAAAAAAATCAGAAAAAGATCTGATAAAATTAAAGGATGTAGATACAACTACTATTTAATTTAAAAATTTTTTTAATTATTTTAATTACCATTATATAAATGAATTCATAAATAAAAAATATTATATATAATTTTAATTAATCAAAAAACAAATATAAATTCCCTAAAAACATAATATAAAGAATTAATAAGTAAAAAAATAAACATTTAATTTAATAAAAATGAAAAACCAAGATAAAAACAATAATGAATTAAAAAAGAAAACAGAATTAAAAGGATTTCATGACCTAAAAAAATTAGATGAATTTATTCAATTATCACTTGAGAAATTTAAATTAGTAGATCCAATGTCAAAATTATATGACGCAACAAAAAAAGATGCAAATTTAATTATAAGTCATAAATCAACAATTCCTGATTTAGTAATTTGGAATAAGACTTTTAATAAGAATGAATGTTTTTATGATGCTGATATAAATGAAAATAATCCTTTTCCTAGATTTCAATTTTATTTGAGAATTAAAGGAACAAAAAATGATAAAGATAAAAAGAACAATAAAGAAAAGAATAAAAATAAAAAATTTAAAAAAAAAGATATAAATGAAAATGAAAAAAAAGAAAAAAGTAAAAAAAAAGAAAATGAAAGTAAAAATTTAAACCAGTTACTTAATAGTAATAATAATCAAAATGAAATGAATAAAATTGTTTCTAAAATGAAAGAAATTGGAATTAATGGTGATATAAAAGATTCTGAAAGAATTATTCCACAAGATTTAGAATATTTAGATGATTTACCAAAAAAAAATGAAAAAAAAAAAGAACAAGAGAAAGAATATGAATATGATAATTTTAATGAAATGAATTTAAATAAAATTTTCAATGATAAAGATGATTTAGATGATAATCAAGATAATAAAGAATTTAATTTAGAACAAATGAATCCTATGAATAATTTTAAAATGTCAAAAAATGACTTTTTCAATGAAAATAATGATGAAAAACAAATTTTTAATTCACAAATTAATAATAATAATGATTATAATAATAATAATAATGATAATGAAGATTATAGTTATAATAATAATTTTAATAATTTACATGATATAAATCCATTATTAAGAGGAAAGGAAGGTGATGAAAGTTTAAATTTTAATCAATTACAAAATCAATTTGATGATAAAAAACAAAAGAAAAAAAATTCAATTAAAAAAAAGAAAACTCCAAAAAATCAAATTTTAAATCTACCAAATAATAATAATTTGAATAATAATTTAAATAATAATAATTTTATGTTAAATAATAATAATAATTTATTTATGCAAGGAATGCAAAATAATTATTATAATCAGAATCAAAATCAAGGAAATATAAATATGAATTTACAACAATTTATTCAAAATGAATATTTATTAAATTTAGTTGGTAATAATTATAATAGAAGAGGATGGTTAATATTTAATAATGAAAGAATGTTTGGTTTATTATCCTCTTATGATCTATTTCAATTTCTTTCACAAAACTTACAAAATAATAATCTTTTCTATATATTTATTAAAGATATTGAAACCAATTCAATATTTAATGGATTTAAAATGTATTATATTTTATCCCAAACTCTCCCAACGATCATTCAAACTCAAAGACAAATGCTATTAAAAAATAATATGAATAATATGAATATTAAACAAAATATAAATCAATTTAATTTAAATCAAAATATGAATAATAATTTATTATCTTTATCAAATCAACAAAATCTACCCCAATCAAACATTGATCAATTATTTAATGACATAGATATGAAATAAAAAATGATAAATAAACATTAAAATAAATATTAAAGAAATAAAAATTAAGTATATAGATTCGTTTAATGAAAGAATAACGAAACAAATTGAATTTCTTACAAATATAATATTTTAAATATAATATAAAAATTAATAAATAAATAAATAAATTATATTTTCAAAAAAAATATAATAATTATTTATTTAATTATCAATTATAATATCAAGTACTTATTAAATAAGATGAAGCAAAAAATTAATAAATATTTATGATTAATATTAAAATATGAAATAATAAGTAATAATAGTGAAAATTTTAATTATATAATTAATTATATTAATTTAATTTTTATGAAAAAGTGTTTTTATAAAATATTTTAATGATTTTAAGTAAAATAAAGAATAAGGATTATAATAGAAATAAAATAATAATAATTTATAATATTATCTAGTTATTTTATTTCTATTTTAATCCTAAATCATACCTTATAAATATTATTTTATGATAAATGAATTTTGGATTAAAAATTTTATAATTTATAATAATAAATTTTATTTGTATTCATTTAAAAAAAAATATTTATTAAACAAACACATCATCAATAAAGTCATTTGTTTTTGCTTTACTAATTTCTAATTCTTTATATGCTTCTCTAAACTCTCTTTCAGATAATAATTTTGGATCATCTTTTGAAAATTCTTTAAAAATTTCTTGGGGATTAATTTTCTCTAATACTTTTTTATCATCTTTAAAAAAATCTTGTAAAAAATTATTAAATTCATTTAATGTCATTTGCTCAGGATTATTTTTTGAAAATTGAAGAAATTTTTCTTTTGCCAAATTTATCAATTTTTTATAATTTTCATTATCCATAATTTTATTTATATATTTTAAATTAAATAATTATTTGGTTTATAATAAATATGTTTATTATAAATATTTATTCAAAAATCCAAGAATTAGAAAAATAATAAATTATTGAAATTATATAGATTCAAAATTCATTATTGAAATAAACACTAAATTTGAAATTTATATTTTATATTTTTTTTGAATATTATAAAACAAAATGAAGAAAATAATATATTAATTTTAAAAAAAGTTACAAATTTAAAAAATTCTTAAAAAAATAAAAGAAAGATTATTTTTTTAAATATATAATAGGTTGAATATATTTCATAAAATAAAAAAATATCAAAAATAATGTCTCTAATTCTTCATTTTTTCTAATTTGAAAATTTTTAGAATATCTTAATATTTTCATATTAAAAAAAGAAAATAAAAATTAAAAATTAATTTATAAAAAATGAAAAATAAAAGAAATGTCCAATCTTAATATTTATTATAATATAAATAAAATATATAAAAAATACTTTAAAAGGAAAAATAAAATCATGAAATTTATCTTTACAGAAAATAACTGTATATATATTAGATTTTTTAATTATATTTATTTTATAAAATTAATAAATATCAATAAAAAAATGGTAAAAGGTCAATCTTCAAAAATTAAAAAGCATATTAAACTACGAAAAAATGATAAAACAGATGATTCACATCCAAGAAAAGGATTTTCCTTAAAGAAAAGGTAAAAATAAAAAAAATTATTTTTTTTCATAAAAAAAATTTTTTTTTACTTAAAATAGAGCAACTCAAATTTCAAATGCAACAATAGCTGAAAAAATATTAAATGGAACATTAAATTCATATACTTTAAGAAATATTCAAAATAAAAAAGAATTAAATCATTTAATTGGAAAACATTCTGATGTTTCTATGGAAAAATTTATAGTAAAATTAATAAGAGAAAATAAAAAAAAACTACTTAAACAAAAAGATAAATACCGCAAAAATTTTTTATCAAATCAAGAAAGAAATATAATTACAAAGTTAAAAAAAGAGCCTGAAAAAAATAAAACTCATTGGGATAATTTATTAAGTGAAATGAAATGGATGCAATCAGATTTTGAAAAAGAAAGAAAAAATAAAAAAAAATTAGGTTTAACATTATCAAAATCTTCAAAAAAATATTTAGAAACAAAACACATAGAAGAATTAAAAAATATAAAAAGACAAAAACAAAATTTACAAAAGAAATATAATAATATATCACGTTCAGTAAAAAATTATTGGCAAAAAATAGAAAAATTAACCCATTATAATTATAACATTCAATTAAATAACGAAAAATTAATCCAACAACAAAATAGACTTATTGGTTTTATAAGTCGTTTAGAAAAAATTTCAGCAAAAGTAGCAAATTATTTAGGACCAGGAGTAAATAAAAAAATAAATGAACAATCAGTCCAATTATCATTTAACAATGAACAAAATATAAATTCAGATAATAATTCAATAATAACAAAAGATGATGAATTAAATATAATATGTAAAAAAAATTCAGATGGAACTTACAGTTTATCAGAAGATAATTCATTTGATGAAAATATATTAACAAAAACAGCAAAATTTGCAGAAGCACTTCAACCAAAAGGAAATGAATTAAAAGATATTCATATAAATTTAAAACAACCATTTTTATTAAATAATATATTAAGAGAATATCAATTAATAGGACTTCATTGGTTAGTTGCATTACATGATAATCATATAAATGGTATTTTAGCAGATGAAATGGGATTAGGAAAAACAATTCAAACTATTGCTTTATTTGCTTATTTAGCTGCTAATAGAGGAAATTGGGGTCCACATTTAATTATTGTACCAACTACTATTATTGTAAATTGGGAAATTGAATTTAAAAAATGGTGTCCTTCATTTAAAATTTTATCTTATTATGGTAATCAAAAAGAAAGAAAAACTAAAAGATATGGTTGGTTAAAACCTAATTCTTTTCATGTTTGTATTACTAGTTATAAATTAGTTATTCAAGATTATTCTATTTTTAAAAGAAAAAGATGGTATTATATTGTTTTAGATGAAGCACAGAATATTAAAAATTTTAAATCTAAAAGATGGCAAATGTTACTTAATTTTAAAGCAAGGAGAAAATTACTTTTAACTGGAACTCCTCTTCAAAATGATATTATGGAAATTTGGTCTTATTTACATTTTTTAATGCCTAATTTATTTTATTCAAATGAAGAATTTAGAGAATGGTTTCATACTCAATTTTATAATGCAATTCATAATAATGCATCTTTAAATAAACAAATTATTCAAAGTTTACATAGTATTCTTAGACCATTTTTATTAAGAAGATTAAAAAAAGATGTTGAGAAACAATTACCAAGTAAAAAAGAACATATTATTTTTTGTGAGTTAAGTAGAAGACAAAAATATTTATATGATGAATATATTAATACTGATATTACTCAAGATACTTTAAAAAAAAATGATTATTTTTCTATTATGAATGTTTTAATGCAATTAAGAAAAGTTTGTAATCATCCTGATTTATTTGATAGTAGAGATTATGATACTTCTATGAAAAGTTGTTTTGATATAATATATGAAGTTCCTACTTTAGTAGCAAATGTTTTTGAATATAATCCGATGAAAGATATTAATTTGAAAAATTTAAAATTGTATTTATTAGATAATGAAAATTTAAATACTTGGGATTATCTTGAAATGCTTAAATACTTTCCACAAGTTCCTATTTTTGAAGTTTATGATGAAATAATTAAAAATGAAGTTCAATTATATCAACCTAAATATTTGATCGATGAAAATGATATTTTATTTAAAAAAAATTATGCTGATAATACAATATTATGTTCTTCAAATAGTTCAGATGTTAAATTTAATATAATGAAAATGATGTTAAGTTTAAATAATGAAGGGAATAAAAATATAAATGATATTGATTCAACTAAACAAAGTGAATTTAGTAAAAATGATAATAAAGATAAATTAAATATAAATAAGCAATTTATTAATATTCCATTACCAAAATATATTTGTCCAACAAATATTCCTATTTTACAAAATATATCTTTAAATAATTATTATGATATGTTTTATGAAATTGATACTACTGAAAATGTTGATAGTAAACCATATTTAAATAGTGTTTTTAATGAAGAGATTAAAAAAAGAAAAGTAATTATTCAAAGAAATAAAAAAAGAATTTTACATACTTATGACTTTACATCTAGAAATGATATTTTATCATCAAAACCAATATATGGTGTTAATACTTTAAAAGTTATGAAAATAAGTTTTTTTATGGATACTGTAAATTCACCTTTGATTAGAAATCATTTATTATTTGGTAATAAAAAAAAATCAGTAACTTTTTCTTCTTTTTTCAATAAAGGATATAAATATTGTAATATGAAGGAAATAATTCCTAAAGAAGATGATTATACAAAAATATATGAAGGTTATTGTGAAGAAGATATAAATGATAATGAAGAAAATATATCAGAAGACAGTAATATAAAAAATAATGAAAAAGATGAAAATAAAAAAGAAGAAGATAAAAAAGAAGAAGATATAAAATTAAATGAAGATAATAAAAACAAAGAAGAAAAAAAAAAGATAAAACCATCAAAACATATTCTTCAAATAAATGACACATTTAAATTAAATTCAAATTTAAATGCAAAAGATACAATTTATCATCTTCATACTTCTCCACTTCAAACTTTAAATTTCACACCTCAAAAAATGTTATCTCTCTGTAATGAAATAATGACATATTTCAAAATATATATTCCAAAAGTAATAAGTGGAGGACCAAAATTAATATTATCCAAATATTCAACATCAATAACAAAATCAAAACATACTTATCAAATTCTTTATAATAATTTACACAGAGTACCAAGTGTAATAAAATATCTTTCCTTATTTAAAATAATAAAATGTCCAGATAGAAAATTAGTAGAATATGATTCAGGAAAATTAATTCGTTTATCAGAACTTTTAAAAGATTTATACATGAAAAAATCAAAATGTTTAATATTTACTCAAATGACTCGTATGTTAGATATATTAGAAATATTTTTAAATGTACACGGTTTTACATATGTTCGTTTAGATGGTTCAACAAAAGTTGAATTAAGACAACAAATTGTAGATAAATTTAATACAGATTCAAAAGTATTTTGTTTTATTTCAAGTACACGTTCAGGTGGAATTGGTTTAAATTTAACTGGAGCTGATTCTATTATATTTTATGATACTGATTGGAATCCTGCTATGGATAAACAAGCTCAAGATAGATGTCATAGAATTGGACAAACTAGAACTGTTAATATTTATCGTTTAATTACTTTAAGTACTATTGAAGAAAATATTTTTAAGAAAAGTATTCAGAAAAGAGAATTAAATTATGTTGTTATGGAAGATGGGAAATTTGATAGTGAAAATATTAGTAAATTAAATTTAAAAAATATTATTACTGAAGGTAATTTAATTAGGAGAAATAATAATGAAGATAATAATAATTTTAATAAAGATAATAAAAATAAAAAAGATGATAAATTGAAAAATTTATTTGAATTTGAAAATTTGAATTTTGATAATGCTGAAGATCAGAAAAATATTGAACAAATGTTAATTAAAATTGAAGATCAAGAAGATGTTCAAGCAATGAAAAATTTATCAAAAGAAATGTTAGATGAATATGAAAAGGAAAAAAATGAAGAACAATTTTTCAAAGATGATGATAATAAATCAAATAAAAAATTAGATTTAAAAGATATAAAAGAAAAAGAAATGTTAGATAAATTAAAACCAATTGATAAATTTTCTTTATCATATTTTAAAGAAGAATATCCATATAAACAATTTGTAAAAGATAAAGAAGCAAAAATGAATTATTATGGATATAAAGATAGTGATAATGAAACAAATACAAATATGAATGAAGATGAAGATATTGATATTGGAAATGAATCTGAAAGTGAACATGATTCTATTAATAAAATGGATATTGATAGAGCTTATGATTTATATTTAAAAAAGAAAAATGAAATTATGAAAATGTTTGAACAAATGGAAACTGAGGAAAATAATATTGAAGAAAATAATTTGAATATATAGTTAATTTATGTTTTTTATTTTTATTTTAAAATTTAAATTAAATATTTTAGTTAAAGGTATTAAATAATAGATTTTAAAATTATTGATATTTTTATATTAATTATTTTATTATATATTTTAACAAATTTAAAAAATTTTTTTATTTACTAATAAAAAGAACAATAAAAGAAATAACTATAAATAAATAAGTAATTGCAACTGCTATTAAAATTCCATAAAAAGGTTTAATATTATTTTTCCCAATACATTTACCTACCCAAACACAATGATGATCAAATCCTTCAATACATACATCACAAAAAGTACAATGACTAACTTTTTGATTATAATTATAATAAACTTTACAAATTCCACAATATGAACAATTCTCATTATTAGAGATTTTATTTAGAACTAAACCAGGATTAAGTAAAAATGATGAATAATAAAAAATTATAATCACAAATAAACAAATAAAATATCCAAATATCATAAATTGAGATGAAATATTAATAAATGATTTATATAGATAGACTGATAATACTATAACAATTATATTCATTATGAAAAAAAAATACCAATGAGGTCCTATTACAAATTTTGGAATGAAATTTTGATCAAAATTAAAACATAAATTTCTTCCTATTTTACAAAATGTAATTCCAAATTTTTTAAATGGAATATAATTATTGTAAAATTCATTTTTTTTATTATCATTTATTTCAATTTCTAAATAATCTTTTTTTACTTCTTTATTATTATTATCTATTATATTTAATTTATTTGATTGGTCAATTTCATTAATAATTTGATTAAACTCTCTTAATGCCATAATAAAATAAAAAATAGAATAAAAATAAAAACTATAAAAAAATAAGTAAAATTCAAAAAAAGAAAATTATTATTTTTTAATTTTTTTTCACAATTAAATTTTAAAATGGATAAATATTTTAAATATCCAAAAGGTTTAATAATGAACACATTAAATCGTGAAAACGAAAATAAAGAAAATCAAAAAAATTACAAAAATCAAAGTATATCAAAAGAAAAATATAAAACAATCCAGCAAACAATACCAATATACAACACAATTCAAGCCCCAAATTTTTCTTCAAGAAATACATTTATTCCCCAAAATAAAACAGCTCAAAATAAAATAAATCCAAAATTTATAGAACAAACAACAAAAATAAATTATGACTCTCATTTTGAAAAAAACACAATAAATATAAATGATATACTATGTAATGAAATAAAAAAACCATTAACATTAGACATTTTAGAATATCCAATTAACAATTTTGAAAATGGGAAATATTCATCAAAACAAATGGGAATTATTCAAGCATATGGTGCAAATACACATGAAGGAATAGTTAGAAATTATAATGAAGATAGAGTTAGTATAATAATAAATATGAATAGACCATTAAATTATAAAAAAAATAGATGGCCTAAAATATCTTTTTTTGGTATTTATGATGGTCATGGTGGGAAACAATGTGCAGAATATTTAAGAGATAATTTACATAAATTTATTAGTAATGATATTTCATTTCCAGATAATATTCCTCAAGCAATTAAAAATGGTTTCTTATTAGCAGAAAAGGATTTTTTAAATAATTATGCTTTATCAAAAGATAATGAATGTATTATTGATAAAAGTGGTTCATGTGCAATTATTTTACTTATTGTTGATACTAAAATTTATATTGCTAATTGTGGTGATAGTAGAGCTATAATGAGTATTAATAATGAATTAAGGGAAATTACAATTGATCATAAACCAAATTTTCCAAATGAAAAAAAGAGAATTTATGAAAATGGTGGTCAAGTTTATCAAAGTCAAACACCAATTAATAATAATAATAATATTAGTAATAATAATATTAATAATGAACAATATTTAATTGGTCCTTATAGAGTTTTTCCTGGGAGATTATCAGTTAGTAGAACTATTGGAGATGTTGAAGCTAAAAATGTTAAATTTGGAGGTAATCCTAATGTTATTATTGCTGAACCTGAAATTTATATTTATGATTTAAATAGAGATAATATTGATTTTTTTATTATGGGATGTGATGGAATTTTTGATCAATTAAGTAATAAAGATGTTTTTGATTGTGCTTGGATGATTTTTAATAATAGTCATCAAATTATTAAAGATTATAATAATATTCATACTCAATGTGGAAAAATTGTTGATTTTATTTTAAAAAGTGCTATGGTTAGAAAAAGTTTTGATAATATTACTTGTTTGATAATTGCTCTTAAGAATTTTGATAAAATTGAAAAAAGTAATTCTCTGAGTGAAATTATTCCACAAAAAGTTACTTCAATTCCTCTTTCAAATATTAAAAAAAATATTAATAATTTAAATATTAAAAAGAATTTAGATGATTATAAAAGAATTAATGTAAATAGAATAAATTTAAATCATAAAATAGAAACAAATAGACGAAAACAAAATCAAATATTAAGTTATGAAACAATACAAGCAAAACAAAATGAAAATAATAAAGATAATGTATTATATAATAAATATATTCATGATCAACAAACGAAATTAATACCAAATTCATCTTCAAATTTTAAAAGACCAATTTTAATAAATGTAAGTAGTCAAAATGTAATGCCAATAAATATTTCATTTCAATCTTTTAAAGATAATGTAGATGTTTCAAAAAATCAACAAAGAAGGAATTCAGATGCAGTAATTCATTCTGCAAAAACTCCAAATAGATATACAAATAATTCAATTAAAAATAATTCAAATACAAAATATGAAATTTCACCTTCTTTTAATGGTCATTATAGTAAAGATATTCAATCATCAAGATCATTTTTATTAAATACTAATCCAAATAAAGATATTCCTAGAAAAAGTAGTATTGAAAAAGAACATAATAATTCATATAATATTTATATTCCTAGAGCTAAACATAATAAATTTACTTCTTTTGCAAAAAAAAAAAAAGAATTAGAATTAAATAGTCATATTATTGGAAATAATAATAATAATTCAAATTTTTCTTTGAGAAAAGGAATTGATTTAAGACAAAATAATAATATAAATTTTAATAATAATGAAGGAAT